>Ga0209320_10000241_pt1 | contig 28377 bp, 22 predicted proteins | sample Rifsed13ft4_FD_184008 | JGI IMG/M metagenome (GOLD analysis project Ga0209320, IMG submission 184008) | Soil microbial communities from Rifle, Colorado, USA - sediment 13ft 4 (version 2) | ecosystem: Environmental > Terrestrial > Deep subsurface > Rock core/Sediment | place: Rifle, Colorado... | reverse complement strand
GCGAGGTGCCCGACGGCCGCGACTTCTACGGCCCGGTCGCCTCGATCTTCCGGGCCGACCCGACGCGCACCGACGATCTCGTGCTCGACCTCCTGCTGGGCGAGGCCCGTTCCGGCGAGACGTGGCTCGATGTCGGGGCAGGTGCCGGAAGGTACGCGCTGCCGCTCGCCCGGCGCGTCAGGCGCGTGACCGCGGTGGACCCGTCCGATGGGATGCTCTCCGCCCTGCGCGAGATCGCCGCCGAGCACGGCATCGCCAACGTGCGCACGCTCCAGGAGCGCTGGCCGATGAGCGACCCGCCGCGCGGCGATGTCGTCCTCATCGCCCACGTCGGCTACGACATCGAGGAGATCGGCACCTTCGTCGACGCCCTGGAGGCCGCGGCTCGCCGCCTGTGCGTGGCTGTCCTCATGGAGCGCCAGCCGGCCTCGACCATCGATCCCTTCTGGCCGCCGATCCACGGCGAGCCGCGCGTGTCGCTCCCGGCGCTGCCGGAGTTCCTCGAGCTGCTCGCGGCGCGCGGGGCGCGAGCCGACGTGACGTACGCGGCGCGGCCCCCGTCGCGCTTCGTCGATTTCGACGAGCTGGTGACCTTCGCCCGGCGCCAGACCTGGGTGGCCGAGGGGGGCGAGAAGGATCGCCGGCTGCTCGCCCTCCTCCGGGAGCGGGCGCTCGAGACCCCCGACGGCTGGACGCTGCCGGCGCCTGAGATGCGGCTGGGCGTCGTGCAGTGGGCCCCGCCGGTACATAGAACGGCCGCGAAAAGACGTTGACGGCGCAACCGCACGGCCCTATCGTTGGCGCACGGAGGAGGGTCCCGTCCCCGGCAGCTGGCGGCGCCAGCTGATGTTCCCTCCGGCCTCGCCAGCTTCGATGCCCGCGGCAGGCCCTCTCCCCGTGTCAACGGCCGTGGTCCTAGCACGGATGCCCGACTCGGTTCGGGTCTTGAGGAAGGTGGAGACCGGGGCATGATCCCTCCGCGATTCGACTACGCGCGACCGGCCTCCCTCGACGAGGCGCTGCAGCTGCTCGCCTCGCGCGAGGGCGAGGCGAAGGTCCTGGCCGGGGGCTTCAGCCTCTTGCCGCTCATGAAGTACCGCCTGGCGCAACCCGGCCTGCTCGTCGACATCGGGCGCGTCGCGGGTCTCGATGCGATCGAGGAAGTCGACGGGGAGCTGCGCATCGGCGCCCGCGCCACCCACGGCGCCATCGCCGGACACCCGCTCGTCGCGGCCCGCTATCCGCTCATCCGCGAGGCGGCAGGCGGCATCGGCGACCCGCAGATCCGCAACTGGGGCACGATCGGGGGCTCCTGCGCCCACGCCGACCCGGCCTCGGACTGGCCGGCCGTCATCCAGGCCCTGCGCGGCAGCTTCGTCTGCCGGAGCCTGGGCCGAGAACGCGTCGTGGCCGCACGCGGCTTCTTCCTCGACGTCTTCACGACCGGCATCGAGCCGACCGAGGTGCTCACCCAGGTCCGCGTCCCGCGGCCCGGCCCGCGCAGCGGCGGCGCCTACGTGAAGCTCGAGCGGCGCACCGGCGACTTCGCCACGGTCGGCGTGGCGGCGCAGGTCCAGCTCGGCGCCGACGGGCGGATCGCCGAGGTGGGCCTCGGGCTGACGGCGGTGGCCGACGCGCCCTTCGCCGCCGGCGATGCGGAGGATGCCCTGCGTGGCGCGCTTCCGAGCGCCGAGAAGTTCCGCGAGGCCGGCCTCGCCGCGGCCCGCCAGGCTCGACCGGCCGAGGACCGCCACGGCCCGGTCGACTACAAGCTGACCATGGTCCGCGTGATGACCGAACGGGCCCTGCGCCTCGCCACCGAGCGCGCCCAGGCGAACGGCTAGGAGAGGACGATGAGCACGATCCACGTCAGCGTCACCGTCAACGGGGAGCGCCGCGAGGCGGACGTCGAGCCGCGGCTCCTCCTCGTTCACCTCCTGCGCGACACGTTCGGGCTGACCGGCACGCACATCGGCTGCGACTCGAGCAACTGCGGCGCCTGCACCGTCCACGTGGACGGGATGAGCGCCAAGTCCTGCACGATGCTCGCGGTGCAGGTCGACGGCCGCGAGGTACGGACGATCGAGGGCATGGCCGACGGAGCGGCGCTCCACCCGCTCCAGCAGGCCTTCTGGGATCAGCACGGCCTCCAGTGCGGCTTCTGCACACCGGGCATGATCATGCAGGCGGCCTGGCTGCTCGAGCAGAACGCGGCGCCGTCCGAGGGGGAGATCCGCGAGGGGATCGCGGGCAACCTCTGCCGCTGCACCGGCTACGTCAACATCGTCAAGGCGATCCAACAGGCGGCCGACACCTTGCGCGCCGTCGACGCGCCGGCCGAGCCGGCGACCGCGGGGTGAGCGAGATGACCGACGTCCAGGTCCGGACCACGACCACCCTCGAAGTCGGGGGCATGGGCCACTCCGTCAAGCGCAAGGAGGACCCGCGCTTCATCCGCGGCAAGGGCGAGTACATCGACGACCTCAACCTGCCCGGCCAGCTCTGGATGGACATCGTCCGCAGCCCGTACGCCCATGCCAAGATCCTGGGCATCGACGCGTCGGAGGCGTTGAAGATCCCCGGCGTCCTGGCCGTGGTCACCGGCGCCGACCTCGAGAAGGCGGGGCTCCACTGGATGCCCACGCTCGCCGGCGACAAGCAGATGGTGCTGCCGACCCACACGGTCATGTACCAGGCCCAGGAGGTCGCGGCGGTCGTGGCCACCGACCGCTACATCGCGGCCGACGGGGTCGCGGCGGTGCTCGTCGACTACGAGCCGCTGCCGGTCATCGTCGATCCGAAGAAGGCGCTCGAGCCCGGAGCGCAGGTCCTGCGCCCCGACCGCGGCCCCGAGAAGGCCAACAACCACATCTGGCACTGGGAATCCGGTGACCGCGCCGCCGCCGATGCGGCCCTCGCGAAGGCGGACGTGCGCGTGGCGGAGGACATCTACATCCCGCGCATCCACGTGGCCTCGATCGAGACCTGCGGCTGCATCGCCGACTGGGACGCCGTAAACGGCCACCTGACGCTGCACATGACGAGCCAGGCGCCGCACGCCATCCGTACCGTGCTGGCGCTCGTGTCCGGGCTGCCCGAGCACAAGATCCGGGTCAAGACGCACGACATCGGCGGCGGCTTCGGTGGCAAGGTGCCGGTCTATCCGGGCTACGTCCTGGCCGTGGTGGCCAGCCTCACCACCGGAAAGCCCGTCAAGTGGATCGAGGATCGCTCGGAGAACCTCCAGGCGGACTCGTTCGCCCGCGACTACCACATCCACGCCGAGCTGGGCGCCACGAAGGAAGGCCGCATCACCAGCCTCAAGGTCAAGACCATCGCCGACCACGGCTACACCGACGCGGCGGCGGACCCCTCGAAGTTCCCGGCCGGCCTGTTCAACGTCATCACCGGCTCCTACGACTTCCCCGATGCGTTCGTCGAGGTCGACGGCGTCTACACCAACAAGCCGCCCGGCGGCGTCGCCTACCGCTGCTCGTTCCGCGTCACCGAGGCGGTCCACGCCATCGAGCGCATGGTCGACATCCTGGCCCACGAGATCGGCAAGGATCCGGCCCAGCTGCGCATGGAGAACTTCATCCAGCCCGAGCAGTTCCCGTACAAGACGCCGACCGGCTGGGAGTACGACTCGGGCAACTACCCGGTCGCGCTGCGCAAGGCCATGGACATGATCGGCTACGAGGACCTGCGCCGGGAGCAGGCCGAGAAGCGCGCCCGCGGCGAGCTGATGGGCATCGGCATCTCCTCGTTCACCGAGATCGTCGGCGCCGGCCCCTCGCACACCTTCGACATCCTGGGCATCAAGATGTTCGACTCGTGCGAGATCCGGGTCCACCCGACTGGCAAGGTCATGGCCCGCATCGGCGTCCAGACCCAGGGCCAGGGGCACGAAACGACCTTCGCCCAGATCATCGCCGAGGAGCTGGGCTTCCCGGTCGCCGACATCGCCATCGAGTACGGCGACACGGACACAGCGCCCTATGGCCTGGGCACGTACGCCAGCCGCTCGACGCCGGTCGCCGGAGCGGCCACGGCCATCGCCGCCCGCAAGATCCGCGACAAGGCCCGCCTGCTCGCGGCCCACCTCCTCGAGGCCAACCCGGACGACCTCGAGTGGGGCTCGGGCGCCTTCAGCGTGAAGGGCTCGCCGGACAAGAAGAAGACGATCCAGGAGATCGCCTTCGCCGCCTACACCAACCATCCGCAGGGCATGGAGGCGGGTCTCGAGGCGGTCGACTACTACGACCCGCCCAACCTGACCTTCCCCTTCGGCTCCTACATCTGCGTCGTCGACATCGACCGCGGCACGGGGCAGGTCAAGGTGCGCCGCTTCGTCGCCGTGGACGACTGCGGCAACATCATCAACCCCATGATCGTGGACGGGCAGATCCACGGCGGGTTGACCATGGGCTTCGCGCCGGCGCTCTACGAGGAGATCGCCTACGACGAGCTGGGCAACAACCTGAACGGCACGTTCATGGACTACCTGCTGCCGACCGCCGTGGAGACGCCCGCCTGGGAGACGGGCAAGACGATCACGCCCTCTCCGCACCATCCGATCGGCGCCAAGGGCGTCGGCGAGTCGGCCACGGTCGGCGCGCCGCCCGCCATCGCCAACGCCGTGGTCGACGCGCTGTGGCACCTCGGGGTGCGCAACATCGACATCCCCATGACACCCCAGAAGGTCTGGCGGATCCTCAACGAGAAGGGGGTCGCGCTGTAGCCCGCGTCGCGGGCCTGCGCGACGGACCCCGATGACGGATCTGCGCTCAGGCATCTTCACCCGGGCGGTCGAGCTGGATCGCGCCGGCCGCCCGTACGCCCTGGCCACGGTCGTCGCGGTCCGGCGGCCGACCTCGGCCCGGCCCGGGGCGCGTGGCCTGATCCTGCCCGACGGCACGATCGAGGGCTGGGTGGGCGGCAGCTGCGCCCAGCCGATCGTCGTCAAGGAGGCACTGCGCGCCCTCGCCGACGGCGAGCCGCGCCTCCTCCGGCTCAGTCGTGAGATGCCGTCGGACAGCCGACGCGGCGACGGCGTGGTCGATTACGTCATGACCTGCCACTCCGGGGGGACGCTGGAGATCTACGTGGAACCGCACCTGCCTGCCGCACAGCTCTGGATCGCCGGCACGACGCCCATCGCCCACGCGCTCGTGGAGCTCGGTGCCGCGAGCGGCTACCGGGTGAGCGTCGTCGATCCGGTGGCCCTGCCGGAGGCGTTCCCGGCCGCCGAGCGCGTCGTGGCCGAGACGAGCTTCCGGTCGCTCGAGGCGACCGCCCCGCCGTACGTCGTCGTCGCCAGCCAGGGCAGCTGGGATGAGGAGGCGGTGGCGGCAGCGCTGGCGCTCGATGTCGCCTACGTCGGACTCGTGGCCAGCCCCACGCGCGCGGCCGCCATCCGCGAGTACCTCGCCGGCGAGGGGGTGGCCGCCGAGCGGATCGCCGCCCTGCGCGCCCCGGCGGGCCTTGACCTCGGGGCCGTGACCCCGGTCGAGGTCGCCGTCTCGATCATCGCCGAGCTGGTGCAGGTGCGCCGGGGTCGTGCGGCCTTCGTGGCCGCGCCCGGTCCGGCGACGCTGGCCGGCACGACAGCGGCTCGGGCAGAGGGGGCGATCGGTGAGATCGTCCTGCTCGACCCGGTGTGCGGCATGACCGTCGAGCGCGAGCACGCGCGCCACATCGCCGAGCACGGCGGGGTCGTCTATGCCTTCTGCAGCGTCGGCTGTCGGGCTCGTTTCGTGAAGGATCCCGCCGCGTACGCGCCGACCCCGGCCTGAGCGGCGACTGCGGAGGACAGGATGCATTTCGAGGGCACGGTCGCGATCGCGGCCTCGCGCCAGAAGACGTGGGCGTTCCTCATGGACCCCACGCAGGTCGGATCCTGCGGGCCCGGCGTGGAGTCGATCGAGGTCGTCGACGAGACCCACTTCCGCGCGCGGGCCAAGGTCGGCATCGGCTTCATCAGCGCCCGCTTCGTGATGCAGATGGAGATGGCCGAGCTGGACGCGCCGTCGCACGCGACGATCCTGGCCCACGGCCAGGCGCCGGGCAGCGCCGTCGACGCGACCGCGCACATGGCCCTGCGCGACGGCGACGCGCCCGGGACGACGGTCATGGACTGGTCGGCTGACGTGAACATCTCCGGCACGCTCGCCAGCGTCGGCGCCCGGCTCATCCAGGGCACCGCCGAGAAGATGATCGGCCAGACCTTCGCCTGCATCCGGACGAAGCTCGAGGCCTGACGCACTTCATCCCGGCGGTACGCTACGGCGATGATCGAGCAGGCACTCTGTCCGGTCCTGATCGGGCGCGAGGCGGAGCTGGCCGCGCTGGAGGCGGCGCTCCTGGAGGCTCGCCGCGGCAGCGGCGGCCTGGCGTTGCTGGGGGGCGAGGCGGGCCTTGGCAAGTCGCGGCTGTCCGGCCGTCTCGTGGAGCGGGCCGAGAGCCTCGGCGTGGTCGTCCTGCAGGGAGGTTGCACGGAGGCGGAGCTGGCCCTCCCGTACCTGCCCTTCATCGAGGCGCTTGGCAACCACGTTGCCGCCGTGGGTGCGCCGAAGGTGCGCGAGCTGGTGGGCGCCGCAGCCGCCGACCTCGGCGCGCTCGTGCCCGAACTCGGCGATCCGGGGCCGATCGGCGTCTCGAGCGACGCGCTACAGTCCAAGCTGCGCCTGTACGAAGCGATCCTCGTGCTCCTCCGGGCGGCGGCCGGCGACCGCGGGCTGCTCCTGATCGTCGAGGACATCCATTGGGCGGACGCCTCCACGCGTGAGCTGCTCGACTACCTCTCCCGCCGGCTGCGCGGCACGCGCATCCTGATGCTGGCCACGTACCGGCGCGACGAGATGCACCGACGGCACCCGCTGGCGCCGCTCGTCCAGGGCTGGCGTCGGAGCGGCGTCACGATCGTGGAGCTGGAGCCTTTCGCGCCCGACGAGGTCGCCGCGATGGTCGCCGCCATCCTCGTCGAGGAGGGCATCAGCGCCGAGTTCCGTGACGTCCTGCACGAGCGCAGCGAGGGCAACCCGTTCGTGCTCGAGGAGCTGCTCAAGGACGCCATGGACCGCGGCGACCTCTATCGCACAGCGACCGGTTGGGACCGCCGCGCCATCGGCGACCTGCACCTGCCAACGTCCGTGCGGGAGACGATCCTCCAGCGCGTCGAGCGACTGCCACCGGACGCGGTGGCGATCCTCCGCGCAGCGGCGGTGCTGGGCGCCTCGTTCTCGCCCGACCTGTTGGCGCCGGTCGCCGACCGCCCCGCCGAAGTCGTCGACGAGTCGCTCGCAGCTTTTGTCAACGAGCAGCTCGTGGAGGAGGAGCCCGACTCGGGGCGCTACCGCTTCCGCCATGCGTTGACGCGCGAAGCGGTCTACGACGACATCGTGGTGCCGCGCCGTGCGGCCCTGCACGGCCGTGCCGCGGATGCGCTCGCCGGCCGACCGAGCACGCCGGCCGTGGAGCGGGCCCTCCACCTGTTCGCCGCCGGGAGGTTCGCCGAGGCGGTGCCTGTGGCGATGGACGCAGCTCGGGAGGCAGCGTCTCGCTACGGTGATCGGGAGGCGGCCGAACTCTACGAGCGGATCCTCCCGCACATCGCCGACGAGCGAGAGCGGGGCAAGGTGCTGTTGCGCCTGGGCCGCGCGCTGTGGCGCGCCGGTGATCCGGCGACGGCCGAGCCGTCCCTGGCGGATGGGATCGCGGCCCTGGCGCGAGCAGGCGACGTTCCGGGCGCCGCGCATGGCCATCTGCTGCTGGGGCGCGTGCTCTGGGAGCTTTCGCGCCAGGACCGGGCGCGCCACGAGTACGAAACCGCGCGCGGGCTGCTGGAGCCGCTCGGCCCAAGCCGCGATCTGGCGAACGCGTACGTGCGGATGGCCGGCCTGTGCACCTTCGAGTTCGAGAACGAACCCGCCATCGAGCTCGCCGAGCGGGCCATCGAGATCGCACGAGCCTGCGGCGCGGACGACACCAGGATCTGGGCGCTCGGCTTCCTGGGGCTCGCGATGGTCCAGGTGGGACGCCGCAGCGAGGGCTTCGCCGCGATGCACCGGAGCTTCGAGGAGGCCGCCAGCGCCGGTCTCGCACACTTCGCCACGAACGCCCTCTACAACGAGATCGAGATCCGCGCCGACTACTTCTCGGCACGAGAGGCACTGTCACTGATCGAGGAGATGGATCGCCAGCCCCTTCAGATACCGCCGAGGTTCCAGTCGACGATGACGAGGGCATACGTTCACAACCTGCTGGGCGACCTCGGTCAGGCGCGTGCCGCGGGCGAGGCGGCGTGTGCGATCACCACCGAGTCGGGCACGACGACCTACGGCGCCTGGGCCGAACGCGAGCTGGCCATCACCCTGGCCACGCTCGGCGAGATCGGGCGAGCCACGGACCTGCTGCGAGGCCTGCCGGTGCCGATCGAACGCCAGGACATCGTCGGGATCGGGACGGCCTCGCTGCGCATCCGCCTGGACGCCGGGCAGATGGCGGAGGCGGCCGCGGTCGCTGCGGACGCGGCCGTGGCGCTGGATTGGCCGCGACCGCTGAGCGCTGGCGTGCTGGACTGGCTCGGCCTCGCGACCGAGGCGCTGGTCGCGGCTGGGCGCATCGACGAGGCCCGCCGGATCGCCTCGAGCATGGACATGGTGCCGCTCGAGGACGGCGGGGTCCACACGCTCATCGCCCGCAGCCGGGTGGCGGTCGCCGAGGAGCGATACGCCGAGGCCGTTGGCGAGCTGGTCGGAGGGTGCGAGTTCCTCCACGCGGTCGGGTACGCGCTCCTCGAGGACCGGGCGCGCCTGCTCCTCGCCGAGGCGCTGGAGGCGAGCGGCCAGCGCGACAGTGCCGTCCGAGAGGCGCGACGAGTCCTCGACGACGCCACACCGCGTGGCGCGGCCGTCATCGCCCTGGCGGCCCGTGCCCTCCTGGCCGGCCTGGGCGTCGAGGTGGCGCCAGCCACGACGCTATCGCCCGCCGCGTCCGAGCCGGAACCCGTGACGCTCGTGGCCGAGGAGCGCCTGGTCACCGTCCTGTTCGTGGACGTGCGCGGCTACACGGCAATCGCGGCAGAGGCGGCGCCAGCGTCTCTCGCCGACCGCGTTGCTGCCTTCCATCGTCTGGCCCGAGCGGCCATCGAGCGAGAGGGCGGCCTGGTCGACAAGTTCGCCGGCGACGCGGTCATGGCCACGTTCAACGTCGTCCAGCCGCGGCTGGACCATGCTGAGGCGACGCTGCGGGCGGCGATGGCGGTCATCGATCGCGCGGCGGGCGGCCGCTTCAGCGTCGGTGCCGGCATCGCCGTGGGTCCGGCGGTCGTCGGGTCACTCAGCACGGGCGCCAACGTCAGCGCCGTCGGCGCGGTCACGAACCTCGCGGCGCGGCTCCAGGCGCAGGCGGCCGCGGGCGAGATCCTCCTGAGCGGTGAAGCTCACCGGCGCGTCCGCGAGTGGCTCGCCGCCCGCGGCACGATCGCCGAGCGACGCGATCTGGACCTGAAAGGTTTCGACGTACCCGTCGAAGCCTGGGCGTTGACGGGGGAGGGCTGAGTCGCGCGATGACCGTGCGTCCGGCTGCAGTAGACTTCGCGACGTCGCCCCCGCGCCCAGCACAGACGAGGAGCCACGACCCCCGTGTCCGCCGAAGACCTCCGCGCCCGGATCCGCGAGGTCCCCGACTTCCCCAAGCCGGGCATCCTGTTCTACGACATCACGACGATGCTCAAGGACCCGGCGGCATACCGCGAGTCGATCGATCTGCTGACGGCGCCGTACCGGGACCGCACGGTGGACATCGTGGTGGGCATGGAGTCGCGCGGCTTCATCTTCAGCGCGCCGATGGCCTACCAGCTCAAGGCCGGCTTCGTGCCCGTGCGCAAGCTGGGCAAGTTGCCCGCCGAGACGGTCAGCGTGGAGTACGCCCTGGAGTACGGCACGAACACGCTCGAGGTCCATAAGGACGCCATCGTGTCGGGCCAGAAGGTGCTCATCGTGGATGACCTGCTGGCCACCGGCGGCACGGTCAACGGCACGATCGAGCTGGTGCGCCGCCTGGGGGGCGACGTGGTCGGGCTGGCCTTCCTCGTGGAGCTGCTCTTCCTCAAGGGCCGCGACAAGCTGCGCGGGCACGAAATCCACAGCGTCATCCAGTACTGACGACGAGGGACGGTCATCGCGTGACGGGCGGGACGGACCGACCGAACGAGGGCCCCGAGACCCCCTCGTCGGCCGCCGAGGGGGCGGATCTCGGACGGCGCGGCTTCTTCCGCGCCTTCTCGCGTGAGGCCATCCAGACGGCCGCCACCGTCGTCGGCGCCGCCTCCGCGGTGCGTCGCGGCACGACCGCCGCCGCCGGAGAGCTGCTCGGCCTGGGGATGGACCCGGCCGGCACCGCCGATCGCCTGGCCGGCGCGTTCGCTGGAGGGGTCGTCGGCTTTCGGAGCCCGTACCGGCTGGGCGATGGCGTGATCCACGTCCTCGACCAGCGCCGCCTCCCGGCCCAGGCCGTCACGATCGAGTGCCGCACCGGCGCCGAGGTCGCCGCGGCGATGCGCGACCTCGCCGCCCGTGGCGCCCCCCTGCTGGGGCAGCTCGCCGCCTACGCCCTGGCTCTTGCGGCGGAACGGAACGTGGCCTCCAAGCCGTTCGTGCGCAACGCCACGCTGCGCGGCACCGGGAACGCGCTGCGCAACGCGCGCCCGGACGTGGCGGCCATCGCACGGGCGGTGGATCGGTGCGTCGAAGCCTGGCACGCGGTGGGTGAGCTGGCCGAGGGCGGGGCGATCGCGACCGCCATCCGCGCCGAGGCGGACGCCATCGCCATGGAGGCGACCCTCGGCCACGGGCGCATCGGGCGCGAGGGCGCTGCGCTCCTGGCGCAGCCGGACGGACGGCCGCTGGAGATCGTGACCATCGACGAGACCGGGCCGCTCTCGGCGGGCATGGTGGGCACGGCGATGGGCGTCATCGGGGCGATCGCGGCCGGCGGTCGAGCCGTCCACGTCTGGGTGCTCGAGACGCGGCCGAGCCGGTCCGGCGCCCGTCTCGCCGCCCCCGAGCTGCGCATGTCGGACATCCCCTGCACCGTCGTGGCGGATGGCGCCGTGGGCTGGCTGCTGCGCGAGCGCTCGGTGGACGTCGTGCTCGTGGGTGCGGAGCGGATCGCGGCGAACGGTGACCTGGCCAACGCCGCCGGGACGTACCCGCTGGCCGTCCTCGCCGCGCGCCACGGCGTGCCCTTCCACGTCTGCGCCCCGCTGGCCGCGGTGGATCCCACGGTTGCGGACGGCGCCGCGCTGATCATCGCCTTCCGCCCCGCCTCGGAGCTGTTGGCCGTGGCCGGCGAGCCCTCGCCCCCGCCCGAGACCGAGGCGCTCGTGCCGCTCGTTGACGTCACGCCCGTGGACCTGGTCACGTCCTACGTCACCGATGGGGGGATCGTGCAGCCGCCCTTCCCTGAACCGGTCGCGGTTCGGTTCGGCTGATGGCCACGGCCGCCAGCCGAACCGGCGAGCGCGTCGAGGGCCAGCTCGAGACGCGCACGACGACCGATCGCGTCCTCCTGCGTGCCTTCCTCGAGCGCGATCGCCTCTACGCCGCCTACGCCATCTGCGACCTCGACGCGCGCGAGTTCGCGCGCACGCGCTGGGGCGCCGCCTTCGACGGCGACCGGCTCCTCGCCGTGGCCCTCGAGTACGTCGGCTTCGCGCCGCAGCCGCTGTTCCTGATGGGCGACCCCGACGGGGTGGCGGCCGTCCTGCACGACGTCATCCGGCCGCGGGCCGCCTACGTCGCGGGGCTGCCCGCCCACCTCGCCGCGGTCGAGAGGATCTACCGGGTCGCCCCGGGGCCGCCGATGGTGCGCATGTGGGTGGATCGGTCTTCGTTCCGGCCCGCTCCGGGGGCCACGGCGCGCCTGCTGCCCTCCGAGATCGGGGATCTCAACCGCCTCTACAACCTCGGCTTCACCTCCTGGCTGCCCGCCGAGGCGGTCGCGCAGGGGGTCTACTACGGGATCCGCGTGGGCGGTCGGCTGGTCGCCGCCGCCGGGACCCACGTCATCAGCGAGGAGGCGCGGTTGGGGGTCGTGGGCAACGTGATGACCCGCCAGGACCACCGCAACCGAGGCCTGGCGAAGCTGACCACGAGCGCCGTCACGCAGGAGCTGCTGCGCACCTGCGACCAGGTCGTGCTCAACGTTCGTTCCGACAACCCAGCGGCGCTGGCGGCCTACGCGGCCCTCGGGTACCGCGAGCACGTCCGCTTCGAGGAGCGCCTCGCCAACCGCCGCTCCTCCGGCTGGGATAGCATCGTGGCGCCCCTCCGGCGCCTCTTCGTGTCCCGCAAGGAGTCCTGACCCGTGTCCGCGACCGCGCTGCCCGCTCACGACGTCAGCGACCTCGGCCTTGCCGCCGAGGGACGGCGGCGCATCGAGTGGGCGGAGCGGGAGATGCCCGTCCTGCGCCTGATCGGCGAGCGCTTCGGGCGTGAGCGCCCGCTGGCTGGCCTGCGCATCGGGGCCTGCCTGCATGTCACGACCGAGACGGCGAACCTCATGCGCACCCTGCGCGCCGGCGGCGCCGAGGTCGTGCTGGCCGCCTCGAACCCGCTCTCCACCAAGGACGACGTGGCGGCCGCCCTCGTGGCCGAGTACGGCATCGGCGTCTTCGCCCGTCACGGCGAGGATCGCGACACGTACTACGCGCATCTCGGCGCGGTCGCCGACACGCACCCGCTGCTGACCATGGACGATGGCTGCGACCTCGTCTCGCTGCTCCACCAGGAGCGGCCGGCGCAGGTGGCGGAGGTCCTCGCGGGCACGGAGGAGACGACCACCGGCGTCATCCGCCTGCGAGCCATGGCCGCCGACGGCGCCCTCGGCTTCCCGGTCATCGCGGTCAACGAGGCCCAGACCAAGCACCTCTTCGACAACCGCTACGGCACCGGCCAGTCCACCCTCGACGGGGTCCTGCGCGCCACGAACATCCTCATCGCGGGGCGGCGCATCGTCGTGGCCGGCTACGGCTGGGTGGGCAAGGGCATCACGGCGCGCTTCCGCGGCCTCGGCGGCCACGTCGCGGTCGTCGAGGTGGATCCGGTCCGGGCGCTCGAGGCGCTGATGGACGGGTACGAGGTGCTCACCGCGGCCCAGGCCGCGCCGTGGGGCGAGGTCTTCATCACCGCCACGGGCAACATCAACGTCTTCCGCCGCGAGCACTTCACGGCCATGCGCGACGGCGCGATCCTGGCCAACAGCGGCCACTTCGACGCCGAGCTGGACCTCGTCGCGCTACGCCAGCTGGCCGAGGGCCACGTGCGCGAGGTGCGCGACAACGTCCTGGAGTTCGACCTGGGCCCGAAGAAGCTGCACCTCCTGGCCGAGGGGCGCCTGGTCAACCTGGGCGCCGCGGAGGGCCACCCGGCGGCGGTCATGGACATGAGCTTCGCCAACCAGGCGTTGTGCGCCGAGTACGTGGCCGCGCACCACGACGAGCTGGAGGACCGCGTGTACGACGTGCCCGAGGCGATCGACCGGGAGGTGGCGCGCCTGAAGCTGGCGGCCCTTGGCATCACCCTCGACGAGATGACCGAGGAGCAGAAGCGCTATGCCGGCTCCTGGCAGAGCGGGACGTGACGGCGACCGGGCGCACGATCGCACCGTACGGAAGCTGGCGCTCCTCGATCACCGTCGATGCGCTCCTCGCCGAGCGCGTCTTCGCCAGCGAGCCGCGGCTCGACGGCTCGACGATCGCCTGGCTGGAAGATCGACCCGGGGAGGGTGGCCGTGGCGTCGTGGTGCGGACGACCGCCGACGGCGGGTTCGAGGAGCTGACGCCGCGCGAGGCCAACGTGCGTGACGGCGTCCACGAGTACGGCGGCGGCGCCTGGGCCATCCACGAGGGCACGGTCTACTACTCCGACTTTCGGGACGGCCGCCTCCACCGCACCCTGCCCGGCGGGGGCGCGGAGCCCGTCACCCCCGAGGGCGCCACGCGCTACGCCGACATCTCGCTCGACGCCGGCCGTTCGCGGCTCATCTGCGTCCGCGAGGATCACCGGGGCGGCGGCGTGCCGGCCAACGAGATCGTCACCGTCCCGCTCGGGACCGAGGGGTCCCCGCCCGCTGAGCCCGTCGTCCTGGTCTCGGGCGACGATTTCTACGGCCCTCTCCGCCTGAGCCCGGACGGGCGCCGGCTGGCCTGGCTGACCTGGTCGCTGCCCGACATGCCCTGGGACGGCTCCGAGCTGCGCCTCGCCGAGCTGGACGCCCGCGGGTTGCCTGGGCCGACCCGGACGATCGCCGGCGGCCGCTCCGAGTCGATCGCCGAGCCGGCCTGGTCGCCGGACGGGAGCCTGCACTTCGTCTCGGACCGCAGCGACTGGTGGAACCTCTATCGGCTCGAAGGGGACGGCTCGATCACCGCCGTCGCCCCCATGGAGGCCGAGTTCGCGGGCCCCCAGTGGGTCTTCGGGATGTCGACGTACGGCTTCGCCGGCGACGGCTCGATCGTGGCCGTCGCTCGGGCGGGCGGCATCGATCGCCTGTGGAGGATCACACCGGGGGGCGTCACGACCCCCATCCCGGTCCCGTACCTGGAGATCCCGGACGTCGTGGTCGCCGGCTCGACCGCGGTCGTGGTGGGCTCGTCGCCGGCAGAACCTCCCCACGTCGCCGCGATCGACCTCGGCAGCGGCGCGCTCAGCGTGATCCGACGGACCTCGGGTGTCGCCTTCCCGGCCGCCGAGCTGTCGATGCCGCGCCACATCGAGTTCCCCACCGAGGGCGGGCTGACCGCCCACGCGCTGTACTACGCGCCGCACAACGAGGCCTTCGAAGGGCCGGCGGGCGAGCGGCCGCCACTGCGCGTGCTGAGCCACGGCGGTCCCACCTCGGCGACCGGCGCCGGTTTCCGCGGCGCGATCCAGTTCTACACCAGCCGGGGCATCGGCGTGGTGGACGTGGACTACGGCGGCAGCACCGGCTACGGCCGCGCGTACCGCTCGCGACTGGAGGGGCAGTGGGGCGTCGTGGACGTGGACGACTGCATCGATGCCGCCCGCTTCCTGTCCGACACTGGAGAGGTGGACCCCGCGCGCATCGCGGTCCAGGGCGGGAGCGCCGGTGGCTACACCACCCTCGCCGCGCTCGCCTTCCGCCCGGAGGCATTCTCGGCGGGCGTCAGCTACTTCGGCATCGGCGACCTGACCGGCTTCGACCTCGAGACCCACAAGTTCGAATCGCGCTACACGGAGCGCCTCGTGGGACCCTGGCCGGAGACCCGCGACCTGTGGCTGGAGCGCTCGCCCATCCTGCACGTGGAGCGCATCTCCGCCCCGATGCTCATCCTGCAGGGGCTCGACGACAAGGTCGTACCGCCCAGCCAGGCCGAGCAGATCGTGGCCGCCCTCACGGCGAAGGGCATCCCCCACGCCTACCTCGCCTTCGAAGGGGAGGGTCACGGCTTCCGCAAGGCCGAGAACATCCGCCGCTCGTATGAGGCGGAGCTCTCCTTCTACGGACAGGTCTTCGGTTTCACGCCGGCCGACCAGATCGAGCCACTGGAGCTCACCCGGCGCGCCTGAGCGCGCCCTCCTCGGGCGCCGGTCGCGCCCGGAACCCGACGTACAGCGACAGGTCGTAGCCGATCTTCAGCACGCCGCAGACGACCAGCGGCACGCCCAGGCCGAGCGGCACGAGCGCCGCGCTGAGCAGCGGACCGGCGCTCTGGGCGATGCTGCGCGCGAGGCTCGTCACGCCCGCCGTGGCGGTGCGCTCGTCGGGATCCACGATGGCCATCGTGTAGGACTGCCGCGCCGGGATGTCCATCGACGAGATGGCGGCGCGGCCGAGGTAGAAGAAGGCGGCGACGGGGGCCCAGGGCACCAAGGTCATGGCGATGAGCAGGACGCTCGAGGGGATGTGCGTGAAGACCATGGTGCGGATCAGGCCGATGCGCGCCGAGAGCAAGGCCGCTGCCGGATAGGACGCAGCGGCGAGGAGGTTGCCGGCGAAGAAGAGCGCACCGATCGCGGCGGGCGCCAGCCCGAACGTCTGCGAGAACCAGATGGCCAGGAAGCTCTGCACGATGAGCCCCCCGGCGAAGGCGTCGAGCCCGAAGAGGAGCGACAGGCGCAGCACGGGGCCCCTTGAGCGGTGGATGCCGAAGCGGCGCCTGGCGGCCGCCACGGCGCCCGCTTCGGGCTCGGGGGTCGGCGGCTCGGCTCCAGCGGTCATGGCGCCCGCCGCGGCGACCGTGGCCAGGCCGGCGAGGGCGTAGACGACGAAGGCGGGCGCGAAGTGATCGGCGCCCTCGAGGCCGAGGGCGGTGCCGAGGGCGACCAGCGGGCCGACCGCCAGCCCGCCCAGCGCCACGGCGACGGAGGCCAACAATCCATAGGTCGCGAAGGCGGCGGTGCGGTGGCGGGGGTCGGTCGTCTGCGGCAGGATGGCCTGGTCGAGGCTCTGCAGGCCGGTGTTCTCGTTCGCCGTGACGGCGACCATGCCCGAGAGCGCGATGAGGACGAGGAGCAGGGGGTTGGCGCCGACGAGGGGCACGAAGAGCGAGAGCAGCATCAGCGCGCCGCCCGTCGCCAGCACGCGCCGCCGGCCCAGCCGGTCGCCGAATATCGCGATGATGAGCGTCAGCAGCGTCGTGCCCACCAGCGCCGCCGAGAGCACGGCGCCCACCGCTGCCGCATCGAGTCCCAGCTCCACGAGGTAGAGCCCCAGCACGACCGAGTTGAGCCCGAACCCGAACGCACGGAAGGCCTTGCCGAGCAGCACCAGCCGCCCGTTGCGATCGAGCGGCGGGACGGCGGGCAGGTGCACCATCCCAGCGTAGCGGCCCGGCCTTCCGAATGGCGGTCAGCCCGGCCGCGACCCCGTCATGTGGGCCCCGCGCCCTGTCCCCCCGCCCGCCCCGCCCCCTGCCCCAAACAACACGCGCGGCACGGACCGAGCGGGCTGGAGCTCGGGCGGGTCGGAGCTGGTTGGGCAGGCACGAGGAGGGCGCAGCCCGGCCCCTGCCGCCGGTCGGGCGGACCGCCGGTGGTACCCTTCCGCCCGATGGCCAGCATCGTCGACGCGCCCCACTACCTGTTCACGTCGGAATCGGTCACGGAGGGCCACCCCGACAAGATGTGCGACCAGGTCAGCGACGCGATCCTCGACGCGATCCTGCACGACGACCCGCTGGCGCGGGTAGCCTGCGAGACGGCCGCCACCACGGGCACGGTCTACGTCCTGGGCGAGATCACCACCACCACCTACGTCGAGTTCCAGAACGTCGTGCGGGACACGATCCGCGAGATCGGCTACACGGACGCGCGCTACGGCTTCGACTACCGCACCTGCGGCACGATCGTCAGCGTCCACGAGCAGTCGCCGGATATCAAGCGCGGCGTGGACGAGTCGCTCGAGACGCGCGGCAAGGGCGACCTGCACGACCAGGGCGCCGGCGACCAGGGCATGATGTTCGGGTTCGCCTGCCGCGAGACGCCCGAGCTGATGCCGATGCCCATCGCGCTGGCGCACCGCATGGCGCGGCGCCTGGCGGAGGTCCGCAAGAGCCGCATGCTGCCCTACCTGCGCCCCGACGGGAAGACGCAGGTCACCGTGGAGTACCAGTTCGGCGTGCCGACGGCGGTGCGCACGGTCGTCATCGCCGCGCAGCATGACGACGAGGTGGCCACCGAGCGCTTGCGCGACGACGTCATCGAGGCCGTCGTCCACGACATCGTGCCGCGCGAGCTGCGCGCCGTGGACCCCACCATCTACGTCAACCCCACCGGCCGCTTCGTCATCGGCGGCCCGATGGGCGATTCGGGGCTCACCGGGCGCAAGATCATCGTCGACAGCTACGGCGGCATGGCCCGCCACGGCGGCGGCTGCTTCAGCGGCAAGGACCCCTCCAAGGTGGACCGCAGCGGCGCCTACGCGGCGCGCTGGGTGGCCAAGAACGTGGTCGCCGCGGGGCTGGCCGACCGCTTCGAGATCGAGCTGGCCTACGCCATCGGCATCGCCCACCCGCTCTCGATCTCGGTCGAGACGTTCGGCACGGGGCGCATCCCCGACGAGCGGATCCTCGGCCTCATCGACCAGCACTTCGACCTCCGCCCGAGCGCGATCATCGCGGCGCTCGACCTGCGCCGGCCGATCTACCAGCAGACGGCCGCCTACGGCCACTTCGGCCGGCCGGACCTCGACCTGCCCTGGGAGCGCACCGACCGCGCCGCCGTCCTGGCGGCCGAGGCCGGCCTCCCGATGCCGGAGCCCATCCCCGTCCTGTGACCGCGACCGCTCCCGTCCGGACGCCGGCCGCCTCGCCGCCCCCGTGCCTCAGCCGAAGGCGGCGACTCCCGCATCCGCCGCCGCCTGGTCCTGCGCCGAGTCCCCGCCGCTCACGCCCAGCGCCCCGACGAGGACGCCGCTGCGGTAGAGGGGCATGCCCCCGGCGAAGATGATGGTGCGGCCGCCGGCGACGGTGTTGTAGCCGAAGAACTCCGTCCCGGGCTGGCTGATCGGCGCCAGGTCGCGCGTCGGCATCTGGTTCGCGAGCGCGGTGAACGCCTTGTCCTGGGCGAGGATGACCGTGACCAGGTCCGCGGCGTCCATACGCTCGAAGGCGACGAGCTGGGCGCCGGAATCCACCACCGCGCAGCTCATGGCCACGCCGATGCTGCGGGCCACGCCCTCGACCGCGGCGATGACAGCCCGCGCCGCGGCGAGCGTCAGGCCCGTTGCCTGCGAGGCGGTCGGCCCGCGCGCAGCGTCGACGTTGTCGATGAGGAAGGCGCCATCGCCGGGCAGGTCCGTCATGCGTCCTCCGCGATGCCCAGGGCCAGCGGCTCCGCCGCGGTCTCGCCCGCCTGACGTGCCTGGCGGCGATAGACGAGCCCGACGGTCACCAGCGCCGTGATGGTCACCGCCAGCACCATCGAGGCGATGGCGTTGATCTCGGGCGTGATGCCCCGGCGGATCGAGCTGAAGATGTACATCGGCAGCGTCGGCTGACCGGGCCCGGCCACGAAGGTGGCGATGACGAAGTCGTCGAAACTGAAGGTGAACGCGAGCAGCGCCCCCGCCACGATCGCGGGCCGGAGCTGCGGCAGCGTGACCTGGACGAACGTTCGCAGGGGCGTGGCGAAGAGGTCGAAGGAGGCCTCGGTCAGCGACCGGTCCATGCCCGCCAGCCTCGTGCGCACGAGGACCATGACGATGGCCATGGTGAACAGCACGTGGGCCGCCACGACGGTGTGCAGACCCTTCCCGATCACCGGCGGCGCCCCCAGCCCGGCGGCCGTCCAGACGTAGTCCAGCCAGGGGTTGACCCAGCCGAAGAGGTTGACGAAGAAGATCAGCGTGGCGATGCCGATGACGATGCCCGGGATGATGATGGCGATGTAGGTCAGGGCATCGAAGATGGCCCGAACCCGTGGCGGGACGCGCTGCAGCGCGAGGGCGGCGAGGGTGCCCAGCGAGGTCGCGATGAGCGCCGTCCAGAAGCCGACCACGAAGCTGTTCTGCAGCGCGCCCATGGCGAAGCGGTCGTTCAAGGCGTAGTCGTACCAGCGCAGCGAAACGCCGCGCAGCTCTCCGGTGTGCCCGCCAGCGTTGAAGCTGAAGAGCACGACCAGCCCGATGGGCACGTACAGGAAGAGGTAGATCAGCGTGGCGTGCGCCCGGAAGACCCGATCGACCCAGGGGCCGGCGCGGTCGAGGGCGGCCCGCGAGGCGGCGGTCACAGGATCGACACCTCGCGCTGGATGCCCGCTCGGGATCCCAGCCGCAGGTAGAGGGTCACCGCGAAGAGGATGACGAGGATGAGGACGATCGCGGCGGCCGACCCGAAGGGCCAGTTGCGCGACTGGAGGAAGAGGTCCACCAGGGCGTTGCCCACGAAGAAGACCTTGCCGCCCCCGAGCAAGGCCGGGATGACGTACTCGCCCATGATGGGGATGAAGACGAGCATCGCGCCACTGAGCAGGCCGGCTGCGCTGAGCGGGAGAGTCACCTGGCGGAAGGTGGCGAGGCGCCCCGCACCGAGGTCCTTGGACGCCTCCAGCAGCCGCTTGTCGAGCCGCTCGAGGCTGACGTAGAGCGGGAACACCATCAGCGGCAGGTAGTTGTAGACGATCCCGATCATCACCGCGAGCGGGGTGTTGATGAGCGCGATGTGCCCGAATCCCAGGCCCTCGGCGATGGCCGGGATGCCCTGGTTGCCGAGGATCGTCATCCAGGCGTAGGTGCGGATGAGGAAGCTCGTCCAGAAGGGGACGACCACGAGCACGAGCAGGAGCGTGCGCTTGGTCCCGGCCCGCGTGGCGAGGTAGTAGGCGAGTGGGTATCCGACGAGCAGGCACAGCATCGTGCCGCCGGCAGCCATCCACAGTGTGTTGAAGAAGGCCGTCGCCCGTGTGGGTAGCTCGAGGTAGTTGTCGAGCTGGAGTGCGGGCGCGTAACCGCCCTCGGGAGCCCGTGCTCCGAGGCTGAAGACGAGCAGGATGATCAGCGGGACGATGAGCAGGAGCAGGTACCAGGCGCTCGTCGGCGCCAGCAGGAGGGCGGTGACGGCTCGCGACCGCCCCCGCCCTCCCGCCGACTCGTTGCCTGACGTCACGCGGACTTGACGCGCGCCCAGAGATCCGCTCGTGCCTGGCTGGTGAGCAGCTCGGCGGTCCCGAACTCGAGCTTCGTGAGCGAGGCCGGGTCGGGATAGGTGATCTTGTTCCCGGTCGCCTCCGCCGGCAGCAGCGCGATCGCTGCAGAGTCGATGAGCGGGGCGCCGTGGAAGATGGCGTCCTGTGCGGCGACCTTCGGTGTGGCCATGAAGTCGAGGAAGGCGTAGGCCGCCTCGCGGTGCGGTGCACCGGTCACGACGGCGAAGAAGTCGGACCAGATCTCGCCCCCGTCGGCGGCGATGACGTACTCGATCTCCGGGATATCGCGGTGCAGCTGGACCGCATCGTTCGTCCAGGTCATGGTCATCCAGGCGTCCCCGCTGCGCATCGCCGGCTGGTAGTCGCTGGTGATGGCGAAGAGGTGCGGCTTCACCGCCACGAGCAGCTCCTCCGCCTTCGCCAGCTCGGCGTCGTCGACCGAGTTGAACGAGTAGCCCAGCGCGACGAGGGCGCTGCCGATCGAGGTCAGCTGGTAGTCGTGGATCATGACCTTGCCGCTGAGGTCGGCCTGGGTGCGCTCGAAGAACTCCTTCCAGGTCGTGAGCGGCGTGGAGATCTGCTTCGTGTTGATCGTGAAGCCCGTCGTCCCCCAGTCCTTGTTGAAGCCGTACTGGTCCTTCGAGCCCGCGGGGTAGAAGGCCGGCGACAGCAGGCGCTGGTCGTAACGCGAGGCGTCGAAACGCGGGATCTTGGTCAGGTCGAGCTTCTCGACGATGCCCTTGCTGCCGTACGTCTCGAAGGTGTAGTTCGTCGGCACCAGGACGTCCCAGCCGGTGCCGCCCACGAGCAGCTCGGCCAGCATCTCCTCGTTGGAGCCCTTGATGTTGAGCTGCACGGTGACCCCGGTCAGCTCCTTGAAGCGGTCCAGGGTCTTCTGGTCGTGGTAGTTCGGCCACGTCGTCATGATCAAGGTGTCGCCGAGGTCCACGCCCTCCGGCGGCGTCCAGTCGGCGTTGACGTCGATGGTCGGAGCCGGCGTTGCCCCTTCGCTCGGCGGCGGCGTGGGCTCCGCCGTCGGGCCGGGTGTCGGCGACGAAGCGGCCGGCGCGCAGGCGGCGACCACCGCCGAGGCCACGCCGAGCCCGGTCACGGCCATGAAGTGGCGGCGTGTGATCCGTCCACGCCGGAGATCGTGATAGAGGTCCCGGAACTCGTTTCGGTCCATGCTCTCCCTCTTCGGTCAGTCGCTTCGGTCAGTCGCCGTTCCGCGGCGGTCTCCTCCTACCCCCGTCCGATCCGATACCTCGTGACGCTGCCCGCCTTTCTCAGGCCACGAGGACGAGGTTGGCCTCGTCCCGCCACCCGACGAGGACCGGATCGCCCGGCCCGACGCCTGGGAGCGCGCCGCCCCCCTCGCTGTTCTGGCGCCGGGCGACCAGTTCGCCGAGCGCGGTCTCGATGCGGTATTCGTTCTGGTCGCCGAGGTAGGTGGCCTGCCGAACGCGTCCGGCGACCCTGGTGGCGCCGGCCGTCCGCTCGGCCGCGGCATCGTCCGCCCGCCCGATCCACAGCCGCTCGGGCCGCACCGCGACGGTGACCTCCGCGCCTGCGCTCGGGCGAGCCTCGGGATCGGTGACCCGGCCGTGGATGGCCATGCCCTCGCCGATGGTCACGGCGGCACCGCCCGTCGCCGGATGGTGTTCGACGAGGCGCCCGGCGAGGAAGTTGGAGAGGCCCAGGAAGCCGGCCACGAAGCGGTTGACCGGACGCTCGTAGAGCTCCTGCGGCGAGCCCTGCTGCTGCACGCGGCCGTCGCGCATGACGACGACCACGTCGCTCATCGTGATCGCCTCCTCCTGGTCGTGGGTGACGTACACGAAGGTGATGCCGACCTGGTGCTGCAGGGCCTTGAGCTCGAGCTGCATCTCCTTGCGCAGCTTCAGATCGAGCGCGCCCAGCGGCTCGTCGAGCAGCAGCACGGTGGGATGGTTGACCAGCGCTCGCGCCAGCGCCACGCGCTGCTGCTGGCCGCCCGAGAGCTCCCAGGTACGGCGCGCGCCGAGGCCGCCGAGCCGGACGAGCGCGAGGGCCTCGTCCACCCGGCGCCGCTCCTCCTCACCCTTGACCCCGTGCTGTCGGAGGCCGTAACCGACGTTGCGGGCGACGTCCATGTGCGGGAACAGCGCGTAGTGCTGGAAGACGGTGTTGACGTTGCGCCGGTAGGCCGGGACGCCGGCCACCGGCTGGCCGGCGATCAGGACCTCGCCCTCGGAGGGTTGCTCGAAGCCCGCGATCATGCGCAGGGTCGTCGTCTTGCCGCAGCCGGAGGGCCCCAGCAGGGAGTAGAACGTGCCGCGCGCGATGCTGACGTTCATGCGCTCGACCGCCACGAAACGCCCGAAGCGCTTGGTGACATCCACCAGCTCGACATCCGCGGCGCGCTCTGACATCGCACCGACCGAGGTCGATGCGGCGAGCGCGGCGGTCAGCGTAGCGGGGGCGCGATCGCCTTGGAACGCTGACCGACCGGAACCCCCCTCGGGCGACTGGGTCGCGCCGGGTGTGGTCAACGTTGGCTCCTCGGTCGGTGGGGCGACCAGCGCATGGTAAGGGCGCGGCCGCTTGGGGTCAACGTGCGTGGCAGGGACCGATCCGCGGGCCCCCCTAGAATGGCCGCGCATGTACGCCGTGATCCTCGCCGGCGGGGGCGGCACCCGCCTCTGGCCGCTCAGCACGCCCGAGCGGCCGAAGCCGTTCCTGCCGCTGCTGCCTGACGGTTCCACTCTCCTTCAGCGAACGATCTCGCGGATCGCGAGCGAGAACGAGCTGTCGCTCGATGTCGGCCGAGACGTGTTCGTCGTCGTCGATGGCCGGTTCGGGAGCCTCGCCCGGTCACAGATCTCCGAGACCTTCCCGGAGCTGCCACTCGACCACGTCCTCGATGAACCTGAAGGACGGAACACCGCAGCGGCCGTGGCGCTGGCCACCATCGCCATCGATCGGAACCCCGACGACGTCATGGCGGTGCTCCCGGCCGACCACCTCATCGGAAACGGAGGTGACGACCGACGGGCTGCCGAAGGGTCGTTCCGGGGCGTCCTCGCTGCTGCCGAGGGAGAGCTCGCTCGCGGGGCCCTGGGGATCGAGAGCCCTCTCGTGACACTGGGTGTCGAGCTGTCACGCGCGGCGACCGAGTACGGGTACCTCATCCCGGACCTGGCGCAGACGCAGAGCAAGTCGCTGACCGCGTACGTCCTCGAGCGGTTCGAGGAGAAACCCGATCGAGGTCGCGCCGAGGATCTGCTCAAACAGGCAGGTGTGGCGTGGAACGCCGGCATCTTCCTCTGGCGCCGGCGCGCGATCCGGCAGGCCTTGCTGAGCTACCCGGACGCCGAGGCGATCTCGCGGGCGGTCGAGACGGGCTGGCGGACCGACCGGCTACCCGAGGCATACGAGGCCATCGGCACCAGGGCGATATCGATCGACCGTGCCGTGCTCGAGCCCGCTTCCCGCGAGGGTCGGGTGGTGATGGGCGCGATGAACGTCCCGTGGAGCGATCTCGGCAGCTGGGGCGCCCTGCTCGAGGCGCTCGGGGCGCCGGGGATCGACGGGCGCGTCGTGGCGCAAGGCGACCGCGAGGTGGTCACCGAGGCCGATCTGGTCGTGCGGCGCCGACACGGCCGGCTGACCGTGGGGCCAGGGCCGGGTACGATTGCCGGCGAGCCGGGGCCGACGGCCCTGCTCGGCGGGGCGGCCGTGCACCGCGCGATCGTGGTGGCCCTGGTCGAGCGCATCGCCGCAGGGGAGAGCTGACCGAGATGACGATCATCGCCGAGATCCCGACGCCGACCCGCATCGTCTTCGGGACCGACGGTTGGCGAGCACGCGTGGCCGATGACTTCACGTTCGAGAACGTCCGCCGCTGCGCCGACGGCGTGGCCCGCTACGTCCTCGGCGAGGGGGCTCGGGCCCGGGGGGTCGTCGTCGCCTACGACCGGCGCTTCGCCAGCGAGCACTTCGCGGCCGCCGCGTCGGAGGTCCTCCTCGCGCACGACATCCCGGTCGTCTTCGCGAGCCAGGCCGTGCCCACGCAGATGAGCTCCTTCGAGGTCGTGCAGCGCGGCTCGGCGGCGGGCATCGTCATCACCGCCAGCCACAACCCCTGGACCGACAACGGCTTCAAGGTCAAGGCGCCCACGGGCTCGGCGGCGGGTCCCGAGATCCTCGCCGTGATCGAGGCGACCATCGCCGGCAACGGCGGCACGGCCATCCCGCGCCGCCCCTTCGCCGACGCGGAGGCGGCCGGGCTCGTCGAGCGCTTCGATCCCTACCCCGGCTACGAGCGCTTCGTGCGCCGCACCGTCGACCTCGACGCCCTGCGCGCGGCGGACATCGACGTCTTCGTGGACCCCATGTACGGGCCGGGCGCCGGCTGGATGACACGCCTGCTGGCCGGCGGGCGAATCCGCGTCACGGAGATCCACCGCGAGCGCAACCCGTATTTCGGTGGCGTCAACCCGGAGCCGATACGGCCCCACATCGACGAGGCGCTGGGGCTCATCGCCGGCGGCGGCTTCGACCTCGGCCTGCTCCTCGACGGTGACGCCGACCGCGCCGGGGCGGTGGACGAGCGCGGGACGTTCATCCACCAGCTCCAGGTCTACGGCCTGCTCATGTACTACCTTGTCGAGCATCGCGGGCTGCGCCAGCCGGTCGTGAAGAGCGTCAACGAGACGTCCATGGCGGAACGGCTGGGGGCCCATTACGGCGTGGCCGTACACGAGACGCCGGTCGGCTTCAAGTACGTCGGCCCGAAGATGATCGAGACGGGGGCCATGTTCGGCGGCGAGGAGTCGGGCGGCTACGGGTTCGGGATGCACCTGCCCGAGCGCGACGGCATCTATGCCGACCTCCTCCTGCTCGACCTCTTCCTGCGCGAGAAGGCCGCCGGGCGCTGGCCGGTCTCGCGGGCCATCGAACACTTCCACCAGCTGGCCGGGCCGAGCTTCTACCAGCGCGTGGACGTGCACGTGGACCGCGCCGCCTACCCGGCCCTCAAGGAGCGGCTCTTCGTGGAGCTGCAGGAGCATGCCCCGCCGGAACTGGCGGGTCAGCCGGTGACGGAGACGATCGCGCTCTCCACGAATGATGGGTTCAAGTTCATCATCGGCGACGGCTCCTGGCTGCTCGTCCGGTGGAGCGGCACCGAACCGCTCGTGCGCGTCTACACGGAGGCGACGTCGCAAGCCGCGGCGGACGCCTGCATCGCGGCCGGTGAGGCCCTCGTGCGCGCGACATGAACGCGGCCGTCCTCGACGACGCGGTCGCCCTGGCCGGTTTCGACCGGTCGGGCATGCTCGAGGCGATCGCGTCGCTGCCGGCCCAGCTGCGCGATGGCTGGGCACGGACGCGCGGCCTCACGCTGCCGGCCTCGCACCGCGGGGCGCACTCCGTCGCGGTGCTCGGCATGGGTGGCTCGGCCATCGCCGGGGATCTCGTCCGGGGCGTCTTCGCCGAGCGCCTGCGCGTGCCGCTGATCACCATCCGCGACTACGAGCTGCCCGCCTTCGCCGGCCCCGGGACGCTCGTCGTCGCCTCCTCGTACAGCGGCGCGACCGAGGAGACCATCGCGGCCCTCACCACTGCCCTGGAGCGCAAGTGCCCGGTCGTCATCGTCACCACCGGCGGGCCGCTGCTCGAGGTCGCGCGGCGGGCCGAGCTGCCGCATCTCACGTTCCCGGGCCGCGGCCAGCCGCGTGCGTCGGTGGGCTATTCGCTCGTGCTCCTCGCGGGCCTCCTCGAGCGGGCGGGCTACGTCGCCCTCTCCAACGCCGAGGTCGAGGCCGCCGCGCGGGCCGCGGAGGCGGTCGTGGCGGCGAACATGCCGGCCGTGCCCACCGAATCGAACGCCGCGAAGCAGCTCGCCTGGTCCGTCGTGGGACGGCTTCCGATCGTCGAGGCGGCCGGCTTCCTGGCCCCTGTCGCGCGTCGCTGGAAGACCCAGCTGAACGAGAACGGCAAGACGAGCGCCTCATGGGAGGAGCTGCCTGAGGCGACCCACAACGCGGTCGTCGGTTACGCGGAGCCAGAGCCGCTGCGCGAGCACCTCTTCGTCGTCTTCCTTGCCAGTCCCGACGACCACCCGCGCAACGCTCTTCGGGCGGCCGTGTCGGCAGAGCTCCTCGCGAGCTCCCAGATCGGCCACCAGGTCGTTCCCGTGGCCGGCCAGGGACGGCTCGCCCAGGCCTGCCACGCCATCGTCCTGGGCGACTTCGTGAGCGCCTACCTGGCCGTCCTCTACGGGCTGGACCCAACGCCGGTCGAGGCGATCGCGACGGTGAGAGCGCGCCTCTCGGTCGCCATGGCCGGGGACGAGGGCTGAAGCCGGGATCCATCGCGCGACGGCTCGCCTGCGGGTGTAGGCTAGGCGCGGGTCCGCCGCTCCCGGTCGCTCGGGTGGCGATCGGTTCGGCGTCGTAGCAGGCGCTCGGACGTCGCGCACGCCCGTCGCGCCCATGGGAGGTCCGGTCGATGCATTCCAGCCTCATCGGGAAGATCGAGAAGGCGAACCGCTACGCTCGCGAGACCGATCGCATCACCTTCGAACGGCTTGCGCTCGAGTTCCGCGGCGACAACGACACCCACAACGTCGCCCTCGACCCGGACGGCTGGCACTGCACGTGCCACTACTTCGAGAGCTGGCAGACGTGCGTCCACATCCTCGCCCTGCAGAAGATGCTGGGCGACATGCTGCCCGAGTCGGCGCAGGTATCGCTCCTGGCCCCGAGCGAATCCGTCAGCGCCTGACGATCCCCCCGCCACCGCCGCATCGTCGGCCGGATCTCCCGGCCGGCTGATCAGGGCATACCGGTCCCGGCGGGCAGCAACGTGACCTGCTCGCGCTCGCCCAGCTGGATCTCGCCGGTCGCTTCCGGTCCGGCGACGGTCACCCGGTAGAAGCGCATTCGCCGGGAGGTCGTGCCCTCCGGCCCCGCGTCGAGCGTCAGCGCCAGCCAACCCCCATCCGGCGAGAGCTGCGCGTTCGCGATCAGCTCGTTCGGGCCGGTGAGGATGCGGAAGCGCTCCGCCCCCAGTGGATCGGGCTCCTCCCGCACGGCGTTGGTTGCGCGCACGACGACGACAGGCCGCGGCCCTGAGCGATCGACGACCGAGAGTAGTCCGCCGCCGCTCGAGGGATGACGGCCGGTGGCGGCGAGAGGAAGCTCGGTGCCGGTTCCGGCGTCCCAGGCAAAGAGCCGGTCGCCTTCTGCGCTGAGCACGAGCGAGCCGTTCTCCAGCCAGGCGCACTCGCCCAGGGACAGAGGAACCTCGATCGGGACGGCGCCACCTTCCGGGGGCAGCACGCTGATGCCGAGCGTGTCCGCGTCGGCGACGGCGATCGTCCCGGCCTCCGAGATGCAGCCCGGGATGGACGCCCCGAGCCCCCCGGCCCCGAGATCGACGACGCGGACCGGCGCCAGCTCGTCGCCGCTGAGCCGTGCCACGGCGGCAGTCGCGCCGAGGGTCAGGAGGATCGACCCGTCGACGCCGGCGGGGCCGAGCTGCACGTCCCCCGCCGGGACGGCCAGCGGCCGCCGCACCGGGGGTGCGCCCGGCGACGTGACCCACCAGCGCACGCCATCGTCCGTGTCGGTGCGGATGACCATCGCCGGATGGTGATTCGCGGCATCGGGCGTGACGACCGCGGGTGGGGAGTTGGAAGGGTCGCCGGGCGGCGCGGGGGGCG
>Ga0209320_10000237_pt1 | contig 28473 bp, 44 predicted proteins | sample Rifsed13ft4_FD_184008 | JGI IMG/M metagenome (GOLD analysis project Ga0209320, IMG submission 184008) | Soil microbial communities from Rifle, Colorado, USA - sediment 13ft 4 (version 2) | ecosystem: Environmental > Terrestrial > Deep subsurface > Rock core/Sediment | place: Rifle, Colorado... | reverse complement strand
CCCGCTGCAACCGGTCGCGCTCGCGCGCCGAGAATCGGACAATGCGCTTGGATGCCATGGCTTACTCGTCCTCCGGTGGCCTGCCGTCCGGCGTCTTCATCCAGTCGGGCTCGTCCCCGCGATCGTCCTCGTCAGGTGGGGGCGGCGCGGCAGGCTTCGCAGCTGGCGTGGTGATGGTCTGCTGTGCCGGGCCCGACGGCTTCGTCTGACTCGCTGCCGCGGGCGGCTTCGCCTGCTCGCTCTCGCGCTTCGCCTTTGCCGCCGCCGCGATCGATTCGACGCTCTGCTTGCCGTTCGTGGGCTCGGTCTTTGCGCCATCGGTCGGCTGCGGTTCGGCCGGCGGCTTATCGGCCGCCTCGCGCTCCTTGCGCTTCATCTCCATCTCGCCCGCCCACGTGGACTCGCCGTCGCGGATCGCGGTATAGACCGCTCGGAGATCAACCAACTCGGCGGGGGTCGTGATGTCGAGTTCGTGGCCGAGGTACTCCTTCAGCCTGTCCGGCTTGATGTTCAGCGCCGCGAACCCGTTCATCAGAGCCTTGCGCTCGGCCGCGGGATCCTTCGCGTTGCGATCGCTCAGCGTCGCGTAAACCTGATCCATCGCCTCCTCGAGGATGTCGGCGGGCACCAGGCGCAACAGGTTCCCGCGCAACGCCTTCGACGTGATCGCGTTCTGTTTGTTCAGGATGTCGTCGTCGGTTGCCGAGACGGTGTAGACCATCTGGCCTCGCGATCCGATCCGCTGCGAGAGCACGGTCGTCCCGTCCGGCACGTTGTTGCGTTCGACCGTCTTTGCAACCGACACGTCCGCCGAATAAGGCAGGTTCGTTTCGAGGTCTGTCGCACACACGCGGATGATGCGTTGCCGGTCGTCGTCAAACACCGTGAAGATGTCGACCGCGATGTTGCCCATGCACCGCGCCGCCTCCTCGGCCAGGCGGATCGACGGGCCTTCGATGCCACGCCCGACCGGCTTGCGGTAGCGGGCAGCCTCGGCGAACTTCGGGCGCTTGCAGGATTCGAGCAGGCGCACGCGCACCATGTCCATATCCCTCGGTCGCTGCAACGCCATGACGTATCGGGCCTGCTCGCGCGCGGCTGCCTGGGCGGCAACGGCGCTGGATGCGGTCTCCCCCGAGCGCGCCACCTGCTGCGCGCCGAATTCCTGGCGCGCGGTCTCCCCGCGTGTCGGCGGCACCATCACCTGCCGTGGTTGCTCCGCCTGCTTCCCGTTGCCGTTACCGTTGCCAGTGCTCATCGCTTCCGTCCTTTCGCTGCCTTGACCTCTCGGAGAGTCCGATACGTGTACGGCTTCACGACGCTCGTGTAGCCGGGGTTGGGGGTGGTCTTCAGCGACAACAGCCGACCGTCAGGGAGCTTCGCGAACGTGTTCGCGCCGATGGCGTCACGCAGATGGGTGTCCGCCTCCGTCTTTGCGTCCTTCGCAACCTTCTCGGCGGCCTTGGCCGCTTCGAGCGCTGCCCACCAATCCATCGCGTTCTCGTCCAGCTCGATGGTATTGCCGTTGTCCGCCGGGTGCAGGCGCTTAATCACCTCTTGCGTGCGCTCACTCCCGTCGACGGGCGGCTGCTCGTCGCGCTCGACGTAGCCCCAGAAGATGCGGCACTGCTCCTCGATCTCGTCGATGACGTTCTGGTTCCGCTCGACGTCGAAGTATTTGAACTCGTTGCCGCCGATGAGCACCGCGACCGACACCCACTCACGCCCGGTCACGGCCATCTCGTGCTGCACCTGGATCACGATGTGGTCGGGCACGCCCTCGTCCCAGTCATGCGCCCTGGGCGCCATCGTGTTCTTGCACTGCAACATCCCGTTGCCGGTGCGGTCAGGCGCGAAGGTGACGTAGAAGTCTGGCGTCGACGTCATGAACTCGAAACGCGGATGCCGCGCGATGCAGTAAGGGCTACCGCCACGCCACGTCGTCCGCCCCGTCACCTGCTCGTAGCGCTTCGCGATCGGCTCCTCGAGCAGCAGCCCCCACGTCAGCCACTCGCCGTCGATCTCGGGTTCCTGTACGCGATCGGTCTTCTTCGCCCACAGCGAGACCGGCGTCTCCCAGGGACTCACGCCGAACAGCGCGGCAGACTCGCTCGCGCCGATGCTGTTGCCGCGCGCGGCCAACCACTTCTCCCTGCTGCCATAGTCAGTGAGGATCAGGTCGGACGATGGTTCGAGGTTCGCGGTAGCGGTCATGGGTTCCCTCCCTTGGTTCACTGTCGAAGCTCTGCTGCCGCGCTCGCGCGCAGCGCCGTCGCGACGTGGCTTAACCCGTTCGCCACGAGCAAATTCGTTGCGCTCTCTGCCGCATCGGCCGCCGTCTTCTGGCAACGCGTGATGCACACGACCTTGCCGTCGGGGTGCTCCGGCGTCGGCGGGGAGCGCAGGAAGCCGTAGAAGCGCGCGACGCCGTGGTCCTCGACGCGCAGGCGGTAGCCGCTCTCGGGCGCGGTGACGTTGACGACGCAGGTCATCGACGGAGCTCCGCTCGCGCTGCCGCGCCCAGCAGCACGGCGACAGTCGGCTGACCGACATCGAGGAGCCACTTCTCGGCGGCATCGATTGCGGCGTCTGGTGTCGGGCACCGGGTCGAAAAGCGGTTGCCACTCGGCAGCGTCACGCCAACCTGGTACTCAGCGCCGAGACCGGTGACGACCAGGCGGGCACCCGACGGCAGCTTGACGTCGACGAGCTTCACGACGGGCGGCCTTCCCGCCCGCGCGCCGCTGGCCAGTGCGCGACGGGGTCAGCCGGGCCGCGGTCCTCGGCCTCCAGCCATTCGTCGGCGAGCCGGTCAGCCCCGCGACGCTGCCCGATGTGGAACGCCGCCCACGCCACGCCGAAGAGCGCCGATAGCGCGGCCCAGCCGATGAGCAGCCACATCAGCACGGCGTCGGCTCCGTGTCGGCCAGCGGCAGCGCCAGGTTGCGGGCGCGCGCCTCGTCCATCTCGATGGCGTCGCACGCGGCGTTGAGCTTGCGGGCCAGCTCGCGAGCGGATTCCTTCGACAGGTAGCTGTTGACCGAAACACTGCGTCCGGCGCCGAACTCAGAATGGTGAACCGCAACCGCCATCGATGACCCTGGCCCCTCGTTGGCCCACGACGTGACCGACGGCTCGCCGCCCGCGTGGAACACCTGGCGGCTCACGTGGACCTCCGCGCGCGCGCCGTCCACACGCCGCCGCGCCTGACGGCCACGACCTCGCGCCCGAGTTGGCGGAACAGCGCGCCCAGTGTCGCGAACGTCACGAGGATGCTCCTTGGGTTGATGCCTGGCACCCGGTACACGGGGCGTCATCAACGACGTGCTGCGCGACACGCTCAGCTTCCGTCGCCTTGCGCTTCTCCGCACCGACGGCCAGGGCATGCGATATGTCCTTCGCCTTCAACCGAACGATCGCTGCGATGACCTCTTGATTTATCCCGTTGTTTTCGACGTGACGCCGGCAGACAAAGCGAGGTCCGGCGACACCAAGCCACGTCAACGAGCTTGCGAAGTGATTCGTTACAACGACTGCTACTGCTGCTCGTTGGCAACGTACATGCTTCCCCTTTAGAACCCCTTCCTGGACTTCGGCCCAGCAGACTGGCCGTTCTGTAATGCCACGGCGAGAAAGGTATTCAATGATCATGGACCGGTATTGCCTAATCTCCGCCGGAGACGCCCGCTTAGAGATCTTGATCGCAACCTTGGCAACGAGGCCATCGCCGGCAACAACCTCAACCGAACACTGTCGACCAGGCTTCATGGCTCCTCCCAGCTTCCGCAGTTCGTCGATTAATCGGCGCTCAACCGAAGACAGCGTCACGACGACGCTCCGACCAAGTGCCCGAACCCCGCCGACCGCAACGCCGCCTCGACGCGCTCGCGCTGCATCCCCTTCGTCGGCTTCCCGGCGACCACGCGCGCCACCGTCCTGGGGTCGACACCGGCCTTTACGCTGATGTCCCTGAGCGTGTGCGCGGGCAGCTTCTGTTCGCGTGATGCGTTCGTCATGTCAACCACCTTCGCGCTCCCTGCCTTCGCCGCACGGGCGATTTCCGCGGGCACCTACGTCCGCGACATCGTTGGCGTTCTCGTTGGAAGCCTTGGAAACCTGGAAGCGCCCACGCTTCATCGCGCCCGACTTGCCGCCGCGGCATCCCACCGCGCGCGGGCCGCGGTTGAGCAATCAGCGCAACGCTCGTCGAGGCGCTCGTCCTCGGTTTGGAGTTCGGCGCCGCAGTCACAGGTGGCGGGCGGCGCGGGCGCGGCGAGCGTCGTGTAACCGGCGTGCTCCCGGTCGGGGAAGGCGGGCGCGTTGCCGTAGTGGAGGTCGATGCTCATGACGGAGCCTGCCCCGGCAGCGGCATCGGCCCAACTTCGGCGCGCATCACCCACGCGCGGGCGAAGGTCCCAAGCTCTAGGCCAGCGAGGAATTGCACGCGCGCGATTGACTCCGTCCACGCCTTGGTTGGCTGAAGCTTCGCCAGACCGAACGCGACGCCCTCGATAAACGGCAGCGGGGCGCCGAGGGCAATCGTCGCGGCCTCGTCGGGGTCCGTCGTCTGGGGCTGCGACTTCAGGATCGCGGCGCCGACCGGCGAGACACCGGACGCGTATTCGTCGGGCTCCCACGTCGCCAGGCCGAGGTGACCTCCTGTGCAGACCACGCCGAACGAGTCGGTCAGGCGCAGCGGCACCCGGTGCTCACGCGCCCACTGGACCGCGGCGCGCAGCTCGTGCATCGCGTGCGGGGTGGCCGGGGAGCAGACGAAGCCGGGCATCACCCGACCTCCCAGCACTCGAGCGCGAACTCAGCGGGTGTCGGCGCCAGCAGCGCGCCCGGCGGCACGTACTCGCGCGCATCGGCCAGCGTCGCGGCGACCACGAGCGCCTGCTGGCGGTAGTCGCCCTCCTCCTCGCTCCACGCCCAGGAGACGACCAGGTAGCGGCCCGCCTCCAGGACGTGAGCGTGAATCGAAACGACCTCGGGCGGGACGACGTCGGGGAAGCGCGTGAAATAGATGCGCTCGCGCGGGCGGGATTGTGCGTGCATCGGTCGTGGTCTCCGTGGTTGCGGGAGACCGTCGACCGCGCGACTATCCGCGCACGTCGGTTCCGGGCTCCCTGGGTTGATCAGGGGTGTTTCGGGTCGGCTAGGGAGCCGTCCGGGTGGCTAGACCCGGGCGGCGTCCCGCTACTCGTTTGGCCGGCGTTGCGAGCCCACCGGCGGGTGCGTCTCAGTTCCTCTGCGCCTCGTCCTGACGGCTGACGTCGGAATCCATGTCGTGCCTCCAATGAGCCCGTCGAGTGTACTCGGCGGGCCGATGAGGGCGCGCTACTCGGTCAGGTGCTCGACGTTCGCGCCTCCAGTTCCGCCGCCTCGTCGCGGCGAATGGGTCGCCTCTTGCCGGCGGCGTCCTCGTACCAGATCGTGGCCGCCGCACCGCTCGCCGCAAACGCCGCGTGGCACTGGCGCAGCGCGAGGCTCAGCTCGTAGTGACGGTGTGGGCAGCGGGCACCGCGCGCGTCGAGGGCGTAGTAGTAGCCGCGATCCACGGGTTAGCCGTTCGCGCCGAGGGACTGGCGGGACCCGGCCACGCATGAGTCGCAGGCACACCGCGGCTCGTAGTCCGCCCACACGGCCCGGTAGTCGGCGACCACGTTCTCCAGCTTCGCGCGGCCCGACGCGGTCAGGGCGACGGTCGCGATCGCGGCGCGCAGAGCGCGTTCGACCACTGGACCACACGCAGGCACCACGCCGTCCGCCGCCTCACGGAGCAGCTTGCGCACGCCAGCGTTGTCCTTACCCTCGAACACCCGCTCGAATTTACGCTTTGCCATCGTCGTCTCCTCGTTTGTCGTCGTGTTGGTCATGTCTCATATCTAGAGCAACATGCGTACCACATTGCGCCGTCGGCTAACCATGCGTAATTACACGTGCACGAATCGCCTTCCCCGCACCGGTGCGTAGCAAGCTGCGCACGTGTTCGCGTAACAACGCGATTCCATAGGCGCACACCATGCGAAGCATAATGCGCACGTGCGAAGCATGCTGCGCAGCTACTTGGCGCGGTGGCGTGCCAGCGCCGCATGGCGGGCTGACTCTGACCGCTGCTCTGCGGTGAGGGCGTCGGCGCGGGCTCTGCCCCCAGCGGCGCCCGCCCGCTGGGCGTGGCCATCGTCGCGACCCTCGACCATAGCCCGAGCGCGGCGAGCCTGTGCTGCGCGCGCACGCGGACCGGCCGCTGCCCACCGCGCCAGCGCCGCCTTGCGGGCTGCTGCTGACCGCCTCTCGGCGGCCTCCGCGTCTCGTCGCGACCTGGTGTCGTCGTCCATGCATCGCTAGCCTAGGTCCGTGGTGGGCCCATGGTCAACCGGTGGCCGATTCCCATGACGTGTCGACCGCGTTCAGGATGTGACCGAGCGGCCGGTAGTGGCTGATCCACGTGCGCTCCGCTTCCGTGCTCCGCTCGTCGGGAACAGACTCGATCTCGGCGATGATCGGACGCAACCCTATCGCGCGCAGTTCCGCGATCCATGGACTCCGCCTACTGTCCTTGTCCGCGAGGTGACCGTTTAGCCGATCGCGCAGCGATCGCCTCGTCTTGCCGACGTACCGCACGATCTGATCGCGCGGATCGACCAGTACGTAGATCGAGACCAGCACTACCGGTCCGACTAGCGGCGCGTCACTTCGACGACCAAGCTCACCGTCGCCAAGCTCAAGGACCCCGCCCGGGGCGCCGTAGCGCAGGCGGCGGGGAGCAGGGCCAGGAACGCGGCGATGATGAGGGCGACCGCCCCGCCCGTCGAGTCGCCGCTCTTGTCGCCGACCCCGTAGTCCACCAGGCCGGTCTCGGTGTCGAGGACACAGGTCCCGCGCGGGAACCGGTTCGCCTCTCGCTTCGCCACCGCGGCGGCAGCCTCGAAGCTGTCGTATCCGGCCAGCAGCTCGGCGGGGGCGCGCTTCCCCGGCATGCCGCCGACCGCTCGCACCTCGTAACGCTTCGTCATTTCCATCACGCTACCTGCCTTTCCTCGTCTTCGTTCTCGTTGGCGAACAGCCGCCCGTGCCACTCCCGGCTGACGGCCTCGATCGTCTCGTACGGCTCGGCCACCGTCGTCTCTTCCTCGACCTCGACGGGGACCATTTAGTCGACCTCCACGACGTCGATGTTGCCCGCAGCCGGCGCCCACGTCGGGGCCGGGGTCCCGAGGGGGAAGAACGAGGCGTCGCCCCGCGGCCCCGTTGCTCGCTCCCACGCCTGCCCATCCGCGTCGATGCCGTAGGCGGCCGCCCAGACGGGGAGGGCCTGCCAGGTGGTGACCGTCGGGGCCGCTGTCTTCTTCGTCGTCATGAAGATTAGACTACTGCCCTTTCATTTCCCTTTCAACTCCCCTTCGCTTCCCCCTTGCCATAGACCCCTTGATGGCGCCATAGTCTCCCTGTGGCCCGAGCCCCTACACCAGACGGAGACATCAAGGTGATCCCAGAACGGCACGAAAAGGCCGTGTTTATCGAGGCTTCGCAGAGGGCCCGCCAGAGCCTGAGCCAGTGGCTCATTCAGGCGGGGCTGGAACGCGCAGAGCGTCAGGGGCTCGATCGCGCAGTCGAGGTCGTCCGCGACTTCATCAGTGCCGACATCACGCGCCGCCCGCCGGTCGATGACGCCGAGGCGACGCGCCTCTACATCGAGCAGCTCGCGCATTCCGTGCGTTGCTTCCGCAGTCCAGGTGAGCGGCCGAAGGTCTTATCGATCATCTGCTCAGAGGTGACGCGGCCCCTTGCAGAGGCGAGCTTCGACGGCCCGATTCATGTCGACGAGACGAAGCCGCCAGGGGCCATGGCGGTGGTGCCGCGCGGGTACGCCGAGAGCATCTCGTGCTCCATCGGCTTCGTGAACCCGACGACGGAGGCAGGGACGTGAGCGCCACTGCTCCATTCCGCCTCTCCCTGCCCGACCGCCCGCCGCCTGCGCGTAGCACGGACCTGTGCGGACACTGCCTCGACTGGCGGGCGACCGTCACCGTCTTCCCGTTCGAGCCGTGCCCTGAGTGCAAAGTCGCGCAGGGACTGCCGCTGACCGACGGCGAAGCGGAGTCGCTCCATGCACGGCTGGTCGCGGGCGACTCGCGGGTAGTGATTGGACCATGGGAGGAACGCGCGTCATGACCGGCACCCAGCCCCGCCCGCTGCGCTACGCGGGGAGGTTGAACCGCAGGGGGCGCAAGGCCACCAAGATGTGGCTGCGCGCGTACGCCGACGACATGGACCGACGGTGGAACGAAGCCGAGGACATGGGTGTGCCGTTCCGCGGGCTGTTCGACGAACCGCTGGAGACGGCGGTCTTCGGAGTCGTCAGCGTGACCACCGCCGAGAACGTCAAGCGCGGCGACCTGGTGGCGGTTGACGACTTCGGGCGCGCGTACAAGGCCGGTGCCCGATGAGCGACGCTCCATCGGCCACAATGAAGTGTGCCATGTGCGGCGAGACGTTCGACGCGGCTTGGTCGGATGACGAAGCTGCCACAGAAGCTGCCGCCAACTTCCCGGGCATGACCGTGGGCGTTGACACGGTCGTGGTGTGCGACCCGTGCTTCCAACTGAGCGGAGGTCCGGAGATGCACATCATCCTGAAGTTCCCCGACGGCACCAGAGAGCGGCTCTGTCGCGCGGCCCGTGATCTGGACGGCGCCGAGGTGGTGACAAACATGTACGCAACGAACTGCGACGAGTGCGCGGAGAGGATTCCAAGCCGTGGCTGACGCCCCTCATGGCCCCGCTGTGCCCACGTCGACGCCATGCCCAGCCTGCGAGCTGCGCATGAACCGCGCGATGGAAGCGAAGCACGTCAAGTCGGCGGCCGTCGAGGCGGACCCGTTCGTGCGCGACGTTCTCGCGAAGGCGGCCCGGTCGCTGCGCCCAAGGCAGCGCAAGGACGATGCCGGTATTTCCGGCACGGTGACGATGATCCATGCGACCAACGGAGTGGCGACGCTCATCGAGGTCCGCGAGGTCCGATACACGTGGCAGACGTTTGCCGAGGCGCGATCCTGGAGATATGACGGTGCGGACGCGTTCGACCGTGAATGGACGCTGCAACCCGATGGGGTCGGATTTCACGCGCCGCCCGAGCCCGCCTCCCCCGTAGATCCGGTGCCGCCGTCGGTCGTGACGTTCCATTTCGACGGCTGCCCGGCGTGCCAGCGACCGCTGACCGGGCCACACGCCGACGACTGCTCGTTCATGGCGTGGGTGAAAGCCGGGAAGCCGATGGGGCCGCCGGTCGAGGTTCCCGTAGAGGCGGTGCCGCGCGATGCGGTGCCGTTCATCCCGTCGCGCGCGGATATTGGTGCGCCGCCCGCCGCCAGCGTGTACGACGACCAGTTGTGCGACGAGATGCTGGCGCTGCTGCGAGACCCACCGCGAGACGCGAAGATGTGCTGGTGCGCGGACCACGCCGGTCGCTGCGTCGAGGTGGGGTGCGGGTGCTGGGGTTGTCGCGTCGCTGCCCTGCTCGCCCGTATCGACGCCGCCGCCAAGGGCTGAGCCCGCCGCGGAGCATGCCTCCGCCAGTTAAGCGACAAGAACGGGCGCTGCGGTCAAGTTATGACGCAGCCCCGAACTTGGGTCCGCCCGCGCTGCGGCGCCAGGATCGGCTCATGCCCCGGATCAGCGACACGTCGCTCCTGCACCTGGCGTTCCGCCACCCGTGCACGCAGCTCGCGCGTGATCTCGAGCGCGCCGGCATCCCGCTGGCCATCTACGAGACCGGCCGGGCGCCGTTCCGCCAGTGCGAGCTCTACGCGCGCGGGCGGGGCGTGGGGGACGTCGGCAAGACCGTGACGCGCGCCAAGGCATGGAGTTCGCTGCATCAGTACGCGCTGGCGGCCGACTTTGTGTTCTTCGTCGACGGGCGGTGGACGTGGGTGGAGCCGCGCCCCGGCATGTGGGCCGAATTCACGAAGCTGGCGTCCGGCGTCGGCCTGCGCTCACTTTCGTTCGAGCGCCCGCATGTCGAACTGCCGGTTTCGCTGGCGGACCTTCAGGCCGGCCGCTATCCCGGCGACGGCGGTGCCGCGTGGGAGGATTGGGTCGAGACGCAGATCGAAGCCTGGGGCCACGACGCGCGCATGGTCGGCAACATCATGCACCCAGGCGCGCCGCCGCTGCCGACGATCGAAGAGCGCCCGCCGCTCGTCTTTCCGCCCGGAATGCCGCCCTCCCCGTTCGTCTGATGCCGCTCCCCGACCTCGCCCGCGACAGCCACGACGCGCATCAAGCCATGCGCCGCGAGCTGGCCGCGCTACGCCTCCACGCCGCGCTGGCGGCGCCCGACCTTGCCGGCCTGGTAGCGGCGACGGTGGTCAGGCTCAACGTCCTCGTATCTCGCGCCGAGAAGACGGTCGAGACCTACGTCGCGACGGCTGCCGGGGACGACGTCACAACGGCGGCAACCTCTCCCTGATCCACCGCTCGGCCCGCTTCCAGTCCTCGCCCCGCCACATCGGGTGTTGGAGCTCGAAGAACATGAACAGCTGGCGGACGACGTCGATGACCTCCTCGCGCGTCTGCTGTACTTGCTCGACGATGTGCTCGGCCGCCTGCTCGTAGCCCCGCCGCCTGGCGTCCTCGAGCATGTCAGCGATGCCGTGGGTCGCCGTGACCGGCTCGTCGATGGGGACCGGGACAGCGTCGCCGTCGGCCTGCGTCCGCGCGTCGTCAGCGCCCCACTCGCCGGGATCGAAGTCTACCGGCGGGGTGTCGTCGCCGTCGCCCACGGCGTCACGAGGCGTAGGCGCCGATCTGGTTGACCTGCCCGGTCGCCGCCGCGCTGGTCACCGTCAGGCGGATCTTCGTGGTGCTCACCGGCGTGAACGTGTGCGTGCGGTTGGGGGCCGTGTTGTCGGTGACGTTGACCGGCGTGCTGAAGTCCACGAACGCCGACCCGTTCCAATACTGAACGGTGTAACCGGCGCACGCCGTGCCCATGCTGGACGTCGTGTAGTCGGGCCACACGACACCCGGTGTCCCAGCAACGAAGGCGAGCTCCAGCCGTCCGATTGTCACCTGGACGGGGTCACCGTCGTCGTCCTCCCATGTCAGTTCGACGTAGTGCGAGTCGTTGTCCGCCTTGCGCCAGCCGTTCCCCGGCGAGCTGCTGCAATTCGTGAAGTTGCCGTCGTTGACGAAGGTGCAATCCCCCGCGCCAGTGCTGTCCGTAGTCGCTTTCGCGGTCAGCGCTAGGTTGAGCGCGGTCGGCGCTTGCAGGTTGATCGTCGAGTAGAACACCACGCTGTGACCGGGTATGACGTTCGGCGGCAGGTTCTTCTGCACGCCCGTGTAGATCTGGTCGTAGGGAATCAGATACGCCGGGTTGGCGGCGGCATCGGGCGGTCGCTCGCCGCTGTAGACATACCGGTAGAACGTCCGCGACCCGATCACCTCCTTGAAGCGCACCTGCGTGCGCACGGGCGTGTGCGCCTCATTGATCGCGACGAAGGTGTATTCGCCGTCCGGGTGCGTGGCGTGGCGCTGACCCTGCGGGATGTGCACGCCGGTGCCGTGCAGCAGTGCCGTGCCGTTCAGCGACGGGAACACCGACGTGACGCCGCCGCCACCGACGAGACTGGCAAACAGGCTGAACGCGTACCAGGCCGGTCGTACCGCGTCCGTGTCGTGCAGCGACCGCGCAACCCCGAACTGCTGCGTAATGCTATCTGCTGGAGCCGGCCAGTGCGTCTCATCCTGAAGCGTCCACGGCAGCGTGGCACGCACGCCGGCCTGCATGTGGCCCGCGAACCACGTGCACATTTTCACGCCGGCCTCGGCTGTCGCGCGATATCCGGTGCTGTCCGTGTTGCCTCCGACCACGGTGTTGCCCTCGTCCACCCAGAGGGGCCGCGGGCTCGCGTCTGCCGCCCATGCGGCGAATCGGGCGATCAGCGCCGAGTAGCTGAGGTCGTTGCTGCCGGATAGCGACAGCGGCCCAAACGCCGGGCTGAGGTTGTAGCTGTGAGAGCTGAGCACGTCGCAGACGGTGTCATTCGCCTTGAGGTACTCGATCCAGGTATCGGCGTCGCTCCCGCTCTGCTCCTGCCCGCCGACGAGCACGATGCGCGGGCGTATCGGGGTGCGGCTGGCATCGTCGGCCACGATCTTGGCCTCGAGCACCTCTGCCATGTGTACGTAGTATTCGAGTCCCGTGTAGCCGACCGGGATCGGCTCTGCGGCGGCTCCGAAATTCGGCTCGGTGAACAGGACGCCGCCGATCACGTTGTCGTAGCCGCGCACGTTGATCAGTTGGTGGAACGTCTCCGACATCCATGCTGCCCATGCTGCCTCGTGCGTCGGAGTCGGCATCGTCGTGCTTGCGACGCCCTCGAACGGCTGACAGATGCTCCCCGTGAACGACCATCCCGTATTGATCACGACCTTTATGCCGCGCGCCTGCATCGCGGCGACGCCTTCGTAGAACGCCAGCATGTTGGCAGACGTCCAGTTCGCCGGACCCGTCGGATAGGTCTCTCCAAACGCCCACGAGACATCGTAGAACGTGCGGATGATCTTCACGCCGGACGCCAACGCGCGATCCCATTCGGCTTCCTTCTGCTCCTGTGTCAGCCCGAATTCTGGGAACGCAACGAACAACATATGGTTCGCGCAGACACCCTGCCAGTCCGTCTGGATGGCGACCCGGTTGTCGAAGATCAGAGTTTGTTCGAGGCGTGGCCGCGGCATGTCGCCGCCTTACGATAGGGCGCCACGGGCAACCAGCTTCATGTACGAGCCGATCCCAAAGCCGTCGGTCTGGCCGGCGGCGATGGCCAGGGACGTGAGATTGGTCGCCGTGTCTGTCCAGACGCCACGGAGCGTGAATTGATCGCGGCTGAACCCGGAGGCGAATGCGTTGGCGCCGCCCGTTGCGATGCAGTCGAGAACGATCTTCCGGATGCGCCCCGTCTGGGCATGAAACCGGCCGCTGAAATACACCTTCTGGCCGCTCTGGAAATTCATGATCCCGGAGTTGCGGGCCAGAATCCACAGCGTACCGCCATTGGTATCGGCGGCTGCCCCGACGGCAAAGTCTGTGCTGGCGCCGATCAGGTTCGTGGCGAGGCCGTTCGGTTGCCACTGCGGCTGACTGTTGTTCACGGCGATGAACAGCTCACCCTCGACGTCGTAGTCGCCTTCTGCATCGGCGTCCAAGCCAGCCACCGTCAGCGTGGCGCTGGCCGCGCCAAGCGTCGTGATGTGGACGGCTCGGGGAACGTCATAGTCGACACCGGCAACCGCTGCTACTGGCGTGCCGTCGGCGCCGTACTTCAGCAGCGCGGGGCCGCCACCGACGTCGTCGAGCATCGCCTGTAGATCCCCGCCGCCCGGCTCGCCCGGGTCAGCCCGCCAGTCCGTCACGGCCGGGCCGAACTTCACCCACGCGCCATTGCCGTCAGCGGTGCCGACGCGCTCACCTACTCGACCCGCGAGGCCCGTAACGCTTGGGTCGAGTCCGACCGGAATGTCTCTCATGCCCACGATCCTCGGGCCGGGCGATGGCCGACCCAACTTCGCTCAGGCGAAAGAGAACCAGATTTGCCGCGCCGCCGCGCGCCGATGGCGTCGAATATTGTGGCCAGAGATCCTGCACAGACTGCACGCCTGGTAGCGCAGCCGCAGCCCGAGCTGCTTGCGGGCCACGGCTACCCCGCCGCGCGCGCCGCCGCCCGCCGCTCGAACACCATCTCGTCGGCGTGGCAGATGGCGATCGCCAGCGCGTCGGCCGCATCCGGCGCGGGCTCGCGCTGCAGGAACAACCGGCGCATGACCATCTTGGCGACCAGCGTCTTGTCGGCGTTGCCTTTCCCAGTCGCCCGGAGCTTCACCGTTGACGGGGCGTATTCGACGACCGGGATACCGGCGCGAGCGGCCAGCATGCCCGCCACCCCGCGCGCGGCCGCGCTGACCAGCACGCCCTGCTGGTGCTTGCCCTTGACCATGCCCACGAAGCCGGCCTCCATCGCCACGACGTCGGGCTTCATCTCGGAGAGCAGGCGTTCGAGGTCCGCCGCGAGCTCGGCGAGACGTTCGTACTTCCCGGCGCCGGCGCGCGCGGTCAGCACGCCGCACTCGACGTACGAGAGAAGCTGGCCCTCGGCCTTGATGACGGCATACCCCAGACGGACGCTCCCGGGATCCAGGCCGCAGACACGCATCAGAACGTCGCCCACTCCGGGTTGCCCCAGTCGACCGGATGCGCGGCGCGGATCAGGGCGTAACCCACGTCGCAGTCGCGCGCGGGACCGGCGAGGCTGCACGCGCACTTCTCGCTGCGCCCGACGTGTTCGCGGAACCACCGCAGGAACAGCCGGTCGGCCAGCTTCCGCTTGGGCGGCACCGCCTTCAGCCCCATCAGCGCGCCCGCCCCCAGCGGTGCATGCGGTCCATCACCCAGCAGGCGCCGAGCACGACGCCGACCACCACCCATGCGTAGACGACCTCGAACCGCGTCGGGCGCCGCAAGTGGCGTCGAGGCTTCCGGCTCCTCGACCACGGGCTACACCGCGGGCGGGGTCTTCGCGCTGGCCTCTACCTGTGCCTTCGCCTTGCCGGCGTCAGCCACGCCCTGGCCGAGGATGTAGACGGCGATGATGCCCTGGATGTGGATCTTCGTGTCCGGATCGAGCGGCAGTGCCTGGACGAACGCACCGGCCACGGCGGCGATCACTTTCTTCGACGTCACCATCTCCAGGAGGGCAGCTCCGAGCTTCTTGAAGAACGTTTTCATGCTTCGAGCATCATCCCCGGCCGGTGCCGACCCCAACTTCGCCTCAGCTCACGGCGGCCACGGTGGTTTGCCGCTCGAGAACCGTTTGGCGTTCTCGACCAGCCAGGGCTCTATCTTCGTCTCCCGGATGGTCCGCGCCCGCGCATCGAGAGCAAGCGCCTCGGCGAGAATGAAATCGCATTCCGCTGCTCCAGCCCCGTCAACAACCGGGAGGCCGCTCGCAAGTCGTCGCATGACTCGCGCCAGATGTCCGTAGATGACTCCGAGGTCGATGAGATCGAAGGCGATGTCGCCTGAGTTTGGAGTGCGCTCTTTGGGCTCATCCGGCACGTTCCTTTTCCTTGCTGGTTCGGTCGTTCATTCGTCGATGGCCCCGCCGCCCGTATGCCGCGCACGCCGCGGTCGGTTCGGCCCCGTGATGTTGATCCGACGGAACTGCTCGTTCAGTTGGCGCTGCTGCAAGGCCATGTCGGTGACCGTCGACTTCATCTTCTCGATCGAGTCTGTCGTCTGGCGATTGAACGCGCTCTGCTCGACGCGCATGTCCTTGACCTGGTTATCGGTGTTCTCCTGCTTCTGCACCAGCTTGCCGGCGCCGAACACGATCGCGGCGACGGCCAGCACCATGGTGAGGATCTTCGCGGCGTCGAGCCCGTTCCCCTTTGCCTGGGGCTGCGGTGGCGGTGGCGGGAGGTGCGCGGGCGGGAACCCCCACGGCACGCCGTAAGGGTTCGTGTGCGGACCTGGCGGTTTGCCCTGCTCGTCCATCAGCGTGTGCAGATCACCGTTCCCGTGAACCGGAAGTCGCTGCCGGACGTGTTGACCGTGCCGGACTTGTTCCACACCAGCGAATACACGTCGCCGGCAGAACCAGAGAAGGTCCCCGATGTCGACGCGACGGTCGTGGTCCCGCTCGAATACGGCCCCAGCGAGATGCCGGTGTCCGACCCGTTGCGCTGAACCTTCAGCGTCCACGACCCGCCGCCCGTGAACGAGTTGGCGAGAATGTTCAGACCAAACTCGCACCTGCCCTTCGCTGTCCCGATGGTGTATCGGTGGCCCAGCACGCCGGGATCGGCAGTCGTGTGACCGACGGGCACCTCGGTCGCGTCAGCGGCGTAGATGTCCGCGGCCTCAACGTCGTAGGCCAGCGTGGCGTCGAAATCACCTGCCGTTGCCGTCAGGTATCCCCCGGCATTCGCCGTCACGACGCGGGCGCCAGTGCCAGCAAGCGTCGACGCCTGAAGGTGGCCGGTTACGGCTAGCTCGAATGTCAGGTCGGCGTCGTCGTCATGCCAGCGCAGCGCCGACGATCCGGACAGTGCCCCCGCCGCCCCGGCGAACACGAGGCGGGAGCTCGTCAGGTTCGCGACAGACACTACGCCGGTCGCCCCGTCGATGGACAGACGCACAGTCCGTGAGCCGCCGGTCGCGAAAGTGATGTCGGCCGCTGCGCCGCCGTTGAAGTTCGAGAACGCCATCGGCGTGTTGCCGCCGTTGTGCTCGATCAGCGCCTGGTTAGCGACAAGCCCGCCCCCGCTCCACCCGGTGCCCATCATCGAGAATGCGAACCCGTTGGTGAAGCTCGCGTCCGTCCCCATACGGAACCCGGTCAGCGCGCTCGTGCTCGCGCTGGTCGTGTAGATCTGGACCTCCTGAATACCGGTCAGGCCGAAGGTCTGGCCGTTGGTTTTCAACTCGGCCTTGTCGGTCAGCGCGCCGTTGCTGCCACTGCCGAACGGGATGCGCGCCGAGCCGACCGCGAACGTGCTCGCCACCCCCGTGGTCGTCACGCTGTGCAGAACCCCGCTCGCCAGCGCGCCCAGCGCCTGCTCGTTCGTCAGCGTCCCGTCAGCGGTCTGCGTGATGTACGTGGCGCCGACGGGAGCCGGCGTCGCGCCAGAGCTGGCCGCCGTGATCAGCCCCTTGCCGTTGACGGTGATGCTGGCGTTCGTGAACGAGCCGACGTTGCTATTCACGGTCGCGAGCGTCAGCGCGGTACCGCCCGCGGTCTTCGTCGCGTCGCCCGTAAACGCGCCGACTTGAAGCCCGGGGGCGCCCGTCCATTCAAGGCCGCCGCCGGCAGAGCACACTTCAAGGCTGCCGGTGCCTGCGGTGTCGCGACAGGGGAACCTATCGGTGGCGAAGTTGACTATCTTCGCGAGCGTCACGACGCCCGGCTGGATGGTCGCCGCCGCAGCGCCGGGACCGGTCGCCACGACGTCCGTGGTCAGCGACGTGATATAGCTCCCCGCCGCCGCGTAGTCGGTGCCGGCCACGGCGATGGACAGCGCCCCGGAGGTGGCCTTGACCAGTCCCGTGGTGAGGTTGGGGATCGATACCACGCCGGCGTTGGTGATGTGCAGACGGTCCACCCACGCCGACCCGGTGTACGTTGCGATCACAGCGTCGGCGCTGGGTGCGCCGCCAGGCAGACCGTTGCCGTACGCCACCGCCCTGGTGGGAGTCGCGTCCATCCACGCCTGGAAGGTCGCCGCGTACGACGCGAACGGGATCGCGACGACCGGAGCTGCCACGGTGCCGTCACCAACCTTTAGCCCGCCGGCCATGATGGCAACGCGCTCGCCGGTGGAGCCGATCGCGTCCCGGATCTGAAAGCGCGCCGCCCCGACGCTAAAGTCACCGTCCGTGAAAAACACGTGGTCGCCGCCCTGGGCGAACCAATTCAGGTTCCCCTGGTAGTCGGCTCGGATGCCACCGCGCAGGCCACCGTTGGCCCTGAAGTGCAGCACCGCCTGACCCGTCGCCGCGGATGACTCGACGATCGCCGTCGGGTTGAGGTGGTTCGTGATCGCCGTGGTCGCGTGCAGGACGTCCGTCGACGTTGTCGAGCTACTCGACAGCAGCGTGGTCCCGTCGTACGTCAGACCGGCCGAATCGGTGAGGTGCCCGTTGCTGCCGCTGCCGCGTGGGATGCGGTTCGCGCCGACAGCGAATGTCGAGGCGACCCCCGTGGACGTCACCGACTGGAGGACCCCGCTCGCGAGCGCGCCCAGCGCCTGCTCATTGGCCAGGTTGGCGTTTGCCGTCTGCGTGATGAACGTGGCGTCGAGTGCTGGCGCCGACAGCGGGCCGATCGTCCCGCACCCCACCACGGTCCCCGACCGCCGGTAGACGCAACCATCGCTGCCAGCCGCGATGTCGGCGACGTCGGCGGTCGAGTTGCCGGCGACGCCGACCAGCGACAGCCCGGCCCCCTGGCGAAACTTCGCGTTCGTGACGGCGTTGTTGGCGAGACCGGCCGTCGCAATCTCCCCCCAGCCGAGCACGCCGCCCGCCATCCGCAGCGCCTGCCCGTTGGTCGTCGCCGCCAGCGCCGCCGGTACCGCCGATGATCCGGTCGCGTTCGCCAGCACCGACGTCGCCGCGAGAACACCGAACACCGTGGCGTTGCTCCCCTGGCCGGCCGTGATGGCACCGGTCAGCGCCTCGCGCACCAGGGCGTCGCCGCCGTCGAGCACCAGCGAAACGTTGTCGTACTGCAACACGATATCGGGTGTCGTACCTCCCGAGCTGGTGAGCGGCAGCGTCGCGCTCACGTTGGTGACGCCGCCGCCGGCCCCGCCCGCGCCGCCCGTGTTGCTCAGCTCCGTGCCCGATATCGCGAGTCCCGTCCCGATGGTGCACTCCTGCCAGACGCCCCCGCCGGCAGCCGAGCCGCGGCACAGGAACCGCTCGGCGGCCGACGACGGCGCGATGTCCGCCAGCGGGACCGTCGAGCTCGCGGTGAGCGGCAGCGTGCTGGCGCCGGGCGCTTTCAGGTAGCCGGCGCCGGGCGCGATGTCCTGCAGGCGGGCCGCCTCATTGCCGACGGTCGGCGCCCGCAGCTTCTTCGCGGTGTAGAGGTTCTGCCCCGATTGGTCGTTGGGCCACCGGGTTTCCTGCGCGCGCGCGGGCGCGGCGAGCGCGACGACGAGCGCGGCGGCGGCTACAAGGCGAAGGCGGGTCACGGCTTGCGCGAGGCTTCCAGCTCTTTGATCCGCTTCTCGAGCGCGGCGACCTTGCCGTCAGCGGGCGGGACGTCGAGGCGCTTGACGACCTCGGCTGTCAGGTCGAGCCCCGCACGCGCGTAGAGCGCTCGCACCGGCAGCACGTCGACACCGCGCTCGGCGCCCACCGCGGCCGCAGCTTCATCGACAGCCCTGGCGAGCTTGGCGTCCTCGTCGGCGATGCGGCGTTCCTTCTCGCCCTGATGGCGCTGAAACACAGCGGTCGCGGCGTCGCGCTTGGCCTTCTTTTCGGCAGCGGTAGCCTTCTTGTCGGCTTCGGCCTTCTTGGCCTCGGCATCGGCGGTGGCAATCTCCTGGTTCCATTTCGCGATGTCGGCCTGCAGCGCGGCGCCGGCCTTCTTCACGGTCTCGCTGTCCTTCATCACGCGGGAAAGGTCGACGTAGCCGAGCGTTGCCACCGGCTTGTCGGGCGGTGGCGTCGCTTCGGCGGTCATACAGGAGGCAACGAGAACGGCGGTCAGCAGGGGGATGATGATGTGTCGCATGGCTTCCATGTTCGGGCCGGGCGGGGGCGGACCCCAAGAACGGGCGGGCTGAACAGGTGGTCCCCGTTGACGCTGGCGGCGCTCCCGGGGCACGCTAGGCGGCATGGCGTTGAAGGCGTGTCTTGGGTGCGCGCGGCAGGTGGACACGACCGCAGCGGCCTGTCCGGGTTGCGGGCGTCCGAAGCCTACGGCGACACCGACTCCACGATGGGCCTACGTCGCAGGTCTGGTCGTCTCGCTCGGCATGATGTGGAAGTGCATCTCGGGGATAGCAGGTGACGACGCCGCGTTCGAGCGCGCTCGGGCTGGATCCGAACCGAGGGCCGCGGTAGCGGTTGAGTCGGCCCCGCAAAAGGAAGACCCCATTCCCGTAAAGGCCACGCGCCTCCACCGCGACTACGACGCCAACGAGGTGGCTGCCGACGAGAAATACAAGGGCAAGCTGCTGCTGGTCGAGGGCGTGATCAGCTCGATCGACAAGGACTTCATGGGTGACACCGTGCTGATGCTCAGCAGCGGCCAGATGCTTTCCGATGTGCACGCCGAGTTGACCAAGGCGGAAGCGCCCAGGGCCGCTCAGCTCAAGAAACGCCAGCGCGTCGAGGTCGAGTGCAGGGGCGCCGGACGCGTCCTCACCTCGGCGGTGCTAAAGGGCTGTGTGGTTACGGCCACTTGGCAGTAGCTCCCACCTGAACGCCCTCCCAGCCGTTGACTGAGACCGCCAGGTCGCCGCACCCTGGTGGTGCAGGGCAGCTCGTCGGGTAGCTCCCAACGAGTGGGTCGGTCTCCCGGCCCCGCCCCGCCCCCGCAAGGGGAAACAACGGGAGACAAGACCAGGAGACGGGTCACATGAAGAACGCGATGAGAACGGTGGCGCTGGTTGTGCTCGCGGCGATCGGCTGCGGCGATGTCGAAACCGCGATGCTAGGCGACGGCGGCGCGGGCGCTAGCGGCGAGGCCGGAGCGATGGGGGCCGGCGGATCCGGCGGCGCCAGCGCCTGCCCCGCGGGCGCCGAGACCTGCAGTTGCTACGGCAACTCGACTTGCGACGCTGGCCTGACGTGCGCGTCCAACATCTGCGTGCGCCTGGCGGGCGGCGGCGCCGGGGGCAACGCGGGCGGCGGCGGATCGGCTGTCGCCGGGCGCGGCGGAACGACCGGCACCGGCAACGTCACGGGCCAGGGTGGCGGTGGGGCCGGCGGTTGCGGGCCGTGCTCCGGCGGATCGACATGCATCAACGGCGCGTGCGGCTGCGCCGTGCCGGGGCAGATGTACTGCAACAGCGCCTGCATCGACACGAAGACGAACATCGCCCACTGCGGTGGCTGCGGCAGGCCCTGCAACGGCACCTGTTCGAACGGTGTCTGCACGCCGGCCGGTTGCCCGTCCACAGGTCAGATGATCTGCAACAACCAGTGCGTCGACATCCAGGCCAGCAACACGCACTGCGGAGGGTGTAGTCGACCGTGCAACGGAACGTGCATGAACGGGGTTTGCATGAGCGCGAGCGGCGCTGGCGGCGCTGGGAATACGACCGGGGCAGGGACCGGGGGCACCACAGGGACGGGGAATACTACCGGCGCAGGTAATGCGACAGGATCGGCTGGCGCCGGCGGGAGCGGGAGCGGCGCTCCGAACTGCGGCTTCTCGCCAAATCGATCGCCCTGCTATCAACCTGCAGGGGTCATCACATCACGCGACGGCTACCTCTGCTTCGACTGCGATGTCGCCTCCGAGTGCTGGTTCCCCGACCACAAGGGCACTGGCAGCCAGGCCGCCGCAGACAGGGGCCTCTGCGTTCTTTCCTGCTCGACGTGCAACTAAAGCAGCGTGTCGAACGCCGCCAGCCTCGCCTGGACGCGCATCGGTCCGACATTGATCAGACACACCTCGCCCTGATTCGCGGCCGCGCGTACAAACGGGGACAGCGTCTGGTTCGAAAGCGAGACCAGATCGTTCGCGACGACGACGCCGTCGATCATGTGAATCACACGGGCGTTGCTGTCGGCGGAGTCGGACGTTCCAATCACGTAGCAACGGTATCGGTGCGGCGCATCCCTGGCGACCGCGACGCCGCTATTTGATCCGACTGCCGCCCCACCATTCGGCTTACTAACGGCCAGCCAATTTGCGTTGCCTGGCGCCCGCTCTATCCATGCGCCGTGGGCAGTGGGCAGCGTGGGCCCGGTCGTACCGTTGGTGACAAGCGTTCCATCGCCAAGGCCAACCGCCAAGCCGGTGTTGCTCTGCGGCCCGCTCGCGCCGTTGATGCTGAAGTTCACCTCGAACACCAGCGACGCCTGCGACACCTTGATGATCGGCTTCGCTGTCTCGACGACGGAAATCGCATCGGTGCTCTGCCCGAACGCGTTGACACCGAGGATCGGCCCCCAAGGGTGCGTCGTCAGGTCCGTTCCCCACGGGCCGTTCCCGAAGATGCCGCCGACGGTCCCGCCGCCATTGTTGATGCGGTAGTTCCAGTCGCCCAGCAACAGACCGGTCCCAGTCGCGGTCTGCTGGACTACCGAACCGCCGCCCATCCATGTCTCGCGAAAGTCGAGAAGCTGCCCCGCGTCGAAGCCGTAGTGGTCCTTGCCGGTGACACGGAAGCCCCATGCGTTTCGCCAAGCCGCGGTCGCGTCGGCCGCCGTCTCGCCCGTCATCGGTCGCGGTAGTCTCAGGCACAAATGCCAGTTCGTTGGGTCGGTGTGCGGGGCTTGCCCTGGCGTTGCCGTCCCGACGAGTTGATAAAACCTATTGTCCGTGCTGCGGAGGAAATCGCCGACGTCGTAGCTGTCCTCGTTCAGATCCCAGTCTGGGATGCCGTGCTGGAGCACGTAGATCAATCCGTTATCGAGTCGGTTCTGCTCGAAGTTGAAATACCCGCGAGGCGGCTTGACCGGATCCATGCTCGACGCCGGCCAGCCGGTGCCGACGTAAGGCGCCTCGACGATGTCTGGGCTGCCGGATGCCGAGCTGCCCCATGCGTCTCGTACTGGCGGTTTCGTTGCGCGTGCCATTCGTCGTGCCTCCTATGCAGCCCTGGCGAACTCGCCATGCAGTCGTTCAGCGGCCGCGCGATACGCTGCGGCAGCGTCTTCGATAGAATCGAATCGACCCAGGCGTAGGCGCGTCTCCCCGGCTCGAATGTCGGCAGACCACTTCCCTCGCGCCTTGTCGAAGCAGACGCCCTTGACGCCACTCGTGTTGTCAATCGATATGCGTTGGTTCCACATGTTCTGCATGTGGGTAGCGGGTCGCAGATTCTCGCGCCGGCAGTCGAGCCCGTCGTTGTTCTCATGGTCGATCTCGGGCGTTTCCGGCATGCCCCAGTGACGCCAGAGGAATCGGTGCAGGTCGATTTTTCTCCCGTGATCGATACGCTGCGCATACACAGTCCGCCCTGCCGGGCGAGCCGACCACCTCCATTTGCTGACGATCTCGGCATCCGCCGCGTCCACGATCGCGCTCATCCCCTTGGAGATCGGGATCAGCATCGTTCCCGGAATGGCCGGATTCTCAACGGCCGGTCGCCACTTCGTGTCCAACCGACCGTGATAGCGAAGGCGCTGGTAGCACGGCCAGCACAGACCGCGCGCCCTGATCGGCAACTGACAGCCGCGTACCGCACACGGCCCCCGCTGCACCTGCCTAGAAGATTTCGGCAAGGCCCCCTCCGAAGCCCGGGTCTCCAACCTCGCCGAACCCGATCGCGTCGTCGTCCTCTTCGAACCCGAACACGTCCTCGGGGTCGTACCAAGTCCGTCCAACGCCCACGGCCATCGCGCGCGGGATCGGACCGTGATCGAGCGCCGCAATCTGGTCATCGGACGGCGGCGCGCCGGTCGCGATCTCGATGAGCACCGCCATGCCGCCGAGGTCGACGAACCGGAACGCAATCGGGTCGAGGATGGCTTCCAGCGCGGCAACGAACTCCGGCCCCGACCCAATCGCCTTGTTGCGCAGGATGCGCAGCGCGATGAACGTGCGGTACTCGGCGTCGGACAGCTCGGTCCCGGTCGTGAGGACGCGCGACTGGCCGACGAGCTCGCCGACGCGATCCAGGTTGACGTCAGTCGCCGTCGCCGGATCGCGCAGGCCGGGAATCTGCACCAGGCAGTCCTCGATCGCCTGCCAGCCCGCCATCAGCGCCGTGATCGTCGCTTTGAGCTTCGGCGATTCCTGGTACTGCGTCAGCACCTCGGCTTGCGCCTGCGCGTCGTAGTCCTGCGCGGTCTCGCCGGGATCGGGGAACGGCACGCTCGCGCCTTCCGGGATCGTCTCGCCGGATTCCGGATCGACGCTCATGGTCCGACCACGACATCGATGTTGGCATCGTCGTAGCGCGGGCGCTCGTTGAATTCGACGCTTAGATCCTGCTGCAGCGTCGGCCCCGGCGCGTCCCCGACTTTGATCGACAGAATGCTCGGCTGACCAGGCCCTCCCGTGATCTCCAGGTCGTTGACCGGAGAGAACAGATCACCCCACGGCACGTCCTTGCCGATGCGCGACGTCTCGTTCCCGAAGGCGAGCAGGGCAGCCTTGATCGACGCCTCCTCGAATGGGTTCGGCGTTCGGCTCAGCGCGACCGTGATGTAGACGTCCAGGTCAACCGGCACGTCCCACCGCATCTCCTGCGGGTTACCCTGCGAATCCGTCACCGTATCGCTGACATTGCCGACCTTTGTGCATCCCATCGACGCCTTGACCCAGATGGCGTTGGCGATGTCGGCCGCGAGACCGCCGTCGATGATGACGTGGATGCTGTGCGGCGGGTCGCCCTTGGCGTTGTAAGAGCCGGTCGGGTTCTCGTACACGACGACGTCATCGACGCCATCGAGGTTCGCCAGCGCGGCGTAGAGCCCGTCGAGCATGCTCTGCGACGGCATCGCCACCGACTCCGCGCGCCGCACGCGCAGGATCGGATCCTCCTCGACCAGTCGCCCCGGCGTGGCCGCCGCGGTGTTGGTGACGGTGTCCCAGCCCGAGATCACGTCGAGGATGCGGTCCAGCCTCCCCGAGCTGACGTTGAACGGGCCCGCCTCGGTGCAGATGCCCTGACCGGTCACCGTACCGCCGCCACCGATGATGTACTCGGCCGCGGTCTCGAACGGCGGCAGGTCGGGATCGTCGGGATCGTCGAACAGCGACCCGGCCGGGATGACGGTTGTCGGCGTGCCGCCCAGCGTGATCGCCACCGTCGAGAACTGCGCCGCCTTGCGCGTGATTCCGTTGAGCTGCACCAGCCGCGACAGCGCCGCGCCCACCGCACCCGCCGGCGCGTTCATGTTGTAGAGCGTCAGCGCGATCTGCTCGATGTCGTTGCGCGCCTGCGCCTCCTTCGACAGCCACTCGCCGTCGGGAGACTCCGGGCTGACGTCGATGTCGTCGCCGTAGGTGGCCTTGTGCTCGTCGATGAGCTCGTCGAGCCAGCCCTGCAGCCCGGTCTCGCCGCCGTACTTGTGGAGGTTGAAGCCGGTCCCGTCGATGGTGGGGCCCGCCATCAGCCACCCCCGAGCGGATCGAACTGCTGCAACACGATCGGATTGCCGTCGTCGTCCGTCACCTCGGCCGAGATGGACATGTGGCGCGTGTTGGCGTCAAAGCTCACAGAGAACGAGTCTAGAGATGCGATTCCGTCGACCCCAAGAATGCCAGCCTTAATGAGCGCCTCGGCGTACGCGAGATCGCGCGGCCCGTTGGCTCCCATGATCGGCTTGACGTCGCTGTCCTCGGCCTGGAACCAGGGGATGAACCGCGTCGTGTCGAGGAAGTATTCGCCGCCGATGCCACGCAGGTAGCACAGCAGCCGCTGCTCGGTTGACTCGCTGTCGCTGGCGTAGTTCCGCGCGCCCTTGCCGAACGTGGCGTCGTTGTCCCGATCCAGCCGCCTGACCCTCGCCGTCGCCATCAGCCCAGCGCCCCCTGTAGGGTGTTGATCTCGAGGTCGGTGGCCGGCGCCGCGGACTGGATCGTGATCTTGACCGGCACGATGCCGCCGGGGTTGGCCAGCGCCTGGTCGAACCAATAGGCGGCCTCGGCGCCTGACACCGCGATGGTGGCGACCAGCGTGCCGCTCGGCGTGCCGACAGAGTTACGGGCCTCCAGGATGCCGCCGACGTAGATGCGCACCGTGCCGCTTCCGGTGCCGAAGAACCCGCCCGTCAGGCTGATGGTCGGGTTCGGGTTGAGACCGGGGTTCTGCGGGAAGCGCGCGACGAGAATCTGGTCGCCCGAGCTGTCGCCCAGGATCTCGGTGCCGGTGCCGAAGCCGGCGCCGCCGGTCATGTTGAAGGTGTTCACAGTGGTGTTGACGGTCGTGCCACCGCTGCCGGAGCCACCGCCGCTGCTCCCGCCGCCAGATCCGCTTGAACCACCGCCGCTCACGATCGGCGGCACCGCGCCGCTGGCCACGATGCTGGCGCCGGCCGGTCCCAGCGCGGCCTTGATCGCGGCCATCTCGTCCGGGCTCAGCCAGGTGACGATGACGCGCGTGCCGAGGTCCTCGGGGCCGGCGTCGGTGTTCTTCCTGGTCAGGTCGGTGACGAGCAGCGCGCCAATGCCCAACGCATACGGCGCCAGGATGTCCTGCCCGATCTGCATCGGCGCGCCGGCCAGCAGCTTGACCTGGTCGGAGTCGCGCGTCAGGTCGAAGCTCCGCGTCTTGCCGCGCTCGTTCCACCGCGAGTCGATGACGTACTTCTCGTCACCGAGCTGCGTGACGAAGCGCTGGTCGTAGTCGCTGGTGAACGGGACCTCGAGCATCAGAACACCCTGACCTTCGTTGCGCGCGGGTCGGGGAGCGCGGCCAGTGCTGGCGCGGTGCCGCTGACGCCGCCGCCGGTCGTGACACCGCTGTGCACGTGGGTCTTGAGCAACTCGAGGATCGCCGTCAGCACGTCGCCCTTCACGGCGGGCTCGGCGCCGGCAGCCTGGCCGAGCACCACCACCCCGGCCTCGACACGCACGACCGTCGCTCCGTCCAGTGTGCGGAGTTCGGCGGCGTCACCCGACGGCGGAGGCGTCAGCGCGCGCGGCCTGGACGTGAAGCCGAGGAAAGCGAAGCCGTCGCTGAGGTCGTGCAGCCTGTATTCGCTCGGCTCCTGAACGCCGCCAGCGTGGTGCCAGTTGTCGATCGCCCGCTCCGAGAACACGACAAGGCACTCGTCGCCGGCAGCGACCGGGAAGGTCAGCGCGAAGCCGCCGCCCCTCGGGAACTGCACTGGAACGTCGACGAGCTCGGGCAGCGGCAAGAATCCGGCCTCGATCCACAGGCGTTTGATCGCCGGCTGCACCTTCGCCGTCTGCGTCACCGGATCGAACGCCTTGATGATTCCGGGTAGCGCCGTGTGGAGATCGCTGACGTGCGCGCGCACCGCGGCCGCGGCGGCGTCCTCGGGCGTCGCTGCCAGTTCTTCCTCGCGCTGCAAGTCCTGAGCGCCTTCGGCGTCCATCAGGCGGCCACCCTTCCGGCCGGGATCGTCTTGTCGAGCGCCTCGGCGAAGACCTCGGACACCCACTCATTGCTGCGGGTGTCGCCCTTGTGAATGACCTTGTAAACCTTGTACACGCCTAGAGGGTCAAGCCGCGCCAGGTTCTTGGCCTTCGGCGCCTTCGTTGGTTTCTTCGCGCCGGGCGCGCGTTCCCGCTCCCTGGCCACCTTCAGCTTGATGTCGCGGTTGTCGAGCTGGATCTTTCCGTTGCAGCGGATGCGCGGGTTCAGGAAGCACTTCACCTTGATGCCCTTGTCGTCGACCTCGGGTGCCTCCTGCATGCCGGTGTCGGCGCGGATGACGATCGCCTCGGTCGGCAGGGTCGAGTCGGCACGGACGATGTCGAGGCGCCCGTCCTGGAACGACCAGTGCGCGTCGCCGTCGGCCGCCATCTTGTCGAGCGCGTCGGTGGCGCGGCCGCAGACCACCTTGCCGCGGAGCCGCTTCTTGTTCTTGATGACGACGTGGCCCTTCGTGGTTCGCTCGAACGACCCCACGATCTTGTCGAGCTCCTGAGCGGTGGTCGTGCCGGCCGACAGCGTGAAGTTCACGATCGACTTGCGGGCGTCGCGATCGCCGTCGGCGGCGTCGATCTCAGTGATGTCGTCGGTGCCGTCGCTGGGCGTGCCGACCGTTCGGATCTGCCCCCTGAACAGCAACAGCGCGCTGCCCTCGTAGCCGGCGTTGACGACGATGTCCTGATACTCCCCCTTGATGCGGCCGCGGTTGTCGGCGCTCAGGTTGAAGATGCGGACCTTCGCCGTGTTGAGCGAGCTGCGCAGCGTCTTGGTGATCTCGAACTGGATGCGCGGGCCCGGCTTGCTGGCCGAGTCCGTGACCTTGAACCCGCGCACCAGCGTGTCGCCCGGCTCGAGCGCGCCCACCGCGACGTCAACGACGCGGCGCCACTGCAGCGCCATCAGCCACCACCGATCCCGACGGCGCCGAGGATGTCGTCGCGCAGGCTCTTCACCTTGTCGCCGAACGCCGAGAACGCCGCCGACATCGCCTTTTCGCTCTCGGTCACGGCGGCAGACTTCTTCTCGCCACCGTCGGCCTTCTTTGACGCCTGGCGCTTCGTCTTGCCGGCCTTGCGCGGCGGGAAGGTGACGGTCTCGGTCCCGAACCTGAGCACCTCGACCAGCGACACCCGGAAGTAGAGAACCGCCGACGTGTCCTTGTCCTGACGACAGGTCAGGCGCTCGATCATCATCTCCGGGTAGAACAACAGCCCGGTCTGAACGCCGAACGGTTCCAGGGAGCGCTTCAGGCCGCGCAGCATCTGGAAGGCGCGTTGACTGCGCGTCGAAGCATCGCCGCCGCCCTCGCCCTGCAGCCAGGCCATGTCAGCCGCATCCTTGGACGTCGCCAGGATCGCGCCCTCCTCGCCGACCTCGACCTCGACGTCCGTGCGCATACCCAGCCAGATGTCGCCGATGCCAGCCTCGATCTCCAGTCGGTCGCCCTCCTGGTAGGCGTGGTCCGACATCGGCACGCCGGTCTCGACCGGGCTCCGGGTGATGACGGTCTCCGAGCTGTGGTCCTCGCTCAGCACGGCATCGAACATGAACGGCGCCTTGCCTTCGCCAAAGATCCAGATGCGCTGCGTGTCGGGCATCAGTACGCGTGCGCTTTCTGGTTGGCGCGGACCGTGTTTCGGCTCTGACGCTGCTG
>Ga0209320_10000235_pt1 | contig 28699 bp, 22 predicted proteins | sample Rifsed13ft4_FD_184008 | JGI IMG/M metagenome (GOLD analysis project Ga0209320, IMG submission 184008) | Soil microbial communities from Rifle, Colorado, USA - sediment 13ft 4 (version 2) | ecosystem: Environmental > Terrestrial > Deep subsurface > Rock core/Sediment | place: Rifle, Colorado... | reverse complement strand
CCCGCCGGGGCATTCCGCGGAAAGCCGTTCGGACCGTATGAAACGTACCCGCTGTCGGCGCTGACGTTGATCGTGCCGCCCGGCGCCGCGCGCGCGAGCAGCACGGTTTCACCGGGATCGACGACGGCGTTGCCGTCGGAGGGATCGTCGAGTTTCGGCGCGCCGTTCAGATCGAAGTTGCCGTTCTCATCGATCCAAATGATGAATCCGCCGTTCGTGCCCGCGCCGTTCGCGCTGCACGTGGGATTCGCAGCCGTGGGGTTCGGGCTCGCGCAGAGCGTGACCGGCACCTGAAGTTGGACGGCCCGGGAACGCGCAGCGATGAGACCGCTGACGAGATCGTTGGCCGCCGCGGTGATGCCGTTGTTGCGCGAAAACTCGACGAAGCTCGGCACGCCGATCACGATCAATATACCGGCGACGAACATCGTGACGACGAGCTCCAACAGAGTGAAGCCGCGATTTAGCTCTGAATTCATGGCGGCGAACTATAGGGCGGCTCGAGGCCGGCGCCGCGGATTGTCCGACGGCCGGTCGAGCGGCGCGGACGAGCGGCGGATTAGGCACGCGCATTATGGTAAGGCTGCGCAAACGAGCGGCCGGTTGCCGGGGCCGACGGAGGCCGTGCGCGGGCGCCCCGTATAGCTCACGATGACGGCACGCGCCGCTCCGGCGCCGCGTGCATCGCAGAACGTTACCGTGCCGTTCGTGCTGCGACGCCGGTAGGCCCGAAACTCGTAGAGCGGCCGGTTCGAGGCGATCGACCCCTCGAGTCGTGGCTCGTGGGCGAAGAGCAGGGGCTCGGCCGCCGAGCGAGCCGGCGGGGCAACGTCGTCCTCGTTGACGAACACCATCCAGCCCGCGTCGTAGTCGATGTCGTCGCCGCCGCAGCGGACACGGTCCACGGTCTTGCAAACGATGACGCTGCGCGCCCGCTTCGCGGCTTCGCTGCGCGCGAGCTGGATGGCGACGACGAAGGCATTGATGTCGGCCGTCCGCCGTGCGTCGAGCGTGAATTGTCTCAAGCTCGGAACCCCGAGGCCGATCACAGTACTCGCGATGGCGAGAGTGAACATGAGCTCCCAAAGCGTCATGCCCCGCAGCTGGGCCCGCCTTGTAGGAGCGAGCTTCGCTCGCGATTCTTCCATCGAGCCATGTTGCTTCCGCTAACGCCCCGCGACGAGCCTCGAATCTCGTGAGATGGCCGCGTTTGTAATTACAGCGGCGCCGCGTATACTTTATTCAAGTCGCTGATTTCTAAGGGTTGCCTCGTGAATCGAGAGACGATATCCAAATTGCTGGAACGCCACGGCGTCGCGCCGACGCCGCAGCGACTCGACATTGCCGAGCTTCTCCTCACGCGCCCGCAGCATTTGTCCGCCGAGCAGGTCTTGTCGACGTTACGCGCGAGCCGCGCGCGTGTTTCCAAGGCGACGATCTACAACACGCTGAATCTGTTCTGTGAGCGCGGTTTGCTCCGCACCGTCGAAGTCGATCCGGCACGCATCTATTACGATTCGACGGGCGAGCCCCACCATCATTTCTACAACGTCGATACGGGAGAGCTCACGGATATTCCCCTCGAGGCCGTCGAGTTGGCGGTCCGTACCGACCTTCCGCCGGGCACGCACCAAGAAGGCATCGACGTCGTGGTCCGCGTTCGGGGGGACAGTTTACCTATTTCACCCCATGACCTACGGCGACGAGCCGAGCAGGGAAATAGGTAAACTGTCCCCCTACGCTCCTACGGGCGCGTCAGCCGCGCAAGATCGCGGCGCAGACGCTTGAAGCCGAGATACATGCCGATGCCGCTCGTCGCGAGCGCACCCAAGCTCAAGAGGATCATGCCGATGTCCCAGAGCGGCCGCTTGTCGTACCAGAACGCGAAGTCGAGGCTATGCAAGCCGTTGAAGAGCCAGCGCTCGATGCGGCTCGAGCGGTGCGTGAGCGCGACGAGCTCGCTCTTGCGCGGGTCGACGTAGACCCACGTCGCGTCGGGATCGTCGAACTTGACGCGCAGCACGGGCAACGGTGCCGCGCCGTTGCGCGCATAGTAATAGGAGTCGTAGTCGCGAAGCAGCTCGTGGTCGACGATTGCGGCATCCGGCACCGCACGGCGCAGCTTCTCGAGCAACGATTCGGTGCTGAACGGCTCCTCGCGCGGTTGCATGGAGCTCGCGGCGATCAAAAGCTCGTCCAGGTTCGCGCCGGCCGTAAGCGGATAGGGTTGATGCTGACGCCCGGGGCCGGAGCCTGCGTCGTGCCCGGCCGGCGCGACACGCGCAAGGTAGTAGGGTTCTTCCTCTATGCTCACGAGCTCGAGCTCTTTGAGTACGCGCCCGCCGAGGATCCTTTGCAGCGCCGCGGCGTCGACGGCGGGAAAGCGCTCGAGATCGGGGCCGCGGGCACCGAGCGCGTCGCGAGGCACGTCGAGGCCCGTGGCGCGTGTCCACGCGAACGGCTCCATGGACATCAAGCCGCTGAATACCCACGTGAGCGCGAAGACTCCGAACAGCGCGCCGGTTATGTAGTGCCACCGCATTAGGCCTCGGTAAGGAATCGAGGCGGCGAGCCGAAACGGCTGCGTGCGCCGAAACTGCGTGACGGAGAGCACGAGGCCCAAAAACGCGAGCACGCAGCCGACGGCCGACGCGCCGACGACGGTCCAGTACCACGCGGGCTGATTCACGCGCAGCGGCGTGAAGTAGAACCAATGTGGAATCGTGCCGAGCCAGGCGAGCACGCGGCTCCCGCGTGTGGTCACGAGGCTCACTTCGGCGGACTGCGGCGATACGTAGACTTCGGTGGCGTCCGGATCGTCGACGGAGAACTTGTGCAACGGCAGATCCCGAGCCTGGGTCAGCGTCCACTGATCAGGCTCGGTCACGGTGCGGACGAACGAGATGCGGTCCGTCGCGACGCCGAGATAATGGGCGGCGACGCTCTGCGACGTGCCGCGGTCCAGCTGACCCAGCAATGCGCCGTTGTCGGCGAAGACGATGCTTTGATCCCCGAAGGCGCGCAGCCGGTAGGCCGGGCGCCCCACGACCGTCAAGAGAGTCGCCTCGACGGCGTCGGTTCCCGATTGCGCCCGCTCCGCGGCCTCGCCGGGCGTCAGGCGGACTCGCGTAAGATCGAGCGGTGCGAGACGCTCGAGCCTGGCCTCCGGCGTCAGGGCCGGCATACCGCCCGCATACATCATGACGATCCCGGAAACGAACCAGACGATGAACACGATGCTCAGCGGTATGCCGAGGTAGCGATGTGTCACAATTAAACAGGTGCGAAGCGCGTTCATGGAGAGTCCGTCTCGAGGCGCGGGATACGGATAGAGCGCCGGATTATGCACGCAGTGGGGCACGGCTGCGCAAGCCGGCGCGCGCCCTACAAGCGCTTAACAGTTAAGGAACCGTTAATTACTGACGCTCGCGGCCGCACCGCACTAGATTGGCGGTGTCCCGGGAGAGGAGATCATGAGGAAGACCTTGGCTCAATGGGCCGGTTTGGCGGCTGCGCTCATGCTGCTGACGCCGGCGAGCGCGCATAGCCCGATTTGCAATTGCTACGACAACGGCGACGGGACGGTCACCTGCGAGGGCGGCTTCTCGGACGGCGCATCCGCGGCCGGCGTCGCGATTCGTGTCGTCGATGGGGAGGATCGCGTGCTCATCGACGGCAAAATGGATGATTCCAGTAGCTTTTCGTTCACCAAGCCGGACCAAGAATTTCACATCGTGTTCGATGCCGGCCAGAGCCACATCGTCACGATCTTCGGCGAAGACATCGAGTAGCTACCTCATGCGGACTGCGGCCTTTCGCTCGGTGCACGGCGTTCTATGGGCCGGTCTCGGCATTGCGCTCGGAGCGGCAGGCCCCGCGCGCGCGCATTTCCAAGTCCTCTACACGGCGGAAACCGCGCTCGATTCGGGTCGAGCCATGCACGTGATGATGTTGTTCACGCATCCCGGGCACGGCGGACCCAGCATGGACATGGGCCAACCCGAAGGGTTCTACGTCGTGAGCCAGCGCGGCGAGGAAGCAGCGCCTGTCAAGACTGATCTCATGCAGTATCTCGAGCCGGTTCGCTGGCACGCCGAGCAAGGGCAGGCGCAGGCGTACCAGGCGGACCTGCCGCGCACGTTGGCGCGCTCGCTCGGCGACTACGTCTTCGTGCTCGAGCCCGCCCCGTTCTACGAGAGCGGCGAGGACAAGTACATCCAACAGTTCACGAAGATGCTCGTCAACGTCGGCGGCGTGCCCGGCAACTGGGGCGCGGCCGTTGGTCTCCCCGCAGAGATCCTGCCGCTCGATAAGCCGTATGCGAACTGGACCGGGGGCGTCTTTCGCGGCGTCGTCGTAGCGTCCGGCCGCCCCGTGCCGAACGCCGAGCTCGAGGTCGAGTACCTGAACTATGCCCTCGACCTCGAAGGGCACCGTTTCGCGTCCGAGCCGGAAGTCCAATACCCGCAGGGCTCTTTCGGTACTCTGTCGATCAAAGCCAACGATCGCGGCGAGTTCGTGATCGGCCTGGCGCGTGCGGGCTGGTGGGGCATCTGCGCGCTCACGGTCGGCACGGATACGGAGCACGAAGGCAAGCCGTTGTCACAGGACGCGGTGCTGTGGATTCAAGTCAAGGACATGCGATGAGCGCGCAAGTCGAAATCGTGACGCCCGCGAGCGGCCGTTTCGAGACGTGGGCGTTGGCTTCCGTCGCAACGGCCATTCTCGTCAGCGCCGGCGTCGGCGTCGACGTCCGCCAAGTCGAGGAAGGCGAGCCGCGCCTGTTCGATTGGCAAATCAGCGCTTTTTACGACTTGAATCCCACGGATCAAGCGGTCTACAACGCGGTGCTCGCGGCCTCCGAGGAGCTTTGGTGGATTCATGGCGACATCCTGACGTTCGGCAGCGAGGAGGAGCGCGCGGATCCCTGGCCGACGGTCGCGCAGCTCGACGCCGAATATCTGATGCCGCCGTTCACGCGCGACATGGCATGGTCGCAGCAGGGCAGCGTGCGCTGGGAGCGTATCGCTTCGTTCTCGTTCGAGGGGTCGACGGTCTATTTCGGCTCGGGCGGCCAGGCGGCGGAGCAGAGCGCTTATCTCCTCATGCTCTCGCACGTGCACAAGGGCGCGAGCTACGCGAACGGCGCGACGATCTGGGTGCACGAGGACCCGAACGTGGCGGCGCCGGACACGGTCGTGCGCGACTCCCTGATCTTGAACGGTTGGAAGGAAGTCGTGCCTTACAGCGGCGCCATGGAAGTCGAGCGTCTCAAGGGAGCCTGAGATGGCCATCCTCATGAGGCTGTTCCGAGCCGGCGCGCCGGCATGGCTCGCGCTTTGGGCCGGGGCGCTTTCCGCCGCGCCGCTTCGCGTCGGCGTCACGCTGCACCCCTACTACAGCTTCGCGGCGAACATCGTCGGCGATCGCGCCGAGATCGTGCCGCTCATCGACGCCGGCAACAACCCGCACAACTACACGCCGCAACCCGACGACATGAAGCGCGTCATGAGCATGGACGTGCTCATCGTCAACGGCATCGGCCACGACGAATGGGCGTTCGCGATCGTCGAAGCCGCGGGGCGCAAGGACGAGTTGCCGCTCATTTACGCGAACGACGGTGTATCGCTGATCCCGATTGCGGCCGACGAGGGTCAAGCCAAGGTCGTCAACCCCCATACTTTCGTGTCGACGACGGCTGCGATTCAGCAGGTCTACACGATCGCCAAAGCGCTCGGCGAGATCGACGCCGCGAACGCCGACTACTACCGCGACAACGCGCGTGCCTATGCCGCGAGCATTCGGCGTCTGAAAGCCGAGTTCGCAGCCGAGCTCGCCGACGTCGATGCCGCGAGCTTTCGTTGCGCGACGATGCACGGAGCCTACGGCTACCTCATGCAGGAGTTCGGCCTGCAAGTGGTCGCCGTGATCGAGCCGCGCCACGGCGTCGAGCCGACGGCGCGGCAGCTCGCCGACACGATCGAGAAAATCAAGGCCGCCGACGTCAACGTGCTCTTCGCCGAGAAGTATTTCGCGAGCAAGCTCGCGGACACGATCAAGGAGGCCACGGGGGTCGAGATGTACTCGTTCTCGCACATGTCCGATGGCGAGTACACGCCGGACCTGTTCGAGCGCGAGATGCGGGCGAACTTGGCAACGCTCGCGCGTGCGATGAGAGCGGCGGCCGCGAGCCGCTGACGCGATGCAGGGGCCTGCCATCATTTTCGAGCGGGTCGGTCTCACGCTCTCGGGTGTAGAGATTCTCCGCGACGTGAGCTTCTCGGTCGGCAGCGGCGAGATTCACTGCGTGATCGGGCCGAACGGCGGCGGCAAGACCTCTCTGATCCGTTGCCTGCTCGGCCAGATGCCGCATTCCGGGACGATTTCCGTGCAGTGGACCGACGGGAAGACGACCGGTTACGTGCCGCAGATTCTCGATTTCGACAAGACGCTGCCGGTCACTGTCGGCGATTTCATGACCATGATCTCGGCGCCGTACCGGCCCGCGTTCCTCGGTGCGAAGGCATCCGCGCGCGTGATGATCGAGTCGGCGCTTGCGCGCGTCGGCCTCGGCGGCAAGCGGCGCTCCAAGCTCGGCAGCCTTTCGGGCGGGGAGCGCCAGCGCGTGCTGTTCGCCCAGGCGCTCATCCCGACGCCCGCGTTGCTCGTGCTCGACGAGCCGATGACGAGCATGGACGAAGTCGGCGCCGAGATTTTCGTGCGGCTCATACGCGAGCTTAGCGATGCCGGTGCCACGATCGTCTGGATCGCCCACGATCTCGAGCAGGTCGCCGTCATGGCGGGCACGGTGACCTGCATCAATCGCACGGTCCTGTTCAGCGGTCCGCCGGCCCAAGAGCTCGCGGGGCGCGAGGCGCAGGCGCTCTTCGCGCACGCGGGAGCATTGCGTTGAGCGCGCTCTACGAGTGGATTCGGACGGAGCTCCAGACGCTCGCCTATGCGGGCGACTTGCCGCTCGCGTTTCAGTACGGTTTCGTGATCAACGCGCTTCTGTGCGCGGTGCTCATCGGGCCCATCTTGGGCGGCATCGGCACGATGGTGGTGACCAAGCGCATGGCGTTCTTCTCGCAGGCCGTCGGTAACGCGGCGATGACGGGCGTCGCGATCGGCGTGTTGCTCGGCGAATCGTACACGGAGCCCTACGTCTCCATGTTCGCGTTCTGCATTCTGTTCGGGCTCTTGCTGAACTTCACGAAGGGCCGCACGCGGATCCCCTCGGATACGCTGATCGGCGTGTTCTTGTCGATCTCGCTCGCAATCGGCGCGTCGTTGTTGCTGTTCGTGTCGGCCAAAGTGAATACGCACATTCTCGAAGCCGTGCTGTTCGGATCCGTGCTAACCGTGAGCGACACCGACATGAACGTGCTGCTCGTCGTCACGATCGGGGTCCTCGCCGTGAGCATCCCGCTTTTCAACCGCATGCTGCTCGCGAGCTTGAATCCGAGCCTCGCGCGCGTGCGCGGCGTGCGCGTGCAGCTCCTCGAATACGTTTTCGTGCTCACTATTACGCTCCTGACCGTCGCCTCCCTCAAGATCGTCGGTGCGGTGCTCGTCGAAGCGCTATTGCTGATTCCCGCCGCGGCCGCACGCAACATCGTGAGCTCGATGAAGGGTTTCGTGTTTTGGAGCATGGCGTTTTCGACGGTCAGCTGCGTCGCCGGCGTGCTCGTGCCGATGCAGCTCGACCTGCCATTGCCGTCGGGCGGCGCGATCATCATGGTCGCGGCGAGTATCTTCGCGGTGACCACGCTGATCCGCGCCACGGCCGGGCGCTTCCGAGAGGCGGAGGTATAGAGCGATGCATAGACGTGCCGCCGGTTGGGTGCTTGGAGCCGCGTGGCTCGTCGCAGCCGCCGTCCCCGCCGCGGACGACGGCAAGGTCGTCGTCGTCACGGCATTGCCCGTGACGTTCTCGATCGCGACGGCGCTGGCGGCGGGCACGCGCATCGAGGTCGGCAACGTCCCGGAAGGCGGCCGGCGCATGAGCCTGCTGCCTGATCTCTTCATCCAGCGCGGCGAACGCTATCGCGATACGCTGGCTCGAGCCGCGGCCGTCGTCACTATGGCCAAGCTCTGGCCCGACGATCCGCTGTACACGGCTGCGCGCTCCGCGAACATCCGCGTCGTCGACATCGACGCGACGAAGCCCTGGTCGACTACGCTCGAAGGCGTTTCGGTCGCGCTCGAGCCGCGCGAGGACGTGCCTTGGGTCAGCGCGCCCCCAAGCGCCGCGCCCCGGAGCCCGTCCGTCTACTTCTGGCTGAGCCCGGCGAACGTGGCGCGGGCGGCGGAGATCGTCGCGCGTGATCTCGAGCGGCTCGTGCCCGAGGAAGCCGCCCGAATCGAGGCCAATCTCGCCGTCTACCGCGATGCGCTGCTCGATCTCAAGCGCGAGTACGAAGCGAAGCTCGCGGAGCTGCCCGACCTCACCGTCGCCGCGCTCGCGCCCGAGTTCGTCTACTTGACCAACGACTTCGGAGTGTACGTCGACGGCTACTTCTTGAAGCAGGACGTCGACTGGACGGAAGAGGACGTGAGCGCCTTCGAGGCGTATCTTCGCGATCGCGGGATCCGCGTCGTGATCCACAAATGGGAGCCCGAGGCGCCGATTCGCGCCGCGATCGACGCGGCGGGCGCGCGTCTCGTGGTGCTCGACCCGATCGACTTAGGTCTCGTCGAAGGCGAGCGGCTCGTTGCGGAGGGCTTTGTGCGCAGCTTGCGCGCAAACTTGGAATCGTTGTACTCGACACTGGCGGTGACGAATGAATAGTCGACGCATGACGCGCCTCCTTGATCCGGCGGCGCAGCATTTCGGCTGGTGGGTAGCGGCTTTAAGCCTCGTGCCCGTCGTTTCCGCGGCGCAAGAGTCGTCCCCGCAACGCCTCGAGGAGATCATCGTGACCTCGAGCCTCGTCGAGACGCCGCGGCGCCAAATCGGCACGGCGGTCTCCGTGATTCGCGGCCAGGACATCGAGCTTCGCGGCTACCATTCCATTGCGGACGTCTTGCGCACGCAGCCCGGCATCGGCGTCAGCAACAGCGGCGGCACGGGCAAGATCACGACGCTGCGCATCCGCGGCGAGGAGAGCTTTCGCACGCTGCTCATCATCGACGGCGTGAAGGCCGTCGATACGACCGCGCCTCAGGTCGCGCCGGCCTTCGATAGCCTGTTGACGACGAGCGATCTCGACCGCATCGAGGTTCTCCGCGGGCCGCAAGGCTTCATCTACGGCGCGGACGCGGGTGGGGTCGTCAATGTCCTGACGCGCGCCGGCGAGGGTGATATCAGCGGCCGGCTCGGGCTCGAGTATGGCGAATATGGGACGGCAAAATACGATGCGTATGTCGCGGGCGGCAGCGAGACGGGCGACTATTTCGTCTCCGTGACGGATCTTAAGACCGACGGGTTCAACTCGCGCATCGACGACACGGTGCTCGCCGACGTCGACGGCGCGGATAACACGACGCTGCACGCGAAGCTCGGCTGGAACGCGGCCGACGATCTGCGCGTTCAGCTCGTCGCGCGCGATATCGACGCGTCCGCTAGGTACGACGCCTGCTTCTCACCTGTCACGTTCGCACCGGTTCACGCTTGCGCGACCACGACCGAGCAGACGACCTACAAGACATCGCTCGACTACAGAAGCGGCAACTTCGGCAACGTCGTCGGTTGGAGCGAGGTGAATATCGCCAAGGACGACTTCGCCGAAGGCGTGAGCGCATTTGCGACGGAAGGCGCCTTGAGCCGCCTGGAATATACGGGCAGCTACCGGCCTTCGGACTCCATGACACTTGTGTACGGCCTCGATTTTCAGAACGAGAAGGTCGAGAGCGACGAGACGCTCGAGCGGGATCAAAAGGCGTACTACGTCGAGTACCAGGGGGCATTCGGCGAGAGCGTCTTTTTCGCCGCGGGCGCACGCTACGACGACAGCGACGACTTCGGCACGCACACGAGCGCGCGCTTGAGCGGCGCGTACATCCAGGAGATAAGCGGCGGCAACTCGCTCAAGTACCGCGCGAGCGTCGGCACGGGGTTCAGGCCGCCGAGCTTGTTCGAAGTCGCTTACAACCGCGGCCCATTCGCGTTTCCGCCTGCGTCCGGCGTAACGCTCTCGGAAGAATCGAGCTCGGGCTACGACTTAGGGCTCGAGTACGACAGCGCCGCGGGGGTGCATCTCGAGATCACGTATTTCGACCAGGAGATCGAGGACGAGATTTTTTTCGACCTCGCGGGCTTCTCGGGTTATCTGCAGTCGTTGGGAACGAGCACGTCGAAGGGCGTCGAGCTCGGGGCTCGTGCTCCCCTCGGTAAGCGGTGGGAGATCCTCGGCAACTGGACCCGCAACGACACCGAGGATACGGCCGACGAGCAGCGCCTGCGCCGGCCGAAGAATCTCGGCAACGTGGGCATCCAGTATGCCTCGGCCGACGACAAGCTGCGCTTAGCGGCGCATTATCGGCTTTCCCAGGACTCGATCGACATCGGCGGCGTTGCGCTCGACGACTACGAGGTCCTCGATGTATCGGTGAGCTATGCGTTCAGCTCTGCGCTCGAGCTCTACGCGCGCATCGAGAATGCGACCGACGAGGATTACCAAGAATTGATCGGCTACCGTACGCCCGGGCGCGCGGCGTACGGGGGCGTGCGATTCCGCTTTGCGGAGTAGGACGAATACTGCCTTAGGTTGCGGCAAGTGCGTATCTGCGGAAAAGCGCTTCACGATTAGACTCGGTCCATACGAGCCTCCTGACGGAGTTCTATAAATGCGCGCACTATCGCGAGTCGCTCTCGGAGCGTTCTTAGTAATGTTGTCCAGCCTGCCTTTCGCTCAGGCACAGCAACCAAACGTCTTTGCCGCGGTCGACGATCGTGAGTCGTTCGATCAAACCAGATCGCGAATGGAGGGCAACAAGGACGCCGTCTTGCGCCGGCATGGCCAGTTGCTCGAACAGCGGTATGACCTGGCCGATCGTGCGGGGTCTGTCACGATGTCGGGAGGGAAACCGCTACAAACGGGTGTCCGCGTCAGGCTTCCGCAAGGCATCACCTGGGCGCAGCTTGCCGAGCTCACACCGGCACAAATTCGCGATCGGAATATCTTGCCGCTCGGTTTCTTGCCTCTGCCCCACCCGAATCATGCGGAAGGCGGCATGCTTTTCCCCCAATCGCACATAGACTTGATCAATGCCCAAGAAGGGCGCGATCTGACACGCTTCGATCTCGATTTCGTGCTGCCCGAGCATTTTCTGCCGGAGAATCCGGCGCCGATCTATCTGACGACGCGCCCGGATCTCGGCGATGTGTCGCAGGGGCAACTCGTAACCCTCACGAACTACTACGAGATCCTCGGCGGCGTCTTGAACCCAAAGCAGCTCGACGGGCTCAGGTTGTTGCTGACTCCCTTCCCGCAGCAGCAGTTCAACGCCACGATCGACCGCCGTTCAGCCAACCCGAGCCAAGGCGTAGCCTGCTTCGACTGCCACGCGAACGGACACACCAACGCGGCAACGCATCTCGTCGGTGACATTCGCCCGCAAGAGTTTCGGCACCGCATCGACACACCACCGCTACGCGGCGTGAACATACAACGGCTGTTCGGATCGCAACGGGCATTGCGAAGCGTTGAGGATTTCACGGAGTTCGAACAACGTGCAGCCTACTTCGATGGCGACCCGGTGATCGCGCAGAAGAAAGGCGTGAACATTCTGGACCGTGGCAGCCAAGTCCACGCGATGGCGGAGTTTCAGGAGCTGCTCGATTTTCCGCCCGCACCCAAGCTCGACGTCTTTGGACGTCTCGACCCGGCCATGGCGTCGCGGGAGGAGCTGCGAGGCGAGGAGATCTTTCACAACAAGGGCCGGTGCGCGGAATGCCACGTACCCCCGTACTATACGGACAACTCAATGCACAATTTGCGCGTGGAGCGCTTCTATTCGCCAGTCGACATCAACGGCCGTATGGCCGCGCAGGACGGCCCGATCAAGACTTTTCCGCTGCGCGGCATCAAGGATTCGCCCACTTATCTCCATGATGGGCGCTTGCTGACCCTCGACGATACGGTGGAGTTCTTCAATCTAGTTCTCGGCGTCAACCTGACCGATCGCGAGAAGCAGGATCTGGTGGCGTTCCTGTCTGCGCTTTGACCTGCAACGTCACTACGCGCTAAGCCGGCACCGGGTACGCCTGTGGCGGCAAAATAGCGATAAGAACGGTCAGTGCGCCGCTCTCCGGGTCACGCCCACATTCCTAACTGTCTGTTTATGTAGCTGAATGTCGGCTTGAATTTGAGAAGGAGACGAAAGAGCTATTTCAGTCTAGTGACGGCGTGGATCGCGCGCGTGAGCAGGCAGTCGTGATTTGTGACCGTCTGCAAACGGAGATAACGGCCGCCGCAAAAGAAACGGGGATCCAGATTCGTCAAGTCCGTTCGCGTCGCCACCAATTGTGTTGGTCCACGCCTATAGCGGGATTAGTGGCCGGGTTCGGAGGCACAATCAACCGCGTCTCGAAACCGGGACCTGGCGATTGCGGCACGGTCTCTTCCGGGGGGATGCCACACGAATCAGATAGACAATCGCAACGCCACCTCGCACCGTGTTTGAGTCTGAGGCCGGCTTCACAACGCTGAGTCCGTCGGGCGGCATTCCACCGACGCCCTTGCTAGAATCGACGCGTCGGTTGCTCCTTAGAATCTCAGACAACAACAAGCGAAGGAGAAATCATGAAGAAGTGGAGCAGTATACCCTTTGGGTTCGCGCTTGCATTGGCGGGGCCAGGCGAGGCATTAGCGCAGGATCAGCCTCCTGTGGTCCTCCCCGTCGAGCTCTTCCTCTGCAATTACATCGGCGGCAACGACATCGACGATCTCAACGCTGTCAACGACGACTACAACGAGTGGGCCGACGCGAATGGCCTCAATTCGATCACGTCGTTGGTGCTCACGCCGAATTTCCATAGCGACGAGCTCGAGTTCGACGTCATTGGCATGGACATTTGGGAGAGCGGCGCGGCGATGGGCAGCGGCATCGCGCAGATGATGGCCCCGGGAAGTCCGATACCCGACTACGAGGAGGTCGTCGACTGTCCCGCGCATCGGATGTTTGCCCTGGTCGGGATCAAGCCGCCGCAGGACGAAGGGGAGACGGCCGTGTTCGAGGTCACGGATTGCACGGTGAAAGAGAACCGGACGGCCGACGACGGCATCGTGGCCGTGACGGCCGTCGTAGAGCTTTGGGCCGACTGGGGCGTCGGCGATGCGCATGCCGTGCTCTTCCCGGTCGCGGGCGAGGCGGGGGACGCCGATTACACGTTCAAATGGCTCACGCGCTACCCCTCCTGGGAGGCGTTCGGGACGGTCTTCGATCGCTACGCGGCCGGTGCCGTTGCCCAGGCCGGGCAGATCCTCGAGAACGTGATGGAGTGCAACAGTTCGCGCATGTACGATGTGACGAGCATTCGGCAGATGCAGACTGAATAGCCAGCGTCCCCTTTGATCGCGGCGTCGTGCTTCCTTGGCGCACTTGCGCTGCGACCGTCGATACCGCCGAGGCGATCGCGAGCCGGGCTCGACCCCGTTTGCCCTCGCACTAACCGACGCGATTGACTGTACGCGGGTGCCGGGCTCGGCAGGTCGTGTCAGTTGTGCTTAATCGGCGTGCCAGATTGGCGACTATCCGACGACGGCGCTGCCTGCGCGATCGCGCAGCGAACGACCGTCCCGGAGCCCTCCGTAACCGTTAACATTCCCACGAATCACGATTGAACGAAACTTCGTTCACCGGCCAATTCCGGCCGTAGCTAGAGGGAGATCATAGGCGCTCGACGGCGAATCCAGTGGACTCGAGTCGACTCACGATGCTGTCCGGCCCGTTCAGGTGGCCAATTCCAACACTGATGAAATGTGTACCTCCTCGAGTGAGCATATCCTGGATGAAGGCGACCCATTTTGCGTTTCTTTCGCTGTTGAGCTGCCGATAGGCGTCCGGATACTTCGTCGCGAAATCTCCACTCCACTGCGTTAGAGCTTCGAGATCCCCTCGGAGCCATGCCTCGAGGAGCTCCTCATAGGAGCCAGAGCCATCGAGTGCCTTGCGAATCATTTGGAGATGCGTCGTGTCGGGTAGCGCCGCAGCGAACTGTACGAACTCCCGCATAGTCGGCCACTCGGAGCGTATCTCCTTCTCGGTTGCTTCGGCTTGATCCCTAAAGTAGCCGTCTGGCGATGTCGCAATACCGTTAAGACGATCGATGACATTGGAGACAAAAAGATACGACAGCCAAGCCTTCCTGCCTTCAAGGAGCTCAGGCGAAGCTCCACCGCGCTCCAAAATAGCAACCAGGCGCATACGATCAGACTCATCGAGCAAATTTAGGACGGAGTACCCCTTGTGGAATCCGAGTTCGGCGATCAGCTCATCAACTGGTTCCGAATCGCTCGAGGGGTTCTCCAGCCAGAGAATATCGCTGGCGTCGAAAGCCTCCTCGACCTTTGGAGTGATCCAGTCGGTTTCCGTTGGCACGGCCATACGCCCGAACAGGTATACGGTGGCGCCCTGACCTCGCACTACCCATAGCGCCGGATCTGTATCCGGCGACTGAAGGAAGGCAGGAATCGGGAATGTCAGCGCTAGAAGTGCACTGATTGCGATGCTAAACAGTAGGTGCCTATTTACGCGTGTCACAATCGAGACCTCAGTTGTGGCAAAGGGATGCTCTCTATTAGACGCGGGACCTATCTGAAAAGTCGCAAGAGGCGACTGGCAACAACGGGTCGACCCGGCCCGTCGTCCAGATTCTTCACCGATCTCGCGCTGAACGGCAAGTCTGAAGCGCGCTGGCGTCAGTCGCGAAGCCCGTGACCGCGCCCTTTCATCCGACGTTGTCCGGCCAGGAACGGACGGTCAGAGAATTCGCCGTCATCGCAGGAGCGGACCCTCAGTCAGCCGCGCCGGAGTCGGGCCGCCGCCCCGACATCCTGCCGCCACGCGGCCTACATCAGTGCGCCCTACACCCGCGCCGGCGGCGCCACCAAGCGATGGAAGTATCGCTCCATCTCGGCGGGCGTGTGCGGGCAGTGATGATCCATCCACCAGCTCAGCAGGCTCATCACGCTCGCAGCGTAGTGATGTGCGACGATCTGCAGCGGAACGTCCGCCGGCTCGCCGCTCTCGCCCGACATCCGCTTCTCGAACGTCTCGGCTAATACAATCTGCCCCATCTTCATCATCCGCTCGAGCTTCTTGGACCGCGTGAGCGCCTCGTAGTAGAAACGCACCTCTCTCATGTGCTCGAACAGCCGCGCGACCGGGAACCGCCAGCTGCGCGTGCGCGCGTCGAAAACGATGTTGTCGCCCATCATCTGCCTGAACGCCACGCTTTGGCGGATCAGCAAATCGTCCTTATCCTCGAAATGCGTGTAGAAGGTCGAGCGGCCGACGCCCGCGCGGGCCGCGATCTCCCGGACCTCGATGTCTTCGTACTCTTTGTCCCGCATGAGTTCCAGGAGCGCCCGGCCCAGCCGGTCTCGCGTTCGCTGGGCTCGTTGATCGTCCGAATCGCCGGGTATTCCCCAGCGTTCCTGAACGTTTGCATGCTTCGTGTCCAAGACGTGCTCCTGCGCGGGCGTCGGGCGGTTAAGGTAGCAACACCTTTTTGAAGGTTACCAGACATGAGCTACAGCCGAAGATCGTTCCTGTCTTTGTTGCCGCCTGCCACCTTCCTCGCGCACGGTTGGATTGCCGAAGCCCAAAGCGCGGACGGCCGGTTCAGTTTCGCGGTGTTGGGTGGCGACCCGCGTCGCAGGGGCGGCGCGCGGCGTTTCAACCAACTGGTCAGCGAGCTCAACGCGCAATCGCTGGCGTTCATCGTCCACGTCGGCGAGAGCGGAGCGCGAGCGTGCTCCGCCGACGCGTATCGCGAGCGGCGCGAAGCGCTCGACCAAATCCAGCACGCCGTGATCTACACGCCCGGCGACGGCAATTGGTACGACTGTTCCGGGCGCGGCGCCAGCGAGGCGTCCGCGCGGCTGCGCGATCTGCGCAATGCGTTGTTCAACCCGGCGGGCAAGAGTCTCGGCGGCCGATCGATAGATCTCGAAACTCAGGGCGAGAGCGCGGACTTCGGCGAGTTCGCTGAGAACACGCGCTATGTTCACGGCAAAGTGATCGTCATCGCGATACACGTGCTGCGCGCCGATGACGACGGCTATGCCGGAGGCGATTCACGGCGCCGCGCGGACGCCGCGATCGCGTGGCTCTATGCCGCAGCGCAAGCGGGCATGCGAGTCGGAGTGCAGGCTGCGGTGATCGCGCTGCACGCCGGAATGTCCGATCGAGCCGGACGCGATGCCTACGACGGCGTGTACTGGGCGCTCATCGAGATGGCGCAGCATGCGCCGATTCCGCTGCTCGTGATCCACGGCGGAACGGAAGGGTTCGCGGCCGACCGACCGTTCCGCGACCCGCTTACGGGAAGCCCGATCGCCAACCTCACGCGGGTGCGTGCGCTGGCTTCGCGGAATGCCGGCTGGATCAAGGTCGATGTCAACACGACCGCCGAGCAACCATTTCGATTCGAGGCGAAACTCGCGTCGCGGTGATCGCCGAAAGGAGAAGGGGTCGGAACCGCACCCGCAGCCCTCGGCCTAGTCAGCCGTCGCTCTTACGCCAACCGGACACAGTACGGGGCGCTACAGCTACACTACGGCCGTTCGCCTCGGGTCGATCTCGCTCGTTCCCGGCGATCATACCGCGCTCGCGTCGCGGGGTGACCGCAATCGACCCCTTAATCTTCTCGTTAGCGGCGGGCTATCTCAGCCGTCCGCATCCGACGTGGTGCGGCCAACTGCGGACGCGGTGAGCGCTAATCCTGTTGATCTGATCCGATCGGCCGGATGAACTCCATGCCCTCTGAGGGTCCCAAAAGGATAACGGCATCGAACTGTTCCTGAGTCAAACCAGACCGAGCCGGGTCGGCCGGCACCTGTTCCTGATGGAACCCGTCTCCATCTGCGTCGGGAACTGTTAACGAGACGCCTTTGAAATCAAAGGTCGCGAAGGGTTCGAGACCCAGTACCGTTCCTTCAACTATAGCCAATGCGGGCGTTGGCCATGCTGCAGAATCTGGCTGTACTGTAACAAAGTCATCGCTTGGTTGAGCGTGAATGGAGAAGACTGAGACTTCCGCCGCTTCAAGGTGCGCCACCGTAGAAACGCTAGATGGATGGTTATACACGTAGTCCATCCACTCCGGATCGCTAATCGGATACCACATTGGCTTCCGCATGAAGTGCCCGCCACCGAATACGATCACTGCTCGGCGGCCAAGGTCGGTTACCTCACGCCTGATAAGCGCAGCTTCTTCCTCCATCGTCTCGGCACCGGTATCTCCCAGCACGACTCGGATACGCTGGTCTTCTGGCAGGTTTAAGTTCGTCTCTCGCACCACACGAAAGAACTCTTCGGTGTCGGGACCATCCCAACCGCCTCCGGTTACGGACGGTGTTTCCACCCATACACGGCGCAGTTCCGCATGAGGGACGTCGCCCCCGTTCACATATCGGTCGATGATGTCCTGATGTTGCGCGGCACCAAATTCGACGACGATATCGTCTACTACGGCAGGAAAGCGCGGATCGCGAAGCAACTCCACGCGCAATTCGTGAAGCTGCAAATTGTGGTGCCAGTCGCCGAGTGCAACGATTTGATGCGTCCCGAGCGCCTCAATGATGGCCGTAACAGGATCGAGTCGAATCGCCAATGGCGGTTCGTCGTCGCCTTGGGTGCAACTGGCGCAGGAGACTGCGAGAAGAAGGGTTGCAGTTGCACCTCGTATGAGATCCTCACCCGAGATGTTCACTAGCATCTCCGCTGGACGCGTCACACGCATCGTAGCCCAGCTCACAAACGGAGCGCATTACGGTTCTGCAATCGTCTTGCGAATGACGCCTCTGGGTCGACCCCGGCCCGTCGCTCTGATATTTCACCAGTCTCGCACTGGACGGCAAGTCCGAAGTGCGCTGGCGTCAGTCGCGGGACCGGTGACCGTATCATTCGGACGTAGCCCGGCCAGAAGCAGCCGTCCGACGACCTCTCATTGGGTCGAGAAATCGATGTCAACGTCCTCTCGTCCTGGCTTGAAGCCGATTTTCTGATAGATCGAATTCGAGGTCGGATTTGCGGTATCAGCATACAGGCAGCAGAAGGTCTTGCCCTCAGCGAGAAACTTCCGGCTAAGTGCTGCTACGGCTGCCGATGCGTATCCACGTTCACGATAGATCGGAGGCGTATAGACTGCAATCACGCAAGCACCGTGCGGTGTCTCCCGTGCGGCGGCAACCATGCAACGCGGCCCATAGTCATCCCAAACGTACAGCTTGGGTGACGCCTGCAATCGGTTGGCCACTGCACTCGGATCGTCCGAGATTCCGGTATCGTTTACGAACGCGGCCGCCCATTGCCTGATCAAGTCGAACTCGGCGTCACTTGGGCGTCGTAATTCTCCGTTGGGCGAATCTTCAGGAACCGTCACATTTGTTAGTGTGTGTATTCGCAGTCTGGTCCGGACGCCCCAAGTAGCTCCCGCCAGCCTTGACCACGCCTCGGCAAACTGTGTAGCTACCTCGATCGGACCTACAACTCCTGGCAGGTGCTGGTAGACCTCGCGTACATTCTCGACAAGTATCGCGATCGCCGTCGACGGTAACCTCGTCAACGAAAGCCGATACGGCGGTGTTCGGAGAGCGCATCCCATTACTTCGCCATCATGGACGACAGAGGCCCAGTAACAAGGCGGATTCTCGGAAGCTGGTTCGTCCAGGAATCGGCGGGCAACGCCCAGGACGAGGTTGTTTTCGGCCTCCGACAACAATAGCCAACGCTCTGCACGTGCAAGCAGGTCTCGTGCTGTGGGGTGCCGTAAGATTTCCAATGCGTCGTCGACCTGGTTCCGAATGCCTTCAGTGGGTCTCCTTCGCGTTTCGGCCGATCATAGCGCGATCTCGAGTGGCCGCAGTTGGGCTCATTCGCCCCGGTTAAGAACCGCTGAGAAGGGGCTCGGTCGTCCGGCGTTCAGCGGCCACTTGAGGTCGTTCCGTCACTCGTGGCGCAACGCTTCCATCGGCGCGATATTCGACGCTCGCCGCGCCGGGAGGTAGCCCGCAACCAGCGTTACCGCGCAAAGCACGGCCGCCGCCGCGACGAAAGCGACCGCATCGTGCCCGGACAAGCCGAACAGCAACGCCTCAGCGAACCGGCCGAGCGCGAATGCGGCGGCGAGACCGAGGGCGGCTCCGACGGAAGCCATGACGCCGACTTGTCTTACGACCAAGCCGCGTAGCTGCCGCCGTGTCGCGCCGAGCGCCGAGCGCAAACCGAGCTCGCGAGTTCGCTGCGCGACGCCGTACGCAAGCACACCGTAGAGACCGAGGGCCGCGAGCAGCGTTGCGAGCGCCGCGAATCCCGTCGCGAGCATCGCGACCAGTCGATCGAGGAACACGTTCTCGTCGATCTGGGCCCGGAACGTGGTTAGGTTGCCGACGGCGAGGTTCGGATCGACCTGGGCTACCACACTCGGAATCGCGCGCTGCAGGGCGTCGGTGGCACCCGCGCTGCGTACGTAGAAGGTCAGCCCGTCGAGATTCGGGTCTTGCCGGTGCGGTAGGAATAACTGGGCCGGCACCGTGTCCTTAACCCAACGATACTGCGAGTCCGCCGCGACCCCGACGATTTCGACGCCTTGGAATCGAGAACCGAGAGAGAAGCGATTGCCGAGCGCTTCGGCACCGAGGCTGTACTGCCGCACGAAGCTTTCGTTGACGATCGCGACAAGGGGCGAATTGATGTCGTCGGCCGCGGTGAACGTTCGCCCGACGAGCAGCGGAATCGAGAGCGTGCTGAAGAAGTCCGGGCTCACTTCGTTCAACATCGAACGAGCCGCGTCGCCCGCCACGGCCTCCGTACCTTCGAACGTCGGCTGGGCGCCGGCACCTCGGCCGGTGAGAAGCGCGATCCGCGCGGAGCCCACGCTCGTCACGCCGGGTTGCGCGGCGAGGCGGTCCTCGATGCGCTCGAACGTGGCACGCGCGCTTTCGGGCGTCGCGCCGTACAAGCGCGGCGACGCCGAAAACGTCACGATCGAATCCGTGTCGACGCCGAGATCGACGCGCGCGACGTTCGCGAGGCTGCGCGCGAACAAGCCCGCGAGTACGAGCAGCAGCATCGAGAACGCGACCTGTGTCGTCGCCAACACGCCGCGAAAACGCGCCATGCCGTGCGCGCCGAGCGACTGCGCCGCGTGCCCCTTCATCGCGAGACACGGATCCGTGCGCGTGACCTGAGCGGCGGGCGCGGTGCCGAACAGCAGCACCGTAAGGAGCGACGCCGCAGCCGCGAACAGTAGGGTCGTCGCGTTCAAGTGCAACGTGAGACCGTCGGCGAGCTGGTCCGGAACGAGGGTTCCGATGATCCGCAGCGTGAGCGCCGCGACGGGCAGGCCAAGGAGCGCGCCGACGACCGCGGGCGCCGCCGCGTCGAGCAGCGACTCGAGCACGAGGCGCCGGCGGCTCGCGCCGATCGATGCACGAACCGCAAGCTCGCCCGCCCGGGCGACGCCGCGCGCCAACAGCAGATTCGCTACATTGAAGCAGACGATCAGGAGCACCAACGTCGTAATTCCGAGGAGCAGGGTCAACGGGCGATCCGCGCCGAGCACGGCCATGCTGGACCCGCGTGCACCGGGCTCAACCACGATTTGCCGCTTTCGGAACTGTTCCATGAGGTCGGCCGGCATGTTGGTGATGGCCGCGGCCTCGACCTCGTTGAGGATGCTGCTATAGAGCGAGTTGATCCCGGCCGTTGCTTGCTCGAGCGAGATGCCGGGCGCGAGGCGCGCGAATAGATACACCCAATGCGAGCGACGGTTGTCCTCGTCGCGCGGCCTCTGTGGCTCCATGAGCCACCGCAGCGTGAGCGGCACGAAGACTTGCGGCCGGAAACCCAAGATCGTTCCGGCGAATCCTCGGGGTGTTACGCCGACGATCGTGAGCTCTTGGCCGTTGACCGTGAGCGTGCGGCCGACGGCGTCCGGCGCGCCGCCAAACGCGCTCTGCCAGTAGTCGTAGCCCAGCACGACGACGGCACTCTCGCCGATCTTGGGCTCGTCGTTGGGGCCGATCAGCCGGCCGGCGGTCGGCGCAACGGCGAGCACCGAGAAGTAGCTGCCGGACACGAGGACGCCGTTCGCCGTGCGCGCGGGACCCTGCCCCGACTTCACGCTCGCGTAGAAGTCGCGATGCGCGGCAATCCCCGTGAACACCGATTGCCCCGCCGCGAGGTCGCGATACATCGGATAGCTGAACACCCGGTCGCAAGTGCCCGCATTACTGCAAGTGTTCGGCCCCCACTGCGGCCCCGGTCCGGCGAGGTTCACGAGCCGCTGCGGTTCGGGCACGGGCAACGGTTGCACGAGGACCTGGTGGAACACGGAGAAGATCGCGGTCGTCGCGCCGATGCCGAGCGCGAGCATCAGGATCACGACTAGCGAGAGGCCGGGACGACGAACGAACTGACGTGCTGCGTTTCTAAGAACGATCACTTCACCTCTCCCCCAACGCTTGGCAGGGTATTCACGGCGCTTCTATCTTGCGGTCCGCCTAATAAGGGCCTAGCAAGAACCATGCCTGCTGGATTGAGGCGAAAAGGCGAACGATGGCTCAGTTACCAGATCCCGATATCGACGTGATTCGTCCCGATGTCGGGAAAACGAGCCTCACGTGATTGCTCCACCAGACGCAAGCGACCTTTCCTGAGACGGAATGTCGTAAACGGTCGATCAGGCTCGTTCCCGGCGATCATGGCGCGATCGCGCCGCGAATGGCCGGAGTCGGACTCATTCTCCCCTGTTAAGAACCGGTGGTCCGAGCCTCCGTCGCGCGGCGTTTCTCGGCCATGAACGGACGGTCAGAGATTCGCCGTCATCCAGGGAGCGGAGCCCGCGGTACAGCTACGCGGAGTCGGACCGCCCCCGACATCGTGCCGCCGCGCGGTCCCATCTCCGCTCCCCGAAGCCGGCCTGCCCTGCTGCCCGACTCGACGCCCCGAAGGCTGTGGACCGGGTCCGTCGCGCCGCCCCAACCACTGACCGTTTCAAACTGCTGCTTTGTTTCTCCTATGTTCCTCATCTCCAGAATAGCTGCGGCGCAACCTCGTGCAGATAGCGGCTCCAGACTGCCGGCGCGTGTGCGCCGAGCGTGATGCGAAACGTGTGCTCGACGCCGGCCTCGGTCAGCTGGTCCGAAAACAGTTTGTTGACGTTGAAGAGGCTGTCCTCGGTGCCGCAGCCGACCCAGAGCATGTCGAGCTCGTTGATCGCGTCGGCGTTAGCGAGCGTCGCGTCCATATCGATGCCGCCCCAAGCGGGGCTGTTGGCAATCTGCATGGCCGCGCTGAAGCTCGCAACGCTGCTGAACATTTCCGGATGAGTGAGCCCGATGGCCAGGGATTGGCCGCCGCCCATCGAATTGCCCGCAATCGCGCGATGCGCGCGGTCGGCGACGACGCGGTAGCGTGACTCGACGAGCGGAACGAGGTCGCTAACGAAATCGACCGCGAACTCTTCCATCTCGGTCTTGTACGCGCCGGCCGCGCGGGGCCGCTCGTTGGTTGGGATCCGGTTCGTAAAGCCGTGGGGCATGACGACGACGAGCGGATCGAGCTCGCCATCGGCGATCAGATTGTCGAGGATCACATTGGCTTGCATGCGCTGGTTCCAGACGGACTCGTCGCCGCCCCCGCCATGCAGGAGGTAAAGGACCGGATAGCGATCAGTTCCGCGGTCGTAGCCAGGTGGAAGGTAAACGATGGCCTCGCGTGCCTTGTTGATCGACTTCGACTGGTACTCGAGCCTTTGCACGACGCCGTGCGGAACATTACGCATTTGCTGCCACGCGGGCACGTCGGGAGCCTGCGCCAGGAGGCCCGCCGCTGGCGTGAACAGAACCGTCGAGAGAGCCAGAGAAGCGAGCGTTCTGATTTTCATTGCGCCTTACTTCCGGTTCGGTCAGTTCAGTTGGAGCGCGATTTTTCGGGCGGCATTCAGGGATTCAGCCCAGTGATAATCCTAGTCAAGGAGGATCGCCAGTGTCTTGGTTGCGTTTCTGTTCTCGCGATTCGGTTGCCACCTCACGCGGTGGGGGCGGTGGGGCCGGGGCAAGGACAGCTCCAAAAATCATCAAGCCTAGTCCCACAATCTGCCCGGCGGAACCTGTCCTCCCCGCTTTCTTGGCGGCCAATACGAGTCGATAAAGGACGTATACGAACAGCGCGAAGCCCCCGACGGTGCCGGCAGCCTTCAACACGGCGACAACTAACGGGTCCACTGTAAAGACGTGAGGTCGCTAAACACAGTATTCAAGATGCTCACAAGGTTTGCATTGCCGCGCTCGGGCCTTGCCGTGTTCCCTCTGGTGTCGAGATCCGTTGAACCGCACTGGAATCCCAGACGCATGGTGGTCTGAGTCAGAGCGCAAAGAGCAAATGACCGGTGCCGAGAATGACCTTTTCGGAGCCCTTTGTCTCCGTTCAGGACGCCGCGATTCAAGGCTCAGCAAACGTCGTTCTTCGGCCACAACCCGACATTCCAAACTATAAAACGATTCGAGACTCTGTGGTCGAGGAAATCGAGCTGTTCTCAGCGCGGCTGATAGAGTCTAAGGATCTCAATTAGCGCTGACTCGTCTCCGCGCAAACGTCGCGGCCACTCAAATCCCCGCGTACCACGACCAGCCGGCGGCAATCGTGCCGTCGTCCTGAAACTCGTTAGTCACGACGATCCGCCGCACGAACTTTAGACTTCGGTAGCCGAGCTGCGTCTCGACACGCAGCCTCACCGGCGCCCCATGGCCGGTCGGGATATCCCGACCGTTCATGCCGTACGCGAGTATCGTCTGGGGATGCGTCGCATCCCACATATCGACGCTGCCACCAAAGAAATCGAACGATTGCAGCTGCACAAATTGCGCTTCGGGCCTGACGCCGACGGCCTCGAGCACCGTGCGCAGCGGAACACCAGTCCATTCCGCGATGGCAGACCAGCCCTCTTCGCACCGGTGCTGCGTGATTTGAGTGCGTGACGGCATCCGCTTGAGGTCGTCCAGCGAGAACGAGCCGGGGCGCGTCACGCTGCCTTCGACCGCGAGCCGCCAGTCCGCAAATCCTTCGCGTTGCAATCGCGCGTAAGTCTCTCCGTGCTGCGGATCGAAAAAGGGCTGGTTCGCGTCTCCCGGGTTCGTGTTACCGATCGCAGGTGACGACGAGATGTCGCTGCGATCGTACTCGCGCACCAGCGAATGCGCCGGCATCAGCAGGCGGTGCGCCTTGTAAGTTACGAGGTCGCCCATGCGCAGGATGTTCCCGTAAGTTGGCGGGCCACTGCCGCCGCAACCGGCCAGCATGACCCCTGCGGACGAGGCGAGTCCGGAAACCAGGCGTCTACGCGGAATCGAAATACTCATTGTCTATTTCCCCATGATCATCCCGCGCATCTGGCGCCCGAAGCCCGTCAGCACAACCATGACGAGGTGGACGAGCAGGAACAGCGTCAGCGCAGAGAAGCCGAAAAAGTGCAGCGTACGGGCCGATTGGTGCCCGCCAAAAATCTCCTGAAGGAACGGATACGCGGCCGTCACCGCCGGCGACATCGCCAAGCCGGTAAGCACCATGAACGGCACCAGCACGAACAGTACTAGCGCATAAGCCACTCGCTGCAGAGGCCCATACGGCGACGTGCCGCCGTCCTTGTCGAGTTGCAACCGCAGGTGGCTGCCGATATCACGCAGCAGGCTGCGCGGGGCGAGATCTCTCGAACGAGGCAGGACGCGTCGACGAACGTGGCCGGTGAAGATTCCCGCGGCCAGATAGATCAGACCGGTGGCGACGAGAAGCCAGGCGCCGAGAAAATGGAGGCTCCGCGCAAACCCGTTCAGGTTGAAGATCGGGTACGTCCGGTTCGCGCTGACCGGGTCGCCGTCGAATTCGGAAAAGACGACCGTCTGCTCCCATGCCTCCGGCCGATGATTATTGCTGATCGGCAGCTCGATAAGAGCAGGCGTCAGATCGTTGCCCACGTCCCCCCAGTAAAGCCGCGGATGAACCATCAGGATCATAAAGCCGCTGATGGCCAGTGCGACGAAGCTCAGCGCGCCGACCCAGTGTGAGAACCTTACCCAGACTGGATGGCGCAGCGTGGATTCCGGCGCGCTTGCCGGCGGAACGGATCCACTCGCCTCGGACGACGCTGCGATGCCGTTAGCCATTCCCCCTCCCGGATTACGTCATGCGGGAAGAATACGCTCAAGCCCCGATTGTCTCCCAAGCGTAGCCCCGGGAGATGTCGACCTGAAGTATACGAAATCCAAAGCACCTGTTTCGAGCGATTCCGCGTCGCTGAGCCCACGATTGCAGTGCAAACCTCGCTTGCTTCGAATGCCCGGAATGGGTCGACACGTGCCGACCACCTTCGCCGAAAACTATAGCATCGGCCCGGCCGCCTCGGCGACAAGCGCGGCCATTCGAGCCTCGCCGCGGACGAATGGCCCGCCTTGCCGGTATCGGAGGCGTTCAGTCACCACGAGCGCCCCAGATCCGTTCGACGTCGATCGGCCAGCTGTGGCCGCTCGTCAATAGTCACCCCTTCACTCCGTCGGCACGAGGCCCTTGACTTCCTCAGACCAATTCAACACGACGCTGATCTGCGTCAGCGGGGCTTGTTCCTGCTCCGTGTTTTTGATCATCAGGAACTGCTCCCCGTCCCGGGACACATCGTAGTTGGGTCGCACCCACGAGGATGATGTCCTCGCGTATCGCCCGGCGAACAGTGGCCTAGCCTTCCCCGCGGTGATACCAGCCTCGATGCTGATGTCCACGGCCATCATTTCATCTCCCCTTCGATAGAACAGTTCCCGCCCATTAGGGTTCCACAGCGGCTCGTTGCCGCCGTCACTCGAAATCTGCAACTTGCCGCCTGCGTCAGGGTAAGGCTCTACATAGATCTGTCGCTGCCCGGATTCGTCCTCCGAGGCGTAAGCAAGCCAGCGCCCATCCGGCGAGAATTGTGGCCCGCCGTCAGGGCTGCGCACCTCGAGCGGAAGCTGCTGGATCACGTGCCCCTGCCCTGATAGCGCCGGCGGCGTCGCTACGTCGAGCATCCAGAATTCGGCGGCCAGCGCCGGATCGATCCTGGCGAACGTCAGTAGCTCGCCGCTGCGGGACCAGCCATACGGGATGTTGAGAATGTCGGCGATTGTAGTGGGAGCATTGTTCGTGAGCTTTTCCAGCCCACCGCTGCCGTCGGCTAGCTGCCAGTAAAGTTGCGTCACGCCTTCTCGGTTTGACATGAACACAATTCGTTTTCCATCCGGTGTCCAGGTCGCGTGTCGGTTGAGAGCCTCGAACGTCAACGGGGTGAACGTGTCTCGTGCCAAGTCATACAACCACACCTGCATGGCCTGCTGTCCCGCCACCACGTCGACTGCAATCCGCTGCCCATCGGGAGAGAGACGCGGCTGATTGTAAGCACGCGCAGGAGCGCCCAACACCTGCTCGGTCCCGTCGCGGTCTACCCATACGAGCAAGCTTTGCCTGCTTTCGGCTGCATCCTGTACCCCCGAAACATAAGCGAGCGATCCGGTCTCCGAGACACTGTATTGAGGGGCCGCCAGGTCAGATTGCAGGATGCCTTCCAACACCTGGACCGCAACGCCGTTCACTGCAAGACGCTTGAGATCGAGCGGTACCGCCATGAGATTACCGCCTTGCGCGTAAATCAGATGTCCCGACGGTACATAGTTCGGCATATCGCCTGCTTGCCCTACGATCAGGTTTCGCCGTTCACCCCCGGCGATCGGCTGAATGGCGATCGCCGTCCGACCCGTGGAAAATCCCGTAAAGAGCATTGCTTTGCCCCCGGACAACAGCTGCGGCCACATGTGGAAGCTCTCGTCGGCCTCAAACCGAGTCAGAGGCTTGGGCGTGCCTCCACTGGCCGATACTCCCTTGAGCGCCGACTGGTAGGCTGCGAAAGCAATCATGTTCTCGCCCCAGCTGGCCCCAAACGCTCCTCCTCCGCCCAGATCCGTCAAGGTCTGCGCGACACCTCCTCTCACCGAGATCTTCTTCAAGTTCCCGCCCGCGAAGAAACCGAGCCACTGGCCGTCCGGCGAGAAGAAGGGATTGGTTGCTCCCTCGGTTCCAGACAGCGGTCTTGCCTCGATCCCATCCATCGCGTGCAAGTAAACCTGTTGTACGCCCTCCTGCCTCGTCGCAACGTAGGCGAGCTGGCTGCCGTCAGCAGAAAAGGCCAGAGCCCGGCTGGAAAGCCCCGCTAACCGCTGGCCCGGGGAGAGGTTGATTGTGAAGCGCGTGACGGGGTGTGATTGCGCACCGGAAAGCCATGGATCCCAGACAACGAGACTGGCGATCGCCACGGTAATCGCGGTACCCGCGACACTCCACGCAAGCCAAAGCTTCACGTTGCGCGTTCGCTGAGCGTCCTCGCCGGACGGCTCCGCGCCGGATAGGGCCTCCTCGATTTCGATGCGGGCATCGCCGATGGCCTGCAAGCGCTGGCGCGCATTCTTGTGCAGGCAGCGACGCAAGAGAATGCGAAATTGTCGGGGCGTTGCTGCGGGAAGACGCGCCCAGTCTGGCTCCGCGCGAATCACAGCCGCGAGCGTGTCCGTCACGACCTCGCCGAGAAACGCCGGCTGCCCCGTCAGCATTTCGTAGAGCATGCAGCCGAAAGCCCAGATATCTGTGCGACGATCGACTGGTCTGCCTTTGGCCTGCTCGGGCGACATGTATGCCGCGGTGCCCAACAGGGTTCCGGCTTTCGTTGCCATCTGAGTGATCGCCGGCGAATCGGCCAGATTCACCGCACCTACACCCATTTCGAGCGCCTTCGCGAGTCCGAAGTCGAGCACCTTGACCACGCCGTCGCGCGTAACCATAACGTTCGCGGGTTTTAGGTCACGATGCACGACCCCTTTGTCGTGCGCCGTTTCGAGCGCTTCGACAATCTGTAACGCAAGCCGCAGCGCGTCCTCGACGGCTAAGGGTCCGCTCTTGAGCTTCTCTTCGAGCGTCTCACCTTCAACGAGCTCCATCGCGAGAAACACGGTGCCCTCGTGCTCGTTGAGCTCGTAGATCGAGGCGATGTGAGCGTGGTTCAGCGCAGCGAGCAGTCTTGCTTCACGCCCGAAGCGGGCAACGCGGTGTGTGTCCTTGGCGAGCGACGTCGGAAGTGTCTTGATCGCGACCTCACGGCCGAGCTTCGTGTCTGTCGCCCGATAGACCTCGCCCATACCGCCGACGCCGAGTCGGCCGGTGATTTCATAAGCGCCAAGGCGCGTGCCGGCAGCGAGGGCCATCGTCACGTCAAGCACCAGCCCAAAGACATCCGGTCCACCTACTTGCGATTCTTGTCCGTGGATATTACTCGAAGCGATGGAAGTTGCCGCATCTATCGAACGGCAGCGACGGGTCGAAAGTTCGCCTACGTTCAATCGCTAACGTACCTCAAGTGACCGGCCGGCTTCGAGCGCATTCGAGACGTGGGACTCGGCTGCGGACATGCCGTAAACTGGCTGACACGACATTCCAATTTACGTGCATCGCGAAGAGC
>Ga0209320_10000233_pt1 | contig 28723 bp, 23 predicted proteins | sample Rifsed13ft4_FD_184008 | JGI IMG/M metagenome (GOLD analysis project Ga0209320, IMG submission 184008) | Soil microbial communities from Rifle, Colorado, USA - sediment 13ft 4 (version 2) | ecosystem: Environmental > Terrestrial > Deep subsurface > Rock core/Sediment | place: Rifle, Colorado... | reverse complement strand
TTGCGTTTAATTCAATTCCTGAACTAAAAGCTCCTGTATCAGCAGAGGAAACTGCAGCACCACCCATTCCGATTCTATAATTTTCGCCACCCAGGATAACGATTTTGTCACCTGTTTGTGGTTTTTTCTTGATTGCTTGGTTTAGTTTTCCGTAACCAATTCCACCAGCTTGCATAATCACTTTGTCGAAACCTAATTTACGGGCATCTTCCTCATGTTCGAAAGTAAGCACAGAACCCGTAATAAGCGGTTGTCCGAATTTGTTTCCAAAATCAGATGCTCCGTTTGAAGCTTTGATCAAAATATCCATCGGGGTTTGGTACAACCATTTTCTTTCGGTCATTCCGTTTTCCCAAGGTCTGTTTTCTTCCAGTCTTGAATAAGAAGTCATGTAAACCGCCGTTCCCGCCAAAGGCAAAGAACCTTGTCCACCTGCAAGACGGTCACGAATCTCTCCACCAGAACCTGTTGCCGCTCCATTGAAAGGCTCCACGGTAGTTGGGAAATTGTGCGTTTCCGCTTTTAATGAAATCACAGAATCGAAATCCTTGGTTTCATAAAAGTCAGCTTTGTCGGCACTTTTTGGGGCAAATTGTTGTACGCGCGGCCCTTTTACGAATGCCACGTTATCTTTATATGCTGAAACTATATCGTGTGGGTTTTCAGACGAAGTTTTCTTGATCAGTTTGAATAAAGAAGATTCTTTTTCAACGCCATCAATCACAAACTTTCCGTTGAAAATCTTGTGGCGGCAGTGCTCTGAATTGGCTTGTGAAAAAGCGAAAATTTCTGAGTCGGTTAGTTTTCTACCAATTTTAACGGCTAAATTATCCAAGTATTCCACTTCTTCCGGGCTCAAAGACAAACCTTCTGATTTGTTATAGGCTGCAATATCGTCAATGTCCAAAATAGGTTCTGGTGTGACATTAGTGGTAAAAATATCTTGATTTAACTCTGAATATTTTTGGGAAAGCATCGGGTCAAAATCAGTGAAATCAGCCGTTGCTTTGTGAAATTCTTCGATTCGAATGATTCCTGAAATCCCCATATTTTGGGTAATCTCAACAGCATTGGTACTCCAAGGCGTGATCATGGTGGCACGAGGGCCAACAAAAAAATCCGACAATACGGATTTTTCTATTTTATTGGAGTCGGCAAAAAGCCAATTGAGTTTTGAAATGTCTTGAGCTGAAATTTCGTTTTGCGTTTGCACTGCAAAAACAGTTTTGCTTTGGTTTTCAAAGAAATGGATCATTGTTGTGTAGTTTGTTGTATTACGGTGCAAATTTAGGCAATTAAGATTAAATTTTCCGCAAAAAAAAAGCGGCAATTTTGCCGCTTTTTAATATGTTCAACATTTGTAATTAACTAGTTGATAATGATTCTTTTAGTTGTAGATTTTGAATCGTCAGTTATTTTTACGAAATACACTCCCTTATTAAGCTGAGACAGTGATAAGGTAGTGCTGTTCGTATTCTTTCTTTCGTAAACCTTTTGACCAATAATGTTATAGATTTCGACAGAATACTCTTTGTTGGAGTTGTTTATGAAGAAGTTACCGTCGGAAGGGTTTGGGTATATTTTCACATCGCCTGACTCGGCAATTATTTGAGTTTTGGCCGATGCTTCAAGATTTTTGCTTCCTAAATTAGAGCATGTATCCGATGAATAAGAATCCCATTCAGTTGAAATATTAAATGTGGTGTTAGGCGAAGTTACGGTTGATTTTCTTCTTAGGGTAACATTGGCGCCAAAGTTTGCCGTTCCACCATTAAATGTTCCAATGATGTCAATAAGCACCCCATTTTTAAATAAACCTATGGCGTCATTACCGTTAAAAGTCATCTCTGTCGCGGCAGTGGAAATGTTTGCTGAACCGGTCGCATAACAACTGGAAGCGATAGCACTGTTTACCAAAGTAAATTTACTTCCATTACTTAAGGTCCCGCTTAGGCTCATTCCTGAACTCCATGATCCCGAGCCATTTGTTTGTTTTTTGACGCTGTAAACCGATAGGTTTACCGCGCTTCCAGTAGCATTTGAAATTTCCAAAGCCTTGTTATTTGACGAACCTTCAATGTATTCTGAAAACAAAAGCTCAGTGGCAGTCGAACCACTGTTTGCTGTGGTGGTAACATTTAATGTGTTGCTTGCAGAAGAAATGTTTCCGGCTGCATCCTTCGCTTTTACTAAAAAGCTGTAGGCCGTTGAAGCTGATAATTCCGTTACACTAAAAGAGTTTGAAGTAACGGTTCCCAATAAAGTTGTTCCTCGATATACGTCATATCCGGTTACGCCAACATTGTCTGTTGATACTGACCAAGATAAATTGGTTGTGGTCTGTGTGGTTCCGGAAGCGGCAAGCGCTGTTGGAGCTGATGGAGCGGTTGTGTCTGCAGTTCCTCCAGAAATTGTTACCGAATAGTCTTCCACTTGTCCGTAGGAGAAAGTCTCGCAGGCGGTTGGAGTTCCATTGTATTTCATCGAAACGCGCATTCTTGTGGTTCCCAGAGTGGCGTTAGAGGGTATCGTGAAAGAACCCGAAGCCGTTGCGGCTGTCGAAGTTGCCTTTGTCCAAACTTGTTCCCCTGCATCCGTGAATAATCCGTTTTGATTGTAATCTACAAAAACGGCGTATCCTTCGCTATACACCGTCGATGTCCAAGAAGGAGTTATTGTAATTGTATAAGCGGTTCCTCGCGAAGCAGTGGTTGAAAGCGCGGTGTAATTTTCATAACCTGAAGTCCCGGTAGAAGTGTTACTTATCGAACCAAAAACTACTTTGCCTATTTTTTCGTCAGCTGTGCTGTTTCCTTGCGAAGAACAATAGTTTAATGTAGCCGTTGAAGTTGTGGTAACGTTTACGGTATTACTGGCATTTGAGCTATTTCCTGCTGCATCTTTCGCTTTTACTGAAAAGGAGTACGCTGTAGAAGCCGTTAATCCGGTAACTGTATAGGAAGTTCCTGTACTGGTTGCTTGCAGGATTGCTCCCTGATATACCTCATATCCTGTAACGCCGATGTTGTCAGTTGAAGCGGTCCATGACAAAGTTGTTGTTGTGTCGGTAGTTCCGGAAGCCAATAAATTGGTAGGAGCCGTTGGAGCCTGTGAATCTGCTGATGGGTTCCAAACTTGTTGCACGTATTCCGGATGATCGATGTACGGGTTTCTGTTGTTTTGAAAAGTGTAAATGGCGTTGTTTCGCTCTATTTCTCTAGCACTTACTGGGTCTTGGCTGTTCCAAGCCAAAAGCATATTCAAAAAAGCGGTGGTGAAAACTTGATTGCTTGATCCGTTAAACATAGGGTAGGCGTAGCCAGAAACTGTATTCTCGTATCGAGTGGCAAAATAGAAATACATTCGGGCAATATCTCCCTTAAATTCGTCGATAGGTTCAAAAACGGTACCTGAATATCCAGCTACTGAACTCGAGCCCAATTTACTGCCGTTTAGCGAGGTCCATGTTGTTGATCCTACAGTTCCGTGGGGATAGTTGGACCTTTGCCCGTTTACTTTCCCGTCCGTTGGTGTTATGAAATGTGCATCAGAAACCATCGGGGCGCTGGAGTTAAAAGACGACTGCGGTATGATATGCTCCCTGTTGTAGCAATCTCCTTCGGCTGAGTAGTTTCCGCATCTTTGTGTTGATCCCGTTGAATAATTATATGGGTCTGTAGCGCTAGGCTTTTCAGAATACATGTCTAAAACGGTTCCGTCATTTTCATAAAAATGATCAACATCAGATGATTGGTAGGTGGTGTATAATCCGCCATAGCCATTGTCGGTATGACCTTTAATGATGTTGTACAATTGTGTTTTTAAGGTGTAATTTGTTCCTGTGGCAGAATCATAGTAGCCGGGCGGAATTTGTGCGATACCTGCGGTAAAGAAAAATAATAATGCAATTGAGTAGATTTGTTTCATAGTTAACAGTTAATTGGGTTAATTCATAGCTTTTTTAAAAAAAAAATATAACAAAATAATCGAAAATGTATATTTTTCTGACAAATATAAATTATTATTCAATAACTGAGGTTATTAAATGTTTAAGCTAACTGTGTATTCTATGATCTTATAAATTAAACATTCAGTTCGCAAAGGGGCGATTGCTGTAGGCTCCCAAATCAGGGGGTAAAGTTCTTGTGTTTCCTAGAATGTCAATCGGAATCAGGTAAGCCGAATTCCCTTTTGCGAAAGCGCCAGAAGTGTCATCAATATTAAGTTTGTTCTGGGAAACGTTATAAAATTTGGGGCTTTCGTTTAAAAGGATAGCGTTGTAATGAACGGGATCCGTTTGAAATTGATAATCGGGATTCGTTGTAGCCGAATCAAATTTTATCAAACAATTATTGAATTGGTACTCAAATGCCGCTGCGGTTTTTTTGCTTAAAACCAGTTCGTTAGGATAGGATCCGTAAATAATGCAGTTGTTAAAAGTGGCCTGGGTTAAGTCTTTGACCTCTGGGATGGCCCCTATGCTGTAATTATTTACAGAAACGGCCGCTTGTGACGAACTGTTCCAGTTATTGTTGAGTGTGCAATGGGTGAATTTATAATCCCCGCCGTACGAGCAGCTTAAACTGGCCAAACCGGCGGAATTGATCACCATGTTTTCCCCCTCTATTTTTGCGGTCTGCGCCAAAATACCGTAGTTGGATGAATCGTAAATTTGGGTGTTTTTGATGGAAACAGTCGTCCCGTCATTGTTTTGGATCAACAGTCCGATGGTTGCGTTTTTAACCGTTAAATGGTTTATCGCATTGTTTGTGCTTCCGTCAGTAAGCCAAATGGTTCCCCATTGTCCGGGGACATCAGAATATTCCGGTTCCAGGCGGTCACCCTCAAAAATCACCTCTTTTTCCAGACCGTCTGTGGTTGATGCGGTTCCGTTTACGTTTATAGATGCATTGTTGGCCACGATAAGCCCTGAATTAGCGTGAAAATGGACTCGGGTTCCCGCCTCAAAAACGGCTATTTTTCCGGAAGGGACCGCCGCATAACCATAGATTACGTAAGGTTTTTGATTGGTAAACAGCAGTTCGTTTCCATTTACGGGATCATTTTCGTCGAGATAAAAGCCTTCAATTTTTTGGTCGCCAATGGGAAGCGTTTCTGTGGTGCCGTCAGCAAAACGTTTCGGATACAAGAAAACGGCATCTTGGATCAGCGTCACCAGTTCAACCGTTTGCAGGTTAGATCCGCCGTCAAACTCAATTTGGTCCGTGTAAAGGAAATCGGTCGGGTTCGCGTCAGTTATATCAGCGGTGGTTTCAATGAATATGTAGATGCTGTCTTTTGCCAAAAGGGCAACGTTATTGAATATTTTTCCTTTCGTGCCCTGCAGGCCGTCAACAGTCATTCGGTATTTGGAATTCAATCCTTTGCCTAGTTTTATTGTTGGAATGCTAATGTCATTTTTACCGTGATTGTATACTTTAAGTCTGTAGGTGCTGGAGCCTATATTTTTAAAAACGGTATCCAAATAGATAGTGTCTTTTGAAAAGGCCAAGTTGCCTGTGCTGGCTACCGTTTCAAAATCAGAACGACACGAACCAAGAGCTATCAATAAACCAATAAAAAGTAAAAAAGAGATGGAACGCATTTCGTTTGTTTTTCTGTAAAAATAGGAAAAATCTATTGCGAAATCAGAATAACAATTGCAATTACTGTTTTGTGTCTCATCTTTTATTTATTTTTACATTCTTTAAAATAAGACACATGACATTAGACAAAGATAAAATGCTTCAGTATTGCAATGAGTTTTCAAAAAACACACTGATGCAAACCTTAAATATTGAGTTCATAGACGCCGGCGAAGGTTTCCTTGTTGCCAAGATGCCCGTTAATCCATCGGTGCACCAGCCTATGGGATTGCTTCATGGTGGAGCATCAGTGGCTTTGGCAGAGAGTGTGGGAAGTGCCGCTTCCCATTTTTTTATCAATGATAGGGAACAGGAAGTGCGCGGAATCGAAATTTCGGCCAATCATTTAAAAAGCATCCGCGAGGGTTTTGTTTTTGGAACGGCCCGAATTATCCACAAAGGAAGAACGCTGCATCTTTGGGAAATCAAGGTCACTGACGAGGCAGGAAACTTAGTGTCGCTTTGTAAATTGACGAATATGGTTTTGGAAAAAAAGAAATAAAAAAATCGTTTTTTTTTGTTAAATTTATATTTAAAAGGATTCAAATATGATTGATTTTTTTATAAAAGTAAAACAGCAAATGGCGCTAAATCTGCCTTTTGCGATATACAGCAAGCCAAATAAGAATAACTTAGTGGGAGTTTTTCAGAAAAATGACCATTTGTATTTTGTGGAAGATTTTACTGAAACGGGTTTTGTTTTTGCCCCTTTTGAAGGCGATCAAACGATACTTATTCCCAAGGCACAATCTGTAAAATGGGAATCTGAAATAACTTCTATTGAGGAAAATGGCGGTTCTGAAATTTCAAACACTGAAAATAAAGATGCTCAAACTCGGTTTGAAACCCTAGTTAAAAAAGGTATCGATGCCATATCGGAGGGAGTTTTCGATAAAGTGGTTTTGTCACGAAAAGAAATCGTTGATGTGCCCGATTTTGACTTGGTGACCGTTTTTGAAAAATTAATTCGAACATACCCGGCAGCTTTTACCTATTGTTGGTTTCATCCCAAAATTGGTTTGTGGATGGGCGCATCCCCGGAGCGGCTGCTGAAATCCAACAAAAATAAATTTTACACAACGGCCTTGGCCGGAACACAGCCTTTCCGTGGCAGTTCAGAAGTTGTGTGGGAAACAAAAGAAAAAGAAGAACAGCAATTTGTTACTGATTTCATTTTGGAGAATCTAAAAAACCTGGCAACCGAAGTAACAGTTTCGAGTCCTTATACCTTTAAAGCGGGCAATTTGTTGCATTTAAAAACAGAAATTGAAGGAATTGTAAATGAAAACTCAAATTTGAAACAGTTGGTTTCCGTTTTGCATCCGACACCTGCAGTTTGTGGATTGCCGCAATTACTTGCCAAAGAATTCATTATTGAAAATGAAGACTATGATAGGGATTATTACACTGGTTTTTTGGGGGAATTAAACAAGAAAGGTTTTACGAAGCAAAAATTAAAAACCGATTTGTACGTGAATTTGCGTTGCATGCAAATAAAAAATAATCATGCCCATTTGTATGTCGGCTGTGGAATCACGGAAGGCAGCATTCCTGAAAAAGAATGGAAAGAAAGCGTCAATAAATCAATGACGATGAAAAGGGTATTGTAGGGAGAGTTGAGAATGGACAATGAAATGGTTGACAGTGAGACGAGATCAAGAATAGCAAATAAGTAATAAAGTAGAATAAATGAAATTAGATATACTTGCCTTTGGCGCTCATCCCGATGATGTGGAATTGGGTTGCTCAGGGACCATTTTAAAAGAAATATCCTTAGGGAAAACCGTTGGAATAGTTGATTTGACTCGCGGCGAATTGGGAACAAGGGGGTCGGCAACGATAAGAGACCAGGAAGCGAATGCTGCCGCTAAAATCTTGGGGGTTTCCGTTCGGGAAAATCTGGAGATGCGCGACGGTTTTTTTGTGAATGACGAAAAACACCAGATTGAAATCATCAAAATGATTAGAAAGTACCAACCCGAAATAGTATTGTGTAATGCAATTGACGATAGGCATATTGACCACGGAAAAGGAAGCAAGTTGGTTTCTGATTCCTGTTTTTTGTCGGGATTGATGAAAGTGGAAACGGAACTGGAAGGCGAGAAGCAGCAAGCTTGGAGGCCAAAACTGGTATACCATTACATCCAATGGAAAAATATAGTTCCCGATTTTGTGGTGGACATAACGGGCTTTACGGAAAAGAAAACCGAATCCATTTTGGCTTACGGTTCGCAGTTTTATGACGCTAATTCCAAGGAACCGGAGTCGCCTATTTCGTCCAAAAACTTTCTGGAAAGCCTTAATTACCGCTCAAGGGATTTAGGAAGACTTACAGGAGTAGAACATGCCGAAGGATTTACCGTAGAAAGATATTTGGCAGTCAATAGCTTAGCTGATTTGATCTAAATTTGATGTAATTTTTTAAAAAAATTATTTGCAGAAGTGAACTTATGTTGTATATTTGCAACCGCTAAGCAAATGGTGGTTGTAGCTCAGTTGGTTAGAGCATCGGTTTGTGGTACCGAGGGTCGCGGGTTCGAGCCCCGTCTTCCACCCAGAAAGCAAAAGCTTCGAAGAAATTCGAGGCTTTTTTTGTACCCCTAATTTAGGGTGAGACGAGCATAAAAAAAGCCTGCAAATTATACGTTTGCAGGCTTTTTGGTATCATGGAGTTGGGGGCTTATTTCAAGCTTCCTACCATATCTTCGGGTTTTACCCAAAGATCAAAATCTTCTGGGGTTACATAACCCAAACGAACGGCTTCTTCTTTTAGAGTTGTCCCGTTTTTATGCGCTGTTTGGGCAATTTCTGCCGATTTGTAGTATCCTATTTTGGTGTTCAATGCCGTAACCAGCATCAATGAATTGTCAACCAGTTCTTTGATGCGTTTGTAGTTTGGTTCGATTCCTTGAGCGCAATGTTCGTCAAAAGACATGCAAGCGTCCCCTAACAAACGTGCCGATTGCAAGAAATTAGCAGCCATTACCGGCTTAAACACGTTCAATTCATAATGACCTTGCATCCCACCAACGGTGATGGCAACATCATTCCCCATAACTTGGGCGCAAACCATCGTCAATGCTTCACATTGTGTGGGGTTTACTTTTCCGGGCATGATTGAAGAACCGGGTTCGTTTTCCGGGATGATCAATTCGCCAATTCCTGAACGGGGTCCAGAGGCAAGCATACGGATATCGTTGGCGATTTTGTTCAACGAAACGGCCAGTTGTTTCAAGGCGCCATGCGATTCCACAATTGCGTCGTGAGCGGCTAGTGCCTCAAATTTGTTTTCGGCGGTAACGAACGGATGTCCGGTGAATTCAGCGATGTATTCCGCCACTTTTACATCATATCCTGCAGGCGTATTCAAACCTGTTCCGACTGCAGTTCCTCCCAAGGCCACTTCGGACAAGTGAGCCAAGGTGTTTTTGACTGCTTTTAAGCCATAATTTAATTGGGCAACATATCCTGAAAGTTCTTGACCAACGGTAAGGGGCGTGGCGTCCATAAGGTGCGTACGGCCAATCTTCACTACGTTTTTAAACTCGATAGCTTTCGCATGTAAAGTATCCCTTAGTTTCTCCACTCCCGGGATAGTGATTTCCACCACCGATTTATAAGCGGCAATGTGCATTCCTGTAGGGAAGGTATCGTTAGAAGATTGTGATTTGTTCACGTCATCATTGGCCTTGATGAATTGTTCGCCTTCGCCAATTTCGAACCCTTTCAGTACTTGTGCGCGATTAGCCACCACTTCGTTGACGTTCATGTTACTTTGCGTTCCTGAACCTGTTTGCCAGATAACCAATGGAAATTGGTCGTCCAGTTTGCCGGCAAGGATTTCATCGCATACCGCTGCGATAGCGTCTCTCTTTTCTGCCGGTAAAACGCCCAAATCACAGTTGGCGTAAGCGGCCGCTTTTTTTAGGTAAGCAAAACCTTCGATAATTTCTTTTGGCATGGAAGCCGATGGACCTATTTTAAAATTGTTTCTAGAACGTTCTGTCTGTGCTCCCCAATATTTGTCAGCTGGAACCTGCACTTCACCCATGGTGTCTTTTTCAATTCTGAATTTCATTTTAGTGTTTATTTGTGTGTTTAATTTTTTGTTGAATTTCCATTGATGCCAATGGTGTCTTTAATGTCCGAATTTTTTTTAGCCCCGATAGCAGTGGAAATCCCACGTTTTTACGTGGATTGAAACGGATAGCGGGAATAGCTCCTGAAAAATCAGCATAAAATCCTCATAATCGAGCTCAAAAATACGGATAAATACTATTTTATGAAAATTGATTTGGTTTTTTATTGCTACGAAAAGATATTACGCTTACATTTGTGGCTACATTCAAAAATTCCGGAAAACATGTTTGAATTTTCACAGTACTTAGGCTTTTTACTTTTTTTATCAATTCTAACATTAGGATTTTGGTTAATGTTTTTTCTAGTTAGTTTCGTATCCTATTGGGTAGGTGGCGCAACTTGGGAAGCATATAAAGAAAAAAGAAATAAAAAGAAGCAAGAACAATCAGTTTAAATCGATTGTTACCAAAAAAGGACCCGTTTACGCGAGTCCTTTTTTTTTTATGTCTTATTAAAAAAAAAATGCGGATCCGTAATGAAACGAACCCGCATTTACAATGAATTAACTAACCAAATTAAATCACTTATTATCCCGGAAAACCACCGCCTTCTTCTTCGTTATTTTTAGGGGCATTTTTATCTCTATCGTTTTTCTTTTTGTTCAGTCGGTAGGTAAATGAGAGATTGAATTGTCTTTTTCTCCATTGAAACTCACTATAATTACTTACGCTTGACAAATTGGTTTCAGACCTTCTTTTACGTGAATTCAAAATATCACTTACGTTAAAAGCGATTGTGGCCTTATCTTTTAAAATATCCTTGCTAAACGCGGAATTGACTACGTATAGACTTAAATTTTTTCCTTGTGCCGTGTTACTTGGGCCAAAGTACATTCCGCTTGCTTGCCATTCGATTTTGTACGGCAAGGTTAAACGCGAGTTGACCCTTGCAAACCAAGAAAAAGCTTCATTATCGAGATTTTGGGTGATTACTTGGTCTTGAGAATTGGTGGACACAAAATCTCCTGTTGTTTTGGTGTTATAAAGGTTGAAACTGCTGTTTATTTTCCATTTTTTGATTGGAGAATAATTTAAAGTGAATTCAAATCCGAACTTTTGCTCTTTTCCGATGTTGATTGGCGTACTAAGAATCACCGGGGTACCATCCACAAACTCGCCGTTCTCATAACGTACAAAAGAGAACACATCGGTGGTATTTTCAAAATACATGGAAGTATTGAATGTTACTTTGTCCCAACGTTTAATATATCCTAAATCAAATTTATCCGTTAATGAAGGGTCTAAATCAGGGTTACCTCTAAAGATATTGATGTTGCTTGAAACGTTAGGAGTAGGATCTAAAAAGCGACCTCGCGGTCTTGACAAACGTTTGCTGTAACTTAAAGAGAGGCTGCTTTCATTTGAAATTTCATAATTCACAAAAGCGCTCGGGAAAAAATTACTGTATTTTTTATTGTTAAACTCATTTGTATCCAATAAATTAACGTCGATATTGGTATCTTCCCAACGCAAGCCAAACAGGTAAGAGAATTTGTTGGCTTTGAAACCATATTGTGTATAAAGGGCATTAATTTTTTCTTTGTATTCTAATGTGTTGGACAAAAAAGTGTCGACATTATTTCCGTTTTCACTAGAGAAAATGTCATAGTCTTTATTCAGGTTGTTAAAATTCGCTTTATATCCCGCTTCAAACTGGCTTCCTTCACCGATAGGTAAAACATAGTCAGCCTGAAATTGAAATTGTTTTTGAACTTCAGCAGCAGCACTAAAATTCGAATCTTCATTATCATTATTTTTGGAATAGGATCCGTCAACTGTCAATTTATGCCCGTTGTCATTGAAGTTTTTGAGAAAGTTAGATGCAAACTCAAAGTTATTTCCGTTATCGGTACCGTCAGTTAAACGGTAAGTGGTCGAAGTGAAATTTTGTTGATTATCGAATTCGTTATAAGTGACCAAATCTTCATCTTTTCCGCTGTTTTCTCTGTAACTGATGGAGTTGGTCCAGAAAGTGTTAGGAGCAACTGTCCATTCGACTCCTGTTTTAGTGGAAATTCCTTTTCTGGTTCTATTGGTGTCACGATTTTCATAAATATATTTACTAATGGAACCATCAGGATTGAAATATTGTGAATCAGTTAACCCTGCACCTTCATTAGTTCTGTAATCGTAACCGGTGGAAGTAAAAAAGTTCAGCTTCTCTGTTTTGTAATTTAAGTTTGCACTTAAGCCGTAGGTTTCAGGGATTCCTGCAGAAGCTATAAAAGAACCATTGAAACCCTGGTTTTTTCCTTTTTTCAGGATGATATTTAAAATTCCGGCTCCACCTTCGGCATCGTAACGCGCTGACGGATTTGTGATTACTTCAACTTTGTCAATGGCATCAGCAGGAATTTGGCGTAAAGCCTCGGCCATGTTTAAGGCGTTTGAAGGACGGCCATCGATAAAAATACGGACATTGTCGCTACCTCTTAAACTTACGTTTCCTTCGACATCAACAGAAACTGAAGGGACATTTTCTAACACATCGCTTACTGTTCCCCCTTTGACGAGCATATCTTGGCCTACATTATATACCTTTTTATCCAATTTTATCTCGACAGTAGATTTTTCTGCACGGATAACCACTTCGTTTAATTGTGCCGCGTCTTCTACTAATGAAACGGTTCCTAGATTGGTGTTTTCCTTCAGGGTTTGTTCATTTAAAGTTATCGATTTAAAAGAAATGAATTCTATTTTAACAGTATACATCCCAGGGAATACGTCAATATTGAACTCTCCTTTCGGATTTGTGATGCCTCCGGCTATTACTTTTGCGTTTTTTGAGCTGATAAAAGTAACCGTGGCATATTCCAAAGGTTGCTTGCTTATCTTCTCAATAACAGTTCCGGTGATTTTTATTCGTTCCCTAGCAGATCCAGGCCCTTGCTGGGCAAAATTTAGTAAGAATGTAAAAAATAGTGCAAGGGTGAAAAAGGATTTTAATTGATGACGCATCAGTTTCAGTTTTGATTTTTTGTATTGGATTACAAAAAATGGATTTGGTTTAAAAGGCAAATCACAAAAAAATGTTAAATAAAACAAGGAAGGACTAGATGAAAGAAGCCACTTTATCCAGTTCCCGGCCAATGATCGCTTTGTCTCCGTTTATTACGATTGGTCTTTCAATAAGGATGGGGTTTTCGGTCATTGCTTTTATAATCTCATCGTCGGTGAGTGTCTTGTCTTTAAAATTATCGATCCAGATTTTTTCTTTTTGGCGCACTAATTCTAGTGGTTTCTTGTTTAGTTTTTTTAAAAGGGAAACTAATTGAGCAATTGTGGGAGGATGTTCGAGATATTTTACGATCTCGTATTCTTTTCCGGAATCGGCTATCAATGCTAAACAATTTCTGGATTTCCCGCAGCGTGGATTATGGTATATTTGTATCATGATTATTATTTTTTTTGAATTAAAAAAAAATGAAATAAAATGGTTATTTTCGAGCGAACAAAAATAGGCTTTGAAAGGCTAATTACCATATAATTAATAAAAAATAGATGTTTATAGAACAAGGGGTCAATTCAGAAAACAAGTTTTGGAAATATTTGGTCGGCTCAGCCATAATAATATTTGCCTCATTTGTTGGACAGATACCATTTTTATTGGGATTATTTTATGAAACGATGCTAAAAGACAAACCATATCCTTCAGACAGTGAAGAGGTGATGCACTTTTTTGAACCAAATTTGACCCTTTTTCTGATTCTCATTTCTTTTGTTTTTACGCTTTTTGCAGTCTATTTTGTTGTTAAGTACCTGCACAATCAGACTATGCTTTCCATAACTACGTCGCGAGGTAAAATGGATTGGTCCAGGTTTTTTTTCTCGTTTTCAATTTGGGCAATTTTTACGGTGGTTTCCACTTTGCTATTTTACTTTAATAGCCCTGAACATTTCACGATAAATTTTAAACCCGTTCCCTTCGCAATACTGGTCATTATAGGCGTGCTTTTGATTCCAATTCAAACCAGTACGGAAGAATATGTTTTCAGGGGCTATTTGATGCAAGGTTTTGCCAATCTCGCCAAAAACAAATGGTTTCCTTTGCTAATGACTTCAATAATTTTCGGAACGATGCATTTGTCTAATCCTGAAGTCCTGAAAATGGGGAACATTGTTTTTGTGTATTATATAGGAACAGGCTTGTTTTTAGGGATAATTACATTGATGGATGAAGGAATGGAGCTCGCTTTGGGCTTTCATGCGGCAAACAATTTAGTGAGCGCTCTGTTAGTCACATCTGATTGGTCAGCCTTTCAGACACACTCCATCCTTAAAGACATCTCGGAGCCCAAAGCAGGTTTAGATGTTATCTTGCCGGTAATCGTAATTTACCCGATACTTTTATATATCTTTAGTAGAAAATACCAATGGTCCGGTTGGAAAGAAAAATTGACCGGTAAAATTAAAGTGCGGTAATTCAGCAATATTTAAAACAAACAAATTGACAATGAAGAAGGTAACCTATAAAAACGTGCATAATCTTTTCAAATTAAATGGCGTCCATTTGGACAAAAACGAGTTATGTACCGCCGCCTATTATTTGATAAAAGAAGGTGATACATTTGAAAAATCTATTGGGGACTTTTTACTGGATTGGTTTGATAATAAACCATACATCAATTTGCAAAGTTCAGGTACGACCGGTGAACCCAAAATTATAAAAACAAGCAAACAATCGATGGTTAACTCCGCCTTGGCTACAGGTGATTTTTTCGAATTGAGCCCTGGTGACAAAGCATTGTATTGTTTGCCTACAAAATATATCGCGGGAAAGATGATGTTGGTCCGCAGTTTTATTTTGGGTCTTGAGATTGATTTTGTTGAGCCCAGCTCCCATCCTCTGGCCAAGAATAAGACTAAATATGACTTTGTGGCAATGGTTCCTTTACAGGCACAAAACTCATTGGCAGGACTGAAAAATGTGAGAAAGCTGATTGTAGGTGGGGCTAAAATGAGTAAAGCACTTGAAAAAGACCTGATAAAAACGAAAGCCGACGTTTATGAGACTTACGGTATGACAGAGACGGTCAGTCATATAGCCGCAAAAAAAGCGGGGGATACCTTTTTTTCACTATTACCCGATATCAAAATTTCGCAAAATGATAAAAATTGTTTGGTGATTGATGCTCCAAAAATTTCTGAAGAGTCAATTGTCACCAATGATTTAGTCGAAATACTTAATGAGAATCAATTTGTGTTTCTAGGACGCGCTGATAATGTCATCAACAGTGGAGGAATCAAGTTAATTCCCGAACAAATTGAGGAGAAATTAGCAAGTGAAATCGATACCCGCTTTTTTGTGGGAGGAATTCCTGATTCAGTTTTGGGTGAGAAATTAATTCTCGTTATCGAAGGTGAGAAAAAGTCTTTTGATGCGGTCGTTTTTGAGATGTTGGATAAATACGAAAAACCAAAGGAAATATTTTATGTTTCGAAATTTATGGAAACGGAGAACGGAAAAATTAAAAGGAAAGAGATTTTGGAAAGCATCTAAATTACTCGAAATATTAAATAAAAAAAGCATCAGTCGCGGCAGATGCTTTTTTTATTGGGCTTATTTTTGCATTTTAAAATAGTAATCGGCTGAATGTTTCCCGCTTCCATAAAACAAAAAGAAGACACATACAACAAGAACTATGAAGGCCAGCAGTAAATTTTGTTGATGCATTTCACCCATGAAATTTACGACTATAGCCGCAATTAAAATTGGCAATTGGGCTATTATTGCCCATCTGGTGAGTAAACCGAACGCAATCATTATTCCACCTACCATATGCGCGGGAGCAATGTAATGAATGAGGAACATTCCGCCGCCAATTTTGTCGATCGGTGATATGAGATCTGACAAATATTGAATATTTGTTATAAAGGAAATTCCCTTCATAAACAAAAAGACGCCGAGGGCAATCCTCAACAAATCTAAAGTGATGTAAGTATGCGCATTTGCCCATTTGTTTAAATCTTTTACAGTATTCATATCGATGTAATTTAAAATGGATGTACTAAGGTAGTAATTATTAACGAAATACGAATATGGGTGTAGGGAAAAAATCATATTGTAGTTACCGTTTTTTCATGAGCTCAACTATTCCGGAAATCCATTCTCTGCTTTTTTTCACTGCCACTTTAACATTAGATCCATTCGTTCTTGACGAATCATTTGGTTTCCAAAGCCAAAAAGATTTCGAGCCCAGTAGAATGGCGCTTTTACTTATTATAAGCTTTTCAAAAACTTTCTGCGAATTACTAGTTGAACCTGCGCCAACGGTGATTGCGATTACTTTTTTATGCGCAATCGGAATCCGGTCTATAGCGCGGCATATGGCCCAATCAGGTTCCCAATTGTAGGTGTTGGCACAGAATATATATAACTGATAGTCGGTCGTTTTTGCTTCTTGGATGGCTGCGACAGTAGCCAGAGTGACGTTAAAGTCATTGTCAGCCAATACACTGCCGACGGATTCGCAGATTTGTTGGTCTAAATTGTAAAAAGGGTCCGGATCATACAATACCAGAGCCTTTTTTGAAGAATCCAAGTTTCCCATATTCCATTTGTCGTAAGGACCTTCCTTTTCTACCCAAACGGTTAATACTATCCAGATAAATAAGATTGCAACTATCCATTTAGTTATTTTTTTCATGGCGGTCAGGTGTAGCTTTTATAGCTGTACTATTCTCTCTTACTAAAATGTATTCGTAAAATAGGTGGGTAATCGAACCCTATTTATTGAAGCAATAATTAAACTTAAGACCAAGAATGTTTTCCGCATGGGCTTTAAGTACGAAATTGGTCAAATTCAAAGAAATTCCGAACTGTCGCGGTATGTTGCCATTGGAAAAATATTTGCCGAGGTAAATGCCTGAGCACCATCCAAAACGGGCGTTGCCGCCGTACTCCGAGACAAAACCCAGGCCTATGCTGCTGTTTTCATCCGAAATGGCGTAGCCTACACCGCTTTCCAGTCCTAAAAACCACTGTCGTCTAAAATAGAATTGCACATTTGGCTTTACCGCAATTAAGCCGTAGTTTCTACATAGGGCTCTTTTTTTAATCTCATCAAACGGATCCTTTATATCCGAGAGGTCTGGGGATATATTCCTGGCAAAGCGGTAGTCGTATTCGGCCCTGATTCCTAATTCTGTTTTTGGGGATAGTCTTTTAGCGGCCCTTGCGTTAAGACCAATACCAACCCTATGCGAACGGTACATCTGGATATGTACCGGCACGGAAAAATTGATGCCAGCTTCCAAGAAAATGGAGTTATCCGGTTCCCTTGCCGTTTCTGTTTCGGTTATTTGCTGCGCAATACAGAATTGAACTGCAAACAAAATTATACTTGTCAATATAGCCGTTAATTTTTTCATTTTACCTTTGATTGGATCATTTAAAAGATAGGTTTTGACTTTTTTATCGAATCAAATAAAAAAGCGACATAATGAAAACATAAATTTTTATATAGGATTTTAGCTGCTACCAATCCTATATAAAGATAGGGAATAATTACTTAAAAGGCTGTTAATGAGGAATTAAACGTCGATAATTTGGAGTGCGAATTTAGTTTAAGCCTAGTTCGATTGGTTCTTTTTTCACCATTAAAACGGCAATATGTGATGAAATTTCTAAAAACAGTATTGGTCAGGAAAAATTGCATTCCGGTTAGCAGAATTTAAGGAAGAAAGAAGATTGGGAATGCGAATTTAGGCAGGCTTTAATTTTCCGGATTTTCTGAAGTGTCAGATGTATTGGATTTTATATCCTTTAAAACCCAGTCGATCTCAGGGTCATTTTCGTTGATGCGGTCTTCAATCGTGGGAGTTATTTCTTTGTCGGGAAAAATACCTCGGCCTACCGTAGCGGTTTTGAATTTTGACGCCATCATCATTATTCCAATTCGGATTTTTAGTTCGCTATTGGGCAATTTAACTTTGGGCATAAATCCCGCAACTGTTCCGTTGTAGGCACCGCCAGTTTCTTCCCCCACAAAAAATGCTCTTTTCGAGCCTTTCAGATTCGTAGAGAGAATGGATGATGCAGAAAAGCTTCCCCCATTGATAAGCACATAAATTCTACCCTTAAAAGCATTTTTGTTAGGCTCACGTGGTTTTGTGTGCGTTGCAAAATAGTTTTTGCCGTCCTTTTCCTTGTGGACGGTCAATAATAGGTAGCCATATGCTAGTGGTGAAAATAAAACTTTTAGGGTTTTGACGCCGAAGGAGCCGCCGTGGAAGTATGCGCCCTTAAATAGACTGGATTTTGTGACCACTTCAGACTTGTCCAAAAAAATGAAGGTTGAGTCTGCCAAATAAGAATATAAATTCGCGATTTCGGTCACTCGGCCGCCACCATTGTTGCGTAAATCAAGAACGAGAGCGTTTGATTTGTACTTCGCAATTTTGTGGAAACTTTCTTTGTAGAAAGTTCTAAAATGACCTTTTTTGAATCCTCTAATTTTCATTACCGCGACACTACTGTCCTTTTCCAGAAAATGAAGATCGTGGTTATAATTTTTTTCGGCAGCATTGTACCCGTTAACTCTTTTCTTTCGTCTAATTTCTTTCGATTTTAATTTATTAATGGATGCCAAGTCTTTTTTGATTTTTTCGGCAAGTTTCCCTAAAGTGTCCTCTTTTTTTCTTGCGATTGTAACCGTTTTTAAAGTGTCATTGAATTTGAAATCAAATTGGATACTGTCCTTGATGCCGTTTTCGTTCGTGAAATAGTAAGGAAACCTTTTGCCTGCGCTGCGGCTCTTTAAAGTGGTGTTGAAACCGTCTGAGCTGTAATAGCGGTTATTTTTGTGAATTAAATCTATAGAATTCGCCCCGTTGACGGCAACAACTTCGGACCCTATCTTTATGGATTTGTTATGCGATTTGTTTTTTACGACATATAATTTGTCGTTAAAAAGCTCATATTCGAATTGGGAAAATGGTCCAATTCCTTTTTTAGTAAGCGACTTGCTTTCCTTTTTAGTCAGTAATTTTGTAGCCGGATATACAAAGGTATGGCCTTGTCTTACGGCGGCAACCACGGGGCTCAATATTCTGTAGAAATCAGAAGGGAGCATGGGTTTGCTAATACTTGATTTCAGGCTATCAAACTTATAGTCAAGTTCTTTTTTGCTAATGTACCAATACAGATTGGGGTGTAATTTTTGTAATTTTAGATAAGTAAAATCTACATCCGACTTCAGTTTTTCTACGGAAATTAAATCATCCAGATGCGCATTGTGCTTTTTTACGGAAGCGCATTGAACAAAGAATAAAATCGTGAAGACAAGTAGGACCGTTTTTCTCATGTTTTTTATTTACACGAAGGCTTTTTTAAAAAGTGTTTAGGTTACAGCATCGGAATACTGCGGCCTAAACACTGATCATTATAAACTATACCTGAATGACACCCAAATTAAATTTCTTTTCAATAGGGGAGTGGTTGGCGGCTTCAATACCCATAGAAATCCAAGTACGGGTATCTAATGGATCAATTATTGCATCTGTCCATAATCTGGAAGCGGCGTAATATGGTGAAACTTGTTCGTCGTATCTCGCTTTTATTTTCGCGAATAATTCAGCTTCTTTTGCCTCATCAACTACTTCACCTTTTGATTTTAGTGAAGAGGCCTCGATTTGGGCCAGAACTTTTGCTGCCTGCGTTCCTCCCATTACGGCAAGTTCTGCACTTGGCCAAGCAAAAATCAATCTCGGGTCATAGGCTTTTCCGCACATCGCGTAATTTCCCGCTCCATAAGAATTCCCGACAATTACCGTGAATTTAGGCACAACGGAGTTGCTGACTGCGTTTACCATTTTCGCGCCATCTTTTATGATTCCGCCCTGTTCCGATTTAGAACCCACCATAAAACCGGTGACGTCCTGTACGAAAACCAAGGGGATTTTTTTCTGGTTGCAATTGGCAATAAAACGGGTAGCCTTATCGGCACTGTCGGAATAGATCACTCCGCCAAACTGCATTTCTCCATTTTTGGTTTTCACCACTTTTCTTTGGTTGGCAACAATCCCTACGGCCCAACCGTCAATTCTGGCGTAACCGGTTATGATGGTTTGGCCATAGCCGTCTTTGTAGGCTTCAAATTCAGAGTTGTCGACAAGACGGCTGATGATTTCCATCATGTCGTATTGTTCGTTTCTGGCTTTTGGCAATATGCCATAGATGTCTTTTTCGTCCAATGCGGGCTTTACGGCTTTTATTCGACTATAACCCGCTTTGTCAAAATCACCAATTTTATCGACTATATTTTTTATTTTGTCCAAGGCGTCCTTGTCGTCTTTGGCTTTGTAATCCGTAACACCCGAAATTTCGCAATGTGTGGTTGCGCCGCCCAACGTTTCATTGTCTATGCTTTCGCCAATGGCCGCTTTGACCAAGTAACTTCCTGCCAAAAAGATGCTTCCTGTTTTTTCCACTATTAGGGCTTCGTCACTCATGATAGGAAGATAAGCCCCACCGGCAACACAGCTTCCCATAATGGCCGAAATCTGGGTAATTCCCATGCTGCTCATTTGCGCATTGTTCCTGAAAATGCGTCCGAAATGTTCTTTGTCCGGAAAGATTTCGTCTTGCAGCGGCAAATAAACACCGGCACTATCTACCAAATAAATAATGGGCAAACGATTTTCCATGGCGATTTCCTGAGCACGTAAATTTTTCTTGGCGGTTATAGGAAACCAAGCTCCCGCTTTTACGGTGGCGTCGTTGGCCACCACAATGCATTGTTTGCCCTTGATGTATCCTATTTTAACAATCACGCCACCAGACGGGCAGCCACCATGTTCTTTGTACATCCCCTCACCAACAAAAGCCCCAATTTCGATGCACTTGGCCTTAGGGTCAAGCAAATAATCGATGCGTTCTCGTGCGGTCATTTTACCTTCGGCATGCAGCTTCTGAATGCGTTTTTCCCCACCACCCAATTTTACCTTAGAAAAATTTTGTTTTAATTGAGACAGTAAAAGTTTATTGTGATCTTCATTTTTATTGAAGTTTAAATCCATGATGTATAATTTTTGTGAGAAAATAGACGGCTAAAATACGAAATTCGCTGAGATAAATTTCAGGATTTGGACTAGTTTAGAACCGAAATTAAATATTTGGTTTTATGCGTATAAATGCAAAAAGAAAACAGTTATTTATTTCTGTTTTCTTTTTGTTGTTTGTATAAAAATACGTTGATGTTATGACTAAAAGGAATGATTACTTTTTAGAATCATTAACCAGTCTTTTCAAAATAGCCCATTGTTTCAGTGCGTCACGAGCTTCAACCGCGGGGTAACCCAACATGGTTTTGCCCGCTGGGATATCACCGGTTACTCCTGAACCGGCACCCACGATCGCTCCATCACCAATCGTGGTGTGGTCTTTTATGGAAGCGCTTCCACCTATGATGACGCCATTCCCTAAAGTTACCGATCCTGCCAATCCGCTGTTTCCCGCCATGATGCAAAAACGGCCCAGTTTACTGTTATGACCTATCTGAACCAAATTATCTATTTTGCAGCCATCGCCCAAAACGGTGGAACTGAATTTTCCTCTATCCACGCAGCTATTTGCGCCAATTTCGACACCGTTTCCGATAATCACATTTCCAATTTGGGGTATTTTGACCAAGCCTTTTTCGGGACAAGGGCGAAAACCGAAACCGTCAGCGCCAATTGTTGCGTTGGGATGTATAATACAGTCATTACCTACGTGGCATCGCTCTCTGACAACAGTTCCAGACCAAATCACGGTATTTTTTCCTATCGTAGATTCGTCCAAAATAGTGGTGTTTGGGTATATAGTGGTGTTTTCTCCAATTTGCACATTAGGACCAATGTAGCATCCGGCACCTATTTTAGTGCCCACTCCCACTACCGCAGTTTTGTCTACCACTGCAGTCGGATGAATGTCAATATAAAACGAAGGCATTGGTTTTGCAAAAAGTTCCAAAACTTGAGACATGGCCAAATCTGCATTTTTTACCTTTATAAATGCCCGATTTTCTCCAGGTTCTATAGAAATGTCTTCGTTAACAACTGCAACGCAAGCTTTTGAACTGGACCAAAGTTTTTCATATTTTTTGTTCCCTATAAATGAAATTTCAGAATTAGAGGCAACTTCCAATTGCTCTGGTGCGGTGATAGATTGTAATGTATTACCAAAAATGACACCTTTAAGGACTTCATTTATTTCTTGTACGGAATAGGACTTCATAATTTTTCTGATAGATAGGGTTGTGGTATAATTCTCAAATAAAGTGATTTAGACCTTAAGTTCCAAATGTTTCTTAATTCTTTAACACACTAAAAAGTAGCATTTATATAAAAAATAACGGCAAATATATAACTCTCAGATGTGTTAAACGAGTATTTTTGCGCGCTAAAATGCGATTATCTAATATGAAATTACAACAATTAAAATGCTCGATTTTTACACTTTTATTTTCTTATTGTACCGTAAATGCCCAGATACAGGCATTGTTTAATAATAAAACTCAACTCCGAAACATGACAGAGAGATGGGAATTAGATACAACAGCAATAAGAGGAACTTTTTTAGTTACGCCTTACAAATCCATGTATGTTTTACCGGGTCGCTGGACCAGCCTGCCGAATGAACAGCCCCATTCAGGTAATGTTGACCCTGATTATGTAGCGCCTCCAGGAGTCGAATATGACAATGTTGAATCCAAGTTTCAATTGAGTTTCAAAACTAAAGTATTGCAAAATTTCTTTTGGGGACACGGTGATTTGTGGCTCGCATATACACAAATATCACATTGGCAGATTTACAATACCGAGTTATCACGCCCTTTTAGAGAAGTGAATTACGAGCCTGAACTGATTCTGAATTTTCCGGTTAAATTTAAGCTCCTTGGGCTTAACACAAGGATGATCGGTGTGGCATTAAATCATGAATCAAATGGAAAAAGCGATCCTTATTCGAGAAGCTGGAATAGAGTTATTTTACACGCCGGTTTTGAATATAAGCATTTGACCATATATGTTAGGCCGTGGTTCATATTGCCCGCGGCAAAAAATGACAATCCCGATATTGCAGAGTATATAGGACGGGGCGATGTGAATGTAATTTATACCAGAAATGGTAATATTTTCTCATTTATTGGAACCCATAATTTGAATTTTAATTCTAAATCGAGAGGGAGTTCTATGTTTTCTTGGTCCTACCCGATAAAAAATAATTTAAAAGGTTTCCTCCAGATTACCCATGGCTACGGTGAAACGCTTATAGATTATAATCATTCGCAAACCACAGTAGGCGTTGGTGTTTCCTTGATTGAATGGCTTTAATTTCGAATTCAAACAGCGGTTCTGAACTATCGTAAAGGATTTATTATAAATTTGGTATGTTTGTAGATAGAAGGAAATCCAATTTAGTTGCTCACGGGATTCTCTTGTCGATTTTGAAATGATACACCTACAATAAAATGAAACTCAGGCACGGCTTTTTATTTTTTTCAGCAATATTGTTTTTTTGCCATAATCTGTGTGCTCAAACAAATAATAGCATGATTGAAAACGTATTAGTAATTGCAGAACGCAATGAAAAGAAGTTAGAAAATGTTGACCAATTATTAGTAGTGTACAATTATCAACAAGAAAATTATAGTGCTACTTTGGTGGCCTTGGAGAAAAAGGGCGGAGATTGGGCCTTGAAATTTGACCCGAAAGAAGTAGGTATCGGTAAAAATGGTTTTGCACCGTCACTTGCCAAACGGGAAGGGGATGGCAAGTCACCTACCGGAATATTTCGTTTAGGAAAGTTATACACCTATGAAAAGGAACTAAAGACACTATTGGATTACCAGGAAACCACCGCCGACGACAAATGGATTGATGACCCGAATTCAACGGACTACAATACCCATGTAACAGGATTTACAACTGCGAAATCCTATGAAAATCTATTGCTCAGTAACGATGCCTATAAATACTGCATGGTTATAGAATACAATACGAACCCAATTATAAGGGGAAAAGGTAGTGCCATCTTTTTTCATCTGGCTGTAAAAAAGCCTTATTTTACCGCTGGTTGTATTGCCATTGACGAAGAAAGCATGAAGTTGATAGTGAACTGGTTAGATCCAAAACTGAACCCAACAATTATTATGGGAAATTTGAATGATTTGAAAAACGGCTTGTAAACAGCAATGCATAAAGCCTAAAAAAAGTTGTGAAAATTCAAAAAAAAATCCTCCCAAACCTTCGACAAACGACGGTGGGGGGATTTTTATACAAGCAAAGATTTAATCTATTTTGAATCGGCAAGTAGAGAATTAAAACTACCCACTATTCCTCTTCCTTTTGTCCCATCATCATAAGGTAGGCTTTCAGGAATTCGTCAATTTCACCGTTCATAACGCCGTCAACATCGCTGGTTTCATAACCGGTGCGGACATCTTTGACCAATTTATAGGGTTGCATCACGTAGTTCCTAATCTGGGAGCCCCATTCTATTTTCATTTTACTGGCCTCGATATTCGCGCGTTCTGCCTGTTGCTTTTTTAGTTCGATTTCGTACAATTGAGATCGCAACATTTGCATCGCACGTTGTCTGTTATCCTGTTGCGAACGGGTTTCGGAGCATTGGATTTGGATTCCCGTCGGTTTGTGAACCAATTGCACTTTGGTTTCCACTTTATTCACGTTTTGGCCCCCGGCACCACTGGAACGGGAAGTCGTAATTTCAATGTCGGCGGGATTAATATCAATTTCGATACTATCGTCAACCAGCGGATACACGTAAACGGACGCAAACGAAGTATGTCTTTTGGCATTACTGTCAAAAGGTGAAATACGAACCAAACGGTGTACTCCATTTTCCCCTTTTAAATATCCAAAGGAATAATCCCCCTCAAACTCGAGTGTCACGGTTTTAATACCGGCAGCCTCTCCTTTTTGGAAATTCAATTCTTTTATTTTGTAACCATGTTTTTCGCCCCACATCATATACATGCGCATTAGCATTTCGGCCCAATCGCAACTTTCGGTTCCGCCGGCTCCGGCTGTAATTTGTAATACAGCACTCAAAGTATCGCCTTCATCCGAAAGCATGTTCTTAAACTCGATGGCGTCAATATGATTTTCTGTAAGAGCATATTGCTCGTCCAGTTCCTCCGCAGTAAGTTCTCCTTCCTTGTAAAATTCGTATGCTAATTGCAATTCGTCAGTCATTTCGATTGCCTTATTGTAATCCTCAATCCATTTTTTCTTGTTTCTAAGATTTTTTACGATGAGCTCCGCTTCCTTTGGATTATTCCAAAAATCGGGTGCGAAAGTCTTCTCTTCCTCGTTTGAAATCTCAATTAGTTTGGCATCAACGTCAAAGATACCTCCTCAACGCACCAAGGCGCTCTACAATACCTTTAATTTGTTCGGTAGTTGTCATAAATTATGTAATTTTGTTGGACAAAAATAAGATATAGTTTTTAGAATATGGAAATAAATTTAATTAGCGATACGATTACCAAGCCCACATACGAAATGTTACAATATATGTTTAACGCCGAAGTGGGCGACGATGTATATAAGCAGGATCCAACAGTTATAGAATTAGAGGCAAAAGTTGCGGCAATGTTCGGTATGGAGGCGGGACTGTTTTTCCCTTCGGGAACGATGGCTAACCAGGCGGCCATAAAACTGCATACGCAACCGGGGGAGCAGCTAATAGCGGATAAGTATGCGCATGTTTACCATTATGAAGGAGGGGGGGTCTCTTTTAACAGCGGGGTTTCCTGTTGTTTGCTTGACGGTGATCGCGGAATGATAACCGCTGAACAAGTAGCGGGAGCCATCAATGATCCTGAGTTTTACCACAGCCCTTTGACAAGTTTGGTTTGTGTGGAAAACACAACTAATAAAGGCGGAGGAGCTTGCTATGAAATAGAAGACTTAAAAAAAATAAAGTCCGTTTGCGTTGCCAATAATTTAAAATTTCACCTTGACGGGGCCCGAATTTGGAATGCCTTGGTGGCCAAAAAGCAAAATCCGAAAGATTTCGGGGAACTTTTTGATACCATTTCCGTTTGTTTGTCAAAGGGACTCGGTGCACCGATAGGTTCTGTTTTATTGGCTGATAAGGCTACTATTCATCGCGCTTTAAGAATACGAAAAATTTTGGGTGGAGGTATGCGTCAAGTGGGCTATCTGGCTGCGGCAGGAATTTATGCCTTGGACCATAATTTGGAACGCCTTGCAGAAGACCACAGAAGAGCTAAAGAACTGGCTAATGTGCTCGCCAAAGCGAGTTGGGTTGCTTCGGTGGAACCTGTGGAAACTAATATCTTGATTTTTTCATTGGCTTCTAACTGCAGCGATCAAGCCTTGATAGAAAAATTAAAACAAAAAAACATCTCCATCAGCTCAATGGGACATGGTAAACTTAGAATTGTTACACATCTCGATTACAGGGAAGTAATGCATACCTATGTGCTGGAAACGCTCGAGAAATTGACCTTTTAATTTAAAAAGTTTAAGGTTTAAAGATTCCCCTAAACAGGAACTTTAAACCTTAAACTTTTTTTTATTTAAACAAATTGTCCATTCCTGGAATCATTGGCATGTCCATTTTTGCAACAGCGTCAAGTTCAGCTTCATTAACTTTTGTCGCTTTTTCGATTGCTTTGTTCATCACGATAATCATATAGTCTTCCAGTTGCTCCTTGTCCTCAAGCAAGGAATCGTCAATAGTAACCGATTTTATTTTTCTATTGGCAGTAATCGTCACTTTCAATAAACCGTCAGAACTTTGTTCGTCTATAAGAACTGAATCCAATCGTTTCTTAGTTTCTTCCATTTTTTGTTGGGTTTCCTTAAGTTTTCCCATCATTCCCATTAAGTCCATTTTGATAATTTTAAAATTATAGGATACGAAATTACAAAATTTGGAGCGATACACAATGTTAAATAAGATGAAAAACACTGTCGTTTTGGGCATGGTTTGTATTATTTTTGTAGCTTCTTTTAAAAACTTGAAGCTCAAAAAATGACAGAAAACATACAACCACCAGTTGCTAAAATTATGCCCACCATATTGGAGAAATTTGGAGATGTTAGAATTGACAATTATTTTTGGCTAAAAGACCGAGAAAACCCTGAAGTAATTGATTACCTCAATAAAGAAAATGAATATTACCAAAAAATGACTGTCCATACGCAGGAATTTCAGAAGGAACTGTTCGAGGAAATGAAAGCCAGGATTAAGGAAGATGACGAATCCGTACCTTATTTATACAACGGCTATTATTATATTACCCGATTCGAAAAGGGAAAAGACTATCCCATTTATTCCAGAAAGAAAGAGAGCCTTGAGGCAAAAGAAGAAATCATGTTCGACTGCAACGAACTGGCGAAGGGGAAAAAATATTTCAATTTAAGCGGTTTAAGCATTAGTATTGATAATCAATTTGCCACCTATGCGGTGGATACAGTGGGGAGAAGGATTTACACTTTGCAATTCAAAAATTTGCTTACGGGCGAGGTTTTGGCTGATAAAATCGAAAATACCACGGGAAATTCGACTTGGGCAAATGACAATAAAACTATCTTTTACACCAAACAAGATGAGAATACCTTGCGTTCCGATACTGTGCTGAAGCACATTTTGGGAACCGAAATAGCCGTTGACAAATTGATTTATTTTGAAAAAGACGATACTTATGATGTTGCCGTTGGAAAAGAAAAATCAAAAAAATACATTCTGATAAGTTCTTCGAGCACCTTAACTACTGAATTCAGAACTTTATTGGCGGACAAGCCAGAAGGGAAGTTTACTGTTTTTCAAAAAAGAAAAAGAGGTTTAGAGTATAGCATTTCCCACTATGGCGACAGTTTTTATATTGTAACCAATAAAGACAAAGCAACAAATTTCAAGCTGATGAAGACTCCTGAATCGGCAACTAAAATGGAGAATTGGGTAGACGTTATAGAACACCGAGATGATGTACTATTGGAAGATATTGATATTTTTAAAGACTATTTGGTTGTATCAGAGCGAAGCAATGGTCTGAATAAAATTAGAATCATGCCGTGGAGCGGAATAGAGGAGTATTATCTGCCTTTTGAAAGCGAAACTTATACGGTTCATCCTACTACAAACGTTGATTTTGATACGGATATTTTGCGTTATGCCTACCAATCAATGGCAACGCCCGCTTCGATCATTGATTTCAATATGAAAACCAAAGAGAAAGAAATCAAGAAGGAACAAGAAGTTCTCGGAGGTAAATTTGATAAAAACAATTACACCGAAGAGCGTCTATGGGCTACTGCAGAGGATGGAACGATAGTGCCCATTTCAGTAGTATACAGAAAAGGAATGAAGAAAGACGGTACAAATCCTTTGCTATTATATGCTTACGGTTCTTATGGACATTCGATGGATGCCCATTTTTCTTCAACAAGATTGTCCTTATTGGATAGAGGTTTTATCTATGCCATAGGGCACATTCGTGGTGGGGAGGACTTAGGTAGGAAATGGTACGAAGACGGAAAATTATTAAAAAAGAAAAATACTTTCACTGACTTTATTGACTGTTCGAAATATTTAATAGATCAAAAATATACTTCTCCTGAGCATTTATATGCTGAAGGAGGATCTGCGGGAGGATTATTGATGGGAGTTATTTTGAATATGGCACCAGAGTTATACCATGGAGTAATTGCCCAGGTCCCTTTTGTAGATGTTGCAACCACAATGCTTGACGATACGATTCCATTAACGACTGGGGAATATGACGAATGGGGAAATCCAAACGTGAAAAGGTATTACCATTATATGAAATCCTATTCTCCTTACGATAACGTGAAATCCCAAGCCTATCCTAATATGTATATATCGACTGGTCTGCATGACTCCCAAGTGCAGTACTGGGAGCCCGCTAAATGGGTCGCAAAATTGCGAGCTTTAAAAACCGA
>Ga0209320_10000226_pt1 | contig 29392 bp, 21 predicted proteins | sample Rifsed13ft4_FD_184008 | JGI IMG/M metagenome (GOLD analysis project Ga0209320, IMG submission 184008) | Soil microbial communities from Rifle, Colorado, USA - sediment 13ft 4 (version 2) | ecosystem: Environmental > Terrestrial > Deep subsurface > Rock core/Sediment | place: Rifle, Colorado... | reverse complement strand
TTAGAAAATAAATGAATTGGTTTGTTGTTGTCATCGTATTGAATCTGACTAAATACAAGTTGCACCGAGAGATAAATTAAATTAATGCTAAAAATTATTTTCATATTTCACTAATTATACTCAGAAATTGCTTATTCAATCTTAACACTAATTTTTACAAGAATCAAAGTTTTGCATTGTTCGTATAAAATCTATCAAACCGAGTTGTAGTTTAATCCTAATAATTCACATCTTTATATTAAGAAATAATACGTGTTAAGAAATTGTTAATTAATTTTAAAATTTTTGATTTCCTTCGATTATAAAGGAATAAGAGTTTCCATCTTGGATTGCAATTGTTCATTAAGTTTACTTTCTATATTTTTTAATAGCAATCTTAACAACACAAAAATTGAAATGATTTTACAATCAATATTTTAGACAAGGATAATTATTAAAAGTAGAGATTAACATGCCTTCATTTTTTAATACATGGTTACCTTTTATTTATCTTTATGGTGTCGGAGGAATATTCTTCGTATGTGGTTTAGTGATTGTAAAGAAATCCGGTGCATATAATCCATCCAATAAACGACACCGGTACTGGTGGAAAATTACAATCTTTGGTTTTTTTTATTTTATGATGATGCATGCTCTACTAATACTTGCAGCGCTTTATCTATAATTTAAAACAATATTAAATGAAATTATGGAAGTACATCACAGTTTAGGTACTACAACCGATTGGGTAGTAATGGTTATCTATTTTATTGCCATTATGATATTCGGTTCATATTTTTCTAAATACAACAGAACAACCACGGACTTTTTCTTTGGTGGAAGAAGGTTCGCCTGGTGGTTGATTGCCATGAGTATTCTTGCAACAGGTGTTAGTAGTCACAGCTTCATAAAATATTCAGCTAAAGGATTTGAAGCAGGTTTCTCATCCACTATGACTTATATGAACGATTGGTTCTTTGTTCCCTTTTTCATATTTGGTTGGCTTCCAATAATCGTCTACACAAAAATTAGGTCCATCCCCGAATATTTTGAAAGAAGATTTTCTGCACTAACAAGATTTCTTGCAACTCTTCTACTTTTGTTTTATATGATCGGTTATGTTGGAATTGGATTTCTCACCATGGGTAAAGCTATACTACCGCTGCTTCCTCCCGAATTCACTCTTTTAGGAGTTCACTTTAATGTGACGCTGATGGGATTAATTTTCGTAATTGGATTGATTGTTGGCATTTATATTACATACGGTGGACAAACTGCAGTCATCTTCACCGATCTTGTCCAGGGATTTATGTTGCTTTTTGCAGGTTTGTTGATTTTCGTTTTAGGATTGGATTATTTAGGTGGGTTTAAAGTTTTCTGGAATTTGCTTCCAACTGAATGGAAACTACCTCTTGCTCATTTTAATGATCCACCCGGATTCAATTTTGTCGGGATTTTCTGGCAGGATACTGTTGCCGGGTCAGTTGGGTTTTTATTCATGAATATGGGACTCGTAATGCGATTCATGGCATGTAAGAGTGTTGATGAAGGACGTAAAGCTGCGATTTTTAATATTCTTTTCCTGGTACCGCTTTCTGCAATCGTCGTTGGAAACGCCGGATGGATTGGTAAAGCAATTTCGAGTGTTAATCCCTCTGTGATCACTCCAAATACAAATCCGGACGAAATATTTGTTGTGGTTTCAAATATAATTTCGCATCCCGGAGTATTCGGATTTATCATGGCATCCCTCGCTGCTGCATTAATGTCAACTGTTAGTACATTATTAAATGCAACTGCAGCAGTTTACATCAATGATATTCATCGCCCAGTTAAAAAATGGTTAACTAAAAAAGCTCAAAGCTGGAAAGAAGCAAATGAGCAGGAACTTTTATCAGCAAGAATTGCAACCGTTGTTCTTACTTTTTTAAGTGTTTTGTCGGTTATTCCTTTTAGCCAATTCCCAACTATTTACGAAGCGCACGGATATTTTCACTCAACACTTACTCCGCCTTTAGTTACCGCTATATTCCTCGGAGTATTTTGGAAAAGATACACTAATGCGGCAGTAATCGGGACGCTTGTTGGAGGTGTTGCTCTAATGGTGCTCGGAATGTATTATCCCAGACCGTTGATTCAAATTTTTGATCACGGAACAGCTTTCGATCCTGTACATCCATACACATACATTGGTGCATTGTATAATCTGTTTGTTTGTTCCTTGTTTGCTGTTTTAGCTACTTTAACAACCAAACTACAAATACAAATAGTTGGGAAGATAGAAAAACAAGAAAATCACAGATTAATAATGAGCACTTTTATTGCGGCTTCCTGTTTAATTTTCACAATGATTGTTTTTAATCTTGCCTCATTGCCTGTGTTATTTATTTTAACTTTTGTTATGGTTGCTTTAGTAGTCCTTGCGGCAAATTATTACATAGAATATAATCATGAAAAGAAAATTGATGGACTGACGGTATGGTCAATAAATAAAGCAAAAGAATATTTCAAGGGCAGCAAGATTAACGATCGTGAAGGTGAAAAAGTAAAAGTAAATTGGAAACTAAAAGATGGTGGAGTCGATACAATTCATTTCGCTAAGAATGATATGAAGCGAATGTCTGCCGAAGTTGGTGATCTTGTTTACATATGTGATGTAAGAAGGTATTTCGGCGGGCTTAAATCAGTTCATTCGGTTTATGGCGAACCTCATGATGAAGAAGGCACTGTTTATATTTCTAAAGAACATCTAGCTCAAGGACAATTTGTTAAAGACAAAATGCTAACCGCCGAAAAGGAAATGTGAAGTTTTAAGACAAGAAAATTTTCATACTTACAAATCTAGTTCGTTTGAGTTTTTGTTCTAATCTAGAAGAACTGCTTAATTAAAAGTAACACATGCATCTTCTAATCTAGTGGAAACCTGCGCATAGCTCCCTTTCAGCCTGAGGCTGATAAACTTGAGAAGGGACGAAGGGATGTGTACTTTTTTATTTGCTGATTTTGAGATAATAAAAAGAAATGTGTGATATTAAACTGAGGAGTTTCATTCTGATTCAGTAAAGTTGTTTTTGTCAGGTAATATAGTTTATCCGATTTGGGGTACCGCTTCATAACAGCAGTACATTTTTCTTTATTGCTTCAGTGTGAATGATTAGTTAATTTAATATTAAAAGAAGATGGAGAATTTTAATGGAATCGGTTGATAAATTAGCTCAAAAAGCTATTGGGCTTCGTCCTTTAGATCGAATTAAATTGGTGGAGGCAATTCTATTCAGTCTTGATAAACCTAACCCGGAAATTGAAAAATATTGGATTGCTGAAGCTGAAGCAAGATATGAAGCATATAAACGTGGGGAGCTTGAGGTAACTGATTGGAATGAAATTAAAAAAAGTTATATTCGTTGAAAATTCGTTTTATATCACCTGCTAGTATTGAATTGGATGAAGCCATTAAATACTATAATCATCAATTGCCAGGATTGGGATTTCGTTTTTTTCAGGAGGTTTCATCGTCTATTGATCGAATAAAATTAATTCCTGAGGCATGGACAAAAATAAGTGAAAATACACGACGGTGTATTTTAAAAGGTTTCCCTTATGCAATATTCTATGTACAAGAAAAAGAAGACATCCTGATTACAGCAGTTGCTAACCTCCATAGAAACCCAGAGCATTATATATCTAGAATTAAATAATCTTCGATTTAATAATTATAATCCGATTCATGAGTTAATTACGATTGAGGAGCTGCATTTTCATTTTGGAATTTGAACCTGTGTAACTGTTTTCCATGCTATAGGAAAACCAAAAAAGAACATTATAAATATTTTTATCCCAACAATTACTTTTTTATCACTAGTTCGTTATCCTTTTTATTTACATCAGGAATCTTTTCATCTCCCAACACAATTTTATCAAACTCACCTGGATTATCTAATTTGAACGTTGCAAATTTATTACCTGACTTCCAGACATCAGTAGCATTATAAATTTCTTTCACCGATTCGCCGGCTTTCAATAATGTAAGTTTAATTGGAACTGGGATATTCCCAATCTTTTCAATTTCAACTTCAAGTGAATTATTTTCTTGAACATAAGACTTAATTGCTAAGTCGGGGAATCCAAACTCAAAGAACCATGGCTTCCAGTACCATGATAGATTTTTTCCTAAATAATTATTAAAGGTGTTAAAAAAGTCATATGGTATTGGATGCTTACCATTCCAGCGATGGATGTATTCTTGAAGTGCTTTACGAAACGTATCTCCGCCTAAAAAATCTTGAAGGTAATAATAAGCAATTCCCGATCTTGCATAAGAAGCTACTCGATATGATGTACCTCTTAATAATATTGAAGGAACTATAAGAGGCATTTCCATTTCTTTGCCAGAGAAGGCAGCATAACTATTGGCATTTCTTGAAACGGGATCACTACCCTCAACTTGTGACTGAAATTTCATAGGAAGCATAACAGCCATACCCTCATCCATCCATGCGTATTTCTTTTCGTTAATTCCCATATAGAAAGGAAAATATGTATGTGACGCTTCATGAGAAGTTAAATAAACGGTCCCGGCTAACGTGGAAGATGAACCATCATTAATTATCATAGGATATTCCATTCCTCCCCCGCCATTGAATACTGTAAATGACGGATAAGGAAATGGAACACCGGGCAGATCAGTGGAGAAATATTCCAAAGCATTTCTGGCAATCTCAGCAACACCATAGAAATCTTTGGAATCAGAGTTATAAGCTGCAGAAACAAAAACTCTTCTATATGAATTATGCTCAGGAATTAAGCTGACCGCATCCCATAAATAGTGATCACTGCATCCAAATGCAAAATCTGTAACATAATCTGCTTTGAATTGCCAAATGTTATTTCCTCTGCTTGATAAAAATATATTTTTAGTTATGTAATCATCTTTTGTAATTATGTTTATTACCGTGTCGGAAGTGTGAGCCATTTCAAATTTGTTAAATGCAGATTCACTCAAAATATCTTTTGCATTTTGAAGAACACCCGTTGACCAAACAACAAATTTATCCGGAGTTTCAATCTCAACATCATAATTGTTAAAATCATTATACATTTCCTGTTCACCATTAAAATCAATCTTATCCCAGCCATCAATATCGTCGTAAACAGCTATTTGCGGATACCAGTAAGCTATAAGAAATGATGTAGAATCATAAACACCCATCCTGATGGGAGATCCAGCAGGAATTGTAAACTTCCAGTCAACAGCAATACTAACCGAGGAAATAGGTTTTATCTTTTCGCTAAGCTTAATTATAAGATTTGTATTGGTGAAATTAAGCGATGAATTATCATCGAGAACGATTGATTCATTATTTATTATCAATCGTTTTAACTCAATACCATCGGTTACCGATTCGGATGAGATCTGAAAGTTTCTTGCACTATTACTTTTGTAAAAGTTCTGATATAGCCGGATTACCAATTCGCTTAATGTATCCTGACTGTTATTGTAATATTTAATAGTTTCCGTTCCGTCAATAAACTTGTTGTAGGGACTAAATTTTATTTTAATTTTATAATCGGCGGAGTTCTGCCAATAATTTTCTCCCGGGTTACCATCTTTTGAACGAGTTCCATTCGCAAATGCTTTTTGAATGTTCAATGGAACAAATTCATCCTGAGCATAAACAAATGGAACTAAAAACAAAAAAGAGATGACAAAGATTTTTCTCATGCGACTATCTTTAATTTATTCTTCGAATAGTGAATGATTTGAATTGGAATTAGTTTTTTTCTTACCAAATCTTTCATAAGCAAGATGAGTTACTTCCCTTCCTCTTGGAGTTCGCTGAATATAACCCTGTTGAATTAAAAATGGCTCATACACTTCTTCAATCGTCCCAGGATCTTCATTTACAGAAACCGCCAGCGTATTTAGTCCAACTGGACCGCCGCGATATTTTTCTATAATTGCTAATATTATATCCTTATCCATTTGGTCTAAGCCATACTCATCAACCTCCAATGCTTTAAGTGCTTTCCTGGAAACTTCAAGATCAATTGCTTTTTTATCTTCATAATCTGCAAAGTCACGAGTTCGTCTTAAAAGTCTATTCGCGATTCTCGGAGTACCTCGTGAACGTTTTGCAATTTCATAAGAGGCATCATTATTTATTTTTAGTTTTAAAATTGAAGAGGAACGACGCACAATTTTTTCAAGAGTTTCAGCATCGTAATAATCTAAACGAAATTTTATTCCAAACCTGTCACGTAAAGGAGATGAAAGCATTCCAGCTCTTGTTGTAGCACCAACTAAAGTATACTTCGGTAAACTTATTTGAACTGACCTTGCATTTGGTCCACTATCAATCATTATATCGAGCTTGTAGTCTTCCATTGCCGAATAGAGATATTCTTCTATCACGGGACTTAAGCGATGAATTTCATCAATAAATAAAACAGATTTTTCTTCGAGGTTAGTTAAAATTCCTGCCAAATCACCCGGCTTTTCTAAAACGGGTCCCGATGTAATTTTGAGTTTAACTCCCATTTCATTTGCAACAATGTGTGCAAGAGTTGTTTTACCAAGACCCGGAGGTCCTGTCAACAAAACGTGATCAAGAGCTTCGTCTCGTTTTTTGGCTGCTGAAATGAAAACATTAAGATTATCAGTGACGCTTCTTTGACCATCAAATTCAGAAATAAATTTTGGGCGAAGTGTCTGCTCCAATATTTTTTCTTCTTCAGTTAATTCCGGATTTGTGCTTGGGGATTTTCTCATCTGCAAAAATATTTTAAGTGATTATTTCTTTGTTTCTTATCTTTAAACGATGAATAACTACAACCATAATAGTCATTGTAATAATCATTAAAAAAGCCGAGACAGTAGTGTTCCAAACATTCAAACTTTTATCAAACAATAAAATCAAGCCAGGACTCCATGCACTGCCAAAAAGTATTACTAAATGAGCTACATATATCGATAAAGTATTCCTTCCTATCAGCACAAGTAATTTGGGTATACTATTTAATTTTAAAGATACAAAGGAAACAATTGAATTTAATATTAAAACAAATCCAACACGCAGAGAAAGAAGTCCGTAAGAATCTGTTAGGTATTTGATAACTTCATTTTGTGTGCTGTTGTAAATTATTTTGCTGATGGCAAACAGAAAAATCAGCAGCGATCCCATTATCGCAAGCTTCAAACTAAACCGAGTTGTTTTGAATATAAAAGGTTTTTTAGCAAGATAACTTCCGAGCATTGCACCGCAAAGTAAATATCCAACCCAGGGGAAAAGAGGAAATAACGACCCGGTTTTCTCATAAAAATATGCCGCAATTGGTACCGGGAAATAATTGGTCCAACTTATCTGCACAATAAATGGCCAAAGTCCAAAAAAGAAAAGTGCTCCTAACGAAAATATAAGAGTATCTCTGTTCCCAACTTTTTCAGAAATGAAAGCAAATAACATGATAAAGAGGATTCCGAATCCAATAAGATGAAGTACATCGACAGTGAAAAATATAACCCATTGTTCAGGTGTTACATCAGAAAAAACTACAACTGTTGCAGTAGGATAACGGATTAGATATCCCAAACCGACAAGCAATAAAAATCTGAAAATTCCTTTTTTAACTCGATGGTTCTTGAGAAAAGGTTCTTTTGCTAATCTTAACAAATAAGTAAATACTGTTCCCGCGGTAAAAAGAAAAATAGGTGCGGTCATTCCTCGCATAAAAAACCATATAGAAAATATGGTGGAATCAAAATTTCTATAATCATTTGAGAGAAGAACATCTACCGTATGTCCCTGAACCATTTGAAGCACGGCAAATGCTCTTAAGAGATCGATAAAGATTATTCTATTCTTCTTAGAATTAAATGTCATTTAGAAATTAGAAACTCAATTAACTTGATGTAAAATAAGAATTCAGTTGAATAAAGTGAAATGAATTATTTGGTGAAAGAATATTTGTCAGTTTAGTTAAATTTTATCTATAGACATTATGGTATAAAAATAAAAAAGCCCATCGCAATGATGGGCTTTCACATTCATCTATTTTAGAGCTTATCTTACGCTAATCGTTCTTGGTTTTACTCTATCATGTTTAGGAAGCTTTACAACAAGCTGACCGTTCTCAAACCTAGCTTCGATTCTTGTTTCATCAATACTATTTGAGATATTAAACTTTCTGTAGTAATTACCAATTTCATTTTCGTTAAGAATATAATTTCTTTTGATTGCTTCAGAGAAATTTATTCTTCCGAAGATAGCAAGAGAAGTATCTTCCAGTTTAAGCTGTACGTTCTCTCTTGGAACTCCCGGCATATTTGCTGTTAAAACAAATTCATCTTCTGATTCATAAATATCAGTCAATGGCGCTAAGAAAGTTTCCTTCTCAAGAATTTCATCAATTGATGGATGCTCAGTTTCCTTTACTGAAACTAGATCTTTATTATTATTTTTTTCGTTATTCATATTATCCTCTTGTAATTTTTATAATTTTCAATTAATTAATGTGTTATTGCTTTTTCTTATTCTTTTCGTTTTCATCATCTACAACTTCGTATGAAGCATCCTGCACTTCTTTCTCATCTTTTTTTGTCTGTTCGCCGGTTTCTTGTGGACCGCTTTGTGGACCTTCGTGAGGAGCTTGTCCGGCAGCACCAGCTTGTGCATAAAGTTCGGAAGCTACTTCACTCCATATTTTGTTGAGTGATTCGGTTGCAGATTTAATCTGATCGGAATTATTTGTAGCGATTGCATCTTCAACCTTTTTAATTTCAGTTTCCAGTTTAGCTTTTGAAGCTGCAGACATTTTATCACCCATTTCGCTTATCTGTTTTTTAGTCTGGAATACCAAACTATCGGCTTGATTTTTTATCTCAACTGCTTCCTTTTTATTCTTATCTTCAGCAGCATGTTCGGTTGCATCTCTTCTCATTTTTTCTACTTCTTCTTTTGATAACCCGCTCGAAGAAGTAATTCTTATACTTTGTTCTTTATTGGTAGCTTTATCTTTTGCAGCAACATGAAGAATACCATTAGAATCAATATCAAAAGTAACTTCAATTTGAGGTACACCTCTAGGAGCAGGCGGAATTCCATCTAAATGAAATCTGCCTAATGTCCTGTTATCTGCCGCCATTGGTCTTTCACCTTGCAGAACGTTAATTTCTACTGATGGTTGACTGTCAGAAGCGGTTGAAAATATTTCACTCTTTTTAGTAGGGATAGTAGTGTTTGCCTCGATCAATCTGGTCATTACACCACCAAGAGTTTCAATACCGAGAGCAAGTGGAGTTACATCCAGAAGGAGAACATCCTTGATATCGCCCGTTAATACACCGCCTTGAATTGCAGCTCCAATTGCTACGACTTCATCCGGATTTACTCCTTTATGGGGCTCCTTTCCAAAAATGTTTTTCACTAATTCCTGAACCATGGGAATTCTTGTTGAACCTCCAACAAGAATTACTTCATCAATATCTTTTGCGGAATAGCCTGAATCTTTAAGTGCTGTCTCACAAGGTACTTTTGTTCGGTTAACTAAGTCATCAATTAACTGTTCAAGTTTGGAGCGTGAAAGTGTAATATTTAAATGTTTAGGACCATCCTGGGTTGCAGTTATAAAAGGAAGATTAACATCAGTCGAGACTGATGAAGATAATTCTATCTTAGCTTTTTCAGCAGCTTCTTTTAATCTCTGTAAAGCCATCGGATCTTTGCGTAAATCTATTCCCTCATTTTTCTTGAATTCATCTGCAAGAAAATCAACTACTCTTTGATCGAAATCGTCTCCGCCTAAATGTCCATCGCCATTAGTAGATTTAACTTCAAATACTCCATCACCAAGTTCAAGAATCGAAACATCAAAAGTTCCACCTCCAAGATCATAAATGGCGACCTTATGATATTTTTCCTTTTTATCCAATCCATAAGCTAAAGCGGCAGCAGTCGGCTCATTAATTATTCTTCTAACATTTAATCCTGCAATTTCACCGGCATCTTTTGTTGCCTGTCGCTGCGAATCATTAAAATAAGCCGGGACTGTAATGACAGCCTCGGTGACAGGCTGACCTAAATAATCTTCGGCAGTTTTTTTCATTTTTTGAAGAATCATGGCACTGATTTCCGGTGGTGAATAAACTCGATCACCTATTTTAACTCTGGCGGAATTGCCATCACCGGGAATTACTTCATAAGGCACTTTAGTTTTTTCCTCACGAACCTCATCAATAAATCTTCCCATGAATCTCTTAATTGAAAAGACTGTGTTTTTAGGATTTGTTATTGCTTGTCTTTTTGCAGGTTGACCAACTAATCTCTCGCCTGTTTTGGTGAATCCGACAACAGATGGAGTTGTTCTTCCACCTTCTGAATTTGGTATGACAACCGGATCGTTACCTTCCATAACCGAAACACATGAGTTTGTTGTTCCTAAGTCTATTCCGATAATTTTTCCCATTAAAATTTTCTCCTTTTATAATGTACTATGATAAAATAATTTTATAATTAATATTTTTTTACTTGATTTGAATCTGTCGTTCTTTAACAGGTTTGTGTGTTGCTTTTTCAAGACTTATTTTAAGTATTCCATTCTCAAACTCTGCATTAGCAGAATCGGGATTAATTTCTTCATGCAAAGTGAATGATCTTGCAAATGGACCATAAATTCTCTCATTTCGAATTAATGCCTTCTGCTTTTTATCTTCACTAAATTTTTTCTCACCTTTGATGGTAAGAATATTATCTTCGAGTGAAATATTGATATCCTCTTTTTTGAGACCGGGAATTTCAGCTTCGAAATAAATATTTTTTTCATCTGCGGAAATATCTATCTTTGGTAAGAATGTATTATTATAATCGAAGTTTGAAGGAAATTCTCCGAAAAATCTGTGGACTTTGTCTCCAAGATTTTCGAAATCTCTTAAGGGTTCAAATTTAATAAGTGTCATTTTCGTTTCTCCATTGTTAGTAATTAATTCTTTTATTGCAAATTACTAATAAAGATATGTGCCAGAACGGGAAAGTGCGAAAATTGGCGTTAACATGGACTTTCTGGTTAAGGACATTTTAACGAATTTATTCAACTTGGCATAAGATGCGTCTAAAAGGCAGAGATAATCAACTTATGGCTGTATGTCAGCCACTTTACCAATGAACGATAAATCTGAAAAAACACATGGATAGCTTATTCAGGATTGATGATTTTGACATAAAACTCGATACCGAAATTATCGGGCGTAATTTTATTTATTGCGAAGAGATTGATTCTACAAATGATTATCTCGGTAAACCCGAGTCAGATAAACTTCCCAACGGAACCGTTCTTTTAGCCGAGTATCAAACTAAAGGTAAAGGAAGAAAGGATAGAGTATGGCAGAGTCAAAAAGGGCAAAACCTCACATTTTCTATTCTTCTTAATAATAGAAAATTTCTGCCCGAAAATTTGAACATTCTCAATTTCACTGTTGCTCTTTCCATAGCATTGCCTCTTGAGTATCATTACCGATTGAAGGCAAACTTGAAATGGCCAAACGATGTTCTTATTAATTCTAAAAAAGCGGCAGGTATTCTACTGGAGTCTGTTTTTGAAGGATCAAAAGTGAAACGGCTGATAATCGGAGTCGGAATAAATATTAATCAAACAATTTTCCCGGCCAAATTTATTTATCCTCCGACCTCTTTAAGAAATGAACTTGGCAAAAATGTAAAGCGGGAAATCTTTCTTGCCGAGTTTCTTAATTCATTTGAAGAACTGCTGCAAAAAACAATTCAAAATAAACATACTATTCTGAATGACTGGAAAGCACGCTGCGATATGATCGGGAAAAGAATTACCATTGTTGAAGGTGAGAAAATATTAGATGGCATATTTGAAGACATTGATGACAATGGGTTTTTGCTCCTAAAAGTAAAGGGAAAAACTGAGGTTATTCACTTTGGAGATGTAAGCGCTAGACGGTAAGATTTGTGTCCAGCCCCGTTACTTTTTGCACCTTCTTGCCATGTTATTCTATAAAGATGCTTACACAAGCAATTGTAAAATGTTGGAAACCGTTTCTTTCATTTCTTTTCTTGGAACTATAACGTCTATAAAACCATGTTCTAGAAGAAATTCGGATCTCTGAAATCCTTCAGGTAAATCTTTTCCAATAGTTTGACGTATAACTCTTGGTCCCGCAAAACCGATAAGCGCTTGTGGTTCAGCGATATTAATATCGCCAAGCATTGCATAGCTTGCGGTTGTTCCACCCGTAGTTGGATCTGTAACGATTGAAATGTAGGGAATTTTTGCTTCGGACAAACGGGCTAATCTTGAACTTGTTTTCGCCATTTGCATAAGCGAAAATGCTCCTTCCATCATTCTTGCACCGCCGCTTGCAGAAATAATTATCAGCGGGATTTTATTTTTATAAGCTGTATCTGCAAGTCGTGCTATTTTTTCACCAACCACTGAGCCCATACTTCCACCGATGAACTTAAAATCCATACAGCCAAATGCAACATCCTTTTTATTTAGCTTTCCGGTTCCGGTTCTGATAGCATCGTACAATCCTAACTTTTTAATCGTATCATTAATTCTACTGGAATATTTTTTAGTATCTACAAATTCAAGAGGATCAGCCGATCGCATTTTCTTGTTTATTTCTTTGAATGATCCTTCATCTAACAGAATCTTTATATACTCATAGCTTCCAATTCTAAAGTGATAATTACATTTTTGGCAAGTCCAAAGATTTGTTTCCAACTGTTTCTTATGAATTATTTCATTACAGCTTGGGCATTTTTCCCACAAACCGTCTGGCAATTCCTTTTTAAAAGTATTGGGAGAAATATTTTCTTTAGATCTTTTGAACCAAGCCATTAGTTGCTCGCTTTATTTACATCTGCGAAAATTGTAATAACCTTGTTTGGTTCTTCAGGATCATTTGATGAAACTGTAATTGTTCGGCTCATTCTTCCTTGCCTGTTTTTAGTGTCCAGATCAACTTTGATCGTACCATCTTTACCCGGCTCAATTTTTTTACTGCTTACCAATGCTGCTGTGCAGCCGCATGATGTTTTGATATCCTTAATATCTAAACTAGTTTTTCCATTATTAATAAATTTGAAAGTATGACTGACAACATTACCTTCCTTAACTTTTCCAAAATCAAATTGTGTTTCGGGAAAGTATATCTTTGGTAATTTTTCTGAAGTTAGCGAAGTACCGGGAGCTAAAATGTTTCCGCTTATCTTCAACCTAATTTCTTTATTGGATGGATCGCTAGTTACGACGTAAACATACTTCTGTTGTGCTCCTAATCTTCCTGAAGAATTAAATGCAACTTTAATTGCTGTTGATTCACCCGGTTTTAATTCTGATTTATCCGGTTTTGCTGCAGTGCAGCCGCAGGATGCACGGACATCAGTAATTTTTAATATATCGCCGCCTGTGTTGGTAATCATAAAATTAAATTCGACCATTTTACCCTGTTCGATATTACCAAAGTCATATTCAGTGCTTTGTACTGTCGCTTTGGGTGACATTAATTGAGCAAATGTAATTGATAAACTAATAAATGATAAAGTTAGAACTTTTTTAATCATAGTGTTTTATCCCTTACAATAAATTTTTTAAGATAATTTGGTTCAAGAAAATCAAATTCATTTTTTAGTATCTCATTGCCAAAGTATTTAGCCCACTTTGCAACATATTCCGGTTTCGGACTGTTAATTGCCCGCTTTTGATTAACCGGTTCAGAACTGAATGATGCATTACCGTAAACCGGACAATCTTTTTCAATGTTAATTTGATCAGATGCTTTTACAATCTCCAAAACCCGTGCAAATATATAATTATTAGCTCTAACTTTAAACTTAGCAAAATATATCTCTTCTGAATTTACCTTATTGGCTATAACGAATTCTGTACCATCTTTTAATTGATTTGATAACTGAAATGCGAGCGCTTCAAATGTTGGTACAGGAATTATGGGAAGTGATGCTCCAAACGCTATGCCCTTTGCCGCTGACATACCGATTCGTAATCCGGTAAAAGAACCCGGTCCAGCCGAGACTGCTAAAGCTTTTAAATCTTTTAATAAAATTCCGGATGCTTTAATAACGGAATCAATGATTTCAAAAATCTTTTCAGCGTGAGAATTTTTAAGATTTACATTCATCTCGAAGAATTTATTCTCATCAAAGTAAACACATGCGCCGCAACAGCTTTGCGATGTTTCAATTGACAATATTGGAAGCTTATCAAGCATTTCTAAGAATTCGTATTTCTCTGCTGTTATCTGAATTCATTTTGAAATTTATCTCGATTCTTTTATGTGGTAACACCTCAGGAAATAAATTCCCCCATTCAATAAATACAATTGCATCTTTATCATTCAAGTAATCATCAAAACCGATATTGAAAAGTTCTTTTATGGATTTTAATCTATAAAAATCAATATGATAGAATTTGAAAGAATTTTTGTACTCATTTACAATTGCGAAGGAAGGGCTGTTTACCCATGTTATCCCATAATTAATCAATGTTTTTTTAACGAAAAAAGTTTTTCCTGCACCTAATTCACCAGATAAAACAATAACTTCACCTCCGGTTAAAACTGCAGCAAATGATTTTGCGATTGTTTCAGTTTCACTTTCCGATTCAACAACCGCTTTAAATGGAAATTCCATTTTACTTTGGTTCCATTGTTATTACGGGCAGTAACATTTCATCAAGCGAAACTCCGCCATGTTGAAATGTATCTTTGTAATGAGTTAAGTATTTGTGATACTCAGTGGGGTAAACAAAATAATAATCTTCTTTTGCGATGATGTAGTTGATCGTAACACCGCGTTTAGGAAGTTTATAATCCCCAGCATTTTTAATATAAATTGCATGTTTCTCATCAACTTTGAGATTTCTACCATACTTAAAACGTAAGTTTGATGATGCTTCCCTATCACCTAAAACTTTTGCACCTCGTAAAGCTCTAATACTTCCATGATCTGTTGTGATGATTATTTTCGATTTCTTTAATGAAGAAATAGATTTTAAAGTTGATAACAGCGATGAATGTGTGAACCAGCTATTTGTTAACGAACGGTAAGCAGACTCATCCGGAGCAATTTCTTTCAAAATATCTGAATCTGATCGTCCGTGTGCGATCATATCTAAAAAATTAACAACAACGGCAGTGAGATGAGTGTTCTGATATGATAAAATATTATGTTCAAAATTTCTACCGACTTCCGGATCAATGATTTTAATATACTTCAAATCATTTTTTAATTTAATTTTTTTTCGATCAAGGAAAAGCTGCAGCAATTCCCTTTCATATTTGTTCATACTGTTTTCATCATCATCACCGCTCTGCCATAATTGAGGATAGTACTTTTCTATTTCTGATGGATATAATCCGCCGAAAAGAGAATTTCGAGCATAGGGAGTCGATGTCGGTAAAATGGAATAATAATAGCTTTTATCAATTTTGAAATAATTTGTTAAGTGCTTTTCCATTACAAGCCATTGATCTAAACGAAGACAATCCAAAACGAAGAGAAACACATTATCATGATTTTTAATTTCATCAACCAGATATTTGTTCAGAATATCTACGGTCAAAGTCGGCCTGTCATATTCTACAGATGAATTTATCCATTCACGATAATTGTGCTCAATAAATTTTGAAAATTCTTTATTTGCTTCCCGCTTTTGATCTATGAAAGTTTGGCGCAAACCAATTTCCGGATGAACATCAAGCTCAAGGTCCCAATTGACAAGCTTTAAATAAATTTCAATCCACTCGTCAGAATTTAGGTTTTGTAACATAGCTTGCGAAATCTGGTTAAAGTCATGAAGATAATCCATCGCTGCATGTTCACCGGTGATTTTTTTGCCTTCAAGAATTTTTTTACATACTAATAAAACTTGACTGGGATTAACAGGTTTCGTTAAATAATCGGAAATTTTATAACCAATTGCTTCGTTCATCAATCTTTCTTCTTCATTCTTAGTTACCATAACAACGGGAATGTTTGCATTGTAATCTTTAATTTGTGAAAGAGTTTCCAATCCGCCCATTCCAGCCATCATTTCATCAAGAAAAATCAGATCATAATCTTTTTCCTTAACAGATGAAACTGCATCTTCACCATTTGTTACAGTATCAACGGTGAATCCTTTTTCCGATAAAAAGATAATATGAGAACGTAAAAGCTCTATCTCATCATCAACCCACAATATTCTATTCTTCTTTATCATTTGACCTTTTAGTATTTAATTATGAAAAATTAGTTTGCAAAATTGAAAACTTAAACCCAAAGAACGTTACCTAAAATTTTTTTAATAATTGGTAGGGCGACCGGATTGGTCGACCTTACAAAATTAAAGGTTCAGAATTTTCTACTAACCCCGTTCCTTTAGAAAGAGTCGCATAAGCCAGAAAAAGACATTGCGAGTCCGTTAGTTAGCGGACGAAGCAATCTCAGATTTAGTTGGAATAATTAATTTAAGATTGCTTCATCCCGATAAGCCGTACAGCAAACCGAAAAATCGGGATTCGCAATGACAATACAAATATTTTGCAACACACCTTTTAGTTTGTGTGGTAATCTTTCAAGACGACATGGATTAATTCAAACCATAAACCACTTGCTTAGTGTAAATTACTGAATTGAAATATGAACATCTAATCCGGCTTCGTTAGTTGTTGTCGGAGGAATTCTTGCTGCTCCTTCAGGTTCAACTGATGATCTGCGATAGAAAATAGATAATGTAACCTTTGAACTTATGGTATATTTAATTCTCGGTTCGAACGTAGTTCTTATAGTACCATCTTTGGGAGTACCGTCTTCAATGAAATCGGTCATGTCATAAATTACAGTAGAATTTTTAGTGCTGCTATAAGAAAATGTAAACTCAATGTCGTTCTTTAACGAAATTCCGAATAAGGGTAGTTCAAATCCGCTCTTTGAATATCCTGCAGTTATTCCAATATCTTTTGAAAATGTCTCGGTAATATTTCTTGTGGAATTTCCTAAATCAAAACTTGTTCGTGTGGAATATTTAAAGCTGCTGATTAAGCTGCCGCCCCAAAGATCCCCAAAAGTAAAATTAAAACCTGCTAAAGGTGCAAATGCATAATCAATTCTTTGAGTTAAAATTTCTTTATTTCCATCGGGTGTTAATTTCCATCCTTCAGTGTATCCAGATTTATATTCGTGCGTCAAGCTAACTCTTTTAGCAAAGGATTTGAATAAGAAGAAAGTCTCCAAACCATCCCACGATATTCTCCAGTTTGGACGGGGAACATATTTTACAAAATCCTTTAAGAATCCGAGCTTTGAAAAGATTGGAAAGCTTTCGAATCCTTGGACAAAAGCTGCAGATAAATTTTCTCTTGGATTGGGTGAATCCGGATTATATAATTCGTTTACATGTTTTATCCCGCTTTTGAAAACACTTAAAAACAATGATGGTGGAAACGATAAAAACGATCTATCTATTGTTCCTGAAGAAGTAATGTTAGTAATGGTAGTTGTGCCTGATGCATCGGATCGTAAATTGGTGCTTCTATTGATTGACCAGCCAACTCTCCAATTAAGATCTATTTTCGCTCCCTCCCAAAGCGGCCGAGAAGTTTTGAAGTCAAAACTATTTTTTTGGGAGAACACGTCTTGTAAATTTCCATCAGGAGCGCGGGGACCAACATCATCATTCAATCCCAGCATGAATCCACGTGAAGGTCCGTTACCGGCGTTAAACATTATTCCCCAAAAATTATAAAAACCAGTTCCCTTTCCGGCAATTCCAGATTTCGAAACATTGTTGTCACTGGAAAAACTAAAGTTGATTGTTTCATAATCAAACAAAAGAACCTTGGTAAATGTTTTTAAGAATTTTAGGGCATTTACAATAATTGATTTTTTAGGTGTTCCATCAATCAGTGAATCTCCGACCATTGATGAATCAGATAGAATGGTTTGAAGCGAATCAGCTTTGATTTTATTCGTGGCATCAGGTGATTGTTCATTCTTGGTTTCTTCACCTACAATCCTTTCTCTTCCTCTAGTCCGATTAGTTTGCGTTTGGGTCTGAATAGGTGGCGTAACCTTTTCATCAGGAGTTTCCTGAAAGAGCGGCTGCATCAGAGATTTAAGTTTTAAAGTAAGTGTTGCATTCACTTTACTCCCGAATCCCGCTCCTCTTCCTAAAACTTCCTGTCTGAAATCATTACTCCAGCTATAGCTTGCAGAATATCCAGCACTTACGGTGAAGAACTTATTAATATCCCACAATGAAGGAAGTCTTGGCGAAGTTCTGAAATCAACAGATTGCTGATACTGATAATCTTTACCGAAAAATTTTCCGGAAAATATTTCTCTCCAAATTTCACTTTCGGATCTTTGTTGACCAAATTGATCAGTTTCAATAAACGCCAGAGATGAGCTAATGTTAACATTGTAATTGGTACTGAGGTTAAGCAATCCGCCTTCGGTAATTTTCCATGCAAGATTAAATCCTCTGGAAGTTGTAAAATCTCGCGAGATAATTTCTTTCGCATCAATATTATTTTGAGGACGCGATAGATTTACATTTCTATTTCTCCTTGCTGTTAGATTAAGAGAAAAATTCTGTGGTGTGAAATATATTTTTGTATTTCTATAATCAACAAGCAATGAAATTATTGAACCAATAATCGGAATGTTCGCCGGATAAATAAAATAATCCGGACTAAGGTTCAATCCATAACTTAGGTTTGCATTCCAAATCCAGCTCTTATTGTTCAGTACTGTCGGACTTCTACTAAATGTCTTATTATAATTAAAGCCCATTGTGACTGAATTAAAAGAATCTCTTATGAACCAAAGCTTAGTAGGTATTTTAAGCTTTATGTTTGAAAGAGACCATGAATCCGAGACATTTACAGTTTGCGATTCAGAAATTAATTGCTCTGGAGTTTTTGTAGTTGTCTTTGCTGAATCATTTCTAATATTTCTAAGCTGCTGCGCTGCTTCATCAACTTTCACGTCAGTTCCTGGAAGATAAAGTGGTTTTCCAATTGATTCTGAGTGCGAATAATTTATTCTAAGATTACTTTCCGGCAAATTTATCGGCAGTAACTTTAAAATGTCGAGGTCTGCAGACGCTGCCCAATTTTTTGATTCAACTCGAGAACCGAACCTGTCTGCAAGCCGATGAAAATAAGGATCAGTTCGACTCATGTTGAAATTGACAGAAAGCAGATCTGCCATTTTGATTGAAGTAGACATGCTGTAAGCCCAACCAGGCGTATCTTCTGCCCCGATGACACGAAGTTCGTTAACCCAAACTTCTCCTGATATGCTTCCGATTGAATTAGGATTTGTAGTGTTGTAGATTCCCACCATTAAAAATTTCACTTGAGTTAAAGTCGGAATTCCTTTTACTAAATAGAAATGACCGGGTAATCCCGGCACCGGTATTTTAACTCTTTGACTAATTGAATCTCTTCCTTGTTTAATTGAAGTCAATTCGGAGAATAAAATATTTATCTCATTCCATCCAGGTCTAACCGGTTGACGATATTCATAATAATTGTTTGAATCAGTACCAAACCTGAAGTAAACTTCTGCATTATAATTTTCATCAAGTGAAGAAACTGAAGTTGGGCCAGGATTATTATCGCCGTGAATAAATAATTTCATCTCTTTGTAGTTAAAAACATCGAGCGGACGATACATATATCTTACAGCTTCTCTTGATTCCCCATCCGGAAGATTCTGAAGAATAAGATTTAATGACTGTTCATTGCGAAATACTTGCTCATCAGGTTTGGTTCTGTCTCTCTCTTGATTGACACCGGGAGGAATTTCATAATCCGGATTATCCTCATAGCTGATTACTGAGACAGATAATACCGTATCCTGTGGGAGTACCTTTTGCCACTGGCTTCCAACAAGATTAAACTCTGCAAAACGGAGATGAACTGCTTGATCAACACCTGTTACAAAAAATCTGATAGCTTCAACAGTAGTAAAACTCGGATCACCAACTTTTGTAAGAGTGTCCTTCAAAGGAATGCGGTATAAATACCAGCCTGCATTGTCACCACCGCCGGAGATAAACTTATTTGTTGAGGCGCTCGTATCAAGTGGTATTTCATATCTAAAAAAGCTGTTGATTAAATTTATGTTACCATTTCTATTTAAATCTTCAGTATCGGGCAATCGTCCAATATCGCTTAATATTGCGTTACCTTGTGCACCGTTAATGCTGTAATAATCAAAAATAGACTTAATACTTGCGGTTTGTGTAAAAGTGAAATTATCACCACTCGGATCAGAATCTGTGCTATTGAAATTTACTCTTTCTTGATCGTCCGTCAAACCGTCAATTCCTGTATCTTCCTTTCCGTCAACATCAATTGCATCGTTGCCATCCTTATCTTCAGTGTCAAGTGTTCTATTGGGAATTACATCTTCACTTATTCTTCCTATATCAATATAAACTTTTGAATTTATTGGAGCGTTTTCAACCTTTAACCAAAATTCAATGAACTCAACATTTTCTTCCACAAGATTACTTGCAGTTGATGAAAGCAGCTTCATAATTCCACCCCAATTTTTATTACGATCTTGTAAAGACGGAGTGTAGTTATAAGTTCCCTGTGTGTCAGGAAGAAAAACATAATCCATTACCGTAACATTATCTTCCTGTTTAGATACACGTTTTCTTGATCCCCAAATATCCTGAACACGAACATCTGAAGGCGTTGCTGTGTACCAAAAACTTTTTGCTTTGAAGTTCATCAATTCTTGATCTGAAAATGCCGGTAAAGTCGGAAGCTCCCGCGGTGGACTAAGTTCTTTCCATGCAGTATAGGAAACACCAACGGGAATAATTCGTTTTGCGCCTTCAAAATCATCTATGTAAGCAATGCTGCTTCCATTATCAGAAACTATTGTACTTTTCTTCGTGTTTGGATCCGGATTGATATAAGCAAACTCACCCTGCAATGTAAAACTTGACATTTGTTTAGTTGATATTACTTTATCTAAAAGCTTTGTGAGAAAAGGAAGATCACCGCTTGTGCTAAAATCCAAACCGTAAATGGTATTACTTAACGGCTCTTCACCAATTCTTACTTTATCACTTAAAGTTTGTTGATTAAGATTTAGAATAGAAAAACCGAGTTTTGTTTTCTGTGAAAAATCAAAAATTCCCCTTGCCCCCAACAATGTTTTTGATGCAAGCTGGAAAAGATCATTCTGTTCGTAAGTAATTTTTAAATCAGCACCGGGAACAAGAGCAGCATCATTTCTAATTGTTAGCTGTCCGATGTTATAATCAACTATGTAATCAATTCCTGGAGTCAATTCTCGTCCGCTTAATCTTACACGGACAGAATTTTCAACTACATTAAATCCTAATTGATAGACCGAGCTTGCCTCACCGGAATATTTTCCTGTAAGTATCCATTTATCTTTTACTTTTTGCTGTTGAGCAAAAGTTTTTGTTGTGTCATAAACCAATTGAAACTTAAGCGAATCACCATTTTGCAAATCGGTTGGAATATTTCTACCAAAAGGTTCGAGCACAGGAAAAATAATTTCACCGGTTTGAGGAATGATGGTTAAATTAGTACGCCAATCAAAAACGTTATCAGGATTTGCTTGATCCGCAGCGTCATAATTATCAAAACCAAATGCATTCAGTAATCGGACATTTCCTTGTCCACCGGGTAATTCAACAACAGGATCCTGACCTGAGACTTCATACTTAACCTGAAATTCAAATCCTTCTTTTTTAATGTTTCTTCCGCCAACCGGATAAATATTTTTTAATTGGAGTTTCCATGCTTGTGCAAAATTTCCGCCAGGTTGGAGATTTGCCGGTTTAATTAGTTTCAATATCAGTCTTTGAGAATCTGTGGCTGCAGAACTAATAAACTCACCATAATAACCATCATCTTGCGCTCCCGGACCATTTTCAACTCTATATGCTACTGCAATTATATCATCATTATTAATTTGAGTGTTGAACGTTAAAAATCCCGTGTATTCGTTAAGGTTGTAGTCATCACCTTTAGTAAGCAAACGAAACCTTCCTGTTTCACTTTCACCCGGTTTAGGTGTAATTGCTAAACGATTAGTGCTATCATATTTTTCATTAGAAAGTATCTGAGGCAAATTAATATATGCATTTGCCAATCTTTCTTTAGCAGGATCTTTTCCAATAGTTTGTATTGATTTCCAAACTTCAATGTCTTTGATTAAAAAACGTGTGTCAATTTCAGGCGTTGCATTATCGTAATATCTTTGGAAGAGATTGAGATCAGGGTTTTGACTTGCATAAACCGTATCTACAAAATAATGATTAGTTGAATAGTCGTAACCTCGTTTTTCAAATGTTTGGGATGTTGTTCCGCCCGAAACTGAAACTTCTTTTACTTCACCTTTTTTTTGGCTCGCTATAGTTGTTAGCGATAAGGGACCAACCTTAAAGTTGGCTTTAACGCCAAAGAGAGCTTCACTTCCGCCAACTAAAGGAGAAGTCTGTAATGAAACGTTTCCAGCTTCAACACTTTGAACTATTTCATCTTCATAACCGGTGTATTTTATCTTTAGCTGATTTTCATATTCAAATGTTCTTTCAGTATTCCAATCGGCAACAATATTAAGTTTATCTCCTATCGTTCCGCTTACATTAATTTGCACTTGCTGCTTGAAGTCCGGTTCATTTCTTGTGTTGCCAAGACGTGAGGCGGTCACACCTTCAGTAGTTTCATTTCGCCAAGCACCGTGAATATCGACCGCGCCACCGATTCTTAAGCTAATTTTTGGCTCACCGAAAATACTGAGTACACCAACACTTGGAAGAGGAATTTCGAGATTAGTTATATCTTTAATTAATTCACCTAATTCCTTTTTAGTTTCCTTTAGTTCATAAGCATAGCCGATGCTTTCCCAAATCTCGCGTTCCCTTAAACCAAGCCGCATTTGAACATAATCATCAATTGTCATTCGTAAAATTATCTTTGTCTGTTGTCCGGCAACTTTCTCAATAATCTCAACATATTGTCCGGTCGAATCAATCCGAATAGAACGAGTTATAAATTTTTGGTCGGGATACGCAAAAAACTTTGACGTCTTCTTTCTCTTTAATTCAACATAAGGTTTATCTTCTCGATGGTATTTGAAATATTTTATTCTTGCGGTCGAGTCAAGTGCGGCTGAGTCCACTTTCACAGTATCTACAAGTGATAAAAGTGAATCCGAAATTATTTTAGTTGTATCTGTACGAACAATTTTACCATTTAGTGTATCTTTCAATTTTCCTTCTATTTCGTCTTTCACATCAGTCGTGTCATCGGTAAAATAGGTAAAATCGATCGGTTTACCTTTAAGTGAATTTTCAGATAAATAGTTGGTTGAGTTAGTTGCAGGTGAGGGAAAATTATTCTTCTGTGTGGTGCTTAATTGCAACAATGCATCAACCCAGAGTTCCTTGTTGACCTGGGAATGATATTGAGAGAAGAATCCAAAATTTGTTGCGACATAAAATAGAAATACCGATGCCGCGAGGACTTGGAGGAATTCCCTAAATAGATTTATTTTTTTACGTCTGATGATAATCCTAATTACTAAAAATAAAACTGTTCAAACTGTAAAAAATTCTATAAAAATCCTCCAAATGTTTATTATTTCGCCGAAAAAATTAGAGAAATAATGATTTAATATCAAGAATAATATTAAAAACAATAATTACGCCAAAAACTTATGAATTTGCCAGAATTGAAATAAGGTAATTTTTTACGACTGAACTTAGAATAAGATATGCCAGATTTACGATTCGGTTAATCGTGCTCGAAAATCTGGTATATCTAACGTGACGGAACAACCAGGAGGTTGTTTCCTACAATGTAAATTTTGTAATGACTTCTTTGTACTCAGGAAATTTTGATTTTATCTTTGCATGTTACTAGATTGTCAAGAACCATTTCGTAACAGAGATAAAGATATGCCAGATTTGCACTGCCAAGACTTGCTTTGAGAAATCTGGCATATCTAACGTCGGTACAACCACCGCCAGAGGCGATCAAAAGGAGGTCGTTCTTTACTTTACTGGTTGTCACTGACGAAAACACCTAAAAAATAATCGCTGTCAACTATCACATCATTTGTCACTATCGCAACAAAACCATTTTTTTTGTGTTACTGTACTGCCTTGTCCTGCTTTCAATGGGATAAACTTGCAAGCGATAAAAATATACTCCGCTTGCTAACTGGTATTGCTGAGTGTCGAATGATATATTGTAAGCTCCTGGACTCAATTCTTCATTTACAAGAGTAGCAATCTTTTTGCCTAGAATATCGTATACTACTAAGTTAACAAACACACCCCCCTCGTTCCCTCTCAAGAGGGGAATAGCGTACCCTATTGTGGTTAATGGGTTAAACGGATTTGGGTAATTCTGAAATAACTCAAACTTCTCCGGTAAAATATTTTCATCAATCGCATCTGCAACTATATAAGCACGATTTGTCGTGAAGTAAAATGTATCTGCCGGAGTAATTGGTCTCTTCGTTAAAACAAGATTTGTATCCCCAATATTTGGTAAGATAATTTCTCCAACCGGAACATTTGAATTTATTTGTGCATGAGTGTTAAAAAGATTTACCTGATATGGCGGCGGGGTGATAAAAACAATGTCTTCCTTTGGATCCCACTTAAAATTTTTTGTTGATGCTAATTCCTTAACGAGGATTGTGAGTTTAGAATTATCGTTTAGATTTCTTGTGATAAAAGGAACGATAACATTTTTTTGTCCTGTTATTGATAGTGCCGTATCAAGAGGAGCAATATATTGTCCCGTTGACAAAGTATCGGTTGAGCCCCAAATAAGTCCAACATCAATTGGTGCGATAAGCTTTTGCCCGGAAGTTGGAAGCACATTCGTAAAAATTAAATTACTGCCTGAATTATTTATGAAGTAATTATTCAAATCCAACTCCAATTTGAATTGAGGAAGAAACTCAACAGCCGCACCATCGAAAACCGGAGTCAAGTAAAATATATTCTCTCCTTTGTTGATTGGGAAATTCTGAATTTTTATTTGAGAATTATTTTGATCTTCAATTTTAGCGTAAACGGTATCGGAAGAACCGGGAACTTGAAATGAAACTCGATATGTGTGTTCAGTTAATGCAGTGGAATCCACAACATGAGTAACAATCCTCGCAGTTGTTGTTCCGTCTGGATGAATATAAAATGATGGATTGATAACACCTTGAGGTTTGTTAAGTTTAATTCGTTTGCCAACAATATCATAATCACCTCCAAATTGTTCCCAGCTTGACCAAACAACCAATATTTCATCTTCAGCAATCACAATAAAATCCGGTTCCCATTGGAATGATTCTGTATAATTATTAACTAGAGTTTCAAAAGTGTATCGCTGATTGTTCTCATCAATAAATGCTGCAACTATTCCTTCACGACTTCCATCTTGTTTCCAACTTGACCAAACGACCGCAACATTTTTGCCGGTCAATTTTTTAATTTTTGGCAGCCATTGATATTGCGCCGTTGTTTTATTCACACGAACTTCGTCTCCAACTTTCAAACCGGAAGCATTAAACCGCTGAACATAAATTCCGCCGTCATCTCCATCTTGTTCCCAGCTGCACCAGGCAACAATGAAGGAATCATCGTCAAAAACCTCAACATCACCGTACCATTGGTAATCTGTTGTGTAGGTGTTGATTTGAAATTCGTTAATGAACTCCGTTCCGTCAGCGTTGAATATTCTTCCATACATTCCATAACCAGAGCCATCCTGCTTGAATGATTCCCAAATGATGATGAATTTTCCATCGGAAAAATATTTTACTCTTGGTTTTGCTTGGCTGTACGCAGTTGTGGTATTTGCTCTTAATTCGCTTCCGACTTTGTTTCCACCTGCATCGAATCTTTGAGCAAATACTGACCTATCTCCACCATCTTGATTCCAGGAATCCCATGCAATAATAAATTCTCCATTAGTTCTAATAGCTGCAGAAGGATTGCTTTGAGAATTTGGTATTGTTGTATTTACGAGTATTTCATTTCCTTGATGTAAGTTTTGATTGAATACCCTTGCTTTAATATCATACACTGAAGCAAGATCGGTAAAGGATGACCAAGTAACGACGCTTCTACCAGTTGCATTCGTCGCAATTACAGGTTTTTCCTGCTTGTTTCCCGTCGCTTCATTAACAACGATTTCACTACCGACTTTTACATTATTTGAATTAAACTGCTGAAGACAAATAGGATATGGTGAAATTGATGAAACAAGATTAATTGATTGCCAAACCACATAATAATTTCCATCACCATCTTTATCAATTGATGGCCATCTTTGTGTTGAATCTTTAAAAGTGTTTACTAAAAACTCATCCTGCGAAAAAAGAAGAGTTGAACTTAAAACGATTAATAAAAATATTTTTTTCATTTCAACTCACCTTACTTCATTTGAAAATCTAATAATGGTAAGCTTGATGCTCCGCTGATTGTATAATGCCACCATTCGGCATCATATGGAACAAATCCTCCAACTTGAGTCATCATATTGTACAGCAGAGTTCTGTCTGCAATAACATTAGCAGGAAGATTCATGTATGAATGAGATGCTTCCTGTCCAAACCAATCAAACTCAGTAGGCATAGGAATTTCTTGCCCGGTCGCCATATCAATTATGGATACATCAACTGCGCCACCGCGATTGTGAATAGAACCTGAATTTGGATCAGCAACATATGTTGGATTGGGAAAAATCTCGAACATTAGATATTGAACAGCACGCGGGCGATATCCATCGTAAATTTTTATTCCAAGCCCTTGCGGATAATTTATTCCGTTATGTGAAGTAATCTGCTTCAGACTGTCATGCACAAGTTTTAATTTGATAATAGCCCCGATTGAAAGATATGCTTCATCAATCGAATAAAGTTTTTGACCTGTAAAATTATTTACTGTGCTGTAGCGAAGATCTAGTCCGATATCTGGAATAATCTGCTTAACGGGTACAACCTCATCTGATGCCGATTGTGGTTTTATAATAACTGTTGTAAGTATTAGATAAGCTGCTAAGAATGTCTTCATATCATCCTCAACTTGGTGAAATGTTGATTTACTTGTTGTAAATATAGTCAATAATATTTTTAAATATATCCATTATGCTTTCATGATTGTCTTTAGGATTTACCTGTTTTGATTTGACCAACACACTTGAATTTTTTTTGTTAAATTATGTAATGACTCTTTGCCTACTCTTGAAGTGAAAACGTAAAGACAACATTAAAGCAGACGCAGTCAGGCCGATAAGTAAACCAATCCATACTCCTTGAACTCCAAATTTAAAAACAAAGCCAAGGACATAACCAATCGGCAACCCGATTATCCAATATGCAATGAAGGTGATAAGAGTAGGAGCTTTTACATCAGTAAGCCCGCGCAGAATTCCAATTCCAACTGCCTGCGTTCCATCGGATAATTGAAATAAAGCGGCAATAACTAACAGCGAAGATGCAATCGAGATGACGTCTTTATCAGAGATGTATAAGCTTGGTAAGTAATTTCTTAAAAATATGAAAATCATTCCCGCACAAAACATAATTGACGCGCCTAAAATAATTGCTGAGAATCCGGCTCTTCGAGTTTCTTTTGTATCAGCTTTTCCAACTGCATTACCAACACGAATTCCACCCGCAGCAGATATTCCTGTTACTGCCATAAAAGAAATTGAAGCAAGGTTAATTGCAATTTGATGTGCGGCAAGTGATTTCGCCCCAAGCCAGCCAACCATCACAACCGCAAATGAGAATGCCCCGACTTCAAAGAAATATTGGAACCCGCTTGGGAGTCCTAATCTTAAAATCTTTTTAATCATGAAATGATCAATCTTTTTGATAATCAGTGAAAGATCAAACTCTTTAAATCTTTTTGATCTATTTACATAAAGGATTAATACTACCACCATAAATATTCTTGATGACGAGGTTGCAATACCTGCCCCATCTAATTCAAGTCTTGGAAAACCAAGGTTACCAAAGATCAGAATCCAATTCACAAAAGCATTTACAATATTTGCAATTATTGTAACAACCATTGGAGGTTTAGTTATGGAAAGCCCTTCAATAAATTGCTTGTAGCTCTGATAGATCATCCACGGAATTATTGAAATAGCTAATATTTTTGTGTAAGAGGAGGCATACTTTACCACCAATGGCGGTTGATTCAAATATGGAATTAATTCTGAGCCAATTAAAATTAAAATCGTCATGATGATTCCAAAAGCAGAGTTGACAATCAAAGACTGCTTAAATAAAACTTGAGTTTCATCTCGCTTCCCTGCACCAATACTGATTGCAACCAACGGAGTAACTGCCATCGAAACACCTAAACCGATAATCAGAATTAGAATAACCACATGGTTTGCCAATGCTGCGGCGGCTAAATAATCGGCGCCCAATTCGCCAACCATTAAGCTGTCCACAACACCCATCATGATTAAACCTAACTGTCCAATGATAACCGGAATTGCCAGAGTTAAAGTGCTTGTAATATGTTTTTTGTAAGACAGCATTTATTATTTTTTTCTTCACAAAACTATTCTATAACTAGTTTTAGTATTCGGAAAGAAAGTTATCGAATCGGTTAGAAAATAAAAAACCCGGAACCTTAAATTCCGGGTCGTTCACATCATTTGATGGAAAATAATTGAAAGAGCTTAACTTAATTCATTTAACAGCTAAGCCGATCGAATCTTTTGATTGATTGTAAAACGCTTGGTAAAAAGCTGCACATAGTTTTTGGACTCTTTCGCTCTCATCAAACCTAATTGCCTGCTTAATAGCAAAAATACCTTTTGCATTACCAATCTTTAAAAGCGCAAGAGCTGCCACAATCCTCGCATCTTCACGATCTTCGCTCTTTAACATTCGCATGAGCGGGATGACACCTTTTTCACATTTCAATTCCCCAAGCATGTAAGCAGCACTGGTTCTAAGACCGAAGTTGTCAGAATTTACCCCCATGATTAAACTCTCAATCGAGCTGGTTTTTATTTCATCCCCTTTTGCATTTAATGTATTAGCAGCAATGGTTACAATTGCTAAAACCACAAGGATTAATTTAGTCATGATCTTACTCCTTTAATTATTTGAAAAACAATTTCATTATCTACGATTCAAAAGTAAGAAACGATCGAAGTGCAGAGTAGCAATTAATGATAGGGGGTTTATAATACGGTTCGAGTGGAATGAAATCGCCGTGATAGGAGAAATGTTAATTGCGGAGATAGAGGGATTCTCAGCCAGATGCTGATGAACCTTCGGCTCAGAACCTTTAGATCTTTTCGAAGTATTGCGGAGAGACAGGGATTCGAACCCTGGGTCCACCTAAG
>Ga0209320_10000225_pt1 | contig 29437 bp, 24 predicted proteins | sample Rifsed13ft4_FD_184008 | JGI IMG/M metagenome (GOLD analysis project Ga0209320, IMG submission 184008) | Soil microbial communities from Rifle, Colorado, USA - sediment 13ft 4 (version 2) | ecosystem: Environmental > Terrestrial > Deep subsurface > Rock core/Sediment | place: Rifle, Colorado... | reverse complement strand
ATCCAAAGGATGTCGGGGCTGAAAGACAACCCCCCGAGCGGGACGATGCAGATCAGCAGCGCCACTTGCCACAGCAGCGTCCAGCCGAGTTTCCGCCCCAGCCGCGGCAGCGGCAGGGCAAAGCGGTCCATCAACGGTGACCAGAGAAACTTGAAGCTCCATGGCGCTTGTGCCAGCGTGAACAAGCCGATAATTCGAATATCCACACCCTCGCGCGCCAGCCAGGTCGGAATGGCGATCCACACCAGTCCGAGCGGAAGTCCCGAGGAAAAAGAGAGCAGGCTGACGGCCGCCGTGCGTCGGCTGCGCAGGGCGAGCCAGACTGAACGCCACGAGAAATGCGGACCGTTCATAACGGGTTAGCTCCGGAGGCAAGACACCGGGTGGGCGGGGGGTTCATGGCGGCATCCGGTCCGTGAGACGGGCGATCGCCGCTACGCGTGCCTGCCGGTGACTAGCAATCGGTGGGCAGGGGCTGGTTGATCTTGCGCAGCATATTGCGGATGACGAGCTGCTGGTTTTCCAGGTTCTGGCGGTTGGATTCAAGTTCGGAAATGCGGTCGTCGAGGTGATCGAAGTTTTCGTGAACCTTTTTCAGATTTTCGAGACGCTGATCCATCAGGATTTTGTGCTCGCGCACCTGTGACAGGATCGGCGCCATGATCGCCTTGCTCCAGGTTCGGGCGGCAGCGTTGCATTCGCTGAAAATCGCCCGCGCCTGATCGACCAGCGTAGCAAAGAATTTCTGAACCACAAAATGCTGTTCCATGATGATCATCATCGGGCTGTTACGGAAAGACTCGGCCTCTTCATACAGTTTTTGCAACCGGCTGCGGTACGGCAGCAAAGAAAAATTCACCGGCTTGATTTTGGCGAGCCCGTGTTCGCTGTGAAATTTGCCGTAGATGGACTGGACCAGGCTGCGGATTTGCAGGGTTTGTTTGTTGGTCTTTTCCATGACATCAAGCGCCCCGTCGAAAAGCGATTTCATGCTTTCGCGCAGACCCGGCGTGGTCCAGGATTCGGACATCCCCTGACGCGCTTTTCCCGCCACGACGTCGAAGGCCTCGACACTCAGGTAATCAAGCAGGATTTTTACCTGATCCGAAAGCACGGCGCGCGTTTGCTGAAAGCTGACGAGGGTTTGATCATAACGTTGTTTTTCGTCACGCAGGCGGTTGACCAGATCCTGCACGGCGTCACGATTATCACTGCCGAGCGCCTGCAGTTCTTGTATTTGATCCAACACCGCCTTGACACGTGCCTCAATCATGGCGTTGGTGGTCTCAACCATGGAGCCGATATCGTGTATCATGCGCTCGCGCAATAATTCTTTCCGTGCCGGGAGAATATCGCTGGATAACCGGGATTCCAGTGCTGGTATTCCGCTGCGCTCGATCAGCGCGTAATCCATTTTGATTTTACCGAGCAACCCTTTCTGGGCCGAGACGGCAAGCACCTGATTTTTGCCGGTGCCCAGGATACGGGCCGTTTCCTGGACTTGCTTCGCGATGGCCGTGGCGACGGCCGTTTCATTGCTCATTTCGTCCCACAAGGCGTCGATCTTATTGAGTACCACCAGCCGACCTGAGTCTTTGCCGGTTCTGGCGGGACAGACATGGTTGGTCCATACTTCAAAATCGGTTTTGGTGACGCCGGTGTCCGCCGCCAGAACGAAAAGCACCGCTTGGGCATTCGGTAACATGCTCAGCGTCAATTCCGGTTCTGTCCCCAGTGAATTAAGCCCGGGCGTGTCGAGCACGATCAAGCCCTGCTTCAGCAATGCATGCGGATAATTAATGATGGCATGCCGCCAGACGGGAATTTGTACCGTTCCGTCGCTGTTGAGCAAATAGGCTGTGGCTTCCGCGCGCGGGTGAAACAGACCCAGCGCTTCCGCCTGATGTGCGCTGACGGATTTGGACTTGGTGATTTGCTGAAACGTCTCGGCCATCTTCTTGGGTGAATCGAGATCGAGTGGCATCACCGTCCAGGCGGAAGGTGTACGTCTGTATTCCGCGATGGCGGTGGGCGTTTTCCGGGTTTCGATCGGCAGCAGTTTCAAACACGGGGGTTCGTTTTCATCGTAACGCAATTCCGTCGGACACAGGGTGGTGCGACCCGCTTCCGAGGGCAGGAGCCGTTGGCGATAGTCGGCGAAAAAAATGGCGTTGATGAGTTCGGTTTTACCGCGGGAAAATTCCGCCACGAGTGCAATCGTGAGCTTGTCCGAGCGCAGTGCGTCGATCAATTCGTAAAGCTGGAGATTTTCGTCGCCGCTCGCCAAGCCGTGGCTTTCCACCCACGTCTGGTATTCGTTAATGATCTCGATGAGTTCGTCGCGCCAACGTTTGTAATCGCCCAGCCGGCGGCTGAATTCGTTGATGCTGAGTCGGGGCCGTTCTGTTAGCTGTTGCGCACTTATCATTATATTGAATATTCAGCGAATACAGGTGGTTAGAATATAAACTTAATTAAAAACTATATCTAGTATCTGCCGTTTTGGGAAGCGCCGTTGCAACCGGACGGCTTGAACCGGGTAGGGGGGCGGAGAGGGGTGGTCGGTTATGAGCGCGGAGAAATTTTTCCTGGTCGTTTCGGGCGGCTCACCCTGGGGTCGAAGGGTGTCCGCTTGCTCTGAGTCGGGATTGTTCGGGGTTTAACCGGCGGATTCTGGGGGCAGGACCGACACGCTACGGCGATGACTACCGGGCAACGGCCGGGACCGGCCAGGAAGGGGCCGTTACCAGAAGCATAGGTTATGGGTTTAACGTATCAGATGAGCCAAGGCGAGTTGCATGAGCTGCAAGACCACGATGACAGCGATGGGGGAGAGATCAAGTCCTCCGATCGGAGGAATAAGGCGTCGGGCAGGGCGCAACAACGGCTCCGTCAGGCTGACCAGCAGCGAGCCGGCCGGGTTCTGGTGAATGCCATAGGGCATGAACCAGCTCAAAATCACCCGAATCAGGATCGCAAAAAAATAGACATTGAGTGTCAGCCGCAGCAGGTCGACCGTGGCCGCGGCGACGATCGGCAGCCACTGAACCGCAACGCCTCCCAGTAACAGGAGCAAATATAACTCGACACATTTGAGCACCAGCAGCAACACCAGCGAAGCCAAGTCAATCCCGTATAGTCCCGGGATCAACCGCCTCAAGGGCTTCAACAAGGGATTGGTGAATGCGACCAGAAACTGGGATATCGGGTTGTAGAAATCGGCGCGCGCGAGCTGGAACAAAAAGCGCAGCAGCACCGCCAGAAGATACAGGCCGAAGACGACCTCGACCAGCAAAATGCCGGCCTCGGTAAGAAACGAGTTCACGGTTTCTTACCGAACATGTCGGCAATCTCGCGTGCGCGGTCAATGGCCGCCTGTACCGCGTTTTTGAACAGGCGCCGAATACCGCCGTCTTCCAGCACTTTCACCGCCTGCTCCGTCGTCCCGCCGGGTGACGTGACTCGCCGGCGCAGTTGGGCGGGTTCTTCATGACCTTCCAGTGCCATTTTGGCGGCGCCAAACGCCGTTTCAATGGTGAGCAACCGCGCTTGTTTGGGCTGCAGGCCCGATTCAATCGCCGCACGCTCGAGGGCCTCCATGACAAGGAAAAAATATGCCGGACCGCTGCCGGACAGCGCGGTGACGACGTCCAGGAGATCCTCGGACTCAAGCCACACCGTCACCCCCACGGCGCGCAGTATGGATTCAGCCTGATTGCGCATGGCCGCGTTCACGTTATTATTGGCGTACATCCCCGAGGCGCCGCTTCCGATCAGCGCGGCGGTATTGGGCATGACCCGCACGATGGGGAGGCCACCGCCAAGCCACTGGTCGATATCTTCGACACGCACTCCGGCGACGATGGAAATGACCAGGGGTTTTTTCCTCTGGACCGTGGATGCCAGGGCTCTGGCCACCGTGGCAAGGATTTGGGGTTTGACCGCCAGCACCAGTATATCGGCGCGCCCGGCAACCTCGTTGTTGTCCGCATAGGCGTTCACACCGAGTACGGTTTCAACGGCCTCCCGTTGGGTGGGCTCAGGGTCGGAGAGGGAGAGTTGGGCCGCCTGCCAGCCGTTTTTAATCAAACCGGAGACCAGGCTGCGTGCCATGTTGCCGGCGCCGATGAACCCCAGCTGAGGCCCCGCCGTTTTCGCATCGATTCTAGCCATAGCCGGGCGAGTTTAAAGCCCCATTCGCACGAACGGAAGCGGTAAATCCGGTAAGGAAGATACGGAAACCCTTTAGTTACACGGTGTTGCACGCTCGGCCGGCGAGCAGCCCGTTTGCAGATCAGGCTGGAATGGACTAAAAAAGTAGGGAGGGGCGAATCGATAATGAATTCTATCAACCACATGGCCCCCGGAGACCCGGATGGATATAGCTGAACTGCTGGCGTTTGCCTTCAAACAGAACGCCTCGGACCTGCATTTGTCGGCAGGTCTGCCGCCGTTGATACGCGTGGATGGCGACATCAAACGCATCAACGTCGATCCGCTGGACGATCGCGCCGTCCACAACATGATTTACGACATCATGTCGGATAAGCAGCAGAAAGACTATGAGGAATTTTTAGAAACCGATTTTTCCTTCGAACTCCCCAACATCGCGCGCTTTCGCGTCAACGCCTTCAACCAGCTGCGCGGCCCGGCAGCCGTGTTCCGGACCATACCCTCCAAGGTCTTGTCGCTCGAGCAACTGAACGCCCCGGCGGTGTTCAAGCAAGTTTCCGACCAGCCGCGCGGTCTGGTGCTGGTGACCGGTCCGACCGGTTCCGGCAAGTCCACGACGCTCGCGGCCATGATCAACTACGTCAACGAATTGCGGCACGAGCACATCCTGACCATCGAGGATCCGATCGAATTCGTGCACACCAGCAAGAACTGCCTGATCAATCAGCGCGAAGTGGGCAAGGACACGCTGGGATTCAACAATGCCTTGCGCAGCGCCTTGCGCGAGGACCCGGACGTGATCCTGGTCGGTGAAATGCGCGATCTCGAAACAATCCGGCTGGCGTTGACCGGCGCCGAAACGGGACATCTGGTTTACGCCACGCTGCATACCAGTTCCGCGGCCAAAACGATCGACCGCATCGTCGACGTATTCCCGGCGGCGGAGAAGGACATGGTGCGCGCCATGTTGTCAGAATCCCTGCGCGCGGTGATCTCCCAGACGCTGCTCAAGAAAATTGGCGGCGGACGCGTGGCGGCACACGAGATCATGCTCGGCACGCCGGCCATCCGCAACCTGATTCGCGAAAACAAGGTGGCGCAAATGTACTCCTCCATCCAGACCGGCCAGAATGTCGGCATGCAGACGCTGGATCAGTGCCTGCAAGATCTGGTGCGCACACGCCAGGTGCATATTGACGAAGCGCGCACTGTCGCCATGAATAAAGATCTGTTTTCAACCGCCGCCGCGGTAGCCGCGGCCACCGGGGGCAAAGCCAGATGAATTTTGTTGACCTTCTGAAGTTGATGAAGCACAAAAAGGCGTCGGACCTGTTCATCACGGCCGGCGTTCCGCCCTCCATCAAGGTTGATGGCAAGATCATGCCGGTGACGAAACAATCGTTGACCCCCGAGCAGTCGCGCGCCTTTGCCTATGGCGTTATGAACGAGGACCAACGCCGCCAGTTCGAGGCGCACAACGAGTGCAATTTCGCCATCTCGCCGCAGGAGATCGGGCGTTTCCGCGTCAACGTATTTATGCAGCAGCAGCGAGTCGGCATGGTGCTGCGAACCATCAATACGGATATCCCGCGCTTCGACGATCTGCATCTGCCGAAAGTGCTGGCGGACCTGGCGCTGACCAAGCGCGGACTGATCCTGTTTGTCGGCGGCACCGGTTCGGGCAAATCCACCTCGCTCGCGGCCATGGTCGGTTACCGCAATGAATACAGCTACGGTCATATTCTTACCATCGAGGACCCGGTGGAATTCGTGCACGACCACAAGAACTGCATTGTGAACCAACGCGAAGTGGGCGTGGACACCGCCTCCTACGAGGTGGCGCTCAAGAACGCCATGCGCCAGGCCCCGGACGTGATCCTGATCGGCGAGGTCCGCTCGCGCGAAACCATGGACCTGGCGATCCAGTTCTCCGAAACCGGTCACCTGTGTCTGTCCACCTTGCACGCCAACAACGCCAACCAGGCGCTGGATCGCATCATCAACTTCTTTCCGGAAGAAAAGCGCAATCAGCTGCTGATGGACCTGGCGCTCAATCTCAAGGCCATTATTTCACAACGGCTGATCCCCATGAAAAGCGGCAAGGGGCGCGTGCCCGCAGTCGAGGTGATGATCAACTCACCGCTGATCGCCGACCTGATCATGGAAGGCAAGGTTCCTGAGATCAAGGACCTCATGAGCAAGTCGACGGAAGCCGGCATGCAGACTTTCGACCAGTCGCTGTTCAATCTGTATGAGGCCGATCTCATCTCCTACGACGACACCCTGCGCAACGCCGACTCGATCAACGACGTGCGGCTGCGCATCAAGCTCGAGGGCAAGGACTCGAAGAGCCGTGAGCTCGGTGAGTCGATGCGCAACGTCACTTTCAAGTAATTCCATAGCGTTACCGGAGTGAGTGCAGGCACCTGAACAATATCGATGCGCCGGTAAATTCACGCGAGAGTTTATTCTTTATCCGATTGTCGAACCGCACGGAGTGGTTTGGAATCCTCGCGCGTGTCATTGCCGGCGGAACACATCGTCAGCACGCGCCGGGGCGAAGTGACGGTCTTTGCCTGTCACGAAGGCGAATGGTGGGTGTACCGCTACGATTGAAAAAATAACGACTGCTGAAGTCTGAACGGACAACGCCGAAAAAATGTCGCAAGGAAAGTTGCAGCAGATATTCGAGCTGACGAAAAGGCGAAAAGGAAAAATCGTTATTTTTCGCCGGCTTCAAATACAATTTTTCCGCCGACCAATGTGTACATCACCCGCCCGCGGAACTCCCAACCCAGAAACGGCGTGTTATGCCCGCGAGAAATGAGTTTGTCTTCCGTCAGCATCCAGCGGGCCTCCGGGTCGAAAATACAGATATCGGCCGTGGCACCGACGCCGAGGTGTCCGGTCTCCACGCCGATAATTTCCGCCGGATTGTGCGTCAACAGCGCCAACGCCTCCGACAAGCTGAGCAATTTCTCGTCCACCAGTTTCAGCGTCAGCGGCAGTAAGGTTTCAAGCGCCGAGATGCCGGGCTCGGATTTGGCGAACGGTGCGAGCTTGGCATCGGGTTCGTGCGGCTGGTGATCCGAGCAGATCGCGCGGATGACGCCGGTCTTCAATGCCTTGCGCAAGCCCTTGCGATCGTGCGTACCGCGTAGCGGCGGTTGCACATGGCACAGGGTATTGAAATCGCCGATATCGTGCTCGGTGAGATGCAGGTGGTGCGCCGTGACGTCGGCGCTGACAGGAAGCCCGTGCGCAATTGCCTCCGCGATCATGGCCACGGCACGGTTGCTCGAGAGATTGCAAAAATGGGCGCGACATCCGGTCTGCTCGATCAGCGCCAGGTCGCGGGCCACGCCCACGGTTTCCGCGGCTTCCGGAATGCCGGGCAGCCCCAGGCGCGTACCGATCTCGCCTTCATGCACGCAACCGCCGTTCCGCAACCAGGGATCTTCTGCATGCAAGAATACGGTGAGATCGAGCGTGGCGGCGTATTCCAACGCCCGGCGCAAGACCAGCGTGTCCGTCATCGGTTCGAGGGCATTGGTGAATCCGACGCAACCGGCTTCATCGAGGGCTTCCATGTCGGCCAGCAGCTTGCCTCCAAGTCCTTGCGTGAGCGCGCCGAGCGGGTGGATGAATGCCTTCCCGAAGCGCCAGGCCCGTGACTGGATCATCTGCGCCATGGCCGGTGTGTCGATGACCGGGCGCGTGTCGGGAGGACAACAAAGCGTGGTGATGCCGGCGGCAACCGCGGCATGTACTTCGGATTCAATCGTGGCTTTATATTCCAATCCCGGCTCGCGCAACCGGGCCCGCAGATCGACGAGACCCGGGCAGACGATCAAGCCGCGCGCATCGATCGATTTGGTCTCCTTGAACCCGGACGGCGCCTTGCCGACACCGACCACAAAACCATTGCCGTCGATGTAGAGATCTTTCTTGCCGTCCACAGCGTGGGCCGGGTCGATCAGGCGGCCGCCTTGGATGACGATTCCCGCCATCAGCGCCTCCCGCCGGCTCGTTGCGGGTTTTTCGCCGCGCGCGACATCTGTGCATCCCGGTACTTCGGAGTTTCAGATGCACCACCCATGATAAGCGCCATCACCGCCATGCGCACGGCGATGCCGTACGTCACTTGCGGCAGTATCACCGATTGCGGGCCGTCGGCCACGGCGGAATCGATTTCCAGGCCGCGGTTCATCGGTCCCGGATGCATAACGATGGCATCCTTGGCGGCCAGCGCGAGCTTGGCAGGCGTCAGTCCATAGAGATTGAAAAATTCATGCTCGCTCGGAATGTGAGCCCCCTGCATCCGTTCGCGCTGCAGCCGCAGCATCATAACTACGTCCACGCCGTCGAGACCTTCCTCCATGCGGGTAAAGGCACGAACCCCGAGCATCTCCACCGCCGTCGGCAGCAGCGTCTTGGGAGCGACCACGCGCAACTCCGCCACGCCCAGCGTGACCAGCGCGTGAATCTGCGAGCGCGCGACACGCGAGTGCAGGATGTCGCCCACGATGGCCACTTTGAGTTTTTCGAACGCACCCTTGTAGCGACGGATGGTGAACATGTCGAGCAGACCCTGGGTGGGGTGCGCATGGCGGCCGTCGCCGGCGTTGATGATATGGACGTGTGGCGGTACATGGCGCGCGATCATGTGCGCCGCGCCGGATTCGGCATGCCGCACGATAAAGAGATCGGTATGCATGGCCTCGAGATTGCGGATGGTATCGAGCAGGGTTTCGCCCTTGCTGGTGCTGGAGGCGTCGACATTCAGGTTGATCACGTCCGCCGACAGGCGCTTGGCGGCGATCTCGAAGGTGGTGCGGGTGCGGGTGCTGGACTCGAAGAACAGATTGACGACGGTTTTTCCCCGCAACAGGGGGATTTTCTTGATCTCACGCTCACCCATCGAGATGAAGGACTCGGCGGTGTCGAGAATTTCAATAATGGTTTGACGGGAAAGACCTTCAATGGTGAGCAGATGGCGCAACCGGCCGGCGTCATCGAATTGAAGGCCTGGTTTCACCCGTTGACCTCCTGGACGCGTAACTCGAGTTTATCCGGTCCCAGCAGTTTGATGTGCTCTTTCTTCCCGAGCTTCATGTGCTCACCCACTACCTGGGCTTCGATGGGCAATTCGCGTCCATCACGTTCGATGAGACAGGCAAGCATCACCGAGGCCGGACGGCCGTAGTCGAAGATTTCGTTGAGCGCGGCGCGGATGGTGCGTCCGGTATGCAGCACGTCGTCCACCAGAATGATGTGGCGGTCCTCGACATTGACGGGAAGATGGGAAGTACGGACCTGGGGATTCATGCCGATGCGGGTAAAATCATCTCGATAAAAGGAAATGTCGAGTGTACCCAACGGTTCTTTCAGATCGAGTTGTTGGTGCAGGCGTTCGGCAATCCAAGCCCCACCCGTGTGGACACCAATCATGAGTGGGCGACGCTTGAGCAGTGGCCGAAGCTGTTCGGCCATCCGCGTCATCGCCGCTTCGATGTCAATCGCCGATGTCACGGGGGGCTCCGGGAAGTTCGTTCAGGAAGGTCTGGAGGATGGTCTGGGCCGCCACCTGATCAAGCCGTTTTTTGTGACGTCTCATGGGAACGCCCGCCTCGTTCAGGATATCGCGGGCGGCCAGCGTTGAGAGACGTTCATCCACCATATGTACCGGCAAATTGTAGCGGTCCTTGAGGTGTTCGCCAAATTGCCGGGCGGCGCGGGTCATCGGATTGCCGCTGCCATTCATATTCAGCGGCAAACCGACGATCAGGGCATCCGGGCGCCACTGCGCAATAAGCTTCGAAACACCGACCCAGTCGGGATTTTTGGCCGAGCCACGCAGGGTGGTCAAGGGTTCTGCCTGACGCGAATGGCGGCTCCCGACGGCGACGCCGATGTATTTTGCCCCGTAGTCAAACCCGAGAAAGGTCTCGGCCGTGGTGCTCTCGGGCATGCCTAGGAGGGACCGTGCCGGCGGGTATCCTTGGAGATAAACCCTGGTCTCACGCGTGTCCCGCCTCTCCGGACAGCGTGGAGAGATTGACACCCATGAGCCGGGCCGCCGCTTTCCAGCGGTGTTCCACCGGTAAGTTGAAAATAATCTCGCGGCTGGCGGGTCCGGAGAGCCAGGAGTTTTCGGAGATTTCGCGTTCGAGCTGCCCGGCACCCCACCCGGCGTAACCGAGCGCCACCATGTATTTATCCGGGCCACGATTGTGCGCGATGGCCTCGAGGACGTCGCGCGAGGTAGACACCCCAAGATTGTCCGTCACGGTAAGCGTAGATTCCCAGTTGCCAAGCGGCTCGTGCAGCACAAAGCCGCGATTGTTCTGTACCGGCCCACCGAGATAGACAACGGATTCGGTGTTCGAAGCCTTGGCCGGATCTATGCTGAGCTGTTCGAAGATATCGCCTAAACGCAAATCGGTCATACGGTTGACGACGATACCCATGGCGCCCTTGTCAGAATGTTCGCAGATGAGGGTGACGCTGCGTGCAAAATTCGCGTCTGCCAGGGTTGGCATGGCGATCAGGAAATGATTGGCGAAAGAGACCAAGGCTGTCATGGTAAAAGAGTATCCGGCACTCGGATGCGCGATACAAGGGTGTCTGGTCCGAGCCGGTCGTAATTTCGGATTTCAGGATGAATCCGCCACTGGACAGATTTGTGATTGACTAAATCCAACCGGCAAACCGACGAATCAGTTTTCGCTGGAAAGCCCCGATTCATTGAATTTCCAGGTACGCGTGATATGCAGCACATCGATGTCCGCGCGGACTTCGGGTGGAAACGGTGCGAAGGGCGCGGCAAGCTCGACGATTCGGATCGCCGCGTCGTCCAGCGTTTTATGTCCCGAGGAGCGTCGCAGCGATATCCCGTTGACGGTCCCGTCGGGATTCAGCGCCACGTCCAGCAACAGGTTGCCGGTCAGATGTCTACGTTTGGCTTCTTCGGGATAATTGAGATTACCGATGGCCTCCACTTTCGCACGCCAGGCATCCATGTATGCCGCGTACTTGTATTCCTGCGTACGGGCATTCAGAAATTTGTGCCGTGGACGTTTCTGGTATTCCTGCCACGTGCGGCTGATCTCGGCATTCAGGCGCGCACGCTCCTCCTGAATTTCCGCGCGCGCCATGAGCCCCAAATGGGGCGGCTGGAGCTGTAATTCCTTTTTCTCCGGTTTGATTTCCTGATCCTTGATTTTGCGGCTGGCTTGCAGTGACAGCAGGGCGGTCTTTTCACGTTCCGACGTCACGCGCTTCTGGGGCATGGTCTGAAAGGTTGGAAAATCGCGATTCACCGGACTGATCTCGCGCACCGGCAGCGGGTTCTTGGCGATTTCCGCGGCATCGCTGTCGCCACCGCCATCCTGGTTGGCCTGCGCCAGAAACTCCGGGTCGAGCGGCCGTTTATCGCTCGCGGTCTGCACCAGCGTAATCTCCAGGCTGGGCAGCCCCGGAAAATCACTCAGCTTGGGCAAGGTAAACGTCACACCCAGAATCACGACCATGTGCACCAGGAACGAACCGAAGATGCTCACGCCGAAACGGTCGCTCTGTGAAATACTCGTGATGGTATATGCCGTCATGCTCGAGAGAAAATCGTGTCGGTATTCGATAGAAAAATTATAACTCAATCCTGCTGGCGTGCACGCTGTCGGGAGAGGCTGGCGGCGATGGTGTCCATGAGTTTGGCGCTGATCCGGAGGTCATAAATCCGGTCGAGTTCCCGAATGCAGGTCGGGCTCGTGACGTTGATTTCCGTCAGGTAATCGCCAATGACGTCGAGTCCGACGAACATCAATCCCTTTTCCCGCAGCACCGGGCCCACCTGTGCGCAAATCCAGCGGTCGCGCTCGGTCAATGGCGCGCCCACGCCCGTCCCGCCTGCGGCCAGGTTCCCGCGGGTTTCGCCTTCGGCGGGAATCCGGGCGAGTGCATAAGGGATGGGTTCACCGTCAATGAGCAAAATGCGCTTGTCGCCCTGGGCGATTTCGGGAATGAACCGCTGCGCCATGGCGAAGCGGGTTTCATCGGCGGTCAGGATTTCGATTGCAACATTCGTGTTGGGGTCGCCGCGGCGCAGGCGAAAAACGGATTCGCCGCCCATGCCGCCCAGGGGTTTCAGTACGATGTCGCCGTGAGCCGAGAGAAAATCGCGGACCCGCGCGGCGGAACGCGTCACCAGGGTCGGCGGCATGCATTGAGGAAACCAGGCGGTGAAAAGTTTTTCATTGGCATCGCGCAGGCTGCGCGGTTTGTTCACGACCAGCACGCCGGCCGCTTCCGCGCGTTCCAGGAGATAGGTGGTGTATACGTACTCCATGTCAAACGGCGGATCCTTGCGCATCAGGATGACATCAAGCATCTCGGCTGGGCCCGTGTTTTCCGGACCCCATTCGAACCATCGGTCGGAGTTTTCAAATAACCGGAGTTCGCGGCGGCGCGCAAAGCATCGCCCGTCTTGCAGGAACAGGTCGCTTTGTTCCAAGTATTGGATCTGCCAGCTGCGCGCCTGAGCTTCGAGCAGCATCGCGAAGGTGCTGTCTTTTTTTATATTGATGGCCCCGATGGGATCCATCACTACGCCGAGTCGGATCGTCATGGAGCTCGCGTGCGGGAAACGATCAGTAGTTGGCTTTCTTCAAATCGTTTGATTTATATGCCGCCGGCGTCCTTATTGCCTCTTCTGATTCACGCGCCGCGGCGATTTGCGCGAGACGTGCGATCACCCCGTAGGCATAGAAACGGTTGGAGTTGGTGTTCGGCGCCTGGTTTGGATCGGGATAGCTGCAGGGTTCGGCAAAGGCGAGCGGTTCGAACTGCATGCCGGGCGCATTGAGGTTCTCATCGATCCCGCGACTGGTATGCACCCGGTAGAATCCTCCGACAACAAAGTGATCGATCATGTAGACAACCGGTTCCGCCACGGCATTTTTCGGTCCCCAGGTTTCAAAGGTGTACACCCCTTCCTGCACCATCACGTCGCGCACCGCATGACCTTCCTTGGCGCGAGCCATCTTGGTCCGCTGCTTGCGATTGAGCGCGTATACCTCTTTGGCATCTTTGACCGACATAATGGCCATGCCATAGGTGCCGGCGTCGGCCTTGACGATGACGAAAGGCTCCTGATCGATCCCGTACTCACGGTATTTGGCCCGCATCTCAACAAGGATCTCGGCGATATTGGTGGCCAGGCATTCTTCCCCGGTGCGTTTTTCAAAATCTACCTTGCCGCATTTGCGGAAAATCGGGTCAATCAGCCATGGATCGAGATTGACCAAGGCGGCGAATTCGGTGGCGACGCGATGATAGTGGGTGAAGTGATTCGATTTCAGGCGATTCCACCAGCCAAGCGGTAACGGCGGGGCAATGGTTTGATCCAGATTTTCCAGGATGGCGGGCAATCCGCCGGACAGGTCGTTGTTGAGCAGCGCAAAACAGGGCTCAAAATCCGCCACGGTAATCCGGTTGTCACGGCGCACGAGCGGCTCAAGCAGGAGTTCCCGCCCGGAGGGCAATACGATGGTTTTTGGCGCGGTGATGTCGGGAAGTAACGAACCAAGCCGTACCTTGAGTCCGGCCATGGTCAGGATTTCCACGAGCGTGGCCAGGCTTTCAAAGTAATGGACATTGCGAGTGTGGCTTTCCGGAATGACCAGCACTCCCCCGGCACTGGGGCAAACCCGTTCGAGCGCTGCTTGCACCGCCTGCACCGCCAAGGGACGAAACGCGGGATTGAGATTGTTGAACCCGGCCGGGAACAGGTTGGTATCCACCGGCGCGAGTTTGAAACCGGCGTTGCGCAAATCCACCGAGCAATAAAACGGGGCCGGTGTCTCCCGCCATTGGCTACGGAACCAGCGCTCGATGCCGGCCTGGTTTCGCAGCAAGACGGCCTCGATTTCTTGCAACGGCCCGGTTAGGGCCGTGGTCAGATGCGGGACGATTGGCTGAGATGCATTACCCATGATTCGCTGGATTTTGTGGGCCGGTTCTCAGACTCCATGGTAATCGATTGGTTCTGATAAAGGTAAGTCCCAGGCGGTTTGGCACGATAGATGCAGATATTCCGCCGGTTATTTCCCGGGAAAGACCGGGATGAACGGCCCGTGGCCGGGCTCCAAACGCCAAGGTTGGCATAGACTATATTGTTAAGGGAGTGGCCGGAGCGATCGTGTGCGTGGATTTTGGGCGGGATTTGTGCTACCAAATCATTATTATAGCCATAAATCCGCACAAATTACATCACAAACCGACTGGCCTGACTCGGCGTGTCCGTCAATATGTCCGATAGCAAGAATTTAGGCGAGGAAAGCGTCGTGAGTATTAAAGTGATGGTAATCGATGACAGCAATACCATAAGGCGCACCGCCGAAGCGTTGCTGAGAAAGGCTGGGTACGAGGTATACACCGCCGCCGACGGATTTGAGGCCATGTCGCTGATTACCGATAACCTCCCGGACATTATTTTCGTTGACATCATGATGCCCCGGTTGGACGGTTATCAAACCTGCCAACTGATCAAGAACAACAAGAAATTCAGAGATACACCGGTGATCATGTTATCGAGCAAAGACGGCCTGTTCGACCGTGCCCGGGGGCGTATCGCCGGTTCCGAAGAACATGTTAACAAGCCGTTTACCCAGGAGGAGTTGATTGACGTCATCAACCGATATGTCCACTGATACGGCCGGCTTGGCGTGAAGGAGACGGGGAAATTATAGTAATCAGACAAAACGGAGCAGTCAGATGCCTATAAAAAAAATTTTAGTAGTAGACGATTCAGCGACGGATACCCACTTGTTGGGGGAGATGCTGAAGAAAAACGGATATTCCGTGATAACCGCCACCAGCGGTGAGGAAGGAATAGCCAAGGCAAAAAAGGAAAAACCCGATCTCATATTGATGGACATCGTAATGCCGGGTATGAGCGGCTTTGAAGCCACGCGGGTGATCTCCAAGGACTCGGAGACGGCTTCCATTCCGGTATTTGTCTGCTCTTCCAAAGGTCAGGAAACCGACAAAGCGTGGGGGCTGCGGCAAGGCGCGAAGGACTACATCGTCAAACCAATTGTCGAAAATGTGTTGATCGGGAAAATAAGGTCGCTTTAGCGCATGGCTAAAACCTCGCGACAAGACCCCTTCGAACTCCTGCGCAAGATGCAGCAACAAAGCCTGGAGAATGCTCCTGGCTTGCCGCAAGAAGTCGAAGTGACGAAGTTGTGGTCCGGTGTCGGATTTCGACTCGGGAACATGATGCTGGTGACGCCGCTCGATCATGTGCTCGAGATTTTACCGCCGCCGCCGGCGGCGGTGGTGCCGGGCGTGAAACCCTGGCTCAAGGGCATTGCCAACGTGCGCGGGAACCTGATTACGATCGTCGATCTTTCGGAATATTTCGGCAAGCCGCCGGTCTTTCAGGATGACAAGTCCCGGATGATGATCATGAATGCGTCGGGACTGAACACCGGCTTATTGGTTAACGAGGTTTTAGGACTGCGACATTTTGACGAGGACCTGGAGCGGCAGGATCTGTCCGGAGTGGACGACCCCGTTCTGGGCCAGTTGACGGGGGCTTTTTTGCGCGACAATGTTTTGTGGGGAGTTTTTGATATGAAATCTCTGGCGGAAAGTCCTTCCTTCCGTCACGTCGCCGCCTGACCGGCAAGTATAATCACCGTGAAATAGCCAGGTACAAATGAATTCACAGTATTCAGTATGAGACGAGGTGGACAGCATGGCTAGGAAAAGTAAAACGCAGACAGGATTGGACCAGCCCTCGGAAGATATCATCGATCTTACGGACGAGGCGGCCGGATCGACGTTGGGCGACGATTTTGTCGATGTCGGGAAACCGACGTCATCATTATTCAGCGGCGGGCTGATGAACTTGTTCGGCAGTCTGCCACTCGTACTGGGCGGAATGGTGATCGCCATCATCGCCATGATCTGGTTGTTGGTAATCAATGCCCAGCGGACCGAGCGCGAGGCAAAGTATATCGAACAATCATCACAGTTACTGATGTTGTCGCAACGATTGGCCAAGGATGCGCGCGAGGCGGTTTTGGGTGAGCCAAGCGCTTTCAAGGGCCTGCGGGAATCACGCGACCGGTTTGACGAAATTTTAACCTCCTTGCGTGACGGCAATTCCCAGCTGGGAGTTTCGCCGAGCCCGCAGGAAATCGCGAATAACCAGCTGAAGGAAATTTTCAACATGTGGACGCCCAAACCGAACGAGGGTTTACGGGCGAACGTGGACCAGATTCTGTCGCTGGAAAAATCGCAATTCAACCTGCACGACTCGGTGTTGGCGATTAACCAGATGAGCCCATTGCTGCTGTCGCTTTCCGACGAGATTGCCGAGCTGGGCGCCAAGGCTGGGATGAAACAGGAATTGCTTTACCTGGCATCCCGCCAGGGCATGATTTCCCAGCGCATGGCGAAGGATGTTAACTTGTTTGCCCAGGGTGGCAACGAGGCGGCGGTGGCGGCCGCGCAGTTCGGCAAGGACGCGAAATTATACAAGGAATCCAACGAATTCCTGCGGCGGAACGCGCCCCCGTCCGTGCGGGAGAAAATTGACGAATCCGCTGCGGCGTTCGGAAAAATCAACAAGCACATCGAAAGTATCCTTGGCAGCGCCGCGGAACTGTTCGTCTCGCAACGGTCGAGCCAGACGGTTTTTGAACAGTCCGATCCGCTGTTGCAGAAGTCGAGGCAATTGGTCGATGCCTACTCCGGCCTGACCGAGTACCGCGAAGGTATTCGCACATCCATCATTATTGCGGGATTTGCCTCGGTCTTGTTCCTCTTTTTGCTGGCGTTCAGGCTGGTCAAAGACGCCCGTGACCGCGCGCACATGAGCGTTGAACAGAACCGTCAGAGTCAGGACGCGATCCTGAAACTGCTCGACGAAATGGGCGACCTGGCGGATGGCGACTTGACGATTCAGCCCGAGGTGACCGAACAAATCACGGGAGCAATCGCAGACTCTATCAATTACGCGGTGCGCGAAATGAGAAACCTGGTGATGCGTATCAAAAATGCCGCGCAACAAGTGGCCGTCGCTTCGGAACACTCGCGGCAAACCGCCACCGAGTTGACCGAAGCCGCATTGCGTCAGGCGGCGCAGATCACCGATGCCACGGGCAAGATGGTGGCCATGGCCCGTTCCATGGAAGACATGTCGAAAAGCGCCGAACGCTCCGCCGAAGTGGCGCAAGGATCCGTGGCGACCGCCAAACGCGGCGCGGTCGCCGTGCAGGATACGATCAAGGGCATGGACGAGATGCGTGAGCAGATCCAGGAGACCGCCAAACGCATCAAGCGTCTGGGTGAATCCTCGCAGCAAATCGGCGAGATCGTGGAGCTCATCAACGACATTGCCGAGCAGACGAACATACTCTCGCTGAATGCCGCGATCCAGGCGGCGATGGCGGGTGAAGCCGGGCGGGGTTTTGCGGTGGTGGCGGACGAAGTGCAGCGTCTCGCCGAGCGGTCGGCCGAAGCGACCAAGCAGATCGCCGACCTGGTCAAAACCATTCAGGCGGATACCAATGAAGCCGTGGCCTCGATGGAGCAGGCCACCAACGGCGTGGTACTGACCACGCGGCTGGCCGATGCGGCGGGACAAGCGCTGGGCGAGATCGAATCCGTGTCCGAGCAGCTTTCAAATTTGATCGTGAACATTGCGCGCGATGCGCAGCGACAGTCTCAGACGGCGACGGACGTATCAGGGAATATGGCCAAGATTCAGGAGACCACCACGTTGACCTCCTCGGGCAGCCGGCAAACGGCGGAAGCCATCGGCAAGCTCTCCGATCTGGCGCGCGAGCTGCAAGCCTCCGTGGCGGGTTTCAAGCTGCCGGCATAACGTCACCTTCGGGCGGCGCTATTCGGTCAAGGATTTCACGCGTATTGGAACAGCGTGAAGGCAGATCACGGTGGAGAGTTTGCGATATCAATGAGTACACACAGCAAAGTTGACCTGAGCACGCTGGGTTGGGTCAAAACCGAGATCGATGAGACGCTGAAACAAGCGCGTCTTGCATTGGAGTCGTTCGCCGAAAATCCGTCCGACAAGACCCGGCTGCGTTTTTGTATCACCCATCTGCATCAGGTGGTGGGCACGCTGCTCATGGTCGAACTCGACGGCGCGGCCTTGCTCGCCAAGGAAACCGAGGCGCTTGCCGAAGCCATCGTCAACGACAAGGTCGCTCCCGAGTCCGGTGTTTTTGACGCCTTGACGCGTGGAATCCTGACGCTCCCGGATTATCTGGCGCGGTTGCAATACGGTCAGCTCGATATACCGCTCAAGCATATCAAGCTCATCAACGAGCTTCGTGTGGCAAGGAAAGTCCCGACCATTTCTGAGCTGGAGTTGTTCTCGCCCGATCTTTCCATCCGCCCGCCGCCTTCCGACTCACCGAAGGAAAAGGCATCGGAATCCGAATTCCGCGAACTCGCCAAGCAGCTTCGCGGCCCATTCCAATCGACATTGCTTCAGTGGCTGAGGAATGCGGAAGATAAAGCGGCGCTGCGGAAAATTGCGGATGTCTTCGAAAAGCTGCATGCCAAGGCAAGCCTGGTGGCGCTCGAACAATTATTCTGGGTAGCCGGAGGCCTATTCGAGGCATTGATCGACGGCGGGCTTGAGGTAACGCCCGAGCGCAAGAAGTTGTTTGCAAGCCTGGATCATCAGCTCAAAAAAATCATCGATGGCGCGGAAAAATCGGTTCTGCGGAATTCTTCCGAATCGTTGACGCGTGCGATCCTGTGGGAAATTGCCCACGCGAGTTCACAAGGACCCCGTATCACGCAACTCAAGCATGCGTTCGACCTGGCGTTCCTGCTGACCGGCGGAGTCCAGGAGACCGATACCGTGACTGACCTGCCGGCGCCCGAGGCGCTGCAGTCGGTGTCTTCGGCGCTCGGCAAGGAAATAGAATCGGCACAGGATCTGATGTCCACCTATTTTGACCCGGAAAATCACGCCAGCGTTTCGCTCGAGCCATTACTGGAGTCATTCCGCAAGATGTCCGGTACGCTGGATATGCTGAATGTACCGATACTCAAATCGCTGGTGGATGAGTTATCGCAGACCTGCCGCGCCCTGCTCGACAACAAGATTGCGAATCCGAATTCGGCCTCCATGCCCATGGCGGAGGCCCTGCTCATGGTCGAAAACAGCACGCGCGACATGAGCCGTTCCCCGGCCGAGTGGAAAAACCAGATTGCCGATGCCATCCAGCGGTTGCGCACGCTGCATTCGCCGGATGACGGCGAATCGTTGCCCGCGACGGATGGAATCGAGGTATCGGATGGAGAGCTGACGGAATCGGATTACAAGCATTTGCTCGGAGTCGTGGCCGGTGAAGTGAGCAACAATCTGGTTCGCATCGAGGACGCCCTCGAAGGTTTCGCCGCTGACCCTGCCCAAGTGCAATCGCTGGACCAGGTTCCGGCCCTGCTATCGCAGATCCTGGGCGCGATGCAGATCCTCGGCCAATCGCGCGCCGGTGAACTGGTGGAAGTAACCAGACAATATGTCGAAGACATCCGACGTGGCACGCTCATCGCCGACAGCACCGTCATGGATGGGTTGGCCGTGTGCGTCGGCACGATCGGTGCATTTATCGAGGGTCTGCGCGCCGACCGGCCGAACCTGGAAATGCTGATCGATGCGGCGTTCAAGGATATGGACAACGCACTCGCCACCAGGCAAACGCTAAAACGTGACCCGGGTTTGCTGATTGACGGTATTCGTATGAGCCTCGAATCCTGGCTCGATGACCTTGAGAACGACCCGGCGCGGGAGACGCTCGCCCAGCAGCTTTCAGATCTTTCGCAATTGGCCCGGGAGCAAGGTCAGCGAAAGATCGAACTGTTCAGCGCAGAAATGAATAAACTGCTTGCGCTCGTGGCCGATGATCCCACGCGTGTGACGCAGGAAATCACAGATACCCTTAAACAGTCGTTCACCGCCGTGTCCGCGCTGGCCGGCCGTCGGCTGATCGTGCGCCGCGATTCGCGCGCCACGCCGAATCGTCCCGCGGCGGACTTCGATGACGAAGTACCCGCGCCGAAGTATGCCGAAACTGCGGAAAGGACAAGAGCTGTCCCCTCCAAGCCCGCCGCGCGTCCTGCTGCGCCGGAAAGACAGACCGCCGCGGACGAGGAATTCGATGATGAGATCATGGATATCTTCATCGAAGACGCGCGCGATGTGATTGAGAATATCAGGAACAAGCTCGGGGTTTGGCGGGAAGATACCGCAAACCAGAATGCCTTGGCCGACCTCCGCCGCGGATTCCATACCATCAAAGGCAGTGGCCGGATGGTAGGGGCCACCGAAATTGCCGAGCTGGCCTGGTCGGTGGAAAATGTTCTGAACAAGGTGCGCGAGGGCAAAATCGCACCCTCGCCGGCGATTATCGATCTGCTGGACCAGGCTGAGGAGACGTTTCCGAAAATGGTCGATGCCCTCGCGGATCGGTCGCCGCACGGTGTCGAATTGGAATCATTGCGCCAATTTGCCTTCGCCCTGGCGGAGCCTGGGGCGGTGCCGCCGAAGATTCCGCGAAAAAAGGCAGCAGCATCCGCGACGGAAACGGAACGGAGAGCAACGCCCGGACCGGGTTCGGATGTGAAATCCAGAGCTCCTCAAAAAAAAACCGCTGATCTCCCGAAACTGGATGGAGCCTTGCTCGAAATTTTCACTTCGGAAGCGCAAAATAACCTCGCCAACATCCGCCAGCAGATTTCTTCTTGCCGTGAGACTGGCGGCGCCTGTTTTGTATCGGAAACTCTCTATCGCGCGGTACACACGCTTCAGGGTAACGCCCGTTCACTGACGCTTGAGACGATGTCCGAACCCTGCTCGGTGATAGAAAAGCTCCTGCATACGCTTAAAACCGAAAATGTTCCATTGAATGAGGTTCATCTGGAGCTCGTAACGCGATTTGAATCGGTCGTTACGGAGCTCGTTGAGCTGATGAACCGCGGGGAAACCTCAAGCGGGATACTGCGCCAGCGGTTTGCCGAGCTTTCGCGCGATACCCACGCGGTGATTGAATATATCGAGGAACCGGATCCCTCACTCGACAGAAATCCTATGCCGTCAGTTCGCATCCCGGCAAGGGAAGTCGCAACGCCGCCACCCGCGCCAGCGAAAATCACTCCGCCTCCGTCACTGCCTCCCGAAACCGGAATCGCGCCCGAGCGTGCCCCCCCGTTTTCCAGCACCTCACCGGAGTCGATACCCGAGCAGATCGATCCCGAGTTGCTCGATATCTTCCAGGAAGAGGCCACGGACATCCTGAACACCATTGAAGAGGCGTTGACCCGCTGGCGTATCCGTCCGGACGACCGGGCTTTGGTGCCGGAACTCAAACGCTCGTTGCACACGCTGAAAGGCGGGGCCCGCATGGCTGGCGCCATGACCATGGGAGAGCTCAGTCATAATACTGAAACACTGCTTAGAAATACCGAAGAGGGCAAGGTTGATGTGGGAGCTGGGCTGTTCGACCTGCTCGATGAGGTACACGACTTCCTGATGATTATGCTCGGCCATGCCCGCCGTAACCGGCCCGCGCCCGACATCACGGACCTGAATGCCAGGGTGCTGGCGTTGTCATCCGGCCGACCGGTCACGGACGTTTCTGTGACGGCCAGGGAGCCAAAGCCGGTCGCCGCCGTTCCGGACAATACCGCTGACAGGGTTTCGGTCGATGAACCCGTCGTTGAAACCGCGGCGTCAGACGAAAACAAGCAGAGTGCGGCAATGCCCGCAGCGTTTAACACCGGCACGGATTTTCAGGAACACCGTCAGCCGCCGGAAGACGACGATCGGCAGCAGTGGCCGGAAATGATGGAACGCCGCGGCCAGGTGCGCGTCAATACCAGTCTGTTGAACGACCTGGTCAACTACGCCGGCGAAGTGAGTATTTCGCGTTCGCGCATGGAGCAGCAGATTTTCAGTTTCCGCGACAACCTTTCAGAGCTGTCACGCAACATCACCCGCTTTCGAGAGCAGATTCGCGAGCTGGAAATACAATCCGAGTCGCAGATTCTCTACCGCATGGAGCAGGAGGCGGGCGTCGAGAATCACGAAGAAGATTTCGACCCGCTTGAATTTGACCGTTACAGCCGCTTGCAGCAGCTGTCGCGTTCCTTGGCTGAAAGTCTGCACGATCTCGGCACCATCCAGAACAGCTTGGGAAATTTCGCCGGAGAAGCTGAAGCGGTGTTGCAGCAGCAGGCGCGTATCAATACCGATCTGCAGGAAGGCCTGATGCGCACTCGCATGGTGAGCTTCATGACGCAAGCGGCGCGCTTGCGGCATATTGTTCGCCAGACGGGACGCGAATTGGGCAAGCGCGCGGAACTCAATCTGGATGGCGCCGAGGTGGAAATTGACCGCAATGTGCTCGACCGCATGATCGGGCCGTTTGAGCACATGATCCGCAACAGCATTGACCATGGCATTGAAGAAGAATCCGTTCGCCGACAGAAAAACAAACCGGCGGTCGGGCGCATCACGATAGCCTGCTCGCAGGAAGGACCCGAAGTGATTATCCGCTTGTCCGACGACGGCGCCGGCCTCAATATTCAGGCGATTCGCGCCAAAGCGATTGAGCGCGGTCTCATGTCACCCGAAGCCGACTTGACCGAAGAAGAACTGATCCAGTTCATTCTCATGTCCGGGTTTTCCACCGCGGAGAAAATTACCCATTTGTCGGGACGCGGCGTGGGAATGGATGTGGTGCACAGCGAAGTCAAGCAGTTGGGGGGGAGCATGTCCGTGGACAGCGAAGCGGACATGGGAACGACTTTTATCATTCGCCTGCCATTGACATTGTCCATCATGCAGGCCTTGATGGTGTATGTGGGGGACCAGCTGTTCGCGCTCCCGTTGGGGTCCGTGGTGAATATCATTGAATTTCCATTTGAGAAAGTCGCCAATCTGGCGGTGGGCAAGAATCCGCTGCTTTCCCACGACGGGAAAGTGTATCCGTACATGAGCCTGGGGCAGCGGCTGGGCCTGACTTCTACGCCGCGTAACATAAAGAAAGTACCGGTAATGATTGCACGGGCGGGGACTCGCGAAGTCGCCATCCAGATCGATGGTCTGGGCGGCACCCGCGAAGTGGTGATCAAATCGATCGGGCCGCAGCTCTCTGAAATCAAGGGACTCGCCGGCGCGACCATCCTCGGTGACGGACGCGTCGTGCTCATCCTGGATATACCCGCGCTGTGGTTTCGTGAAGACATCATACATTTCGAACACCATCCGGTTGCCAAGCCGGCAGCGGAAATCCGGGAACGACCCGTTATCATGGTGGTGGATGATTCGCTTACCGTGCGCAAGGTTACGAGCAAGCATTTGCAAAAGCGGGGGATGGACGTGATGGTGGCGAAGGACGGCATCGACGCCGTTGAACAACTGCGTGACCGCATTCCCGATCTTATGCTCGTCGATATTGAAATGCCGCGGATGGATGGGTATGAACTGACGACCCGCGTGCGATCCGACGAGAACCTGAAGCAAATCCCCATCATCATCATTACGTCGCGAGCGGGTTCCAAACACCGGCAAAAAGCGATCGACCTCGGTGTGGACATATACATGAGCAAACCCTATCAAGAAGAGGAATTGTTCAAAAATATCGATAATCTCCTGGAACGGCTCCAGGAACGATGAACCGCTTCACGGATTTGATTGATTGTGCAGCCAGACCCGGTATTCAGGGAAAAAATGGCCGTCGGTGAGCATAACCAGTACTTACGGTTGCAACTGGGGAGCATAAGTTATCTGCTCCCGGGCACCTCCGGCTACAACATCGAGCAGCGTGACAACCTTGTGATCAACAAGTCTCCTGAAGGAAATGTTGCCGCCTGGCGCACGGTGCGCACCGCTCGGTACCCGGCCTACTGTCTGGACGCGACGCTGCGCGTGACGCGTCATCATCACTGGTATCGCGCGGTGTTTCTGGAAGCACTGCCACATGCCGTGGGTATGGTTGTCGACGAAGTGCAACTGCTGCCAAGCGCGGAGACCACGATAACACCGTTCATTCCCCTCGGTCTTCCTCCCACGCATCTGGGACATCTGTTTTCCGGTGCCTGGGTGACCGGTAATCAGGTTATGCTGGTATTCGAGCCAAAGGCCTTCGTCAGTTATCTGCAGAGTTTGGGGAACGTATGAAGAAGCCACGATCACGCCCCCGGCTGCATTTGCTGGAAATCTCGCTGGAAGGCGCGTCGCTGCTGGTACCCAGTGCCACGGTCGCCGAGGTAATCAATCCGCAAAACATGTCGCAGATTCCTTTCAGCCAGCCCTGGCTCAAAGGCGTGATCGGTTGGCGCACGCTCGCCGTGCCGGTCATTTCTTACGAGGTGCTTCTCGGCGGGATGGCGCCGGCAAACCCAAGCGCCGGGAAAATCGTCGTCCTCTATCCCCTGAGCGGAAGAAAAGAGTGGGAATTTTTCGGGTTGCTCACGAACACGGAACCGCGGCCCCAGTCGGCGGACGGCTCGCAACCGATCGCCGATAATTCCGAATTGCCCGATTCACCGTACGTGGCCGGGGGAATCAAGGTGGACGGACGAGTGATGATTGTTCCGGATCTGGAGGCGCTGCACCGGGTGTTCTATCCCTGAAGGCAGTAGCAAGTGGCGAGTAGCAAGTGACAAGATTTTAATTCTATCTTAACTTGCTACTTGAAACTTGCTACTTGCTACTCTCGCGTTGCCTGATTAATACCATCTCGTGCAATATTGGTAAGCAGGTCGATTTCCTCGGGTGTGATGACGTACGGCGGCATGAAATAGATCACGTCGCCGAGCGGCCGCAGCAGCGCGCCATGTTCGAGCGCATGGCGGTATACCGATAAGCCGCGTCGCTCCTGCCACGGATAGGGCGCGCGCGTTTTTTTCTCCCGCACCATTTCAATCGCGAGAATCATTCCGGTCTGCCGCACTTCGGCGACATGGGGGTGATCGGCCAGCGACGCCGTCGCCACCGCCATGTGCGCAGCGAGCACTTTATTGCGGGTAATCACATCATCGTCGCGGAAGATGTCGAGCGTGGCCAGGGCGGCGCGGCAGGCCAGCGGGTTCCCGGTGTAACTGTGGGAATGGAGGAACGCCTTGCGGGTGCGGTAATCCGCATAAAAGGCCTGGTACACGTCTTCCGTCGTCAGGCACACCGAAAGCGGCAGGTATCCGCCGGTCAGTCCTTTGCCGAGACAGAGAAAATCGGGCGCAATGGCCGCGTGCTCGCAGGCAAACATGGTCCCGGTGCGGCCAAAGCCCACGGCGATTTCATCGGCAATCAAATGCACCCGGAACTTATCGCACGCATCTCGCAGCAGCCGGAGATAAACCGGATCGTACATGCGCATCGATCCGGCGCACTGCACCAGCGGTTCCACCACCACGGCACAGGTTTCCTCCGCGTGACGCGCCAAGACTTCCTCCATGCGGGCGAATGCCTGCGTGGAATAATCCGCCCAGGATTGACCGGATTCCCGGTGATAGCAATCCGGTGATTCAACTGTGATCGCTTCCAGCAACAGGGGCCGGTAGGTGTCTTTGTAGAGCGGTATATTTCCCACCGACAAGGCGCCGAGGGTTTCACCGTGATAACCGTTTGCGAGACTGACGAAGCGGGTGCGTTTTTTCTCGCCCCGGTTCAACCAATAGTGAAAGCTCATCTTGAGCGCGACCTCGATGGCCGCGGAGCCGCTATCGGCGAAAAAACAACGCGTGAGCCCGGGTGGCGCCAGTTGCACCAGTTGTTCCGATAACCGGACCACGGGCTCGTGCGTGAAACCCGCCAGCATCACATGTTCAAGTTGTTGCAGCTGGTTTTCAATGGCGGCCGTGATGCGCGGATTGGCGTGGCCGAAGAGGTTGACCCACCAGGAACTGATGGCATCGAGATAACGCTTGCCGTTGAAATCTTCAAGCCAGATGCCTTCACCGCGACGGATCGGAATGAGCGGCAGGGCCTCATGGTCGTGCATTTGGGTGCAGGGATGCCACACCACGCGCAGGTCGCGTTGCATCAACGTGTCGTTATCCATAGACTGCGAGATAATATCAGGACGACTTGCCTCGTGTTAATGAAGATTACCGATAGCGGCCCACGCACAATACTCTTCGAAGGGCGCAGACGACCGGCGTACACGATTCGTTACAAGGAGCGATGCCATGGCGCAAACTGAGTCTCTGGTATGTGATTTTGGCCGGCCCGCCCCGGAATTTCGTCTGACCGGTGTGGACGGGAAAATCTGGACGCTGAAAGATGTTCGCGGAAAGAACGGTTTGCTGGTGATGTTCATCTGCAATCATTGTCCTTATGTCAAAGCCGTGCGCCGGCACATAATCCGCGATGCACGCGAGCTCGAAGGACACGGCATTAATTCTGTCGCCATTATGTCGAATGACCCGGAAGAATACGCGGAGGATTCGTTCGACAACATGAAAAAGGTGGCTGCCGAATTCCAGTATCCGTTTCCATACCTTTATGATGAGACGCAGGAAATCGCCAAAGCCTACGGCGCCGTCTGTACCCCGGATTTTTTCGGCTACAACAAGGATCTCAAACTCCAGTACCGCGGCCGGCTCGATGCCTCGCGCAAGGACACGCTGCCCAATGCGCGACGCGATCTTTTCGAGGCGATGAAGCAGGTGGCGCAAACCGGTCAGGGACCCAAAGACCAGATTCCCAGCATCGGCTGCTCGATCAAGTGGAAAAAATCGAATCCATGACAATTAGGGTGTACCGGTAAGGCAACTGGTTCCTGATGATGTTTTTGTTGTTCATCGCTTTTGTCTCACATTCGAAACGTTCAAAACCGGCAAAACCCGATGACATTGCCATCGCTTGAGAAGTTGCGAGATATCGTCCGTGCGGCGGCGCGCGATGAACTGTTGCCGTTGTTTGCGGAAGTAGCCCGGCAAATCAAGCACGATGGCAGCATCGTGACCGAAGCGGATGTGGCGATGCAGCGGCGGTTGAAGGCGGATTTGCTGCACCACTGGCCGGACATTGCTTTTCTGGGCGAAGAAATGACCGTTCGCGAACAGGAACGGCTGACCGCCTCCGCCGGTAATGGTTTGTGGTGTGTCGATCCCCTCGACGGCACCAGCAATTATGCGGCCGGTATTCCTTTTTTCGCCGTTTCACTGGCGCTGATTGCGGATGGCCGTTCCGAAGTGGGCCTGGTATACGATCCGATACGCGATGAATGCTTCATGGGGCGGCGGGGCGAAGGCGCCTGGCTCGACAATATCGCATTTTCCGGACCCAAGCCGTCGTTGCCGGACGGGATCCGCCGCTGCATTGCCGCGGTGGATTTCAAGCGCTTGGCCCTGCCGCTGGCTGCCCAGCTGGCCGCGCATCCTCCGTATGGCTCGCAGCGAAATTTCGGTGCCAGCAGTCTCGAATGGTGTTGGGTGGCTTATGGACGGTTTCATCTATACCTGCATGGGGCGCAAAAACTCTGGGATTATGCCGCGGGCAGTTTGATCTTGAGCGAAGCCGGTGGCCGTGCCTGCACGCTGGACGGGGAAGATGTCTTCTGCCTCGGCGTGGCAACACGCTCTGTGGTGGCGGCGGCCTCGCCGTCATTGTTTTCGGAATGGAAGGGGTGGATCGACCATAACTGGAATATGCCGGGCCGGTAGCGGCAACCCTATTTTTCCGCGCAGTGAAATAACCGCGGCTATTGCCCAAAAACGGTGCGTGAGGGAAAATGCGCGCGATTCAGGCGTGCCGCCAGGACCCCAAGTCATTGCAGCCATACAAGGTAACGGCAATCCAGCTGAATGATTCATCGGTAACGTCCAGGTTCCCGCTCCCGATGGCGGTTACTCAAGCCATTTTTGCCGAGGAATTAATTGCTCAGCAGGAGCGGCGCGCCAGTTCGTTGCCAATTAAACGTTGACCGGCGTCTGGACAGGCCGCTTGAATAAAAATGGATTACTCCCTGACTATCGATACCCAGGCGCCCATGGCGACAGGAATCAGCCACTCATGAGACGACGTATGCTGGCGAATGCCCTGCGCGCGCTTTCCATGGACGCGGTGCAGAAAGCGAATTCCGGCCATCCCGGCGCACCCATGGGCATGGCCGATATCGCCGAAGTGCTATGGAACGACTACCTGAAGCACAATCCCGCCAATCCAAACTGGGTCGACCGCGATCGTTTTGTCCTGTCCAACGGTCATGGTTCCATGCTGCTTTACAGTTTGTTGCATTTAACGGGATATGACCTGCCCTTGGAAGAAATCAGGAATTTCCGTCAGCTCCATTCCATGACGCCGGGCCACCCCGAATACGGCTGCGCGCCGGGCGTTGAAACCACGACCGGTCCCCTGGGTCAGGGACTGGCCAACGGCGTAGGGATGGCGCTGGCTGAGAAAATTCTCGCGGCCCAGTTCAATCGGGACGGGCACCGGATCGTGGATCATCATACCTACGTGTTTCTCGGCGACGGCTGTCTCATGGAGGGCATCTCGCACGAAGCCTGTTCGCTGGCAGGCACCCAGGGACTGGGTAAACTCATTGCCTTCTACGATGACAACGGCATCTCCATCGACGGCGAGGTGCGCGGCTGGTTTACCGACGATACACCCAGGCGTTTTGAGGCCTACGGCTGGCACGTGGTTCCGAAGGTGGACGGCCATGATGCCGCGGCGGTGAAGCAAGCCATCGAATCCGCGCGTCGAGTTACCGACAAACCGTCGTTGATCTGTTGCCAAACGATCATCGGTTGGGGGGCCCCCAACAAGCAGGGCAAGGAGGAATGTCACGGCGCGGCGCTCGGCGAAGCCGAAGTGGCGGCGACCCGTGAGAACATCGGCTGGAAACACGCGCCCTTTGTGATACCGGAAGAGATCTATGCCGCATGGGACGCCCGCGCCAAGGGAGCGCAGGCGGAGAAAACCTGGAATGAAAGTTTCAATGCCTACAACATGGCCTATCCGGAACTGGCGGCTGAATTTGAGCGGCGCCAGAACGGCGCATTGCCGGAAAACTGGAAATCGAAGGCGGAGGCATTCATCCTGTCGGTGGATGCGAAAGCCGAAAACATCGCGTCGCGCAAGGCATCGCAGAACGCCCTGAACGGTTATGGTCCGCTGCTGCCGGAATTGCTGGGCGGCTCGGCGGATCTCACCGGGTCGAATTTGACCCTTTGGAACGGCTCGAAGGCATTAAACAAAACCGCG
>Ga0209320_10000212_pt1 | contig 30185 bp, 37 predicted proteins | sample Rifsed13ft4_FD_184008 | JGI IMG/M metagenome (GOLD analysis project Ga0209320, IMG submission 184008) | Soil microbial communities from Rifle, Colorado, USA - sediment 13ft 4 (version 2) | ecosystem: Environmental > Terrestrial > Deep subsurface > Rock core/Sediment | place: Rifle, Colorado... | reverse complement strand
TTTCATAACGTGTTCAGCCTGCGCGGAGATCACTTTCAAAGCCTGTACCACTTTACCGTTGGTGGTCCGGTCGACGACCCGCGGCTGATGACGCTGTCGGCCTATTTTCACTTAGACGGCGCAAGGCTTGAAGAGGAGGCCTGGTCGCGGTGAAGGGGACTGTGGCAACAGCGGAATCGCGTCCCCCCCGCCTTTGCTCTTGGCCGACCCGCCTTCGCAGGCCGCACCCGCCGCGAACGTACAAATTGGGATCGGAGTCCAATTTCCTTCATTCACATATTCAAGCCTGACCCCAAGCCTCTCACATGCCCTAGTTAGGGCCGAGTTCTGGAAGGGACGAAAGTGTTCTACCTTTTCATTTAGATTTCGGTGGCACCGCCGATCCTCCCTTCCAGTCCGCAGGCAAGATCTCGAAATTGATTATGCGAACGGGTGAAGTGGTCTTGTTGTACGCGGCAGTGGTCACGTCTCCCGATTCATAAAAGTATTCGCCGGTCTTGTAGGTTCTCGTCTTGCCCTCCCCAACAAGCGTCAATTCACCGGAGGCGACAAATCGAATCCCGGGCCCGACGTGGTGATGCTCGGCTATGTTTCCTCCTGGTTCAAAGGTTATCTCGGTGACGATCAATTTGTACTTGCCATTGAGTTCGGTCAGGTAGCCGGACATCATCTGATCAACCTTGACTGTCGAAGCTACCCCCTTTCGGTCCACTTGTTGCTGGGCGGACGCGTAACCCACTACGTAGCCCACCATCGGGACCAACACCGCAAAAAGTAACAGCGTGAGCCGTTTCATGATTTTCTCCTTTCTTGTGTCCGAAATCGGGGTCAGAGTACATTTTCGCGGGTCCCCTGGTATTTCTTTTTGCGTCGTCCCCGCGTAAAGGGCACCGGGCTCCTTTCGCCCCTTCATCTCGCTCCCGATTCCCCGCACACGAGGAATCGAAAATCAGCTCCAAGGAAATCAGCCAGTTACCTCTCCAAAAGTGTCCGGTACCTTTAGGCCCCTCGAGCGGGGCCGGAGTAGCCGCGTCAGCACGCGATCCAGTGCTGCGGCGAACGCCTGCTTGGCCCGCGCGTCGTAGGGTGGAGGGCCGCCGGTCACCGCCCCGGCCGTGCGCAACTGGTCCATGAAGTCCCGGACCGACAGCCGCTCCCCGATCGTCTCGGCCGTGTGCTCGTCGCCGCGGGGATCCAGCACGGCGACCTGCTTCGGCACGAGCACCGCCGCCAGTGGAATGTCTTGGGTGACAACCAAGTCGCCGGGTTCAGCGTGGGCGGCGATATGCTGGTCGGCCACATCGGCGCCGCCATCGACCCAGATCGCCGTGACAAGGAGATTGCCAGGCGGCGGCTGCAGCCGCTGGTTCGTCACGAGTACCGTGGGCACATTGAGGCGCTTGGCGGCCCGAAAGACGAGCTCCTTCACGTCGCGCGGTGCGGCGTCAGCATCGACCCAGATCTTCAGAGGCGCCCCCTCTTGATGGTGGTGATCGGCTTAACGGCTGCGAGCTCAGCGGCCCGGCAAATCGATTCTCGATCGAAGGCCGCGCGCTGGCCGGGTCCGCTGCAGCGAGTTGTTATGCTCTTTCGAGTAACTATTTCCCTTTCTCCTTCTTCTTTTGCCTTTTCTCCTTAATTGTTAGCTTAGGCTTTTTTTGATCTTCTCTTCTCGCTTTGTCTTTCTTTCCTTTATCGCCCATATCAACCCCCCTTGAATTGGAAATGGCAAAATCAGCTGTTCTGTACTTGTCAGTGTTTCATCATGCCGAATATACACAGAAGAGCATAACTATTGAGTAGATTGGTCAGCCTATCTCCACTGATGAGTTTTGCAGTTACGGCAAATCCTATAAGCTTTCTCGGCCCTTAGCAATTAGGAAAATGTACCGAACACCATTCAGCTCTTCATCCTGCTCCCGATTCCCCGCACGCCAGGAATGGAAAATTAGGTCCCAGGAAATCAGTCAGTTACCTCTCCAAAGGTGTCCGGTACCTTTACATGCTGATGCGCTATCGCAAAACCTGACACGAATGGCGCAAGCCCGACCAAAAAACGGAGATGGGCCTAGCAGGTAGCAGGTAATGTCCGCAACTCTTGAGACCAATAACCCGGAAGTGTATCCCAGGGATTCGGCAAAACATCATTCGTTACGAATACGTTCGCAGCATTGCGTTTCTTGGCAAGGGGAATCGCATTCTTCATCGCAGTGGTGCTTGATGTCGCGTGTACCAGATGAGCAAATTTGCTCGCGGGGTAGTTGAACACCCAGGAGGGCAACTTCAACGTCTTGTAGGTATTATAGCTTCCCTCAAAGACCACGACGATATCCCCGACATTCATGTACCCTTGGTCTGGCACGATACCTGGATTCAACATGACCAGCGTTCCCGGTGTTGTACGGATGTACGTTGCCAACTCGTCATAGTATGGGATCAGCGCTTTGTCGGCCGATACCTCATCCAAAAAGATATCATTTACCTGATACCAGGCTTTATAAGCATCTATTTCCGCCTTCACCGTTGCGGCGCTCAGCGTCCCGTAGCTCGTATGGACGTAGCCAAGCACCTTGATCCCAGCGGCCTTGGCTCTCGTGACTACGGCAACGTAATCCGGATTCTGGCTGGCACCCGGACCACTGTTTGGATTCATGATCATCACCCCGACTTTGGGAGCGCCCGCAGTTGCTTGATCCCACAATGGACCTGGATAAAAATAAGCCGGAATGGCCATTCTTTGGCAGACGGCCGCGTGACCTGTTGAGATGAACCCCATGCTCAATCCGCCCATGATAATGATTATTGTAATGATCCTTGCTGCCATCTTCCGTACTGCCATACGTTGCCTCCTTGATTTGCTGGGACACTGCCCAACTATTAAGTGAGCCGTAGGGCCGTCTGTTTTTCCCGGCGGCCTATCACCTGCACACTAGTCCACAATGAAGCAGAAAAACAACCATATTTTCAGTTAGACACCCGTCATGTGTCAATCTGGTTCTGACCGAGAAATGCCGCCCCGCTGGCATCCTAATGGAAGTGAGAAGAAGTCAAAATTTCCAGATGAGCGGAGTTTCCAAATCGTGGGGGTATCTGGTAGATTGGGGGCGGAACACACCGACCGTACAGGCGCTGGAGGAGATTGCGATGAAGACAGGCGTCATCCGGAGAAAGGGGAAGGGGGCGGAGGTGGTCGGGAGGTGGCGGGCGGATCAGCAGTCCTTGGTGGTCGAGACGGAGGATGCCGAGCTGCGCAAGGCCGCCGACGAGATCCTCAAGACGCCCCAGACGATCCCGGTCCATGCCCCCGAGCACTACGACGGCACAAGCTTCGCGGTCCCGGTCGTCGAGCCTCCGGCCAAGCTCAAGTACCTCGCCCTCTTCGCCCTCGAGATGGAAGAACGGGGATTCGAGGTCGAGCCGGACGAAGAAGAGGACTGGGAGGACGAAGACGAAGACGAAGAAGATGACGAGGATGAGGAAGAAGATGACGACAACAATGACGATGACTGACGGGAGCGGGTCTGGCCAAGGAGCTCTACTCGAAGAGGGACGGTTGAGCGGAGGCGGGGCGACGGAAGGCGGCGGTGGAAAGGTGTGGGCCGCGCGCGCCGATGCCGGCCTTGCGGCATGCCAGGCTGAACAGGTCCTTTATCTGCTCGGCGAAGATCCCTTCGCCCTTCATCCGCGAGCCGAACCGCGGATCATTGAGCCGTCCTCCCCGGACCGCCCGGATGCGATTGAGCACCTTGTCTTTTCGCGCTGGCCGGTGCTCGGCGAGCCATGCTTCGAAGATCGGGGCGACCGCGTGCGGCAGCCGGAGCAGGACATAGCCTGCGTATTGCGCCCCTCCCTCGGCCGCTCTGCTGATGATCGCGGGCATCTCGTGGTCCGTGAGCCCCGGTATCACCGGCGCGACCAGCACCCCGGTGGGCACGCCAGCTCGGGAGAGGGCCTCGATCGCAGCCAGACGGCGGGTCGGATGAGAGGTCCGGGGCTCCATGGTCCGGGCCAGACGCGCATCGAGGGTCGTCACCGAAAGATACACGGCGGCTGCCTCATGGCGCGCCAGCTCGCCGAGCAGCTCCAGATCTCGCGTGACGAGATGGTTCTTTGTGATGATGATGACGGGATTCCGGAACTCGGCCAGCACGGCGAGACATCGACGCGTCAGTTGCAAGCGTCGCTCGACCGGCTGATAGGGGTCCGTCACCCCGCTGATCGCCAGGACCTGGGGCTTCCAACGGGGCGAGCTGAGCTCACGCCGTAGCAGCTCCGGGGCATCTTCCTTCACGAGGATCTTCGTCTCGAAGTCGAGGCCGGCCGAGAAGCCCAGGTATTCGTGGGTCGGCCGCGCATAGCAGTAGATGCAGCCGTGTTCGCACCCCCGGTACGGGTTGATGCTGGCCTCGAACCCGACGTCGGGACTGTCGTTAACCGTGATGAGCGAGCGGGAGGGGTCCTTGAAAAACTGGGTTTCGGGAGCGGGCCCCTCGGGATCGACTCCCTCGGGATCAGGATGATACGCCAGAATCTCAAACCGGTTCGGGGGGTTCCGGGCGGCGCCACGGCCGCGGATCACAACATGATCGCTCGTCATCGACCCCCCTCGTCACACCGCACGCTTAGCGACGCAAGAGATCCTTCAATCCCTTCAAAAGTTCCTCCTCCGGCTTTTTCTCGGGGGGCTTTGCTGGTGCTGCCGGAGGAGTCGATCCCTGTCCTGATGGCGGGGGCTGCTCTGCGGGTGGCGATTTCGGCTTCAGTAGCCCCTTCGTGACCTCCTCGATCCCCTCCCCGACGAGACGGCGCTGAAGGAGACGGGTGACGTAGGCCAGGTCCGGTTGAGGCGTGACCCGCGGGAGGGTCCCGGTCAGGGCTACCGGAATCTCGAGGCGGCCCTCCTTGTTAGCCAGGTATTTGAGCCCCTTGACATCCGCTACGAGGTCCGTCGTGAGTTCACGCGAGAGGAGGACGACCGTTCGCATGTCGAGGCTTTGATCCAGCCCCATGGAGCCTTGGCCCCGGGCGACCCAGTCGGTCGCGGCAACGAGGAGATTGTCGAGTTGAAGCCTCCCATCCCGGAGCGCGAGGGACCCCTTGAGTTGACCGAACTCGGTGTTCCGGGTCGCGAAGAGCACCGGGTACTTGTTGCGCACCCGCGGAGAGATAAGCATGGAGAGACCCGGGACGCGCGTAAGCCCCGCCAACGTGCTCTCGGCCACATTGACGTCGAGCAAAGCGCCCCGCATGATCTCGGCCTGCCCCTGGCCCGAGAGGGTCCGCTGGATCTCTTCCCAGCGGTTGCCGGATCCGGCGAGGTTCAGATCGAGGTTGATGCCACCGCGGAGATGACGGGGAGCGGCGGGCGCTGCCCAGCCGAGCAGCTCGGCGAGATCGAAGCCGCGCACCTGGGTCGTCGCGGTGAACCGGGGCGTGCTCTCGCGCATGTCGTACTGTCCCCGGCCCTGTAGCGAACCGTTCAGGGCTTTGAGCGCGAAGCTGTCAATGTTGACCACCTGACCGGCCATGGAGAAGGCCGCCTGGAGGTCGGCGTAGTTTACGTCATTGATCGTTCCCCGGGCGGAGGAGATTGTTCCCCGAGATGAGAACATTCCCTTTTCCATCCAGGCCCGCCCCTCACCGGTTACCTGGCGCAGGACTTCCGGAGCCTTGCTGGCCCCTCGGGCCTCTCGAAGATCGGCAAGCCAGAGTTCAGGGGCAGTGAGGCGATAGGTGAGGGAGACCGGGACCAATCGTTCGGCCTGGGCGGCAAGTCGCATCTGGGACTTTCCGATGCTGAGCGGGGTCTCTCCGAGCACCGCCCCCTGGCCGGTGAAGTTGACGGTGGCGCTCTTGGCTGTGAGCGGCTGAGGAACCTGTGGCAGCGTGGCGCGAAGCTCGGTCAGCGTGAGTGAGCCGTCCATATCCGGGAGCCGGTCTTTGGCCATCCGGCCCTGGATCCGGGCGTGCACCTCGAAGCTCCCGGCGAGGTTCTGCTCCCGAAGTACCGGCAGGATCTTCTCCCAACCGGCGAGGCCTGAGCGGTTCGAGTCTAGCGTAAGGCGCACTACAGGCAACGCATCCCGTGACACCGCTCCGGTGGCTGTAAGCTCCAGGGTGTGGAGTTCGATCTTGGCCTTCTTCAGCGCGATCTCGTTCCGTGTCACCCGGGCGTCCCAGGAGAGAAGCAGAGGCAGGCCCTGAGGTTTCCGGAAGTGCTCCCCGAAGCTCATAGTGGTCGCCGTGCCCTCCCCCTTGCCTGTCACGGCCAGGTCTTCCAGGGTCCCGTCCACGTGGGCGGTGAGCGAGAAGGGCCCGTCCGCCTTGAGCGTGGGAGGGAGAGTCTCAGCAAGAAAGGGCAGACGCTTCACGTCAGCCAGAGTTACTGGTCCCAGGTTGACATCGCCACTCAGACGGAGGCCTTTGGGGTCGTCCAACGCAAACGTCGGGGGCAACGGGCCTATCTTTCCCTGGAGGGTGAGGTTCCGGCGGTCACTGTTGACGGCTGCGGCCAACGTAATCGAGACCGGTTGGTCAAAGCCGAAGTCGCTGACCTTGAGGTCCACCTGGCTCGCGCGAAGCTCCACACCCGCCTTGCGGTCGACGTAGTAGAGCTCGCCACCGGCCACGTCCACGAGCGAGACAAGGAGCGGGAGGGCTTTAGCTGTTGACGAGGGCGGGGGACCCTCCGTCTTCTGTTGTCGTTCCGCTCGGCCGGGACCCCCGATACTGGCGAAGTTGAACACACCCCCTTTGTTGCGGATTGTCCTCACGACCGGCTTATGCAAGATCAGCCGCTTGACCCGTAGCTCTTTCCTGAGGAGCGGGAGGAACTCTACGTTCACCTGCAGGTCGGCCGCGCGCAGGAATTCCTGCGTCGAGAACGCCCCGTCGTCTGCGAGGGTGAGGTTCTTCAAGCGAACCCCGATTCCCCCCCACAGGGTGACGCCAATGTCTTCGACCCCGACCTTGCGCCCAAGGGCCTGTTCGGCCTGCGCGAGAATGTAGTCCTTGTTGCGCTTGACCAGTTTATCCAGGTTGAGCAATGCAAAGGCGACACCTGCCGCCAGGATGAGGAGAATGACCGCCGCGATCGTCAGTTTTCGCATGATGGTTTGTCCTATGCAAACCCCAAACGGGATCCGATCTGCATATTGCTCTTCTTCTAGGAAACCGGAAACCGCGATGATTGTCAACCTGGATGTCGCATCGCACCCCCGGGTCGGTCCCTCCGCCGGCCGGGCAAAGCGGCCGGCCCCTCGTCTCTTTCTGCTGAGGTGCGGGACGCCGGGGACGCAAATGTCGGACCTCGTTCCGGGGAAAAGGGGGAGGCTGGTATGCCCCTTGCAAGGACGTCTCCAGACAGAAGGAGGGTGCCGCCCAATGACTGCCAAGCACAGGCCTGAGACGACTGTCCTCATCGTTGACGACGAACCATTCTTCCACAAGGTCCTTTCTGAGCTCTTTGGGCAAGGACAATGCCGGGTGGTGACTGCGTCCACTGGCGAGGAGGGTGTGAGACAGGCGGGGCGTCTCCGGCCGGACGTCATCATTCTCGATTTCCACATGCCCGGCCTCGACGGGATTGCCACCTGCAAGATCCTCAAGGCCGATCAGGCTACCCGTGCTATTCCTGTCATTATTCTGACTGCAGAAGAGAGCGTGGAGCTAAACCAGATGGCCTTCGAGGCCGGTGCGCAAGCGACCGTGCTCAAATCGATGTCCCACGATCGGCTGATGAATATCGTTGACGTGTTCATCCAGACCGGCACGTCCAGCGGTCCGTCCTGATCTCCCAATACCTGACACGGCGTTACCCGAGAACCTCTAACGACCTCCCCGAGATCACGACCCTCTGCAACACTCTCCGAAGCGCGTTCATCTGACGCATTGATATCCTCGCCTAGATGCCGGTCGCAACTTACCGGGAAGGTGATGCGTAAAAGGCGGGCCAATGGGTAAGCGGTTGGGGGATATCGTTGGACGCTGCCCTTATGTACGAATGCCAAACGCCCGGGGGTGTATAGCCCGCCGGGCGTCGGGGAAGGGTATCGGGGGAATTGGTCACACGTGAATGGCGCGAAAGATTCCTTCCCCCCTTCTCCAGGTGTTCCAGGCGTGCCGGCTCGGATAGATCCTGGGATCCGGTTCGAAAGCACCGGTCCCATCCAGCTTCAGAAGAACCATGTCATGGTGATCGAGACAGACCTCACAGAAGCCGTACACAGCAGCGTGGTCCTCTTCCGTGATAAACATGCGGTGACCGTCCTGGCGTGGTTCTTCCACGATGTGTCCTCCGGCAAGAAGGCTGGCCCGGCAGATTCAGCCTTATGTGGGTGAGTCCCCAATCGAGGCTTTGTAGCGGACCGGTTCGACCCATGTCAAGCATTTTCTATGAAAGTCTCCGATTTTCGTCGAATCTTGCTCGTGCGTCAGAACCACTTGCCTGCGAGCGCTCGGAAGCGGTAAGCTAGAGGGTATGGCACAGCGGACGCTCACCATTCACGATCATCGACGGGAGCTCGACGAAAACCGGTACGTCTATGCCGTCCTCAGCCGGCGTTCGGGAGGGGTGTCGATCGGCATCAATCTGAATCCCGACAAGGTCTGCAATTTCGATTGCATCTATTGCCAGGTGGATCGGACAACCCCCGGGCGCTACCGCAGGGTTGACCTCAAAGTCCTCGAACAGGAACTCAGGGACATCCTGACCAGGGTCAGATCGGGCGACCTCGTTGGGCATCTACCCTTCTCCGGCATCCCCGCGCCGCTCCGCCAGGTGAAGGACATCGCCTTCAGCGGCGATGGTGAGCCGACGACCTATCCGCGCTTCAAAGAGGTAGTGGAGCTGGCCATCCGGGCGAGAAACGAGGCTGGCCTCGGCCACCTGAAAATCGTGGTCATTACCAACGCGACGATGTTTCACCGGCCAAGGGTCCGGGAGGCTCTCGCTGTATTGGATCGGCACAATGGAGAGATCTGGGCAAAGCTCGATGCGGGGACCGAGGAGTACTATCACCTGGTAGATGTGACCACGATCCCTTTCCAGCGAGTCCTGGACAATATTCTCGAGGCGGCCCGTCGTCGGCCGATCGTGATTCAAGGCCTCTTCATGCGGGTACACGGGGTGGGGCCGGACAAGAAGGAGGTCAGAGCATTCTGCGACCGGTTACGCGAGATCGTAGTGAAGGGGGGAAAGATCAACCTGGTTCAGGTCTATACCGTGGCCCGGCGCCCCGCCCAAGACTACGTCACCCCGCTCTCCAATGCCGAGGTGGACGCCATCACAGAAGCGGTCCGCCAGATTCCTCTTCCTGTAGCTTCCTTCTATAGTGGCCAGGAGTGACGGCAGACTGGAGACCACAGCCTACAGATCCCAGACCGGGGAGCCGATAGTTCATGGATGACTGCGTAACACCGAACACCCAACACCTAACACCCGACACCCGACACTCAGGTGCGACATGATCCTGGTGGCTGGAGCGACTGGGCGCGTGGGAAGCCTGGTTGTCGATCTACTGCGACAGCAGGGGAGGGCGGTGCGGGCCCTGTGCAGGAGCGAGGTCAAATCCAAGCCGCTCCGCGAGGCCGGGGTCGAGATCACGTTAGGCGACCTCACGGATCGTCGGGCCTTGGTCGCAGCCTGTGAGGGAGTTCGCACCATCTTCAGTGCGGTCACCTCGTTGAACCCCAGGGCATTGAACCAGTCATATCGCCCCGAAACCGTTGAAGAGCAGGGACACCGGGATCTCCTGGAGGCCGCTCGGGACGCCGGGGTTGACCAGATCATCTACCTGTCCGCGATCGGGGTGGACCATCCGGCAGCTCCCAGACAGTTTCAAGTGAAACGTCGGGTGGAGGAGGTCGTGCAGTCATGCGGGATCCCTTATACCATCCTACGCCCGTCTGGCTTCATGGAGAACCTGTTGACTGTGCTCCCCCCCATCCGGCGCTTTGGCGTCGCGCCTCTGCCGGGAAAGGGGACGACACCCATTACCTACATCGCGGGCAAGGATGTGGCCCGTGTCGCCGTTCTGGCGATTGGACATCCGGAGGCGAAGGGAGCTACCATCGAGTTCGGCGGCCCCGAAGATCTGAGCAACCGCCAGTGCGTGCAGATAGTCGCCAGAGTCTTGGACAGGTCCGCACGGATTTGTCCTATTCCCTTCCCGGTGCTTCATCTGGCTGCGGGCGTGGCTCGCCTATGGTCCCCGGCCCTCCGGGAATTCTTTGCGATTCTACACTTTGTCGACCGATATGGTCTGCGTGCGCCCCGCCGTCCTCCATTTCCCGATAAGCTGTGGGCCCCGAGTTCCTTTGAGGCCTTTGTCCGGCGGCAGACCGGCCGCGTAGGCGTTGACCGTTGAGAGCAGCGATGAGGACTGAGATTCGAGAACTCAGCACTCATAGCTCAGTCCTCAGCACTGAAGCGTAAGCGCTCAGCCCTCAGCACTCATCGCTCAACACTGCTTCATAGCAGGCCGGCCTGTTCAAAGACGCGTCGGATCTCGAGGCGCTCTTCATCTTTGGGGTGGAGGAGCGGCGGCCGCGGCCATCCTCCGGTATGTCCCACCATATCCATGGCTGCCTTCAAGCCTCCGATGCCGAAGCGGGTGGTCACCGCCTGCATCGCCGGAAGCAGCTTGAGCTGTTGCTCCCGCGCCTCGTCGAGCTTCCCCTCCCGGAAAAGTGAATAGAGGTTGAGACACGCCTCGGGCGCGCAGTTGGCAAAGGCGAGGATGCCGCCCCGTGCGCCAAGCGAGAGGGCCGGGAGAAAGACCGGGCCTGAGCCCACGAAGAGGATGAATTCGCGAGGACTCACCTGCAAATACTGGGCGAAGAGCGCCATATTGCCTGCGCTGTCCTTCATACCGACGATGTTGCCGTGCTCCGCCAAACGGCCGACCACGTCGGGGTCGAGGACGATCCCGGTGAAGATCGGTACGTTGTAGAGGAACACGGGGACCGGGGAAGCGTCGCCCACCCGTCGGTAATGCTCGATCAGAACGTGGGGGCGCATGTGGGGCTTGTAGTACGAGGGAGTGACGACCATGACGGCGTCCGCCCCGATGTCCGCCGCGCGCCGGGTCAGCGTGATCGTGGCCTGCGTCGCCTCACAGCCGGTGCCGGCGATCAACACCTTGTCGCGGGGGATGTGCTCTCGCGTGATCTCCAGGATCCGGACCTTTTCCTCCTCACTGAGATAGACGAACTCCGAGTTGCTCCCCAGGATGAGGTAGCCCGCCAGGGCCGTCCGATTCCACCGCGCGAGATTACTCACCAGGGCGGGGTAGTCCACCTCGCCCGACTCGGTAAACGGCGTAATGACGGGCGGGATGACCCCGCGAATCTCTCGCATCCTTGATTGCCCCCCGAAAGGCGGTCAGGATCGCTGCGACCATAGCGCGTTGAGGGATCCGCGTCAAGATGAAGACAAAGCCCTTCCGGCCTCGAGAGGATCGTGCTATCAAGGGGCGGACCTTTGCGGACAGGAGTGAGTAGAGGAGGGGACTGGAGGCGTGTGATGGAAATTCGCTTTGCCGGTGGCAGTTGCGCAGTTGAGGCTCCGGACGGATCGCGGATCCAGCCCGCGACCAGCAAGTACCGGATCCCGACGGAGCACCCGGCGACCGGGCCCGGTTTCAAGCATCTGTACGAGCTGGTTGCACCCGGCGGGAGCATGCGGGTCATCCATGTGACCCACGATAAACCGGAGGTAGCCTGGCACTTCTGCGATCAGCCAAAGGATTGTAAGCGACCGTAACGAAGCAGTTAGTACCCGCAAGAAGTTGTTGGATTATGCGCTTCACTATTATATAGTTATAGTGTAATCATAATGTAAAGTCTGAATGTTTGACGGGGGTGGCTGCTAAGGGCTGGCCGGTGGTTTTCGCTGAGAGTGGCTGGGCGCTATTGCGCTCCTGGCGAGGATTCCGTAGAATGCGATCACTCAGGACACGTCTCGTCGAAAGGGGCCGTCGTGGGATCGAGTTTTTTTACCGCGAATGATTTCCGGGTCTTCGAGATTCCCGATTTTGCGGGGCGGATGCGGGCGATCCGGGAACAGGTTCGGCCGAAGCTGACCGCGCTCGGGGAGTCCTTGGCGCCGCATATCGGGCGTCTGGTCAAAGGTGAGGTCTTTCCCCACGTGGCCAAGCACGCGCGGCGTACGGTGAACCCCCCCGAGGATACGTGGGTCGCCTTTGGCCCCGAACGCCGGGGGTACAAGAAACACACGCACTTCAAAGTGGCGGTGTCGAAGAATTACGTTCGTTACCTGTTCGAGGTAGGCGCAGAGCATGAAGATAAGCGAGGCTGGGCACGCCGGTGGGAGCGGCGCCCGGCGGATCTGATCGCGATCGTGAAGCGGGGGCAGGACATCGGCTGGTTCAAGAACGAGCATGACGAGGACCCGGCGGCGTCGGCAGGGGAGGCGGATCCCACTGAGATCCGGATGATGCTCGGCGAGCTGACTCGGCGGCGGGATGGGCAGCTCGTTCTCGGGCGTCGACTGTCGCGGGCCGAGGTGACCGGCATGACGGCCGAGGCGTTTCAGAAAGCCGCCCTCGACGTGTTTCGGGTGTTGGCTCCGCTCTACCAGGGTGCATAGCGGAGGAGAGAGCGAATGACTGACACTCCAGAGAGCACGACAGAGATCACGTGTCCCTGTTGCCAAGCCCGCCTCACCATTGACCTCTCCCTCGGGGTGGTCCTCCATCACGAGCCACCGCCCAAGCCGAGCAGCGTGACGGATCTGAAAGAGGCGGTGAAATCCCTCAAGACAGAGACCGCCCAGCGTGAGGCCAGGTTCAAGGAGCTGATGCAGGCGGAAAAGGAAAAGGGGAAAGTCCTGGATCGGAAGTTTCAGGAGCTGCTCAAGAAGGCCAAGGATGATCCATTGACCACGCCGCCCCCGCGCGACATTGACCTCGACTGACTCCCTGCTCGGCGTCGTTGGATGAAGGATCCCTTCATCCCTTGATCTAGGCTGTTCGGTTTAGTTGCGTAGGGCGAGGATGCGGGCCTTGAACTTGGGGTCCTCTTCGACCTGAAAGGCCTCTCCACATTTGCTGCACTGTCCTGTCCACGAGCCGTCAGACTCTTGTCTCAAGACCACCACGCCACAGAACTCTTTGTTCGGCACCTTATGAACGGTAATGGCGACCAAGGGTCTCTCCATCCTGTCTTCAGCCATCTCTGGCACGCCTGGTGTCCTTTCGACCCGCCGCTATTATAGCAGAGTTTGCGGAGAAGGGGGCCGGCATCTACGGCACTAGGTCTCTTCATAGATCCGTTCACCCCGGTGGAGACGGTAGGCGATCTGGAAAGTCTGCCCCTGGGCGCGCGGAGTGGGGGCATGGGCCGCCAGATAGCGAGCAGCCGCGATCAAGACGTGGGCCTTTTCCGCCGGATCTTCCGTGAGCGCATAGACGCGGAAGGCAGCCTCCAGCGCCTGGATGGTGTGAAAGTCCCGATCCTCCCGGAACAGGGCATGGCCTAGAGTGGCGAGAAGGGGGCCGGCACCGGCGCCGGAGGCCAGATAGCGAGCGACGAGCAGACCTGCCTCATCCACCTGATGCCTTCGGTCGAACGTCGTGAGGAGTTCATCAAGCATCATGCGGTCTTGGGCCGGACCAGGCCCTCCCTCGGGCAGACGGGCAACGGGGACGTTCAGGAAGCGGTCGAGGTAGATACTCATGGCGGCGTCAAAGAGCCCGCGCGCCAGTTCAGGGGACGGCGCTCGGCGGAGTCCCTGGAAGACGGCATTGGCAAAGGTGAACGTGTGAAGGACCGTATCCCAGTCCCCGAACTCGTTTGCCGTGTGGAAGCGGGCGATGCGCAGCGCTGCCGCATACGCCACCGCGCCGCCCAGGGCCTGAAGGGTTGCCCCCTCCCGTAGAGCGGTCAGAAGGGCGTCGGCGATAGCTCGGGGATCTTCACCCAACAGGACCGGAATCAATGCCGTTCGCCCGCCCCAGACGACCTGACGCCTTGCCCCAGCCTCCAATGCTTCTGGCAGGCGATCAAAGGCGGCATGGAGGATCGCAACGAGGTCAACAGGATGCCGCCAGGCGTTCGATTCCTCCATCCGATCCGCCGTCGCATAGTTCAGGACCAGGCTGGGCAGAACGGCTTCGGCATGCGGCCAGCCGACCGTGTCCAGGGCCTCAAGGGCCTTGTTGGTGAAGTCCAGCACGTGTCCGGTGCTCAGGTACCGATGGTCGGTGGCCGCCGCAAAGAGGAGATCGGCGACCTGGGCGGGGTCTCCTCCACCTCGGAGGGCGCTGGCCAGGCACCGCTCGGCCCCTTCAGCGTCCCGCACCTCGATATACCGGCGGAACCAGCGCTTCAAGGAGTCGGGGCCCGTCGACGGCATGGGGAGCGGTCGCATGGGAACACGGGGCGGCTGGCCGTCGCAGTCCTGGGCCACCGCCGAGAGGCCGTGGTACAGCGCTCGTGCCCGGTCATCGGCGTGCAGGGAGCGGAGGAGATTGGCTGCGCAGGTGAGGATGGTGAGGCCCATCGACCAGCCATCGCGGCGGAATCTGGCACCAAAGCTGAGACCGGTCCGAAGAGGTTCGTGCCCGCCGCCCTCTTTTTCGACAAGGGCGATGACCGACTTCGCAATCACGAGCCGGATGTTGCGCTGCAAGCCGTCCTCAAGTCTCTGGAGCTGTCGGCCCTGCTCATCCGCCCGTGGCGAGGGATCGATCCAGACCTCGTCCCCCTCCACACGGACGGGGAAGCTCCGGACATCATCAGCCCAGGGGTCAAAGGTGCCGCCACTCGCAAGATCAAAGCGGGCGTGGTGCCAGTGGCAGGTCAAGACCCCGTCCTGGAGCGTCCCGCGGTCCAGGGGAAACCCCATGTGCGGGCATCGGTTGTCAATGGCGTACAGGGAGCCCTGGTGCAGGAATAGGGCAATAGTGTGTCCCTCCACCTGGAGGACCATGCAGCCCTTTCGTTCGAGATCGGCCATCCTGGCCGCCTTGACGAATCGCGACGTCTTCATGGCACGGTGGGGATGGTTCGGCGCAGCGCCTCGTAGTAGCGGCTGAGGCGCCGGTTGGAGCCGATCATCAGCAGGGAGGAAGCCATGATGCGGTAGACCTCAGGGCGAGAGATCTTCGTGGGTGCGGAAGGGTCCAGCAAATTCTCCGATTGCGCGATGAGGGCGAGCGTCTTGAGCCCGATGAGGAGGGGCCAGGCGCAGGCCAGCCGCATGCGGATCTCCCGCCGGGGAATGGCCAACGTGTAGTTCCAGCCGCTCTGGTAGTGCGCCAGGGTCTCTGCGAGCAGGTCGTGCAGGAGGGGGCGCAGTTGGGTGATGGACTTAGGCTCCAGCAGATCTTCCGGGGTGATGCCCAGGGCGGCTAAATCCTGCTCCGGGAGATAACAGCGGCCGATGCGTAGATCTCGGGGAAGGTCCCGAAGGATGTTGGTCATCTGGAGCCCCTTGCCGAACCGGACCCCCCGTCTCTCCATCTCGGCGACGTCCCATGCCCTGAGGGAGGGACGGTGGGCCATGTGTATCTCGGTCCAGAATTCCCCGACGCATCCCGCGACAAAATACGTGTACCGGTCGAGGTCGTTCCGGGTCTTCAACGCAATGAGGCGGCCGTCTTCCTCTCCGGGAAAGGTCGTGAGATCCATCTGCATGCCCTGGGTGATGGTCAGGATGAGATCTCGGATCCGCGCCCGGTCTGCGGGATTCAGCCCCCGGTAGATCGCAAAACACTCCTCGAGTCGGGCGAGGAGTTCTCGCTCTTCCGGGATCTGCTGCGGACCGGTCAGCGCCTCCTTGACCTCGCGGATACGACTCGGGCCGTTCTCCTGAATCTCCGCTCGAAACAGCTCCAGGTACTCGAGGCGCTTGTCCCGGCTGACCAGCCGGGTGTCAGCGATGGTGTCGGCGGCACGGGCGAAGAGGTAGGCGAGGCCCACTGGGCGCCTGAGATCTTTGGGCAGGACCTTCAGGCTGAGAAAAAAGGTCCGGCTGACGCGCTTCAAGATCTCACCGAGGAGTTCCGATTCTGCTTTTCGCACGTTCTTTACACCTGTCCCTGTCTGGTCCTCCGGACCGTGAACTGTGAACGGCTCGACTGAGCTCGCCGAAGTCTACGAACCGTGAACCGTTTATCGCGGTGGCGTAAAGACCTCATTCAGATCGCTCCGAGAAGCCCCCGGCTCGGGGCCTCCGGCAATCACGTAGATGCGGCCTTCGAAAGAGGCAGCCCCCAGTCCGTGACGGGCCGTGGGCATCGGTTTGAGCTTGACCCACCGATCCGTCTTCGGATCATAGGCCTCGGCGTCGGCAAAGGTGCGTTCGGGGTCCTCGCCGCCAAAGATGTAGATCCGACCGCCAACAGCTGCGGCAGCAATGCCACCTCGCGCGGTCGGCATGGGAGTCCGGACGGTCCATTCCTTCCTTTGGGGGTCGTAGGATTCATTGGCGCCTACGTTGCGGCTCATGGTTCCCATGCGTCCCCCTATGGCGTAGAGGCGGCCGTCCACGGCCGCGACCGCCAGGTGATCCCGGGGGCTAGGCATCGGGGCAAGCGTCTGCCAGGTGTCCGTGGTGGGATCATAGACTTCGAAGATTCGTAGGACCTCGCCGTTCGTCTTTCCTCCCGCAGCGTATATCTTTCCATCGATCACCCCGATTGCCAGGGCGCCGCGGGCGGTGGGCATCGGGGCCTTCCGCTGCCATTGGTCCCGCGCGGGATCGTATTCCCAGACGGTGTTCACCGCCCTCCACGGCCAGATCCTTGCGTACCCGCCGACCACGTATAATTTCCCGTTGACCGCCGCGACAGCGGTATGGTGGAGAGACTCGAGCAGGGGCGCCTTTTTCTGCCACCGATCGGTCTCCGGATCATAGGCCTCGACGGCATCCGAGACCCCTCCCAGGAAAAAGTAGCCGAAGCCGCCGATCACGTAGATCTTGCCATGAAGTTCGGCGACGGCCACCTCGGTTCGTTTGCTCGGCATGGGGGCGGCCTTCGTCCATTCTCCCAGCGATGCCGCCAGAGCGAGCAGGGGAAGGCCGAACAGGAGCAGGACCACGAATGCCATCCTGCCCCCCAATCCCTTGTGGCACCTCATCGCCGTCTCATCTGTGTGATATCCTTTCCCGTTCCCTCCGCCTGGAGAAGCATACCGGGAAGGGGAGGGCCTGGGCAAGCCCTCTGTGGTTGCCTTCTCTCCTCTGCTCCCGTACAATAACCCGGGTCAGGTGAAAACGTCCGTCGGTTGCGAGAGGAGCAAGCCCGTGGAGGTGAAGACGTCGAGCACCGCTGGGGTCGTCTGGGACCTGAGTGATCTCTTTGCCGCGCACGATGACCCGCGCCTCCGTGAGAGGCTCGAGTCGCTGCAGGGGCGCGCCGAGACCTTCGCCCAGCGGTACCGCGAGACCATCAACGTCCCCGGGGGGCCAGCGGCATCGCACGTCCTGGAAGCCCTTCGCGGTCTTGAGGCGATCGAGGAAGGCATGAGCCGCGTGGCCACGTACGCCGGTCTCCTGTACGCCTCGGATAGCCTCTGGCCGGAGCACCAGGACCTGCAACAACGGGTCGAACAGTGGCTGACCGGCGTCCGGAACCGCCTGTTCTTCTTTGACCTAGAGTGGCTCGAGCTGGAGGAGTCGGCGGCGGCGCGGCTGATCGCCGACCCTGTCCTGATAGGCTACCGCCATTACCTCGCCCACGGACGGCGGTACCGACCTCACAAACTGAGCGAGGCAGAGGAACAGGTCGTCAATGAAAAGGACAACACCGGCCGGCGGGCATTCGGGCGTCTCTTCACCGAGCTCCTCTCCTCCCTGAGTTTCCCCCTCGAGCACGAGGGGACCGTTCGGGACCTGACGATGCCTGAACTCCTGTCGATGCTCCACCGCGCCGACCGAGGACTGCGGGCCCGGGCGATGGAGACCCTCTTTGAGGTCCTGGGCCGGAACGAGCTCGTCCTCACCTTGACCTATGACACGCTGATCCAAGACCACCTCACCATGGATCGGCTGCGCCACTATCCCGACCCGATGGCCGAACGGCACCTGTCAAACGAGATCGACCACACAGCGGTCGAGCAGATGATGGAGGTCACCGAGGCCAACTACTGGGTCGCCCAGGACTACTTCCGCCTCAAGGCAAAGCTCCTGGGACTCGACCGGCTTGCTCTCTACGACCAGTACGCTCCGGTCAGCGGGGAGCTTCCCGCGTGCACCTTCGGAGAGGCCCGGGCCGCCATCGTCGAGGCCTTTCGGGCCTTTGCGCCCCGGTTCAGCGAAATCGCACAGGACTTCTTCACCCGGGGCTGGATCGATGCGGAGATTCGAAAGGGGAAACGCGGCGGGGCTTTCTGTGCTTCTCCCTCCCCCGGACTGCACCCGTACATTCTGTGCAACTATACCGATACGCTCCGGGATGTCATGACAGTTGCCCATGAGCTTGGCCACGGGGTCCATGGTGTCCTGGCCAGCGGCCAAACCCTCTTCAATTACGATCCGTCCCTGATTACCTGTGAGACGGCTTCGGTCTTTGGGGAATTTCTCGTGTTCGACCAGATGCTTGACAGACACCGGGATCCGCGCGTGGAACTCGCCCTGCTGTGCAGCAAGATCGAGGATGCGTGTGCAACCGTCTTCCGACAGAACGTCCTAACGCGGTTTGAGGAGGCGGTGTTTCGGGCGCGGGGGCGCGGACGCCTGACGTCCGAGGGGCTGGCCGCGGCCTGGCTGGCGGCAAATGGCCGCTACTACGGTGACGCAGTCGAGATGGTTCCCGGATACCGCCTGGGATGGTCCTATATCCCGCACTTTATTCACACCCGCTTCTACTGCTACAGCTATGTCTTCGGTCATCTGTTGGTCCTCTCCCTGTACCGGTTGTACAAGGAGGAAGGGTCGTCCTTTGTTCCACGATACCTGGAGTTTCTCGCGGCGGGGAGTTCGAGCGCCCCCGAAGCCCTCCTGAAGCCGCTCGGCGTGGATTTCCGCGACCGCAGCTTCTGGCAGAAGGGCTTCGATGAGATCAGGACCCTCGTGGAGCGAGCCAAAGCCCTCGCCGGGGTGACGAGTGAATAGTGATTAGTGGTTAGTGACTCGTGCTTTTCACCAATCACCAACCACCATTCACCAATCACCAGTAAACAACCATGGAGCTCATTGACGCCCACGCCCATATGAGTGACAGGGCCTTTGGGACTGATCTCGAGACCGTGCTGCAGGCGGCGGCCGAGGCGGGAGTTGTGGGGATTGTGACGGTCAGTGAGAACCTGGATGATGCGCGCACCGTTCTGGAGCTGGCCGAAAGATTTCCCCTCCTCAAACCCTGTGCAGGCCTGTATCCTGACGTCCTGGATCTCGAGGCGGCCGAGGCCATGGTGGCCTTTATCCGGGCCCACGAGGACCGCGTGGTCGGGATCGGAGAGGTGGGGCTCGACCATTGGGTTGTCAAGGAGACGAATGGATGGGAGGTCCAGGAGCAGGCGCTCGCCAAGTTTGTCGCGTTGTCGGAGGAGTTGGATCTCCCCCTCAACATCCATTCCCGGTCTGCCGGGGGGCACACGGTCCGGTTCCTGCAGCAGCATGGCGCGCGGAAAGTGCTCCTGCACGCCTTCGATGGGAAGGCGTCGGCGGCCCTGGAGGGGATAGAAGCCGGCTATTACTTTTCCATTCCCCCCTCGGTGGTGCGATCCCGGCAGAAGCAGAAGCTGCTCGAACGCCTCCCACTCGATCGTCTGATTCTTGAGACCGACTCGCCGGTTCTCGGACCCGACCCGGCCGCCAGAAACGAGCCAAGGAACGTCCTGGTCTCCTGCCAGGCCATCGCCGCGGCGAAAGGCGTATCGATAGAGGAGGTGGCTCGCGTGACGACCGAGAATGCCCGGCGGCTCTTTCCCAAGGCATTTTCCTCGTCCTGCCCCGGTGTCCCGTAAGCACCCGCGCCATGGGCAGCAGGGAGGGGAGCAATTCCCCGGAGGAGGTGCGATGTCGTTCAACGACCTGTTCTGGTTCTTCTTCATCTTCATGGCCGTCCAGCCGATGATCCGACAGCGGTGGCTCGAGGCAAGACGGCTTCGACTCCTCACGCAACTGGAGCGCCAGCGGAGGAGCCGGGTCATTGCCCTCGTCCACCGGCAAGAGACCATGAGCTTTCTCGGCTTTCCCCTGTTTCGGTACATCGACATTCAGGACTCCGAGGAGATCCTGCGGGCCATTAAACTAACGGGGGGCGACGTCCCCATTGATTTGGTCGTCCATACGCCTGGGGGACTGGTCCTGGCCGCTTCCCAGATTGCCCATGCGCTCAAGAAGCACCCGGCGAAGGTGACCGTCTTTGTCCCCCATTATGCCATGTCAGGGGGAACCCTCATTGCGCTGAGTGCCGATGAGATCGTGATGGATGAAAATGCCGTCCTGGGCCCTGTCGACCCCCAGCTCGGCCAGGAGCCGGCGGCGTCGATCCTCCGGGTCTTGGAGCAGAAAGACAAGAACGAGATCGACGACGCCACCCTGATCCACGCCGACATGGCCGAGAAGGCTCTGCGCCAGGTCCGCCAGTGTGTCACCTGGATCCTGGAAGAGCGGGTCGGCCGCGACCGTGCGGCGGTCCTGGCAGAGACCCTGAGCCAGGGCACCTGGACCCACGATTACCCCATCACGTTTGAGGAGGCCAAAGAGATGGGGCTGCCGGTGAGCCCAGCCATCCCCGATGAGATCCACCAGTTGATGGCCCTGTTTCCCCAGCCCGCCCGGCAGCGCCCCTCGGTCGAGTACATCCCGCTGCCGTATCGCACGCGTCCCGCGGGCCCGTCCGGAGGTGCCCACTCCGCTTGACAAGAGGAGGAAACTTGCTAGCGTATACCGGAGCTCTGCGAGGTCGAGTTGAACGCGGACAGGACGCAAATCCCTGAGGAGGTGCTATGGCAGCCGCATTAGACAAGAGCATCGTTTCTCGACTGATCACCGGCCTCCAGGCCACCCCGGCAGTGAGCAGGGAGACGGTGGAGGCATTGGGGAAGCTGCTCAAGGAGCTCCAGCAGCCCCACGTGACCGAGGCGGAGGCCGAAAAACGGCTTCGAAAATGGCTGGAATCGGTGCTGCCCCATGCGGCGACAGTCCTGCAATCGGTGATTCTCGGGTCGCGCTATCTCAGGATCGTCTCCGAAGATTCCTGGGTCTACAAGGTGTTCAGCACCCTCCCGACGCCTGCCCCCCAATAGGGCGCGGTTGCCTCCATGCAACAGCTTTTCTTAGCCTTTGCCCTCGGGGGTCGCGGGCTTCCTGCGCAGGTGCAGCTCGATCTGGGAAGGGTTGGTGCCTGCAATCTGCAGGCCCACGGGGAGGTTGATGTTCTTGGCAGAAATGCTGTAGCGCTTGAAGCCAGCGCTGGCCCTGTTCAGGTCGATAGAGACCTGGAGCTGGCTAGGATCCAGGAAGTTCAGCATCATCCGGGACCCTCGCACCCGGACCTGCACCTCCTGAACCCGATTGTCCTCGATGGTGAGATCCTTTGGGATGTTGACGAAGACCACCGGGATCGAGATCCCTACCTCGTCATTCTTTTGTCCCACCAGGACGAATAAGAGAAGGCTCACCCCCACCACCGTTGCCAACTTGGGACGCCAGTTCCGGGTGATGAGGGCGAGGGCGGATTCTGGCCGCTTCCCCGTGTCCCCCCGCGCGCTGAGCCGCTCGGTGAGCCAGGTGAGCAGCTCGGTGGCATTATCGACGAGGTGGATCGTCCCCCCCTCCACGACCGAGACCGTCCCCCGCTCCTCGGAGACGGCCACGGCGACCGCATCCGACTGCTCTGTAATACCCACGGCCGCCCGGTGGCGGGTTCCGTAGAAGTAGGAGAGCTGCGGATCGTCCGACAGCGGGAGCACACAGCCGGCGCGATAGGCCCTCCCGCCCCGGACGTAGAGTGCTCCGTCATGGAGCGGGGCAGGGTCGGCAAAGATCGTCTCGAGCAGCTCTTCACTGATCTGGGCGTCGATCAACGTTCCCGGACTTTTCAGCAGCGGTTCGACGAAGTCGCTCCGCTCGAGCACGAAAAGTGCGCCGCGGCGCTTGGCCGCGAAGGCCATGGCGGTTTGGGCGAGGGTGGCCAGGGTCTCCTCCCGGAACTGCACCGGGCTTCCCCAGCCCAGGAGGGTCGTCAGGGGCAGGCTGGGGTTGACCTGCTCCAGCATATGGCGGATCTCGCGTTGAAAGATCACGATGACGAGGATAAGGGCGGCGGCCCAGATCCCTCCCAGGACCCACGATGTCAGAAACAGTCCGGCGGCCTGCGCGGTGAGATATCCGAGTCCCAAGGCGACGATCCCCGCCAGGATCCGCATCGCCCGTGTGCCACGAATGCGAATGTAGACCTGATACACGATGAAGCTCATGAGGGCGACGTCGACGGAGTGACGCCAGGGCAGATCCCACACGAGATTCCCTACCCAACTGAGCACGGATTCAATGAATTTTGCAATCGCTACGCTGACGTTCATCCCTCTTCCCAGGACTCCGAGGATGGAAATGAGGAGAACTCAAGAAGATCATACGAGGCTTCCTCACAAGTGTCAACCCAGCTAAAGTGCAATTTCCGAGCCGGATATCCGGCCCTCCCTCGATTGACGCCTTGCGGTGGGGCGCAGAGAGAGGCACCCGTGCCAGCCTACGGCTTCGGCGGTGATTCCCCGGGATAGTTGCAGGCGATGGACCCTGTGATGAAAAGATGCTGGGGGTCGCCTATGATCGTCTCTTTTAGGGTGTCCTTCCTCTTGCCGCCGTGATGGGGGCACCGTTCGCACTCGTCGAGGGTCACCTTCAACCCTGCCATCGGGCAATTGACCAGGAGGAAAGTGCCGGTATCCTCAATGACGATCCATCGCATCGCTCTTTCTCCGTCCATCGCTTGCCCCCTAACGTTCTCCCATGAAAAGGTCAAGGGTTGTGACCTGAGCGGAGCTAAGGTCGGCGACGCGGACTCGGTGATTATTGGTGTCCGCGATGTAGATCCGGTCCTCGACCACACTCAGACCCCCGGGCTCGGAGAACTCGGCATGCTGCCCGTCCCGCTGCCCCGCTTGACCACTGCCGAAGAGGGTCTTGACCGCCCGCATGGTGGGGTAGAGGACCTTGATCTTATGGTTGTAGGTATCGGCCACGTAGACACGGCCCCCGGCACAGGAAATCCCCAGGGGGTGCTGGAGTCGAACCTCCTCACCGATCCCGTCCTGGTCCCCAAAGATAAAGAGCCCCTGGCCGACCAGGGTGCGCAGCCTCTCAGCGCCATACAGATCGATGGTTCGGATCGCACTGATCTCACTGTCAGCGATGAAGAGTGCCTGCCCGTCCGTCGAGAGCCCGCTTGGCTGGGCCAACGCCCCTTCCAGACGGGGCCCGTCGATGATCTGCTCCTTGCCCGTCCCCGCGTAGAGCGCGAGCTCCGCCGTGGCCAGGTCCATCACCCAGATCTGGTGGCAACCCGCCATGGCGATGTAGAGTGTGCCGTCCACATGGCACAGGTCCCATGGGGAGTTCAGCGACATCTGCCGAGCCGGCCCCCGTCCCCGGATGACAGAGCCCTGTCGCCCGGTGCCGGCGATCGTCTCTGCCGTCCGGGTGTCGAGATCGAGACGGCGGATGAGGTGGTTCTCCGTGTCGGCGATGTACAGGGAGTTGCCGGCCAAGGCCAGGCCCTGCGGCGAACGAAAGGCCGCCTGCTCGAAGGATCCATCCGTGGCCCCCATCCTCCCCGTCCCGGCGACCTCGAAAATCTTCCCGCTCAGGCCGCTGATCAGGATCCGATGGTGTCCCGTATCGGCGATGAAGAGGCGACTTCTGTCGCCATCGGCGAGGACCTTCCCAGGAAAGGCGAGGGTTGTCTCGGGCATCTGATCCCGGTGGAAGCGGACCGGGTCTTCCTTCAGCGTGCCCTTCTTCCGGTGCTCCTGGATCAGCGTGACGATCATCTGGCGGAGATGATTGCCATGCCCCTCGCCGGCCAGCGTCGCCACGATGTATCCCTGAGGGTCGATCAGCACAAGGGTGGGCCAGGCGCGAACCGTATAGCTCCGCCAGATGAGGAACTGGTCGTCGTTGACGACCGGATGGGCCAGTCCGTGGCGTAGGATGGCCTGGCGGACGTTCCCAGCCTCTCGCTCGTTCGGGAATTTGGCCGAATGGATACCGATGATGACCAGTTCGACAGGAAAGGCCTTTTCCAGAGCGTCCAGCTCTGGGAGCACGTGCATGCAGTTGATTCAGCAATAGGTCCAGAAATCCAGGAGGACCACCTTGCCCCGAAGCTCCTTGAGACTGACGGGCCGGTCACTGTTCAGCCACTCGAGGCCAGGGGGAAAGTCCGGGGCTCGGACCATGGGGTCACTCATCATATCCTCATGCATTACTTTCTATTTAATAATAACTATTTATAGCATATTTATTCAAGTATATTATAGCTTGTAATCTGCCCCTGTGTAGATGCCGCCTGCTTCGGGTGGCCAGTTGCGGTCTCGTGTATCGTCTAGTGTTCTCGAAGGGCGTTGTCGATGGCCTGCCGAAAGATCGGAGTGGGAAGGGCGCCGCTCAGGAAGACCCCCTGAATCGTATCGTCAGATCTGGTCTTGCCGACGAAAAAGCTTGGTGTCCCTCGAACGCCGACTGCCATCCCATCGTCGAAGTCCTTCTGGACCTCGGCGGCATACTTGCTGCGATCCAGGCAGGCATCAAAGGTTGCGCCGTTCAAGCGGAGGCTTCGTGCATGCGTCTTGAGGCTCTCGACCCGGAGCGCCTGCGGATTCTGGAAGAGCAGGTCGTGCATCTCCCAGTATTTTCCCTGGTCGCCGGCGCAATGCGCTGCCTCGGCTGCTTTGCGCGCGTGCGGATGGATCTGGTCCAAGGGAAAGTCCCGGAAGACGTAGCGGACCTTCCCCGTCTCGACATACTCTGCCTTGAGAGTCGGCAGGGTGGTCTCGAAGAATCGCCTGCAGAAGGGGCACTGGTAATCAGAGAATTCGATCATGGTGACCGGGGCGTCCTTCTTTCCCATGATGAGATTCCCTGCGATGCTCACGCTGGCCGCGGCCGAGCCAGGCTGGATCGGTTGGGGACGTCCCTGCGAACCGGTCTGTGACTGCGCCAGGGCCGGGGGCGATTCGAGCCTTGGGCCCTGGCTGCCGATGATCGTGAGGCACAGAACGACAATGCAGAGTCTCCAGTTGATCAATCTCATCCGCTCCCCCCTCAGCCCCACTGCTTTCATCATTGCATTTCATTATCAAGTATCCCCGGTTGATCAGGGAGTGTCAAGGCGACATTCTGCTTTTCATGTCAGGAGGGGCGGGGTATCATGCGGGTGGCGAGCGCCGGGGCGTTGGGACTGGCTGTACAAGCCGGGCTTGTTGCTGCAGGTGCGGGATACGGCCGGCGGCAGAGAGGCTGCCTTTGACTTCGTCCTCAAACTACGATAGTCGGGAGAGTAGCCGGCGAATGTGCATGCCGGTGCGATTGATCCGCTTGTCATATCGGCCTGGCCATGTTACACTCCGCAAACGTGGGCAGCGACCAACAATCGACTTGAGAGGAGGTCACCATTAGCGCCAAGGTGTTCGTCGGGAACTTGAGCTACGATACGACGCAAAGCGAGATCGAAAGTCTTTTTTCTGAGGTGGGCCAGGTGGTCGGGGTATTCATGCCGGCCGACCGCATTACGGGGCGTCCACGAGGATTCGCCTTCGTCGAATTCGCCGAGGAGGCGACTGCCGCAAAGGCCATCGAGAGGTTGGACGGCTACCAGCTCAAGGGTAGGAGTCTTCGTGTCAACCAAGCGGAGGAGCGGCGGCCGCGCTCACCGGCCTTTGCTGACACCGGGTCATTCGGAATGCCTCGCGGTCGAGGGGAATTTAAGCGAAAAGGTAGTCGCCGCAACATTCGCGCCAGGAAGCGTAGCCTCTGAGCCCTTACACTCCCTCATCATCACCATATCCTGCAACGGGGAAAAGGCACCTGCCCGCGCTTCCCCAGTCTTCTGATTGGGCGAGCGCCGGTCTGCTGGCCTTCTTGCTGGCGCTGGGGTCGGCCTAGCGAGTCTCCGTCTAGCGAGTGCCTGTACCTGAGGGGCCACCCCTACTGGTAGTATTTTTTCTTGTTGACCCATCCTATATGTAGTAGTATTAGGTCCCGAAGGCCATGGGGGTCTGACCGCTAACAAGGGAGGAGGAGTGAATGGCGAAGGCGAGAAAGAGGAAAAGGGCTAAAAGGGCTAAAGGGTCGAAGAAGGCGTTCGGAGGCTATTCGATCAGCTTCAAGGGGCGCAAGGACACGCTTGAGTCGGTCTTCGGGAGCGTCCCTATCGGACCCTCGGTCATGACGAAGAAGCTCTGGACGTACGTGAAGCGGAGGAAGCTCGGCAAGCGCCGCTGAGGCGCCTGCACCTGTCCCATCGCTCTCTGGCGGCCCGCTTCCGGCGGGCCGCCGTTTTTCGTTCACGGACGCAGGGCATCATGGGAAGTCAGTCATGATATTAAGTCCGTTTGGCCGCAAGCCCCAACCGAGTCTGGACGACCGGACCTTCGGGGCTATCTCCATGACGTCGGAGAAATGCTGGGAGAACCGCGCATTCCGCTTTGCAGGCACCGAGCCCGTACAGCTCCTGGTGGACGGGGATGAGGGCGGTCCCACCCAGGCCCAGCGGCATTTCTTTGATGAACTCTCTACGCGATACGCCGAGCTCGCGCCGAGAATTCGCCAGGCCCTGAGTGCCTATCGGGAAGATCATCCACCGCAGGAACGCTTTCGCTTAACCGTCATCTATATTCCCTCATTTCGCGACCAACAGAGTCGCACGTGGCGGCTGTGGTATGACCTCGAGGGTGAAGAGCATTTCACCTACGGCGTAGAGATGAGCGACTGGGACCGCATCGTTCCGTTTGCCGAGGACTGACGCGAGGGCCATCGGCCTCCCGCCGCCTCACGAGGGTAAACCATCTATGGGCATCCAATACCCCATCACCATTGGGTATGTGATTCTGGTAGTTGTCATGCTATGCGTAGGTTGGATACTCACGCGCCGCATTGAAGACAAGCGCCAGCGCATTTTTTGGCGATCCGGTGTTCTGGCCGTCGCGTTTGCCCCCGGGTTTTTCGGAGCTGGACACGGGGGAACAATCACTCCCGCCCTCTTGTCCGCCATGCTCGTTTTTCTCCACGCGAATTGGGAAGATTCCGGAGTCCTCCTAGGGGTTTTGTTCCTTTTCGCCATCGGTCCGATCCTCGCGACGTGGTTTATCATTTATTTTGCTTGGCGGAGTGTCGGGCGGTTTAGGCGTACGAGGTGAAACGAAGCGCTCCAAGAGGCGATACGTGCATTTCCTCTTGCAGGGCATATCTTCGATGGAGTAGTGTGGCACCGTACGTCGCACCGCACGGGCTTCTGTGGGCGGCGTCTGCTAAAAGGAAGGAGAGCCATGGAACAGATTAGTTCGTCTAGCCTCCTGATGCTGCTCTTCTGGGCCAGTGTAGGAGTGATAGCACTCGTCATGGTCGTGTGGATCCTGCGGTGGCTGCTGGGAGTGAACGAAATCTTGAACAGACTCCAGGCCATCCGCGACGAGCTACAAATCATCCGCGAGCAGCAGGTTCCTGCAAGACCTTTCTCCGCGGCGAGACCCGATCTACCCGAAACCGAACTGTCCCACCTCGATATTCCGATTCCGGAAGATTGGCACCTCGGCCGACATGACAAATAGATCGTCCAGCATTTCCGGGGCAGGATCTAGCATTGCGCGGGGCGGTGGGGCAGGGAAGCGATAAATTCCCCCGCCCCGTCGAGCTTTGCCTTCGATCTTGGCGCGCGATGAATCAAGCATTGCAATGTAATTGCGCCGCATAATCTTGGAGGTTGAACGAATGGGGAAGGTCGTTAAGGCCCGAGTGGTGCGGATCGGCAACTCCCGGGGGATCCGCGTAGTTGACCAGTATGGTTAATGGTTGGCCCGTATTTAGATGTGCACGAGGTGGTTCCGAGTTGCGCAATGAATGACGTGTCACGAGTGAGCGCGCTTCGAGAGTTTGGACACCCGGCCACCTATCCCAAGGTTTTGTCTCTGCTGAGGCTGAAGCCAGGTAGCCGGATACTCGATGTTGGCGCCGGCAGCGGTTACTTTTCCAGGGAGTTGGCGAGAGCCGGTTACGCTGTGCATGCGACGGATGCTCCTCACGGACTAGTTCAGTTTGGAGCAGAGGGAGTTCCGTTTAGCCCCTGCGACCTTAACGGCCCGGGAGATTTGCCGTTTGAACCGGAGTCTTTCGATGCGCTGGTTTGTATCGAAGTTGTTGAACACCTTGAGAATCATTACAACCTCGTCAGGAAGTGCCATAAAGTGTTGGTCCCCGGAGGCTTGTTTGTGATTACGACGCCCAACATTCTAAACCTTGCATCCCGGCTCAAGTTTCTGCTTGCCGGTTTTTACCCACTGTTCGGGTACCAATATGAGATTTGTGATGCAGGGGGATACTTTCGACCTCAGAATCATATCTCGCCGTGTAGCTACTGGCAGCTCAGACATTCACTTCACACAAATGGCTTCCGCATCGTATGCGTCGCGACAGAAAAACTGAGGAGGTCGAGCTTGTTTCTTGCGCCCTTGATTCCACTCATCTGGTGGTGCACCTGGAGTGATGCTTTGAAGGAGGATGGGAAGTCAGGGGTGGGGCAGAGAGCCTGCAAAAAGGAGCTGGCGGAGCACATGTTGAGCCGCGCTGTCCTGTTCGGGAAGTCGTTGATTATTTGTACTGAGAAGGTGTCCACGCCCTAATGCCACCTAAGAGAGGCAGGGGATTAGCAACCAAGGGAGCCATTTTCGGGACACATTTTCGGGGGCAGGATCTAGCATTCCCTTGATTTTTCGATCTTGACACGTGATCAATCGAGACTTACAATGTAATTACTTCGCATCGTCTTGGAGGTCATACGAATGGGGAAAGTCGTTAAAGCCAGAGTAGTGCGGATCGGAAACTCCCGGGGGATCCGTATCCCCAAGGTCTGGCTGGATCAGCTCGATCTCGACAACGAAGTCGAGCTTGCTGTTCAGAAAGACAGGCTGGTGATTCGCCGAGCCCGGCGGCCCCGCGAGGGATGGGAGGAGGCGTTTCGGTCGATGGCCGAGCACCGAGATGACCGCCTCCTTGACAAGCCAGCAGTGACCAAGTGGGACCGGGAAGAGTGGGAGTGGTAGTCAGGCGCTTCGACGTCCATCTGGTTGCCCTGGATCCCACCATCGGGAGCGAAATCAAGAAGACCCGCCCATGCTTGGTCGTCTCGCCGGACGAGATGAATGCCCACATCGCCACCGTGCTCGTCGCCCCGATGACGACCAAAGGTCGTCCTTACCCGACCCGAATTCCCTGTCGGTTTCAAGGCAAGTCTGGGCAGATCGTGCTTGATCAGTTGCGGACCGTGGATCGGGCGCGGCTCGTCAAAAGGCTGGGCCGAAGCAGCCCAGCCACGCAGCGGGAAGTGCTGGAGGCCCTGACCGAGATGTTCGCCGAATAGGGCCTGGGAAGGGCCCTGAGACCACGGAGACGGATCCCACTTAGGCAATTGAGATAAGTAGGCTTAGAGGGGGAAAGGATGCACATTTTTTGGTTTTTGCTTATCGGGCTCGCCGCGGGGTGGCTGGCCGGTCAAATCATGAAGGGTGGGGGCTTCGGGCTAATCGGAGATCTCATCGTCGGTGTCATCGGCGCGTTGCTGGGCGGTTTCCTCTTCGACCTGTTTGGTCTGCATGCGATCGGCCTCCTGGGAAACCTGGTCATGGCCACGGTCGGCGCGATCGTCCTGATCGCGTTGTTGCGTGTCGGCAAGCGGGCCTGAGAGGTTCCGCCGCCCAACCAAGCGGTCTGCTTTCTATACAGAGTGGAAATTGAGAATAGACTTCTTGGCTCCGGACGGGGCGACCCTGCGGGGCGAAGCTGTGGGTGAGAAGGCTGGACATGTGCCTGGGCGGGGTGCTGATACCACGGAAAGGAATGTCGCCGAATGGCAGACCAAGAAAAATGTACTCTGACGCCGATTTCTTCCAGATTTCTTCAGAAACAACATTAAATATTTGACTGCCTGGTAATCTGATGGATTCCCGTCTTCAACCCCTGCCGAAATTTTCTGCTTGACAGGGTATAGATAACACAG
>Ga0209320_10000211_pt1 | contig 30204 bp, 47 predicted proteins | sample Rifsed13ft4_FD_184008 | JGI IMG/M metagenome (GOLD analysis project Ga0209320, IMG submission 184008) | Soil microbial communities from Rifle, Colorado, USA - sediment 13ft 4 (version 2) | ecosystem: Environmental > Terrestrial > Deep subsurface > Rock core/Sediment | place: Rifle, Colorado... | reverse complement strand
TCAAGAAGATAGAAATGCTGCTTCAATGTGGTTAATTGAATTAATTATGGTATTGTCACAATCTCACGTTGCTAGTATGGTTCATATGGGAGTAATACTTATTCCTAATAATTTACCTATATATAATAAGAAATTTTGTGAAGTAATGAGAATTACTGCTAATGTTCTTGAGGCGTATGGGGAAGTTGAATCATGAGAAAATACTTACTTCAAATAATTGAGAGAAATATAAATAATCCTCTACAAGCTGGTCCAGTTCATTCAGTAGAAGGAGATTCTCTAATTGAAATTTGCTCTAAAATTCCTTTGTTAATAAAAGATATTCAGAGATTTGAAGAACAGAGATTTGAAGAAAAAAGAAAATCACAGGATTATAATACACACGTCAACGATGACATTCCATTCTGAGGAATCAAAATGATTATACTCAAACGAATTCTATTAGATGAAAAATATGATTTTGAAATTCGACTAGATTCAAAATCATTGCACGCGCATTCTTTGATGTGTGATTTTAAAGAGGAAATTAAGGATAAAATAGAAAATGTCATGGTAAAAACTCTAAGAGATTTAAAGGAATTTCACAGAAGATAGGGGTAGTAATGTCATGGCTGGACAAGCTAATCAACATGCATTCAGATATGGAGTCTCCTACATCATTTTGGATGTGGTCAGGTTTAGTAACCATATCAGCTGTAGTAAAGGACAATATATGGATTAGTAGAGGCGGTAAATATAATCTCTATCCAAATATATATTGTATTCTTCATGCTGATTCAGGTCTGAAGAAAGGACCACCTATAAATTTGTCTAAACGATTAGTTAAGAAAGTTAATAACACGCGCCTCATTATAGGTCGTTCATCAATTCAGGGAATCCTAAAGGAACTAGGGACTGCAAAAACCGAGCCAGGTGGCCGCGTAAATGTTAAATCAGTAGGCTATATTAATGCATCGGAATTAAGTTCATCATTGGTTACTGACCCTGCTGCATTAACCATTCTAACTGATTTATATGATAGAAATTATTGGGAAGGTGAATATAGTTCATTATTAAAAATGGAAACATTTAAACTTAAAGACCCTACTGTTACATTATTCGGTGGAATTAATGCAGCACATTCCGATGAATTTTTTGAGATGAAAGATTTAAAGGGTGGATTTTTCGCGCGCACTTTTATTGTTTATGAAAAAGAGGAATCAATAATTAATTCATTAGCTAGGCGAGGTATTGTAGTAGATGAAGATGAATTAGTTAGGTATCTAAAAGAACTAATTAAATTAAATGGACCATTTAAAGAATTATCTGATGAAAATAATGAATTAACTGAAGTAGGAAAATATTATGATGATTGGTATGTTAATTTTAGAAAAACAGTTAAGGCATCAGAAGTAAAAGATGAAACAGGAACATTGAATCGTTTTGGAGATAGTGTTCTAAAAGTGGCGATGTTATTATCTTTAGCTAAAGAACCTAAATTAGAAATAGATTTAGAATCTTTAAAACTCGCAATTGAAATTGGTGAAAAATTAATATCAGGAATTAGACAGGTTACACAGAATAAAGTAGGAAACAAAGAAACTAGTAATGCAACTAGAAAAGCTATTCTGATTCAGGAATTATTGATACGCGATACGCATTCAATCAGTCAAGCACAATTACTCAAAAAATACTGGATGCATGGTAATCTGAATGAATGGGTTGATTGTGCTAATTCACTTGAAGCAGGTGGCCAAATTAAAATTAAATCAATGGGTAATCAGGTTATTTATGAAATGCCTGATGCTGTATTTGAGGAAATGAAACGATACTTACAGGGGAAACAGAAATGACTATTATCCAAGATGATGAAAATGAATATAATATTGGAAGTCCATATCCTTATTATGCTGTAAAATTAACCTCAGATGAAGCAAAAAGAATTCATCATAGAGAAATGATTATATATGATATTGAAGGAAAAACATTATTTGAAATTAAGGATGAAAATGGTAAACCAACAGGTGAAATGATGTTCTTTGTTATTTTTAAATGAGGGGAAACAGAAATGATTGAATGGTGCTGTTCATTTTGTAGAAATTGGAATCCTATTAATATAGATAGATGTTCTAATTGTGGAAAAATGATAAAGGAAAATTTATCTGAAATAAAAGAAAGGAAACAAAAATGAATTCTCTTAAAGATAAAATGATATTTAATAATAGATATGAAATTATTGAGTGGTTGTCTAGAGAAATAGGACATGCACATGCAAATGAAGATACTAGTAGAAGATTGTCTGATGCACATGAATATGTTCAAAAATATTGTATGCTAGATGGTTGGGGAAAAAATGTATGGCATACGATATTAGATGATGCAATTAAAATGAGAAAAGAAAAGGAAGAACAAAATGATTAACATAGTAGTTAACTGTAATTCAGATGAATTAGTTTTAAATGCAGGTTATAAAGATGAAACTAGAATGAAGGTTAAAAATCCAACAGAATTAATTAAAGTTTTAGAAGAAGTTTTAAATTGTGTAGGTAGTGAATTTTATACATATCGGATGATGGGTGATGGAATTAGATTAAGTAAAATAGATGAAGATACTGAAATTACAATAGAGGAGTGGTAAACAAAATGAAAGGTGAAGTAATTAGATTAGTCGCGGAAAAAGGATTCGGTTTTATCCGCTGTGGTAAAGTGGACTATTTCTTTCACAGGAGTGATTTCAGTGGACATTGGAAAGATTTAGAAGTTGATATGAAAGAAAAGAATTTAGTTCCAGTTGAATTTGAGGAAGAAAATAGTAGAAAAGGACCGCGTGCATCTAACGTTAGAAGGGCAGATTTTCCAAATATTGGGAGTTAAAATGATTGACAAACCTTACGCATATCACAAACCATCATCAGAGGGACTAGAGAAAATTAATAAACTTAGAGAACATTTTAGTGAGGGTGAAAGATTGATTAAAGAGATTTGTCCACAATCTCGTCATCAATCAATCGCTTTAACTAATAATGAACAAACTGCAATGTGGGCTATTAAAGCAGTAGTATTTAATGACCCTAATTCTGAGGTAGAATAATTAATCAAGCGCGTGTGGTGGAATTGGTATACACAACAGACTTAAAATTTGTCGCTGAAAAGCATGTCGGTTCGAGTCCGACCACGCGCATTATCAATAGGAGATTAAAATGGAAAAACCAATTGCAGTTCTTTCATCTAATTTAACACAAAGTCTTGAATGGTTACGTTCTAGATATGAAATTGAAACTATAGATATACTTAATAGATGGTGTAGGGCTAAAAATGGAACAGAATATTATATTGTTTCCAATTATAATCATATGATTGGATTTGAATTCAGTGGTTATATAAAAGCTCCTGATTTTGAAACCCTAGAAGATTTAGTTAAAACGAGGATAAAATGACAGGCGAAGAACTACTAAAATGGTTGTATGTTAAACGAGAATCTGAAAATCAAAAGGAGGTTTATTTTAAAGCAGGTTCAGTTTATTTTCCTATTTTAAACATAGAAATAGGTAAACTCGGTTTAACTGACAAAGAAGTTATAATTTTAACTGCTAAGGAATGATTATGGATGTTTAGACTTCCATTCCCCAGAATTTTCAATCTGTCGTCTAACTTCTTCTTGAGCTTCTTCATGAGATTTACCTGATGTTCTTTGTGCTATATAAACATCATATCCCCATGCTGCTACGCCTTCCAAATCTGCATTAGCTCCTACAATAATACCTTCGTCATTTCTACGTAAAAATACTAAACCAGCTTCTCTCTGTAATCCTTCCTGTGCAGTATAAAACCAATCTAACCATTGTAAAAATTGGAATACTTCACCTCGATTTGGTAATGGCATTTCTCCCCCTATAGGTTCACCTGTTTCACGAATTGATTTAAAATTATCTGCTATATTATTCCAATTAGTTACCTCCCAAACATTCTTCCATTTATTTTGAAAATTCCATCTAGGGTCACAATGACCACCCCAAATACCAGGCATACTATGTGCAGTATAAGTCTTAGCACGCGCTCGAATCGCTGATAAATAATCATTACCTAATACATTATGGTCAATTATATCACCTCCGGCACTAGCACCAGGACCGCGAGGTTCACCTTCTACAATAGCCATAATAATGCCAATTTGACGTAATGTTTCAGCGCGCCAAATTGGTTCAGGACGTGTATTATGAATGATTAAAGTATTTGCTCCACTATCACCACCATACATAGCTTCAATTTCTGCTAATACTTCTTGAGTTGAAGCATTTCCACCCATTACACAATCAGGAGAAGATAATCCAATTGGAAATCCTGCTGGTAATTGACTTTGTAATCTTCTAGCCATATTACGTAACCATGCGCGTTCAGCATGATTAACTTTATATTCATTCCACATTTCAACTACTACAAAATCATCAATATAATCCTTAATTAAGACAGCGGCTCTATCAACTATAGCATCACGTTTTGTTTGTGTATCAGCTTGACCAAACGCGCCTACTAAAGTTAATTGAGATTTAAGTCCAAAACTTTTCAATAAATTCATCATTCCATAACATAGTTGTAAATGATTAGACCAGTTATAGAAAGCTCCAATATCAGAAAATGGGTCTTGGCCAATTCCACCATCGAAAGTTCCTACAGTAAAAAACCACCTAACATAGTCCGCACCTAAATCATGTTTAATATGAGATAAATTTTCAGTTAATTGTTGTCTATATTTCTTATACCCACCTAACCCCCAGAATAATGAATGACCTAATAAGGTAGTATCAGCTAAACCGTCCCCACCAAAATAAGGAGGAAATTCATTGAGTTCAATAAATCCGTCGCGTCCAATATAATTACCAGCACCATCTCTTAATAATGCCTCTTCACCTACTGAATGCACAGATAATGTAGGTTCTGGACTATCAAGTCTATCTTTAGCACCAATAATTATATCAATAAAATAATAATTACCATTAGCAGCCAAAAATGATATTCCATCAGCCGACATCTTGTTTTTGTTACCATTAGACCAATTACCACTTACAGAACCATTAGATTCACTAAAACATTTTTTACCTACTTTAATCATATAATTAAGACGTTTAGGGTCTCCTAATACATGACAATGATACCATGCATCAGGGTCTTCATCTTTTATTTGATGAGCTATTCTGGATATTTCACTTCTAGGAAATATTGGTTCTGGCATGGATTATCTCTGGGGAATCTGAAAATCAAATTCTGGTGGAATGATTAAAGGTTTAGGTTTATTTCTACCATAAGTTTGAGAACCTATTCCAATGGCAGTAGCAGGTAAAGCTAATGGAATTAAATCAGGGTCTTCCTGTATTAATTCAATTAAATCTTGTAAAATAATAGGAGTAAACATTCTAACAGTTTCATCACCCACTTGAAATGGTCTATAACTAGTAGCTTCGGCAGCGCGCGCTCCATAGCTAGGAACTGGAGCTAATTTATTTTGAATAAAATCAGCAAGAGTATCTAACCTAGTCTTACTCCCAAATTTTTCACCAAATTTATGTTCTTTTCCTGTAGTAGAGGTAGTATATTTTCCACTAGCCATTCTAGATAATAAAACTAAATACTGTTGAAAACCACCAGCAGGGTCTAATCGCGTATCACCGATTTTAATTTTACCAAAATCAGCACTGTTGAGGTCTAATGAAACTTCAGCACCAGCTATTTTAGCTAATGAAGCCATAGTAGTCCAAGTTCCTGCCATAGCCATCATTGATTTAAGATATTGTTTTCTTACCATAGGTTCAGAAAATATATAATTCTTTGGATTCATCATTTGTAATCTAGACGCAATTAACCTAGGTGAAAAGAAAAATCCATTTAACTCCACAGCAGCTTTTTCTAAGGAACCTAAGCTACCTCGTCCTGATGCATTATTTACATAACTAGCAATTTGCTTAGATAATACATCATTATTTTTAGGGTCTAATCCCATCTTTTCAGCTTGTAAAATTAATGAATCAAAATTGTCAGCACGCAGTTTATTAGCGAATGCTGTATATGCTCTATTAGATGCACGAATACCTGGAATCTTCTCAGCCCAAGTAGACATAATGGCTTCTTCACGTTTAGATAATTCAGTTAAATCAGTTAAAGCTAATCCAGCGCGTTCAGCTAATGATTTTTGAACTTTACCACTAGCATCTTTTACTGAAAGATAATTGGGTCTTTCAAGAATAGAATCAATAACTCCCCTAAATGAATTTTCTGAGCCATAAGATTTAATCATTGAATTCCAACTAGTCCACCATCCTTTAGTATGAATTAATCCTAATCCCTGTCTAAAGGGAAAAGATAGGTCATATGCTGATTGAATAGCGCGTGGTAAATTAATAGCCTCTTGTAAGTTAGTTCGCCTTACATCTACTTTAGGCAAATCTTCTGGTTTACCTTCAAAATCTTTAGGTGGTTTAGGAGGTTTCACTGGAGGAGGTGGAATTTCTACTGTTTCACTAGGAGGAATTTTTTGACCTGGTTGAACAACTTCACCAGTATCTAAATTAGTAAAAGTTCCATCTCTTTCTATTCTTAATCTAGGCTTAGCAGCTTTACCTGCCTGACCATATAAAGTTGGCAGTTGAACTTCACCAGGTTCGGATTTTTTTATAATTGCAGCAATTTTAGCGCGTGTATCTAGTCCAGCTTGTCTTGCGCCTGCCTTATCTAATCCCGTATGTTCCATTACGAATGCAAGATAATCAGAATCACGCTTTGATGGTGTTTTTTGAGCAATAATATACAATGCTTTATCTAAATCATTGTCAAATATAGGTTCATACACTTCGCCAGCTAAATTGTATCGTGGTTTTGCTCCTGCTAAATCTCTCGGTAAAATTGGCTTAGTTGATGGAACAGGCTTAGAAACAGGAGTTTTAATATCAGGCATAAATTCTTGGGTTACAGGAGATTTAGGAGTTATTTTATCAGGCATTAATTCATCAGGACTAAATAAATCATCTGGTTTAGGAATAGGTTTACCAGCTTTAATTTTAGGCCCACGCGCTCCTAATAAACCAATTCCTAATTCACCTAACCCAAATGCAGCTTCTTGAGGTGATTTAGCATTAATTATTCTTTCTCCACCTGACGCGGCCGTAACACCACCGATAGTCCTAGCTCCAGTTCTAGCAATTTGAGGAAGTTTGCCTGCTAATCTAGTTAAAGCACCAGCACCAGCAGTAGCTAAACTTAATGGAGATGAAGCACCTGATAAAACATCAATACCAAAATTTAATCCACCTCCAATATTAGGATGTTCTTCAGAAAATAGTTCCATTCCCTGTTGCATCTCAGGACTAAACGAACCGCGTATATCTACCGTAGGAGTAGCAGCCCAATTATATGCTTTTCTTAGCATAGATGGTTCTTCTTCCTCAATTACTGGTTCAGGTTCTTCAATAATAGATTCTTCAACTACAGGTTCAATTATAGGTTCAGGAACTTCTTCAGTCTCTAATTCTGAAAGAAGTTCATCTAATTCATCATCAGATAACTTTTTATCAGAATAGAAAGGTTTACCTTTTGATGTGAAATATTGATATGAATGTTGGGCCATACTAGGGCTCCCAAATTATTCTGCCAGATTTTAATTTTCTTGGCTTGAAATTCGCAGGCACACCTTCTGGTCTTTCTTCAGTAGTTTCATCAGTTTTCTTTTCTTCATCAGTAAATCCTAGTGCTTTAAGAATTTCCTTCCTAGTTTCATCAGTGAATTCTTTACTGAAAAATCCACCTTTCTGAGCATCAGCAACTTCAACTAATCCTGTATCTGGATTAATTGATACATAATCTCTCCATTCAGGATGTTGAGTTAATACTTGATTCATTTTTAATTGTTGACGAGTTTTTTCTTGAGTAGCTGATTCAGGTTTAACTGGTCTACCTGCTTCTGTAGTTCTTTGTTGTTCACCCGTAGCTTCAATTTGACGTAACCTAGCTTCATTATTAATATTAGCTAATTCTTTCTGAATTTCTCCCCTTCGTTCAATAGCACTAGCTGATTGAACTCCACGAGTAGTTAATAATTCACGTTCTAAATCAGCTTTAGCAGCAGCAATTTGTTCAGTAGATGCATTCTTTAAATCAGCAAGTTTTTCTTTAGATGTAATTTGTTCCCTACCTAAATTAATCCTTTCACCACCTAATTCACGTTGGGACGCGATTCGCTCTAATCCTAAATTTTGATTAATTAGATTTCGCTGTTCCTGAATATCTAATTGTCGTTCCTTAAATGGGTCAATGAATGGTTGGAACCTTGTATTCATTGGAGGTTGTTCTGCTTGCCGGGCGGCAATATCAGCTACTCTATTACGTTCTTGAAACTCACGATTCCTAAATGCCTCATTGGAAGCATATTCTCTTTCTTTTTCTTTTTCACCTGCTGCAAAACCGCGTTGTTCGCGCGCAGTTCTACGAGTAGTAGCATCTTGTGCAGAAATAAGTGGGGCAATAGTAGACAAGAATTCATCAAACGATGAATTTCGTGATGGCCTATTACCACCGTAAATATTTTGCATTCTTGTTCTAGTAACAGGAAACATAACTATCTCCCTATTGACCTAAGATAAGCATTAATTAATGTTTCACCTTGCTGTTGTTCCTGACCTTGTTCTCCTAATACTTGTCGTCCAAATGTTTCAGTTAATCCAGGTGTAGTCCCATATAGTGAAGTCATACCGCGCATTCCTTCTAAAAATCTATTTCTATTAGATTCTTCAGTAGCCAATGATTGAGTTCTATTGAATTCCTCAGCTTGTTGTCGTGCAGCAGCATTTTGTTCTGCAATCCTATTTATTGCAGCAGTTCTATCAGCAGTAGCTCGTTCATATGTAGGCGCAGCAGCTAATCTACCTTGTCTAATTTGTTCAGCAATTTCAGCATTAACATTAGTTGTAGCTCCAGCAGCTAATTCTCCTTGTTCGCGTGCCATTCTAGCAGTAGAAGCAGCTAATCCGGGCGCGTATCCACCAGCAATATTTCGTCTCCTATTTAAATTACGTAATGCATTAGCATATACAGAACGAATAGGTGAAATACCGCGTGCTCTTAAATTAGCCTGTTCTTCTTCACCTAATCCTCCAGTTCTAGCTAATTCTGATAATTGATTGAGAGAGGTTTGTGCTTCAGGTGATTCTGTATATGTTAATCTTTCTGGAGAATAATCAGTATAAGTTGAACCAGGTTGATTTAAAAGATTTTCATATCTAGAAAATAAATTACGATAGTCACCTGCTTGTTGACCGGCAGCCTGACTATATAAATTACTAGATTGAGATGGAACTACACCCTGATTTGATGTAGGTGATGGTGTAGGTGGCAACCAATTTGGCACAGACATACCACCGCCTCTGCCACCAGCTCTTACATCATAACTAGTAGGTCTAATCTGAGGTCGTGAGGTAGTTCTTGACTGTTCTCTATCCCATAATGGATTACGTGTAGGAGGTGAAGAATATATAGGCATTGTCGTTATCTCCTATTGCCATGCTTAATACTATAGTGATTTCCATCACTAAATCTACCACCCCAAACACATTCATATTCATTAGTAGATAATGATTCCCAATATTCACCCAGTAGTCTATGGTCTTCAGTAGATACTAAATATTTTCCACTTTTAAACAAATTCAAATCAATTGCTAATCGTTGTGTATGTAAAGAATTTTTAATACCCTTACCTAAATTATATAGTCTTAATGATTCTTCAGGACTACGATATGTTTCACCAAAAGTTAATTCATAATCTTGCATATAAGCAAAATTAATTAACTTGGCTACTAATCGAACGAATATAGATTGTTTTTCTCTTAATGTCATACAATCTTTTTACCACGTAAAATAGAACCAGCTCTTAAACGAGCTTCTGTAGAAGCCGATGGACTAAATTCTGCAAAACGAAAACGAAAATCAGCATTTGCTGAAAATACTACTGTCATTACAGCTCTGAATACTCTTATACCATGAGAAACTGCTACCCCTATTCCTATATCTGTAATACTAGTAACAGCAGCACCAACAAATCCAGAAAGACTAGCACCATCAGCAGTTCCAAATGCATTATAAAAACCAATAATTTGCATTGTTCCAGCAGTTACATCAACATCCCATAAAAAATCACGGGTAACATCAGTTGCAGAATATAAAATTAATAATTCAACTAACCAAGCTTCACCTGCTAATACAGGCAATATAAGGTCTGTTGATGGAACAAGAACACTGCTATTAACTACATCTTGGTCAAGAACTTGAGTTTTTATTGTAGTCCAATCACCTGAACCACCTGATGACGACAATACAGTTCCAGTCATAGCTAGACCAGAACCTAGTGTTATTTCTTCAGTATCACCTGCACCACCAGCACTACCCCTACCTAATAACCTAGATACTGCTGATATATCTTGTATTTTTGCATATGTAATAGTAGCATTTGGAATAGTAGCAATTTGACTACCAGAACCAGGTCCAGCAGTTACATCACCAGTCAATTGGGTTATTCCTCCGGTGACGGGTGTAGTAAATTCTAGTCCATCTTCAGTAGCTTTAACAGAAACTGCTTTAGATGCTTGACCAGTATATGAACTAGGAGTGTCAGTTAATCCAGTAAAAGTAGCAGAACCTAATCCTGCTCCTGAATATGATACCCACGCGCTTCCATTAGATTGTTCTGTTACATTTTCATTTGTAACGAAATATAAAGTTCCACTAGGAACAGCAGTAGCTAGTGGCTGTGCTGCACGCGTCCCTCTTAATAAAACGTCTTCAAGATTTGGCATATATTACCTAACACTACCTACTGTGAGGTTATTAAATTCATCAATATGCAATTTTATATTTCCAAATCCATCACAAATTAAGACTTGATTTGACCTTCCTTCAATTACAGAACCATCACATCCACCAATAATAACGTTTCCATTACCATTGATTAATGATGTGCCTGCATTCCAGCCAATTCCAATATTTTTATCACCTTGAATTGCCCATAAAGCAGTAGAGCCTACTGCTGTATTATTAGACCCATAAACATTCTGACCTAATGACTGTTCTCCTATTGCGACATTCCGATTAGCATTTTTCAAAAGTCTCATTGATTGGCTTCCTACAGCAACATTATATGAGCCCATTTCAAGAGATGTTATTGAATGTGAACCAACGGCTGTATTATGTTCACCTTGTGTCAAAAGTAAGGTATGATACCCTAATGCAGTATTCCCTGCCGAACTTTGGGCAAATGACAATGCTGCTACTCCTATAGCAACATTATTAACACCATCAATATTTGATTCTAGACTCTTATATCCCACAGCGGTATTAGATTTCCCAGTAGTGGTGTTATATAGAGAATTAAATCCTACCGCAGTATTAGCGTATCCAGCAGTAATATTAGTAAGTGCATTCGAACCTAAAATAGTATTACTAGGGTCTGAACCCTGAAAAGCGATAAAACAAGTTATGGTGACTAACGATAAAATTTTCACTCACAGCACCTCAAAGGTTATGGTTCCCATTACGTTTGTATCGTCTGTCCCAAGAGTCCAGTTACCAGCGGAAGCATCTCTGAATAACTCAACTATAGTTGCACTAGCACTAACACGACAAAAACTAGAAGCTGCTGCAGGATTTGTCAAACGATAAGGAACCCAAGCCTCATTTTTAGCAGAAAATCCTCCTGGAATAGCTAGTTGCAATCTATTATTCGCTACTCCTCCTACCGTAGTAGTAACGATAGAGAAAGCCAATATCATTGTTTTTCCTACAAGCATATAGGCATATGTTTGTTGGTCTCCACTGTCAACAGTCCATGTCATTGAACCATTAGCGGTAAAATTTCCTGCACTATAAGTAACACTAATCCACTCCCCTAATGGAGTCGTTCTACCTCGTTCTTTATATCCTCCAGTAGCACTTAAAATGTCAGTAGTTTTGTCATAGACTAATCCAGCATCACCCCCTAATACTCCATTATCATTAAATTGAACTTGGGTATTAGAACCACCTATTATAAATGCATTACCATAACCATCCCAAGTAGAACCATTTGAACGTTCAACTTTATCTTCATCAGTAACATAATAAAGAGTTCCCTCTTGGACTGAACTAGCTAAAGGTTGATTAACTCTAGTTCCTCGTTGAATTATTTTCCGAGTTTTTGAGAATGGCATGGCTAAGGAACATGAGTCATAATAACATCACCATTAGCAAAAATTAATTCTGGTTGAGCCAAATCACCATCAGTTAATACTGACCATTCTCTATCAATTGCATCTGGAACATTTATAGTTCTTTGATTTACTACAGTATCATCAAAAATTACATTAACTCCTGCTATTAACTGGCGACTATTAGGTAATGCAATAGATTCATTATCATGAGTTAAAAATTTTAAAGTTGATAAAGTAACTACTCCACCTGATACCCCACTTATTTCTTCTCCAGTAGCAGACTGTAATTGACGAATAGCATCAATCAATTGAGTAACAACTTGAAATAAAGGAAAATCAGCTTCCTTTACTCTCGATGTAGCTAATTGAGCTTTTAGTCTATCTAGTCTAGGTTGAGTAGCCATTAGCTTGGATACATAGTTGCACGCGCTTTAACGAAAGGAACGATGTCAGTTATTTCAAATTTTTCATCAATTTCTTCAGTCCAAATCTCAAAATACATTTTTTCCTCAGTGAAATTAGATTTAATAATATTCGTTCTTCCAGGTAAAGCCGACATAACTAATGGAACTAAAACTTCACTCCGCGAATCATCCAAACTAATTAATTTAGTCAATAAATTTCCTGAACCACGCACGCGAATATCCAAACCCGTGCAATGTTTAATAATAGGCATTAAAATGGTCCAGTTCTAACAAATGGTCTAGGAATAGCTAAATTTAATTCTTCAACTGTAGCACCTACTCTATTGATAATAGTATCATGTAGTTTTCCTTCTTCCAATGTATAAATACCAGAAGGGTCTCCAATGAAAACTGCTGTTGCAATTCCACCTAACGTAACTCCTCCACTTCCTATAATAGTAATATCAGGAGTTGGAGCACCTGGAATATTGACAATTAATACACTAGAAGCAGGTGAAATTCTACGACTTGGAGTATAACTATAATAATAAAAAGTATACATCCATGTAGATACAGGAGGTTCTTCATTAGTAAATCTTTCAGGAAATGTTGCGGCTGGAGACTGCGAACTTCCTTCTACATACTGAAAACCACTAGGAGAAGGTTCGGTTATAATAACTACAGGTAATAATTCATTATTGTCCCATGATAATGTAAAAGTAAATTGGCCAGATTCAGGGTCATATACTGGTTCAGTAGCTGCTACATTAGTTGGAGGATTTAAAGTTGCGTCCAAAGTAAATTCGGCAGGGTCTGTAGGGTCAAAAGCACCAATTTGAACATTAAAAGTTACCGCAGCATTTGGAGCTTCAGATGGATTATATGCTAGAATTGCGCGTAACTGTGAATCCCAAAAACCATCTGCAAGATTTACATTTCCTCCACCTGATACACTATAATTTTTATCATCACCAGTATTTGTTAATGTTTTTAATACTGAAATATTTCCGCTACTATCAGTTCCTACAGCAATGGCACCAGTTGGAAAAATTTGTAGAGTAATAGTTGGATTACTAGGTGGTAATCCTTGAGCAGTAAAAATTAATACGATAGTCTGTGGACCCGGACCCCTATTATCCCATGCTAATGATAGAACATCAATAGCATCGTTAGCTACAATAGGTGATACCGTGCGCGTCCCAGAAGCATTAATCATGCCAAACTAATCCTAGGAGTAACACGAATTAATGAACCAGCAACAGGACTGAAGGGTAAAACTGATTCTTCAAATCTTTCAGCCCAACGAATTATATTAGATGCATTAACTACAAAATAACCATATATAGTTCCGGGTGCTCCAGTTGCTCCAGTGAATGAAAAATCTTGAGCAGCTTGTGTAGCAACGGATGGATTAGCTTCAGTTATAGACCAATTAGCTACTAGTAATGTTTTAGCAGCATAACCACCACCTGAAACTTCAGTATAACTAGCAGCAGTGTCACCTACTGCCGGAACTTTATTATTACTATATAATTTTAAAGTCAAAACTTCATTAAGAATAGCCGTAAGGTCATCATTCTTAGCAACGTTTGGAACTATTAAGGCCATACTAACCTACCCTCGGCACCAATAATTAAATCATTGATATTTACAAGTGCTATTGTATTTACTTTAACATCAAAACGATTTGGTGCCCATCGAATATGTTGAGGGTCCATACCATAAACATAATTCCCAATTAAAAGTCTACGGTCTGGTAATGTGCAATAAATTATTTGATTAATAGGGTCATTTAGAATTTGAATATATCTAAAATTATTTTTATTTTGAAGTTTCCAAGCATTACTAATCTTCCATGATAATTCAGGAAGTATATATTTACCATTGAAAATTATAATACCTACAAAGGACGCGACTATTAAATAATCAACATTAGTTCCACCTGAATCAATTACAGTCGCTACACCGTGAACACCACATCCAATAGCTTGGTCTACTACTGTCGGTGGTCCCCATGTAGCAGGTTCATCATCATTATCAACAAATGAAACAGTTCTGTTTCGCTTCATTATATATAAAACGTCTCGGAGTTCCTGTGCATAAGTTACAGGATTTCCATCTAAAGGAACTAACAGAAAACCATCAACTTGACTAATAGCTTCAGGTTCTCCAACAGCTGATGCATAAACTAATGAAATATCATTAAAAGTAGTCCATAAAAGTAATCTATCATGGTATAAATTAAGACCAACTCCAGCAGGTATTTCAGCAAAATTATCTAAAAGATGGTCTGCTGATTCAAGTAAATCAGCATCAAAGAATGAAATATTAGGAAGAGTAGTTGCAATATTATCATTAATAGTAGCACCAGGTATAAAGAAATATTCATATCCAGTAGTATTTCCATTATAATTCGTAATTACTTTAGTTGCAACAATATGTCTTTTAGTTATATGAGATTGTAAAGATGTTGGAACACTACTAAATGAAACAGATAAAGCCGCACTAGTTGTAAATCCAGCAAATGCAGCAGGTTGAGATAACCAACCAGTATCAGATTCAAATACTACTCCGAACAAGTGAAATCCGGCATCAGTGAAACCTGCAGCACCATTGCCAACAGTAATAGTCCCAGTAGGAGGATTACCAGCACCTTTCCTTGCAGCCGTTCCATCACCTTTGTATACATAAAGAAATTGATTCTGCATTCCTTTCTCAATTGTTATTCCACCTGTAATGAATGATTTGAATGGAGTAATGTAAGCGCGTCCAGCATATGGAAGCATAGCAAAATCTTCCATGCCTACTATAGTAAGAATTGGACCTAAAACAGTTGTATTATCTACTACATGATAAATTTTACCATCAGTTCCATCATATGTTAGAACAAGAAGTGTGTTTTTATCTTGGGTAATAAAATTATAAATACGAACTACATTACCTAGTGGAACGACAGTTCCTTCATACGCATCTAATCCATATCTAGTCGCAAATCCACCTTCTGTGTAACGGATATTTTCACAGTCAGAGAAATGGTCTAAAGGAGTTTTTTCGGGATTCCCCTTAGCCCACCAACCATTAAATTTTTCTATAGCTACTGGTTCATGTCCTCTCATGCCAGTCTACCACGTCTTTTATAACCAGCCCTAAATGGTTTATGTCGCGTGATTATTGATTGTTTTCCTTTATTTTTAATTCCAGTGATTCTATCTAATGCTCCTCCTGCATTACTATTTAATCTATCTGCACGGTCTGTATCCTCATCTATGTATTCAGCACATAAGCCAGCAGTTCTATACCATAGGAAATTCTGAGCATCAATTACTCCAATGTTAGAATTTTCATCAATAGTAGTATTAAATAATTGTGCTATGTAATCCATTTTTAAATCATTTATCCTACTAGATGGTAAAACATTAATAAAATTCTGTTGCCATGACCATATATCAAACGCGCTAGTAGTTTCAGTAGGGTCCCATGCTGGTAGAAACTCTCTTTTAGTCATGGGAACGAAACCACCTACACCAGATTCGCGTTCCCATAACTTTTGAATTTCTACTAAATTAGTTGGTAATGCAGGACTAGTATTAAATCCAACTAAAACAGTTCCTGCTGGAACAACTAGAATAGATGAAGTTGCATTAGTAATAGGAAGATTATTTAATTCAAATAATTCCCTAAGTTCAGTTAATGCAATTTTTAGATAAGGGAGCTGGACAACATAAGTATATTTCTCCTTAACACTATCATTTAATAGTGCAGCCGAAGAATCCATTATGCTGCCAGCTGTAAAATCAGGTGTAGCCACAATTACTCCGCAAACTTAATTCCGAGTTCCTGAACCTTCTTCATATCAAGAACCGCATGACAATTAGCACAAACAGGATAGTTTGGATTTCTGAAAGTTCCACAAGCAGGACACCGTTCATTTCCTTCTTGCTGGTAATCTTTCAACCAATCCTTATCTTTAATTCCAAGTTCACGCGCAGCTAATCTCATGTCATCAGAGATAGCTAATGGATTACCATTAGTTCGCGCCCAAAATGCATCAGCTAGTTTTACTAAAATTCTATACCAATTATCCTGACGTGCTTTGGCCCTATCAAGATGTGGTTTAAGTTTGGGTTCTCTCAAATCTTTAACTGTAATAGCTCCTGGAACAAAAAACAATCCTGGAATAGAATCTACCATATCACTGCCAAGACAACTATTGCAGTAATCATTTACAATAGAATCTGCAACTTGAATGCTACTTTGAGGAATTTCAAGTAATGGTTGGTCTTCACCTACATCTTTCCACCAACTAGAAGATGAAATTACTAGAATAGAAGGCTTATCATAAGAACCAGGTTCTAACTCAAAAGTTCCTGGAAAAATAGTAGCCTTAAATTCACGAATAAATTTAGGTAGAATAGAAACAACAGTTGATTTGTCTAACGGATTGACAGGTGCGCGAAACTGTCGTCTATGTGATTCTAATCCTGGAAATTCACCAACGATACTCATGGTCTTTCTCTCCCCCAATATGGATTAACTACGCCGGTCTTATAAGCAAGCGCATCTGTTACCGGAGTTTCATTGCCATATAATTCTTCATATATTTGAGCAGTTGATTTCTCAATTTCCTCCTTAGTTCCTTCCTCATTATTAACATATTTAGCCATATTTGATTTACCACGAACTGATTGAATCAAATTAATGATAAACTGACATCCAATTAAAGTTGGAAATACTGGATTATCATCCTTATCTTCAAAAGTCCAAATAGGTTCATAAGATATTTTAATACCTGCTAATTCAGCTTGTTGATAATCAGGAACTAAAACTAAATTTTCCAAAACCCATCTATCTCTAATATAATTATATTTTCGATGTTCAATTAGGGCCGGATGTAGAAGTTCTACTCCGGCCTCAGTAAATTTAGTAATTCGTTTTTCAGTATATTCACTCCATTGGACGCGCCATATTGGGTCTCCAGTGATAGTATCAATACCATACAAGTCAATTAATTGAGAATTAATTGAATCTACTGAATTACTATTTTTGAACAGTTTCATGATACTTTTCCTCTTTATATTGAGGAAATGTTACTTGACCTTTACCATGACTATCATAAGTTGTCATCCAATTTCCATCAATCATGTTAGGCCAAACTGTAACAGATGCGAAATGACCTACTAGAATAGAAAAATCACAATATAATTTAAATCCAGCGACACGCGCTCGATTAAAAAAACTAATGTCATCACACCAATGGTCACGTTCAAGTTCACCTAATGTAATCCAAGGTTTTTCCATTGCCTTGAATACTTCGGTATTAATTAGAACACATCCTAGTCCAGTATTTACTACTTCAATTAATCCAGTTTGTCGTTCTAGAGTAACATGATGACATTCACCTTTATTATTTGCATAATCAAATAGAATAGGACGATGAGGATAATTACGCATTAAATATAAACCAGTTACCATGTTTACATTCCAGTCTAATAATTTCATTAGAATATCAGGTTTAAATGCAACATCATCATCTAGAAAAAAGACATGAGTGCAATTATGGTCTAATGCCTGCTGAATGATTAGATTTCGATTGCGTGCAGGCGACTGACCATGACAAAAAGTACAAATAGTTCCTTCAGGTTTTTCAAGCATATTGAAATAATCATAAAAATCTGCTCGACGCGCATATTCCGCAGTAGGAACTCCGATTAATACTTTCATTCTTGTCTCCACCAAATACTGTTAACTAGTTTAATATCCTTACCAAAAATTTGTTCAACTGCTTTTCTTACTCCAGGCCAATCAGCAGTATGAATAAAATCATGTCCTGCTATAATTCCTTCATCTTTCAATAAACCTAATCCAATTTTAATATCATTTAAAACTTCTAAAAATCTATGGTCTCCATCTATAAAAACAAAATCAGCTTTAATATTTCTTAAAAAATTCTTAGAATAACTTTTAAATGGAACCACTCTATCAGCAATGATATGGTCTCTCAAATTATTCTCAAATTCATCATAAACATCAGTATTAATTCCTTCATGAACATTTCCATTATCACTATAGTAAGTTCCATTCCAAGGGTCTACAGCATATATTCTACCAAAAATAGGTAAATTATCTGCCATAGCACGAGTTGAGCGACCTTTATAACAACCAAATTCAACTATAGTTTTTGACTTATGTGCAGTTTCAGCTAACCATTGTAATTCATCTGGTGCCATCCAACCATCAATTTCTAATGCTCGTTCTAGATTCATATTAAAACTAGATGGTGGGTATATTTCAACCCACCATCTTTCATCCAGTTTACTTTGGATAATACTTTGCTTGAGTAGGGTCATAGAACAGTAAAACAGGAGCGTTCTGTACTACTGTAGTTGTCCCTACCAAGATATTTCCTGCAGTTGTAAGGTCACCAGGAGCACCATCTGTGAAAATTAAACACAGCATATGTTGTCCGGTGACAGGTGGAGTGATTTGAGCTACGTTAGTTGTTCCAGTAACAAACGTAATGAATGTTTCTGGAGCAATTGTGGTAGCCGAGGCAACAGTTTTAGGAGTTGGTTGTGCCTGACTCTGAACTGTTGCCAGATTTTGATGAAGTAAATCTGACATTGTTATTTTCAACTCCTTTAACTAATTGCGCCTGGATACCATTTATTAGCAACTTTACTATACACTAATAAAGTTGCTCGATTAACTGGCATTGCTACTGCTACTAAGATATTTCCTGTAGTAACAGTATTAACTGTTCCATCAACAGGAACAACAAATAAAATACCACTAAATCCTCCACCAAAAGCAGGAGTAATAGTAGCAATATTCGTTGTTCCAGTGACTCGAACTAAGTCTGTTTTCGGATAGATAGTAGCTGCCGAAGCAATTACTTCTTCCGAAAGTTTCGTCGTTAAACCAGGAATCATCCTCCTACCTCCTAGATTCCTTAGTATCCTGCTGGAACAGCAAGATTATCAATGTAAGAAGTAGCAGCAGGGTTATTGACAAATGTCTGCATCCCTACCACCATGTAGAAGATTTCAGATGTAGTAACACCACCTGAAGCTCCACGAATCTCAAAGATATGCCTTCCATCAGTTTTGTAGAAACCAATAGGAAGAATCTCTGAACGTCCCCATACTTGCTCCACAATGAAGTCAATACGGGTTCTGTCCCAGTTAAAATGACGTTTAACTGGAGCACCAGCCATACTCATCTTGCCACCAAAATACATATCCAACTCACCCTGTTTACCGGGCATTTGGTTTAATGTGGTAACAAGCTGACCAATTTCCTCGTATGCCTGCTGTTGTGCAGGATGCATCCAGGCGACAGGTTTAAACATGGCATCATCGCCAATTCTGTCACCAATGCGATTCATTGCTAATCGCGGAAGTGGTAGTGTAAGACCAGCACCACCAGCATTCACACGATTAGAACGAATTTCAGGAGTAGTTACTCTACTGAATCCTAACCAAGTTCCAGTAGAAGCATTTGAGTGATGATAAGGAACTCCAAACAACGCCGGAAGCGATGTAGGAGATGAAAGTCCTTCAGTAACAATCAAATCAGTAGCAACTGTTCCTGCTACTGAAGGAGTTACTGTCACTTGTTTATTTGCAACATCATAACCAGTGACCACGGTAGAACCACGGTCAGTGGCTAGTGTTGTATCAAAGATTTGGACTTGCTGACCAAACCTAATGAGACGCGCTCCGAAACCATCAGTTCCTAATGTGAGGGTATCGGAACCTGCTGAAGTAGATACAGCACTAATAGTGCCAATTACACCATTACCAGGCTGCATCAACTGAGCATCTAACTGACGACGAATTTCATTCAATGCAGAAGCAGTTAAACGTCTAACTGCATTCTGAACTGATTTACGAGCATCATCAGTTGACCACTGAGTTAGTTTAGTGTATTCCATTGCTTCTGACATGAATACAGCACTAACTACAGCCTTATCCCAAGTGGGACCACCACCACGGCCTAAGTCACCACCATCAGGATTAAAATACTGGAAATTACCTCCAGGACGTAACTCCAGTGGAATGCGCATTTGACGATTTGATACTTTCTCCGCAGGTCGTTTAGCGATTGTTGCGTAGAACTTATCATCTCGTTCAAATAGCACGCGAACTTTCGGTAGAACTCTCTCAAGTTCTAACGCTGCTACTTGAGACTCCACAACTGCCACTGTTACTCTCCTAATCTTGCATGAGATAGTCCAATGCACTCATGCCCGATGGAATTTTAGTTGCTTTCTCCTTATCCGTGGTTCCCTTAAATCCACGATTATCAGGGGTTGTGGAGCGACCCGGAGGAACTGGACCTTTTTTCGGTGTTTCTGTTTCTACTTCTTCTTCATCTTCCTTCACGCGCTTGCCTAAACCTTTAAGAGCCTCATTTCTGGCCTTTTTAATGACAGAAGGCATAACTGTTTTGGCTCTTGAAAGATAGGCTTGTCGAATTCTTTCTGTTGATTCCGTCGAAAAGTTTTCCTTGAACGCGCGTTCCCAAAGTTTATCAAGTAAACCACGGAAACGACTATCACGACTAATAATGGATTGAGTAGTTTCCATTGCTTCTCTAATCGCATTACGTCTAACATAATCAGTCATTGATTCTTTAGGGTCAATATACTTTTCAATAGTTCCTTTCAATACAGTATCAATTTTAGTATTAATTTCAGTTTTACTTCGGTCAAATGATTCTTTTAGAATTTTCTGTTCACGTTCCTTTAATTCTTTTTCCTTTGGATTTTCTCTAGTATCTTCCTTAGCTAGTAATTGTTTAGGAGTAAATGTAGAACTACCAAAAACAAACTGATTCAGAACCGCAGCAGCATTTTTCAGTGCATCATTATCACTAGCACGCGCCTCCTGAATCATCGTAACAATAGTATCTTTAATAATATTTCCCACTACATGAAGATGCGCGTCCTTATCAACTTTAGCTAAAGTGCTAAGATAATTATCTACAATAGAATTAAATGTATTCTCATCATGTTGTTTAACGAGTTTCAATACATTTTCAGTATTTCCAGAAAGTAAATCTTGTTCAAATTTATCAAGTGTTTCTACTTTCTTCACTGCATCTTTAGCGTCACCGATACTTGGAAATAATTGAGTAAATTCCTGCTCTCGATAATAAGCACTTTCAAGATAAGGAAATTCTTTGAATAATCTAGGAAACTTAGCAAGAATTTCTTTACGCCGAACTGGAGTCATTAGTTCCAGTTTTTCTTCAGGAGTTTCTTCTAATTCCTCCTCAATTTCCTTTAATTCATCTTCTTCTTTTTCTTCATCATCATCTTTTTCTTTAGTTTCATCATCTTCATCATCCTTCTTAGATTCTTTTTTAGGTTCTAATTCTAAAGTTTCTTCCTCAGTTTTTTCATCAGTATCTAATAATTCAAAAGTTTCTTGTTCAGATAATTCTTTACTTTCAGGAACTCCACCTATTTCGGTATCAGGAGGATTATAGAATAAAGTTAAAATACTATTGAGTAGTTTGAACATTGCTATCTCCAGTAATGGGTGCTTCTTGTTTTAATTCATTAGGCTTTCTACCAGGAGCACCGCGCTGGATTTCAGCCTGCTGTTGTTGCATCATTGCTTGTTGGTCAATAATCATTTTATGTTCACGACCATGCAATAATACATTCATATAACCACGAGGATTTTCATTTTTAGCTAATCTTCCTGCACTACTAACTACCCATTTACGAACTAATTCAAAATGAATCTGATGATTGTCAAATTCAGGGTCAATATCTACTGATGGAGCTTCAGTAGGTTGTCCCATTTCATCTACACCACTAGGTATAGGTTCGGAGTTAAGCAGTAATTGAGTTTCTTCATACTGCTTCTCCATGTCTTCTTCACCAGGAATATAGAAATCATTTAATCCAAGTGCTTCACGAATAATAGGTAGATTCTCAGGAGCCATCATAGCTTGCAAGAAAATAGGATTCTGCATTTCCATTAATTTCATTAGAATATCTCGAACCTGCTGCCAAGACATTGGTAGATTTTCATTAGCTTCAAGTTCAATTTTTCCAATTTTTCCTTCTAATTCAGATTTTCTAATAAAAACATTAACAAAATTCCCTAAGTTATCGCGTTCAACATCGCGTTCATCATCTTTAACTTCTTTGATGTATTGAGGAATAACTTTTCCAAAGATATTCTTCCACCAAAAAGTAAAGACTTTCCAAATAGTCTGTAGACGCTGAAGCGCCTGACTACGTGACATTGAATATTCAGACGCTGTTTTACTACCTTCCATCTGACCACCAAATAATGAAGGTAGTGAACCTGATGTAACTTGACCTAGTGATTGAATTAAATTAACGAATGGTAAAACTTCTTGAGATAAAGTAGCAGTTTTAACCTCATAGAATGATTCACTCATTTGCCTGCCTGATTTTGGTTTGGCAGGTGAAATGGAACCGGGTGTAACTTCTGTTTGACCATATGCATTAAAATTAAGAACTTCAGGGTCAGCGAATGTTTGAGGTATACCATGTTCAATGGTTTGAAGAATCAATGAAATTAAATCACTGAGAATTTCTTGAACAGAAACTAACAGTAAACCTAATGGGTCATGATGAATATAATCAGATAATGGATTATGAGTAAGAGTCCAATGGTCATCTAGAGATTCATTCTCAGCTTCACAAAACGTATCATTAATTAGAACTACCTTAGCACCATTAGTAAATATTTTCTTTAATCTATCACATCGTTCATTATCAAGAACTTGGAACGCGGCTGGTCTTAACCATGCATTTCTACATGTAACTGTATCAACTGGTTCATCTCCATCATACTGAGATGAAAGTCGTGCCCATGCTTCATATTCTTCTTTAGGTCCACTAGGACCAATCATATCTCTTAATTCTTTATCATCTGAATATCTTTCACGCGCTAAAACATAATTAGTTTCATAACTAAAAATTAAATATGGACAATCAGCTTGTTTTCTCGCGTAGTTAGGAACCTTAACGTAAAGTCCACCATACGCTTCCATACATTGACGTGATTTAGGATGTTCAGTAATTCCAACTAATCTAGTGATTACTTCAGTTCTCTGTTCAACATTAGGTATCACACCAGTTTGACATTCAGGACACATTTCCATTTCTGGTCCCATTTCTGGGATAGATGGTTCAGTAACTACATTATCTTCAAATTCATATCCACATGTAGGACATGAAGTTACTTCATGATTTTCTTCAAAATCCTCATATTTATTTTCTTTATAAGTTCCATACTTTTCATCTGATTTAGAATAGTTATAGCACGCGACTAATCCTTCAGTGCAATAGATGTAAAGCGCGTGAACCCAAAGTAAAGGAGAATCATTATGCCTGAAAATTAGTTGTGCAATTTTATCTCCAGCTTTAGCAGTAGCTAAGTCTAATGGATTCTCTGCATCATCTGGATAACATTTAATTGCAGGAACTGTAGCAGAAAGAGCAGCAATAATTGATTCAAGATAAGCTCGAAATATATTGATTGGCTTATCATAAAATTCTTGGTCAGTATTTGAATCATCAGTCGATGGTGGTAATCTCCAATCATGCGCCACAGAATCATAGTAAGTATTATGTAAATTTTCCCACATTAATTTTAATTTACGCCAAGTAATAATTTGACGTTCACGAACAGCAAATTCTTCTTTATCGAAATGGTCTACAACCGATTTCAATGCAGCGATGTCTTCTTCAGTTAAAGTATGTTTGCCTACTTTAAATTTCATTTCTTTCCTTTAGCAAACATCTTTCTCTTTTCAGGTGAAGTTTCATTAATAAACTTCTTAGCTACTTCTGGTGATGGTCCTGCATCAGTTTTTCTCTTTTTCTCTGGTGAGTGGGCCATCATTTGCATGAATTTATACTGTTTAGCACTTTTGGCTGGCATTATACATACCCCGGTCTTTTCTGTCTTAAATTACCCCACATATCTCCACCGGGAGTAGAAATTGACTGCATACTAGATTGAGTTATTTCAGGATTTATTGGACTAGGATTATTCATTAATTTTTTTAAAGTTTCTGGCTGTGGTCCAATTCCTCCTGTTTGGGGAGTTTGCATTGGAGTTAAATTAGGATATTGAGGTCTAAAATTTAAACCAAATTTACTACCTTGTTGATTAATTAATCTTCCAGCTTGATTAAACTGTTCTTCAGATACATTTTCTCCAACACCACCAAGAGAATTATTAATTATTTGAATTTCGGGTTCAGACATATTTCTATTTAATAATCTATTCATTCTGTCAATAGCTACCTGCCTAGACATTCCCGTAGTAATAGGAGTTCCAGTATAATCAGGTGGCATTATTTTGGCCTCAAGTAAATATCTTTTTTTCTACGCGGTCTAAATGCTTCCTTAACCATTGGTCCTCTTTCCATATCCTGATAAAATTGCTTTATCATTGCAGATGGACCTTGTTCAACATGACCTAATTCATGCGCCAACACATCTCCTAAATCTTGTTTTTCTTTTTCAATAGCTTCTCTATTTAATGCAATAGTTCCGAATGGACCAGTAGCCGCGTATGCATCACCAGTAAGAAATTTAGATATTGGTCCCATTTCCATTACTTTAGGAACACGCGACGTAGCTTCTGGAGATTCCATTTCTTGACCAATCCATTGTTTCTGTAACTCAGGCCATTTCTGGTTTAAGTCTTCAGAAACAGGATTGATTCCTAATGAACCTAGTAATCTTCTTAATAAACCAGGACTAGGACTAGATTGGTCTTGTGGCATCCTCAATTACTCCAAGTTCTTTCTCTAATTCAGCAGTCTTATCTCCAGTTGTGATTTCTTTATTTTCAACTTCAAATTTACTTAGAATTCTAGCTTTCTGTCTACTTTCATCTTCAAGTATTTGTTTACGCACGCGCCACGGCATGAATGAAGATGTAGGAACTGGTCTAATTGGGTCTACTACTTGATTAACAGACGTAGTTTCTGATTTAGGTTCAAGTAATCTATCTAAAAGTAGATTACGCTCAGCACGCATCATTTCTAATTCATGACGAAGAATTTCGCATGAACTGCATGGAGGGTCTTCTAATCCAAATAGTTTGTATAAGAGTTGCTTTAACATCAATGTCTCCTAGCATACCGACGAATTGATTGAGGTAATTTCTGGTCAGATTCAATTCTACTCATATTCCTATAGAACGCGGTCCAATCATTAGTTCTACGAAGAATTTCTAACATTCGTTCTTGTTCCTGAATTTTCTTAAATTCAGTTTTAGCATCTCCAAAAAATCTTTCAGCAGCATCTAATGCATATCTTGTAGTATCATATGGGTCATCACCATCGAATTCAGCTACATCTTCAATTGGTTTTCCATCAATAGTTTTTTCAGGATAATTACATGCTTTAATTGCTTCAATAACTAATGGACAACAATTAGGATGACCTTCATGACTTCTTTCATCATTACATCTGAATATTAATAATTTAGGAATATTAGTTTCGGGTTCAGGTAATTTAAATAAACTTAAGTATGCTTTGTATTCATCCTCACCTTTATTCCTGTAAACCCATTCAGAATAATCATTATCAAAATTAGGTAATAATTCAGGAGGAATAATTGGTTTTGGTTTCCATCTTAAATTCTCATGGAGTAACATCTTACCAGCTACTCTAGAACCTGCTGAATTTACTGTTAGTTCAATATTTCTTCCTAATGCTTCTGAAATTTGTTGCTGAATTGTCTGTTCTTGTCCTCTATCTTGTTTAGCTGATTGACAAAATTTAATGATACGTGGTTGTTCTTTATCAATTAATTGTTTCGCTATTGGTCCCCATTCACTAATTTTAGTTTTTAACCAAGCTAATTCTTTATATTGAATTATTCTTTTATTTGGTGTAATAGCATAAAATCCCAAATAACATAATGCACGGTATCCCCAATCACCTATAATTATTTTAGGCCACCAATTAGGTATTTCATGAGGTTCAATTACATGTAATGCATTTTCAGGTTCATCAGGATATTTCTTATCTCTAAATTCATCAAATACTAATCCAAGATACGCGTCCCAATCACCAAACTTCTTAGCTTTTCTTTCAGCTTCAGGTCTACCATCTAATGATTGAGAATAACTAGGGTCGATGTAATCTTTATTATCTTCTAGAGTCGCATGTATATAAATTCTCTTGTTCCCACCGCGTCCTACAATAATTTTTCCACCAGCTTTGTAGGGGTCAACAAAGCGTTTCTTGGTAAATGTATGTCCAACTCCTGATGGCATTCCTGCTGCTCTGGTAATACTGGGCAAACCAGAGTCTTTAGGTGCGCGGTTTCTTTCAAATGCTATATATAAATAAATATATTCAGTTAATGAAGTTATTTCATCAGGTGTATATAAAGAGATTTCCATTGTATCGTAGATGTGAACATTTTTTTCTTCCTCACAATGACCTAAGAAAATCATTGCTCCTTCATTTTTCATTCCTGAACCATATTGGTCTGGACGCGGAAATGTCCAGCACATATCAGTTCCGTTGAAGGTAGCACCAAATTTTCTATAGATGTCTCTAGAACGTGGAACAATCTCCCTTTTCAGTTCTGGCATTGTTCTTCGCATTACTACTTGCTTGAATCTAGGATTCTCATGCAAGCGATGAACAATTCCATACATTAATAATACGTCAGACTTACCTGAACCTGCTCCACCTCCATATAATCCTTCTTTAATACTCCAGGGAATAGAAAGAAACTCAGCTTGTTTCCTGTTAGGACGCCATTCAAGTCTATCTCCTGATAGATTTTTAGGTATAAGAAAGTCCACTATCGACCTAATCTTGTAAAGCTCTCATCAAGATAATTCATTATGTTACCATAAGTAAAATCACCCTGATAATTATTTGCCAAGATACGCATTTCAGGTTCACTTAATCCATGTAATCGTCTAACAAAAGAATATGATTCAGCTAATTGAATTGCTTTAGGAATTGAAACTACTTGGCCTGGAGGAATACGAAGATTAGTAGGGGGAGGTGGAAGCATTGCTAATACATTAAAACTTAACATAGCAGAAGAACCACACTCAAGAGAATTACAAGCGCGCACCCTTACTACATGACCACCTACTGTTAATTCTGGTAAAGGCCATTCATAAGTTCCAGGTGGTAACACAGGTAATTCTGTATCAAAGAAAATTCCTGAATCTAATCTAACTTCAAATCTAATTGTTTGACTAACATCAATATTAGCTTGAGTATAATCCCAAGCAAGATTTCGTTCTTCATTTACACGATAATCCTGTGCAAATGTAGTTGAAGGAATTGACAGAATTAAAACTAAAAATAGTTTTCTCATTTTATTCAATTTTCTTACCGATGCGATTAATTTTCGCAGCGACTGTTCCTAGAGCACCCGCACCTAGTAATGCAAGTAGAGTATCGCGTGTCTGTTCATCAATATAACCTAGCGTATATGCAGCAGCTACTAAACCTGCTAGAATGGCAACAATATAAGTCTTGTAACCTTTTAACATTTCCTGAATCTCCTATGTTTTATTCTATTTTTTATCACTATTTATCTTTTCAATCATTTCTAAAATATCGGATTTTCTCAAAGAATTAAGTTCATGATGTTCTAACATAGTAATAAGTTTTGTATTTGAGATTGTATTTTCTTTAAGATTTATAATTAATTGTTCAGTAACTATTTTCCATAATTCAGTATATTGTTTAATATCTTTTCTATAAAAGATAAACATGAAACCTGCTAAAATACCTCCAATACCTAATGTAGCTAACCATTTTACAAATTCAGAATCTAACATTGATTCCATTATGTTTTTAAACTAATCTTGGTATTAGCTGTAGTGCAACGAACGAATGATGCTGATGTTTCAACTCCAGTAGTTGATGCCGCGACTGCTGTAAATCCAGTAGTTGATTGAAGACTAGTCTCAACTACAGCATCAGCCTGCATACGTGTTTTTCGAGCAGGTAACGCATACACGATATTTTGAAGAATATCGTGAACTGGACCGATAGTGAGTAAAGTTAGGTATGCCATGATTATGACCAGCTAACTGATACACTAACTGTATTGTCAGCATTTACAGTGTAACTAACCCCTCCATGTATTGGAGCATCATCTAGGTGAGTAGTTCGTGGAGGAACACCATGAACAACTTCAATCACGTTTCTATCAAACTGAAGATTTACTTCTCTAACATTATTGAATACTAAAGAAGTAGGATTGATTGCTGGTCCTAATGTTGGAGCAGTTAGAGTCACTGTATCTGGCATTGTCTACTCCTGTTTTTCGCCGGATATATCACTTCTAATTAATTAGACTCCCCCGAACCTAATTAATACCCCAATATACCCGGCGAAATTTACTCTTGCAATTGAATCGTTTCGTAAACTTCTTCTCTGCGAATTTGAGGCGCGTATACTACAAATGTTGGATTATTCAAATTAGTTAAATTTGAATTAGAATCAGGTTCCATATTCTTTACTACAGCAGACATATCTTTAGCGATAGCCGCTAAATCTCTTGGCTTGGAACCTTTTAAATTGTCGTCTGTGATATGATTGATGGCTTTCAGTAGGCGGGAACGCGCTTTAGATGTAATCTTTTCTCTTATACCATCATTAACTTTTTTCAGTTCAGAATTAGGTTTGTCGTAAGTTGCAGTAGAATTAGCTCCGTTAGTATAGGCCGAAACTGAGGAAGGACTGATACTAAATCTTTCAGCTAATTGAAGTGACTCGGCCCGGCCATCTTCAATTGAACTAACTCCAATGAGTTGTTTAATTGATTGAGGAACTTCAATATTACCTGGCCCACGACCGCGTGCAGGTAATTGTTCTACTCGTCCATTAGTAGAACCATTGTTTTGTTTTGGTTTAGACTCAGAAACTTCAAGTTCTTTATTGAAATCCGAATCTGATACTATTCCTAATGGCATTGTTTAATTCCAACATTCTAATTGTCTTTCCACCACCAACATTACCACCATAAAGAATTCTAGGTTCATAAGATTTCATGAAATCAATTTGTGCTTTTGAAGGTTTATAAATTTCTTCAGACGGAACATACATTCCTAAAGTCTTGGCAATAGCAAAACTAAATCCTAGAAAAAAGAATGTTCGTCTGTTAATTTCCATGATTAATTTCCATAGTATTAGTCTTTTTATACACCTTGACCGCAGCCCCATTTTACCACACCTTCCCTCTTGACAGGGAGGCGGGAAATGCGTTACACTGGCCCTAGGAACGCATTTCCCAAGGAAGGTAGCCGAATGGATAGCCCCGATAAAGACCAAAAAATTATTATATCAGAAAATAATATTATAAAAAAGAACTGTAAATTTTGTAGTAAATCCTTTATACCTAAACGAGCTTGGCAAAAATTCTGTAAATCTAAATGTAGAACTGCTTACTTTCGATGGAAATTAACGAGGAATATAATTTATGATGATAATTCATGAATATGGGACCATATTGAAATATGGGACCCAATCATAATATGGGACCCATTATTACAAAGTAAAATTTATAAGGTAAGAGACATCTATAGTCAGGCTCCGACTTTGTCCA
>Ga0209320_10000210_pt1 | contig 30307 bp, 18 predicted proteins | sample Rifsed13ft4_FD_184008 | JGI IMG/M metagenome (GOLD analysis project Ga0209320, IMG submission 184008) | Soil microbial communities from Rifle, Colorado, USA - sediment 13ft 4 (version 2) | ecosystem: Environmental > Terrestrial > Deep subsurface > Rock core/Sediment | place: Rifle, Colorado... | reverse complement strand
CAGGGCGTGACGAAAGCGTTCGGCGGCGTCATCGCCAACGACAACATCTCCCTGACCGTCCCCAAGGGGAGCATCGTCGGCCTCATGGGTCCCAACGGGTCGGGGAAGACGACGCTGTTCAACTCTATCGTCGGCTACCATCCCATCGATGGGGGCTCGATCACGTTCGAAGAGCGCGAGATATCGAAGCTGCGCGTGCCCGAGATCGCGCGCCTGGGCCTCCTGCGCACCTTCCAGCAGACTCGCATCTACGGCATGATGAGCTGCCTGGAGAACATGCAAATCAGCGTGCCCGACACCCGTGATGGGTTGCGCACCATGTTTTCCAAAGTCCCGCCGGCGGTGACCGAGCGGGCAGAAGGGCTCCTCGAGTTCGTCGGGCTCTACGCGAAGCGTCACCTCCGTGCGGGTGAGCTGTCGTTCGGCCAGCGGAAGCTTCTGGAACTCGCGATGGCCCTGATGCACGAGCCAAAATTGCTGCTGCTCGACGAGCCGACGGCCGGCATAAATCCGGTCCTGATCAACAGTCTCATCGACCGGCTGAAGCGGATCAACGCCGACCTTGGTGTCACGCTCTTCGTCATCGAACACAACATGCGCGTGATCATGAAATTAGCCGAGCATATCTACTGCTTGGCCCATGGGCAGTTGCTGGCTGACGGTCCGCCCGATGAGATTCAAACCGATCAGAGCGTCATCGACGCCTACCTCGGAGCCCAATGATGCGAACCATTCCACCTCCCGATGCGGAGCAGAGACCGCGGGGCCTTGCGGCGCAGGCGCTGCCGGAGCAGGGCCGGTTCGTCAAGGAGGGGCCTTCGCGAGCCCGGATCGCGGAACTGGCCGGGAATTCCCCACTGCTCCGCATCGACGGTCTCGTGGCCGGCTACGGCAAGATGGAGGTCCTGCACGGTATCGACCTGCAGGTCGGGGCAGGTCAGTCCCTGTGCCTCATCGGACCCAACGGGGCCGGTAAATCCACGGTGCTTCACTCGATCTACGGTTTTACGAACATCATGGCCGGGTCGGTCACCGTGAACGGCAGGGACATCACACGCCTCGACCCGAACGAGAAGCTCAGGAACGCCCGCATCGCCTACATTCTCCAGGACAACTCCGTCTTCCCCGACATGACGGTCGAGGAAAACCTCTGGATGGGCGGCTTCCTGATGGAGAGCCCCGCCCACGCCAAGGGGGCGGCGGAGAAGGTCTTTGAGCACTATCCACGCCTGAAGGAGCGCCGGCGCCAGCGGGCCGGGACCCTGTCGGGTGGGGAGCGGCGGATGCTGGAGATTGCCCGGGCGCTGGTTATGGAGCCGCAGATCCTGCTGGTGGATGAACCGTCGATCGGGCTGGAGCCGCGTTATATCGGCATGGTCTTTGAGGTCCTCGAGGACCTGCAGCGCCAGGGGAAGACGATCGTCATGGTCGAGCAGAACGCCAAGAAGGGGCTCCAGTTCTCTGACATCGGTTACGTGCTGGTCTCGGGCGAGATTGCCATGGCCGGGACCGGCGACGATCTGCTCCGCGACCCTGAGGTGGGCCGCCTCTTCCTCGGCGCGTAGCGGTTCGACCCCTGCACCCTCTGTACCTTCTGCACTTGCTTTACTTACCCTGTTATCCCCCGCGGATATTCCGCGTCAGGGCGGGCTCGATGCCCAGCAGCCGCTCGTAGACGGTGAGCTGCCCCCGGTGATACTCCTCGTGGGCGATGCCGTGGTAGAGCCAGGCCAACCGCGTGCCCCGCTGTCCATCGAAACGCTTGATCATCTGCAGCATGTGTAGCTCGCCGGCCGCGAGAAACTTCTTCTCGGCCTCCTTGAACTGGGATTTCAGCAGCCGCACCAGATTGGCCCTGGTCTTCGCCCGATACGCCGCTGCGGCATGCAGGCGAAGGAGCCTTGGCCACGGCAGCCGGTGAAAGTTCGTGTCGCCCCGGGTGAGCTCACCGGTCATCATCATGGCCACCTCGAGGATATGCACCACCAGCTCTGTGACGCTACGCACCTCCGGTGTGGGCCGAAAGTCGCATGCCTTGACGGGTATATTCCTGACCTCATCGATCAGCCCTTGACGGGCATCGGTCCACGACTCGAGCGCCTCTTCCAAGAGGTTCCGGTACGTCAACATCGTCTCGATCCCCCCTTCACGCCCACCGCGATGAGCCAGGCGCGTTTCCCTTCCACCCTGAGAACTCCCCTGTCAACGATCCCCGGCAACAGGATCTAAAGCGATCGGAGTGATCTCGAGATCCTTCCGCTCCCAGCGCGAAGAGCGGCAGCGCCGCTGCATAAGGACCATCCGGGCCACCCAGTCTATCAGGAAGGCCCACCACACATAGGCCACCCCCAGGCCCCACCACGCTGCGGCGGCGGCCAGAGGGATCCGGACCCCCCAGATGCCGAGGATCGTCACCCCGAGGATGTACGGGGTATCTCCCGCTCCTCGGAGCGCCCCCTGAAGCACCAACGTCACCGCGAGGGGAATCTGACTCAGCGCCGCGATTCGCAGGAAGACCTCGCCCAGCCGAATCACCTGGCTATCGCTCGTGAACAGTTGCAAGAGGGGCCCCGGGAAGAGAAAGAAGAGAACGCCCATCCCCCCCATAAAGAGGATGCCCAGGCGGTTGGCCTCCACCATCCCGAGACGGGCCCGGATGACATCGCCTCTCCCCACACTCTGTCCAACCACAGTCGCTGCAGCCACGCCGATTGCCAGCCCCGGCATGAACGAGAGGGCTTCGACGTTTACCCCTAACTGGTGTGTGGCAAAGGCCGCGGTCCCGTAGAGGAGCAGGATCTTGGCATAGACCACCTGGCCAGCCTGCCATATCATCCGATCCATCGCGACCGGCCACCCGATATGGAAGACAGGTCGGATGTAGGCCAGTTCCCATCCCCCCTTGGCCAGGTGCCCCTTGGCCCAGCCCTGCCACCACAGAAGCAAGACCCCTAACACCTCCGCGGATGCGACCGCGATGGCCGCCCCCTGAACCCCGAGGGCGGGAAGGTCCAGGTACCCGTAAATCAGCGGGACGGCCAGACTGATGTGGAAGAGATTCATGATCACATAGATCCGCATCGGCGTCCGGGTATCGCCGGCCCCGTGCATCGTGGAGGTGAGGACATGGACCACAGCGGTGGCGGGAAATGCGAGGAAGACCCATCGACAGTACTCCTGGACCAGGAGCTGTACCGGCAGCTGAGCCCCCAGCAACCCGGCAGCCTCCGCCGCAAACGCCATCCCGGCAGCCGCGAGGGGAACGGTCAGGATCAGTGTCGCGACGAGCCCGTGAACCGCTATCCGCCCCGCCTCGGCTCGCCGGTCCGCCCCCCACCGCTGCGCCACCGCAACCATGGTCCCGGTGCTCAGCCCCCACACCACCGTCATGCTGATAAAGACCAGCAACTGGCCGAGCCCGACGGCCGCCACCGCCGGAGCACCGAGACCCCCGACGAGGAGAATGTCGATGGCGGTCACCATCCGGTGGAGCAGGTTCGACACCGTGACGGGCAGGGCGAGGCGCAGGACCTCGCGTCTCACCTCCCCCCGCTCGATCGTTTTCCCGTGCGTCACGCCATCCTCACTGGCAAGTTCCTTGGGTGTGTTGGGTTTCTTGGGTTTCTTGGAAATGAACCTGATCAACCCTATAAACTCACCCACAATGAACCCAACAAACTCTATAAACTCAAAGAACCTGCCGCCCTCACAGCGTGGGGCGGCCCCGTCGTCGTTCAACGGCTAGCCGATAGAGCCGCTCGTACTCACTGGCGGGTCGCTCCCAGGAGAAGTCAGCCGCCATAGCGTTCTTCATGAGGCGCTCCCAGGCAGCCTTGTCATGGAACAGGGCGATCGCCCGCCGGACAGCCTCAAGGAGATCCCCGGCCTCGGCCTTGCTGAAGGTAAAGCCGTTCCCTGTGCCCGCACGGGGATCGAAGGGGATGATGGTATCATGAAGCCCCCCTGTGGCCCGGACGACGGGGATGGTGCCGTACGCCAAGCCGTACATCTGGTTCAGGCCGCACGGCTCATACCGGGAGGGGATGAGAACGATATCCGCCCCGGCCAGGATCCTATGACTCAGGGCCACATCAAAGCGGATCTGTACCGCGAGCCGGTCGGGAAATCTCCGGTGTAGATTCTGCAGCGCTCGCTCGAGCTCCACGTCCCCCGTCCCCAGCAGGACCATCTGCACATCGAGGCTCAGGAGTCGCTCCGCAGTCGCCACGATGAGGTCGATCCCCTTCTGGTATGCAAGTCGCGAGACGATACCCAACAGGGGGACGTCTGCTCGAGTTGGCAGTCCCATCATCTCCTGAATATCGCGCTTGCAGGCAGCCTTGCTAGCAAGATCCTCGGGCGAATAGGTGCCCACGAGATAAGGATCCGTCCGGGGATTCCAGTCCTGGTAGTCCACGCCGTTCAGCACGCCGGAGAGGTCCCCCGCCCGCTGGCGGAGGACCGCGTCCAGACCGTGGCCGAACTCGGGCGTCTGTATCTCCTGACTGTACGTGAGACTCACGGTGCTCACGAGGTCGGCGAACACCAACCCGGCCTTCAGGAAATTGACCTTTCCCCAAAACTCCACGCCGCCGGGAGTAAAGAGATCGCCCGGGAGACCGGTGAGAGGGAAGACCGCGGCAGGGAACACTCCCTGGTAACCCAGATTGTGGATCGTCAGCAGGCTGGCGATATCCGCAAAGTACGGGTCGCTGCCGTACACCGTCTTCACGTACGCCGGGATAAGACCGCTCTGCCAATCGTGGCAGTGGATGACGTCAGGCTGAAGGTCAAGCACCTTGACGGTTTCGAGGACCCCGCGGGAGAAAAAAATAAACCGCTCGGCGTTATCGGGATAATCTAGTCCCTGCTCCTGGTAAAGCCCCTCGCGATCGTAGAACCCGTCGTGATCAAGGAGGATGACGCGGACGCCTTCCCTCTGCCCTTCCCAGAGGCGCGCGACCTCCGTCCGATCTCCCAGGGGTACTCGGATCTCCTCCGGGCGACTCGTGAACAGATGTCTCTCGAGATCGATGATCCGGTATTTGGGGAGAAAGGCCGAGACCTGATGCTTGAGCCCCGCCAGGACGGCCGGCAGGGCCCCGGCCACATCGCCCAATCCGCCCGTCTGGGCAAACGGTGTCATTTCCGAAGCGACCCAGGCGACCCGCATGCGCCCCCCCTGAAAACAGGAACGGGGATCAAGCCAATGATCCCCGTTCGCACCTCTTTGGCGCCTTTCATAGCTTATAGCGGCAGCCTCGCCCCTTTGTCAAGGTGAAAGGTCGGATTGCCTACAATATGGGCAACCTCTTGGGACTCGCCCGCCCCCTGCTCTCCTTTTAGGCGATCCGTAGGAAGGCCCTCCTGGGTCCCAAACAACAAGACCAATGACTTACAAGGTCCAGGCCCGCTGGCATGCCGGATGCTTACGCGGGCGAGGACTTTTCGTGTTCAGCACACAGATTTCATGCCTCTAACGGCCAACGAGGTCCGAAAGGAGGGACGATGGTGTCGAGAAACGTACGACTCTGGTTCCTTATTTCTCTCCTTCTTTGGGTTGTGACCCTTTTCGTTCCCTGGGCCGCCTTTGCCCAAGAGGCCCAGCAGGCGGCCCCCCCGCCCCCCAAGATCGATTCGGGCGACACGGCGTGGATGCTGACCTCGTCGGCCCTGGTGCTCATGATGACCATCCCCGGCCTCTTCCTCTTCTACGGGGGGTTGGTGCGGAGGAAGAACGCCCTCGGCACCATCATGCACAGCTTCATCCTCGCGGCCGTGATCAGCATCCAATGGGTCCTCTGGGGCTACAGCCTCGCCTTCGGGCCGGATAAAGCGGGGCTGATCGGCGGGCTGGACTGGATCGGGCTGACTGGGGTGGGGCTGGAACCCTATCCGGACTACTCCGCAACGATTCCTCACCAGGCGTTCATGATCTACCAGCTCATGTTCGCCATCATCACCCCCGCCCTGATCACCGGGGCCTTTGCCGAGCGGATGAAGTTCAGCACCTTCCTGGTCTTCATGCTCTTGTGGGCCACCTTTATCTACGATCCGCTGGCCCATTGGGTGTGGGGCGTGAAGGGCTGGCTCCGGGAGTTGGGGGCGCTCGATTTCGCCGGGGGGACGGTGGTGCACATCAGCTCGGGGATCTCGGCCCTGGCCGCCGCCATCATCATCGGAAAGCGCCGCGGCTATGGGCAAGAACCGATGCCTCCGCATAACCTCCCCTTCTCCGTCATCGGCGCCTCCATGCTGTGGGTCGGGTGGTTTGGATTCAACGCGGGCAGCGCCTTGGGGGCTGGCAGCTTAGCCACCAGCGCCTTTGTCGTCACCAACACCGCGACGGCTGCGGCGGCCCTCTCCTGGATGTTTGCCGAGTGGATTGCCAAAGGCAAACCGACCGTCCTCGGCGCGGCCTCGGGGGCGGTGGCAGGGCTCGTCGCCATCACCCCGGCCTCCGGCTTCGTCGCGCCGCTCCCCTCGATCATCATTGGGGTTGGGGCCGGGGTCCTCTGCTACACGGCTTGCAATCTGAAGACGAAGCTCGGCTACGACGACTCCCTGGATGTGGTGGGGGTCCACGGCGTCGGCGGGACCTGGGGGGCGTTGGCCACGGGCCTCTTCGCCTCCAAGGCCATCAATGAGGCGGGCGCTGACGGGCTCTTCTACGGCAACCCCGGCCTGATGAAGGCCCAGATCATCGCCGTCGTGGCGACCTGGGTCTTGGCCTTCGTCGGCACCACGATCATCCTGAAGGTCCTCGATGTGACCATGGGACTGCGGGTTTCGGAAGAGGAGGAGATCCAGGGGCTCGACCTCGCCCAGCATAGCGAGAGCGCCTATGCCCTGGACCTTCCCGCCTACGGCGAGTACGCCCGGGTGGGGGGCGCCTCCCTCCAGCAGCCTGTGGAGAAGACCAGGCCCCGCACCACACCGTGAGTCGGAGACTCCGGTATCCTGATCCGTGATTCCGCACAGAGGCGTTTCAACCACCGTGGCCCTTCACGGGCCCAGCCTTCTGAGGAGGGAGAGTATGACACCCAAGGAAGTCATCAAGCTGGCGAAGGAGAAAGGGGCAAAGATCGTCGATCTCCGGTTCATCGACTTGCCCGGGCTTTGGCAGCACTTCTCACTCTCTACCGCAGAGCTGAACGAGGGGCTCTTCGAGGAGGGCATCGGGTTCGACGGCTCATCGATCCGGGGCTTCCAGCACATCCACGAATCCGACATGCTCCTGGTGCCCGATCCGGCGACCGCCGCCATGGATCCTTGTCTGTCGGTCCCGACCCTCGTTCTCATCTGTAACGTCAAGGATCCGGTGACGGGCCAGCCCTACAGCCGAGATCCCCGCTACGTCGCCCAGAAGGCCGAGGCCTATCTCAAGCAGACGGGGATCGGCGACACCAGCTACTTTGGGCCTGAGCTCGAGTTTTTCATCTTCGACGACATCCGGTTCGACCAGAGCTACAACCACGGGTCCTACCATATCGACTCCGAGGAGGGTTTTTGGAACTCCGGCAAGGAGGGGACGCCGGAGCGGCCAAACCTGGGCTACAAGCCCCGCTACAAGCAGGGGTACTTCCCGGTGCCCCCCATGGACAAGCAGCAGGACATCCGAAGTGAGATGCTTTTGGCCCTGGAGAGCGTGGGGGTGAAGTGCGAGGTCCACCACCACGAGGTGGGAACCGCCGGGCAGGCGGAGATCGACATGCGCTTCGGCACCCTGACCCGGATGGGTGATAACGTCATGTGGTACAAGTACTGCACCAAGAACGTGGCAAGGAAGTGGGGCAAGACGGTGACCTTCATGCCCAAGCCGATCTTCATGGACAACGGCTCGGGGATGCACGTCCACCAGAGCCTCTGGAAGAAGGGCAAGAACCTCTTCTTCGAGCTTGGAGGCTACGGCGATATCTCCAAGATGGCCCTCCACTACATCGGAGGGCTCCTCAAGCACGCCGAGGCGCTGTGTGCCTTGATCGCCCCGACCACCAACAGCTACCGCCGGCTGGTGCCCGGCTACGAGGCGCCGATCAATCTCGTCTACAGCCAGCGGAACCGAAGTGCCTGCGCCCGGATCCCCGTCTATAGCCGAAGCGAGAAGGCCAAGCGGGTCGAGTTTCGGACGCCAGATCCCTCCTGTAACCCCTACCTCTGCTTCGCCGCGATGCTGATGGCGGGCCTGGACGGGGTCCAGAACAAGATCGACCCGGGGAAGCCGATTGACAAAGACCTGTACGAGCTGGAGCCGGAGGAGGCAGCCAAGGTGAAGCAGCTCCCGGGAAGCCTGGATCGGGTCCTGGACGCTTTGGAGGAGAATCATAAGTTCCTCCTGAAGGGGGATGTCTTCACCCCGGACCTGATCGAGACCTGGATTGAGTACAAGCGAAAGAATGAGGTCGATGCAATCCGGCTGCGGCCTCATCCGTGGGAGTTCGCGCTGTACTTTGACATCTAAAGTAAACGCACGAAATGCGTTTACTTTGGAGCAATGGAGCAGTGGAACAATAGAGCAATGAATTGGGAATCACCATGCTCCATTGCGGTCTAATGCTCTATTGCTCCATTGTCTGTCACAAGATGAAATGCGCCCCCGACGAGGCCGAAGCGAGAACCGGGCAGGGAACTACACGTGGAGGCAAATGGGAGCACGGCGGGTCCTCATCGTTGACGACAGCAGATCGTCCCGGGTCCTCCTACGGGATGCCCTCAACGGCCTGGAATGCTCCGTGGTGAGTGAAGCCGTAGGGGCTCAAGAGGGATTGGATCTGACCCGGTCCATCCAGCCGGACTTGATCTTCATGGCGGTGGGGCTGCCGGGAGTGGACGGCATCACCGCTGCCCGGCAGATCATGGAGGAGGTCCCGACTCCCATCGTCATCCTCACCAGCCACCGGGACTCGCAGACGATTCGGCGGGCCACCGAGGCAGGGGTGATGGCCTATCTCATCAAGCCAGTCCGGGAAGACGAGCTTCAGCCGGCCATCGAATTGGCCATCGGGCGGTTTCGCGAATTCATGACCCTCCGCACGGAGAATGCGAACCTCAAGAGGTCGCTCGAGGAGCGGAAGGTGATCGAGCGAGCCAAGGGGATCCTGATGGAGCGGGAGGGGCTGGCAGAAGGCGAGGCGTTTACCCGCATCCGCAAGGCCAGCATGAAGAGTCGCAGGCCCATGGTCGATATCGCCCGAGCGCTCCTCACCGCCGAGGAGGTATCGAGGGGCACGACAAACGATCTGGGACGATGACGTTCGCGCTCCCTGAACGTGCTGATAATGACTGGAAGGCGCCCGGGGAAGACGGACACGGATGCCTAGGGATGGTCGGGTCATGGAGGGACGTATGGACCGCATGGAGGCAGCTCACCAGCCGACATCGATAACCTGCACGACCTGCGAGACGCGATTCTGCGTCCTGTGCATGTCATTCTGTCCCCTCTGCGGGGCGGAGGCACCGGGGGCGCACGATCCCGGAATACAGCGGAACGGCGCATCTGCGGATGCCTATCGTGTAGGCATGCCCGATCGGAAATGAGGAAGCATTGAGCAGAACGGAGAAATCGCTGGGCGACGGGACCCGAGGTCGGAATCCGCGGAAGGCGTTGAGACTTCAATACTTCAAGCTGCCGGGTCGCAGTTAGTCGCTCTTGGCACAATTCCTGAATTAGGTTGCTCCAGATCTCCGGCGCAATGTGACGACCGGAGGAGAGGCAAGGACGCCTCACGCAACGTGGGGCGTCCTTTTCTTTTTTTCCATGAAGGGAGGTGGTGCCGGTGAAAAAGATCGAATTCATCGTCCGACCCCACAAGCTCGACGACGTAAAAGATGCACTCACCAAGATGGGGATTCAGGGGATGACCGTAACGGAAGTCCGGGGATTCGGACGACAGCGCGGCCGGACAGAGCTGTACCGAGGAAGCGAGTATACGATCAGTTTCCTCCCGAAGGTCAAGATCGAGGTCCTCCTGTCAGACACGATGGCGGATGAGGCAATCAGGGTGGCCATGGAGGCGGCCCGCACCGGAAAGATCGGCGATGGCAAGATCGCCGTCTACGATTTGAAGGAGGTGCTCCGCATCCGCACGGGGGAGACCGGCGAGGCGGCGTTGTAGCAGCCTGTGAGGCCCCTCGACCTCCGGCGAGGCGCCGCGGGCCCGAGGCGTCGACCTCATCAGACGAAAGAGAGGAGGAGATCAAATGCGCAGGCACCTTCCAACAATGTGGCTGTTGGTCGCTTTAGTTCTGGGAGGGACATTGCTCCCGGGACTGCTTTGGGCTGGCGAGGCGGCGAAGGCTCCCGAACTGGTCCCGTTCACCAAGGAGCTAGCCGATAAACTGACTGACTCAAAGGTGGCCATGGACACCATGTGGACGCTTCTCACGGCCTTTCTGGTCTTCTTCATGAACCTGGGCTTCGCCATGGTGGAGTCTGGGTTCTGTCGGGCCAAGAACACCGTGACAGTCCTCGCCAAGAACTTCGTCGTTTTTTGCGCCGCTTCCTTGGCCTTCCTGGTCCTGGGCTTCGGGCTCATGTTCGCCGACGGCACCTCCTTCTTCGGGACGCAGGGGCTGTTCTTCCTGACCGGCCTCGATAACAGCCCGGCCACCGGGGATGCCTATCAAGGGGTGTACGGCTCTCTCAATTGGACGGGGACGCCTCTGTGGGCCAAGTTCTTTTTCCAACTGGTCTTCGCCGGGACCGCCGCCACCATCGTTTCGGGCGCGGTGGCCGAGCGGATCAAGTTCGGTTCATTCTACCTGTTCTCGTTTCTCATGGTCGGGATCATCTACCCGATCATCGGTCACTGGATCTGGGGGGGAGGATGGCTGGCGAAACTGGGGATGTTCGACTTCGCGGGCTCCACCGTGGTCCACTCGGTCGGGGGCTGGGCTGCACTGGCCGGGGCCATCATGCTGGGGGCTCGAATCGGGAAATATGGGAAGGGTGGGAAGATCAACCCGATCCCGGGGCACAGCATCACCTCCGCCACCCTCGGGGTCTTCGTCCTCTGGTTCGGCTGGTTCGGGTTCAATCCGGGGAGCACCATGGCCGCGGACTGGAATGCTATCGCCCGGATCGCCACGACAACGAACACGGCCGCTGCGGCTGCGGCAGTCAGCGCCTCCATCGCGGCCTGGCTGCTGCTGAAGAAGCCGGACCTCACCATGATCCTCAACGGCTCTCTGGCAGGTCTCGTGGCCATCACCGCGCCGTGCGCCTTCGTCAGCGTCGCAGACTCGCTCATCATCGGCCTCGGTGCCGGGGTCCTGGTGGTCCTCTCGGTCCTTTTCTTTGACCGAATCAGAGTGGATGATCCGGTGGGGGCCATCTCGGTGCACCTCGCATGCGGGGTCTTCGGGACCTTGATGCTCGGCCTGCTCGCCCAAGACCAGTTCATGCCGAACACCACCGGCAACGGGCTCCTCTACGGGGGCGGGTGGAAGCTCTTCACCGCCCAACTCATCGGTGTGGCCGCCGTCGGAGTCTTCGCCTTCGCGATCAGCCTCCTCTTCTGGGCGATTATCAAGGCGACTGTCGGACTCCGGGTGAGCCCCGAGGAAGAGATGGAGGGACTGGACCTTGGCGAGCACGGGATCAGCGCTTACCCGGACTTTCAAACTCCTCTCACCGAGCACGTTCCGGGAGCTGCCAGCGGGATGGCGCGCCAGATGGCGATGGCCCCGGCCCGCGAGGGGACACAGTAATTGGGATCAGGGGAAGAGTTGCACAACGTTGAATGTGCGGCAAGCGATCGTCAGGGAAACGCCTCAGTAAGGAGGTACACTATGGGACGCATCCGAGCGGTGACCCTCGTGACAATCCTGAGCCTGCTTCACCCTCATCCGTTCCTCTGGGCAGCAGATCCCCAGATGGGGGTACTCGAAAAAGAACTCAAGGCAAGGGATCAGGTCATCCAGCAGCTGATGCAACGGGTGGAGCGCCTCGAGAAGCAGGTTCAAGAGAGTGAGAAGGTCCAGATGGTACCGGCAGCAGTCCAGACTCCTGCCTCTCCAGGGGCCACAGCAAAGCCCGAGACGCCGAGCTTGAGCGAGCGCCTCAAGGCTCTGGAGGAATCCTCGGTCTTCAAGTTTTTCAAAGAGACCGAGATCGGCGGCTATGTGGCGGCAACCTACAACTATAACTTCAACAAGCCCGAACCTCAGGATAGCCGCTTTCACGTCTTTGATCTCGACGCCAATACCTTTACCTTTAACGCCGCCGAGCTTTCGTTGCTCAAGACCAGCACATCGGAATCGCCCCTCGGTTATGGCCTGGTCTTCAGCGTCGGCCACGATGCGCGAGTGTTCACGGCGGATTGGACCGGCGATGGGATATCTGACACCAACACTTTCGAGCTAACGGAAGGGTATGTAACGTACAAGGCTCCGGTAGGGGAAGGCCTCGATCTCAAGCTCGGAAAGTTTATAACCCTGTTGGGCGCGGAGGTGATTAAGAGAACAGCCAATTTCAACATCAGCCACTCGTATCTTTTTGGGTTCGCCATCCCCTTCACCCACACCGGCCTGCTCCTCAGCTATCCCCTCCACCCCACGTTCAACGTTACAGCCGGGGTGGTGAACGGCTGGGACAACGCCATTGACAATAACGATGCCAAGACATTCATCGGCCAAGCCGTGTTCACCCCCGCCGAGATCTTCTCCGTCGCGGTAAATGGCATCTGGGGAGCAGAGCAGAACAACAACGACAAGAACTCGCGGTGGGTTATAGATGTGGTTCCCACCCTCAAGCCGTTCAAGGACTTTACCTTGCTGGCCAACTTCGACTATGGCCGGGAGGAGAATGTCGCCGCCATCGGCCGCGACGCCCAGTGGTGGGGTGTCGCTGTAGTCGCCAATTACGACTTCACAGACAAGTTCGGGGTGGCCCTGCGAGGAGAATACTTCCGCGATGACGATGGGGTTCGGACAAGCGCCACCGACCCTACGGACCCACTTCAGACCCTCGTGGGGGCAGATCTCTACGAAGCCACCCTCACATTGCACTACAAGTTATTCGACCACGTCCTGACCCGGCTTGAGTACCGATACGATTTCTCGGGTGGAGACAAACTCTTCTTTGGAAGTGCCCGAGACGACCAGAACATTATCCAGCTCGAGGTTATCTACATGTTCTAGGAATTCGGACCAGCCCAAGGCCGAAGGGTGGAAGGCCCGGGTGTTCCCGGGCCTTCTTGTTCTCGGAGCGATCAACGCTACAAGGTGACGGATTACTTTGAGCCCTCCTTCCGGGCACAGCGCCCTATTTTTGCCCTTGACAGGTTCCCTTAATATGAATTAAAGTGTTACACTCCGTAACACAGAAAGGAATCCTGACGATATGGTCTCTCAAATGCGACCTCGATGGCTAAAAGTTTTTGTCGTCTCTGTTAGTGTCATCTTCCTCTCCACCTGTATCCTGTCCACCTACGCCCATGCCCAGACTCATAATGTCGCTGGCACATGTCAGGGCATGTCGGAAGACAAAGACAGTTGCCTCTGGTCGGATAAGTTCCAGAGCCTGCCCGCTATAACTACCCCCCATGAGCCCTCTGGTGATGTCCCCGTCGCGAGGGCCCTGCTGCCACAGCAGAAACCTCGTCCTTCCCGTGATCTGTGGCAACCCTCCCTCGCCCGCTCCCCTCCCCAAGCGTAGCCCTCAGCTAAGCTCCCGATAGACGACTCGCTAATATCATAGCCTCTCCCATGACGCCGAGAGGCGCTGAGTGCTGTCCTTTCGCAGTACTGGACAGATGAACCAGTGCCTCCGAACAGAGAGGACACTGCTTACTTACGAAGTGAGGCGAAAATGAAGCATGCGCACCATCACGTGGCCGCAGGGGCCTTTCTCCTGCTGACGATTCTTGTCGGGCCGACCGGTCCCTCCTTCGCCGAGGGGACTCCGATGGATGTGAAGCAGCTCATCAGTGAGGCGCTGAAGAACAATCCTGAGATCGTCGCGGCAAGGAAGGCGTGGGAGGCGGCCGACACGAGGATCCCCCAGGCGACATCGCTGGACGACCCGGAGTTCACCTATCAGGCCTGGGCTGTACCGCTGAATGACCCGGTAAACTTCCGAAAAGCCAACCCCAACATTTTCGGAATTCAGCAGAAGCTCCCGTTCCCGGGGAAGCTCCGGCTGAAGGGAGAGATCGCCTCCGAAGAGGCGAAGATGGCTGAGGCCCGCTATCGGGCGAAAGAGCGGGAGATCATCGCCCGTCTGAAGAACGCCTACGCCGGGCTGTTCATGGCGTCCAGGGCCATCCAGATTCAGAGCGAGCATCTGGAACTGGTGAAGCAGATCCTTCGGATCGCCGAGATCCGGTACGCCGTCGGGAGGGTCCCCCAGCAGGACGTGTTTAAGGCCCAGGTTGCCCAGAGTGAGGTCCTCAACAACCTGATTGCTGTGGGACAGGAGAGGCAGGTGGCGGAGGCCATGCTGAACGCCCTGCTCAATCGACCCTCCACCGCCCCGTTCCCGCCGCCTCCCGAGTTAATCCCCGACATCCCTGCAGGCGAGTGGCGCGTCGACGACTTGATCCAGCAGGCCCTTCAGCTTCGCCCAGAGCTCAAGGAGATGGAGGCGGCGATCCGCGGCGCAGAAAGGACACTCGATCTCGCGGATCGGAATCGCAAGTATCCCGACTTCTTCCTGGGCTGGCAGTACTGGTTCGCCCCCGAGGGTGAGATCCAAGACTCCTATGGCGCCATGGTCAACATCACAATCCCCTTCTCGCCGTGGACCATAAATAAGCATAGCAAAGAGGTTGAAGAGGCTGGCTTAATGGTGGCCAAGGGCACGGCCGACTACCAGGCAATGAAGAACATGGTCTTCTTCGAGATCCGGGATGCCTTCGCCAAGCTGGAGGCCGCCCGGCAACAGCTTCGGCTCTTTCGGGATGCGCTCATCCCGCAGACTGAGCAGTCGTTCAAGGCGGCTCTCTCCGCCTACGAGGTCGGCAAGGTCGAGTTCATCGGCCTCATGGAGGCGGCACGCTCTACACGGGATATCAAGCTCGGCTACTATCGGGCCCTTGTTGACTACGAGCAGAGGCTCGCGGATCTGGAGAGGGCCGTGGGTAGGGACCTTATCCGGTAGACAAGACCAGTTCAGGAGGATTCAGCCATGACACGAAAACACTTCTACCTCGGGATCGGTATCGCCCTCGTCCTCGTGGTCGCGGGCGTGCTCCTGTTCATTAATGGCCAAGGCGTTAAGGACGTTTCTCAAGAGGCGAAGGAGCGTATTGGGCCGGCTCGGAGTGACGTCCCCGCATCGGCCACCGACCCAAGCCACGACGCCCATCCGCGGAAGACTGAGCCGGCAGAGTCAGAGCGAAAGTCGGTCCAGCTCACTCCGGAGGAGCAGAGGGCCATCGATGTTCAGACGGAGGTCGTGACCTATCGACCCCTCCAGAAGGAACTCTTTACGGTCGGCAGGATCGATGTCGACGAACGGAAGCTCGCCTTCGTCCCCGCTCGGATCGCGGGCCGGCTCGACAAGCTCTTCGTGAACTTCACCGGAATTGAGGTCAAAAAGGGGGAGCCCCTCGCCCTGATCTACAGTCCCGACTTAGTGGCAGCGCAACGGGAATACCACTTGGCCCTCGAGAACCTTGAGAAGGTCAAGGGGAGCGATATCAAAGAGGTGGTGGAAAGCGCGAGATCCCTGGTCGAGGCATCAGAGACCAGGCTTCGGCTCTGGGGGATTACTGATGAACAGACCGCCGAGATCAAGACCCACAAGAATCCCAGCATTCATATGACCATCTCCTCGCCGATCGGAGGCACCGTCATCGAGAAGATGGTACTCGAGGGCAAGTACGTCACCGAGGGCGAGAATCTCTACAAGATCGCCGATCTGTCCACGGTCTGGATGTTGGCCGAAGTGTACGAGTACGAGCTTCCCTGGGTGAGGCTGGGCCAGCGAGTCGAGATCACCTCCCTCAGCTCGCCCGGCAATGCGTCCCACGGGACCGTCAGTTTCATCGACCCGATCGTCAACTCCAATTCCCGCACTATCAGGGTCCGCGCCGATATCCCCAACCCGAAGAGAAAGCTCAAGCCTCAGATGTTCGTTAACGCCAAACTCGTCGCGTCTTTGGGCGAAAAAGTCCTGGCCGTCCCCAAGTCGGCGGTCTTGGATACGGGCGTGAGGCAGCTCGTCTATGTCGATCAGGGAAACGGCGTCTACGAAGGAAGGGAGGTCACCTTGGGATCAGAGGCGGCCGGGTACTACGCCGTCACCAAGGGCCTTAGCCCGGGCGAGCGCATCGTCGTCGTCGGTAACTTCCTCATCGACTCGCAGCGGGAGCTTACGGGGGGCACCGTCGGGATGGCCGGCATGGAGGGAATGGCCCCGGGGAAGAAGGACGAGATGGTAGTGCAACAGCAGGAGAAGCTCAAGATCACCTTCTCCAACAGCCCGAAGTCCCCTATCGTCGGCAAAAACACCTTGACGGTGAAGGTCACCGACCAGGCCGGAAAGCCGGTCACGGACGCCAAGGTCGCGTTCGTCACCTCCATGCCAGCGATGCCCGGGATGCCGGGAGGAATGAGCCTGGAAGAGGAAGCAAAACATACCGGAAATGGCGAGTATGAAGCGCTCGCACAGATAGTGATGGCCGGCCCCTGGAAGGCAGTGGTGACCGTCTCCCGACCGGGTCAGCCGCCGACCTCAGCCACCTTTAGCCTCACCGTCAGATAGAGAGGATCCGCCGATGATTGACAAGCTCATCGAGTCTTCCCTGAGGAACAGATTCTTGGTCATCGCCTTCTGTGTCGCGGTGACCGTCTGGGGGATCTGGGCGCTCCAGCGAACTCCCATCGACGCTATCCCGGACCTGAGCGAGAATCAGGTAACCGTCTTCACCGATTGGCCGGGGAGGAGCCCGCAGGAGGTCGAGGATCAGATCACCTATCCCTTGACGGTGAACCTCCAGGGTCTCGCAGGGGTGAAGACCGTGCGCTCCTCCTCCGGCTTCGGCTTCTCCATGGTGAACGTGATCTTCGAGGATCGCGTGGGCCTGTACTTCGCCAGGACCCGCGTCCTCGAACGTCTGAACTTGGCGGCCAATTTTCTGCCAGCAGGGGTCGTCCCCACCCTCGGCCCCGATGCCACCGGGGTGGGCCAGGTCTTCTGGTACACCGTCGAAGGCGAAGGCTACAACCTCGGTCAGCTTCGGTCCACCCAAGACTGGTTCATCCGCTACCAGCTCAACTCCGTGCCCGGCGTGGCTGAGGTGGCGACCGTTGGCGGGTTCGTCAGGCAGTATCAGGTGGATGTCGATCCCCGGAAGCTCTATGTCTCCGATGTGAGTGTCAAGGATGTCTTCGAGGCCATCATGCGGAGCAACAAGAACGTGGGAGGGAAGGTCATCGAGGCCCAAGGAGCCGAGTACATCATCCGTGGGGTCGGCCTCATCCAGTCAATCAAAGACGTGGAAGATACCGTGGTCACTTCCCGCGACGGCGTGCCCATCTACGTCAAGAACGTTGCCACCGTCCAGCTCGGGCCCGATTTCCGTCGAGGGGTCCTTGACAAAGGGGGACGAGAGGCCGTGGGCGGCGTGGTCATCATCCGCTACGGCGTGAACCCTCTCGAGGTCATCGAGCAGGTGAAGAAGAAGATCGAGGAGATTGCACCGGGCCTTCCCCAAGGCGTGAGGATCGTCCCCTTCTATGATCGGACAGGGCTGATCGAGGAGACCGTGCGAACCCTCAAGAGGGCCCTCGTCGAGGAGACGGTCTTGGTCGCCCTGATCAGCCTCGTCTTCCTCCTCCATTTCAGGAGCTTCCTCATCGTCACTACCCCTCTACCGCTCGCCATCCTCGTGGCCTTTCTCTTTACGTACTACATGGGGATCTCCTCCAACATCATGTCGCTAGGGGGAATCGCCATCGCCATCGGGGTCCTCGTGGATGCGGGGATCGTCGTGGCGGAGAACACCTTTCGGGAACTCAGTGAGCGGAACGTGAACTTCAAGGACAAAAAGGCCGTGCTGGACACGGTCATGGCGGCCACCAAGATGGTGGGCCGCCCCATCTTCTTCTCGATGGTGATCATCACCCTCGCTTTCGTCCCCGTCTTTGCCCTCACAGGCCGCGAGGGAAAGCTCTTCCATCCGCTCGCCTTCACCAAGACCTTCGCCATGGTGGGGGCCACGATCCTGTCGGTGACCCTCGTACCCGTCCTCTGCTCCCTCTTCCTCCGTGGGAAGCTCCGACCCGAGGAGAAAAATCCCGTCATGCGCCTGCTGACGGTTATCTACGAGCCGAGCTTACGCTGGGCCCTCCGTCATAAGAAGACGGTTATGGCTCTAGCCTCCGCCATCACGATCGGGAGCCTCGCCGTCATCCCGCGCATTGGCTCAGAGTTCATGCCACCTTTAGAAGAGGGGAGCATCCTATTCATGCCCATCCTCTCCCCGGCCGTCTCCCTGAATCAGGCGCACGAAGTCCTCAGGAAACAGAACATGATCCTCAAGAGCTTCCCCGAGGTTGAGATGGTGGTCGGGAAGGTAGGAAGGGCCGAAACGGCCACCGACCCTGCACCCGTGAACATGACCGAGACCATCGTCACCTTGAAGCCGAAGACCGCGTGGCGAAAAGGCCTGACCAAAGAAGATCTAATCAACGAGATGGATGCCGCCCTCCGGATTCCAGGGGTGACCAACATCTGGACACAACCGATCATCAATCGGATCGATATGCTGTCAACCGGCATCAGGACGCCACTGGGGGTCAAGCTCTTCGGGAGCGACTTGAGGCTCTTAGAGGAAAAGGCGAAGGAAGTCGCCGATGCCGTCCGGACGGTTCGAGGGGCTGCCGATGTATACCCCGAGAAGATCCTGGGGGCTCCGTACCTCGAGATCGTCGTCAAGCGAGCCGAAGCGGCCCGCTATGGCATCAGCGTGGGTGACATAGAAGATATGGTCGAGATGGCCGTCGGCGGGGAGAATCTGACGATGACGATCGAGGGGAGGCAGCGCTTCCCCGTTCGGGTCCGCTACGCCCGCGAGCTCCGCGATAATATGGAGGCCATCAAGCGGGTCTTGGTGAAGGCATCGAACGGGGCCCAGCTCCCCCTGGCCCAACTTGTCGAGTTCAGGATCGCGATCGGCCCCTCGATGATCTCGAGTGAGAATGGCCTGCTCCAGGCCCTCGTCCTCATGAACGTCCGGGGGAGGGACCTTGGGAGCTTCGTAGAGGAGGCCAAGAAGGTGGTGGCCGAGCAGGTCAAGGTCCCCACCGGGTATTTCCTGAAATGGAGTGGTCAGTACGAGGATCAGCTGCGGGCGAAGCAGCGCCTCCAGCTTGTCGTTCCCGCAGTGATCCTTATCATCTTCATCCTCCTCTACGTGACCTACAACTCCTGGAAGGAGGCCCTGCTCGTCATCCTCTCCCTCCCCTTTGCCTTGGTCGGAGGCCTCCTCTTCCTCTACCTCACGGGATACAACTTCAGCGTCGCGGTCTGGGTCGGCTTCATCGCCCTCTTCGGCACGGCCGTGGAAACCGGCGTCATAATGTTGATCTACCTTCGGGAGGCCTTCGATCGTCTCGGCCGTGACGACCCTGAAGGGGCGGTCATGGAGGGGGCTGTCCAGCGGCTTCGGCCTAAAATGATGACGGTCTCGGCCATCATCTTTGGCCTCGTCCCCCTGATGTGGAGCACGGAGACCGGATCCGAAGTGATGCGGCCCCTCGCCACCCCAGTGATCGGAGGGATGATTAGCTCCACAATTCTGGTCCTGATCGTGCTTCCCGTCCTCTACCTGTGGATGAAGGAGTGGGAATTGAGCCAGGCTCGAGCTTCCTCGACGACCGAGGCCTGAGTCGCGTGGGGGGGCGGATGGCGGGGCCGACGGGACTTGAACCCGCGATCTCCGGCTTGACAGGCCGGCGTGTTAACCGGGCTACACCACGGCCCCATGAGGAGCTACCCGCATGAACTACAAGGCCATTATTAATTATTAATGGATGCTCTGACAGGGCCCGTGATCTTCCCGATGGCCAGTCGGGACGTCTTCACCAGGCTGTACCACGGCCCCGCGGGCGCAAATGAGAGCTTTATCTATAGCCTACCACGCTGGAGAAGTCAACTCACGCGGCGAGACGCTCAGGCGGGCGACGCTATTCGAACCAGGGCCTCATAGAGGGCAAGAACCTTTCTGGCAATCGCGCCCCAACTGAAGAGGGCTTCGCACCGCTGCCGCCCCTTCTTGCCCATGGCCTTCCGTAGCGACCCATCGACCAGGAGCGCGTTGATAGACCTGGCCAGGTCGCGCGAGAACTGAGCCGGATCAGCGGGCTCGAAGGAACTCTCGGCTTGCCGCTCGACGGGGACAAGGAAGCCGGTCTCGCCGTGGACGACGACCTCTGGAATGCCGCCGACGGCGCTGGCCACCACCGGCGTTTCACAGGCCATCGCCTCGAGGTTGATGATCCCAAAGGGTTCGTAGAGAGACGGGCAGCAAAAGACCGCGGCATGGGAGTAGAGCTCGATTGCCGTCGGGCGATCGACCATGTCCCGGATCCAGACGACGTGGTCCCTCGTGGCCACGACCCGCCGAACCGCATCCTCGAGCTCCTTGGCGATCTCCGGCGTATCCGGAGCGCCAGCGCAGAGGACCACCTGTGCTTCCCGGTCGATGTGAGGAATCGCATTCACCAGGTGCACGATCCCCTTCTGCCGCGAGACCCGGCCGACGAAGAGCACATACGGGCGCCCCGCGTCGATCCCGTACTGGTGGAGGCGCTGGCGGCTCTGGACAGGACGGTACTCCTCGGTATCAATGCCGTTGTGGATCACGTGGACCCTCTCGGGGGCGACGCGGAAGTGCCGCAGGATATCCACCTTCATATCCTGGGAGACCGCCACAACGGCATCGGCCCCCTCCAGAGCGGTTCGCTCGATCCAGGCGGCCAGGTCCGCGCCCCGGCCCAGCTGCTCCCGTTTCCAGGGTCTGAGCGGCTCGAGCGAGTGGGCCGTGACGACCATGGGAATCCCGTACAGGGTCTTGACCAGCAGGCCGCCGAAGTGGGCGTACCAGGTATGGCAGTGGACCACGTCCGCATCGACGGGTCGGCCGGCGAAGCTCACCCCCACGCGGAGGGCCTGCAGGGCTACCAGGAACTTTTGCGGCGCGTCCTCTGGCGCAGCCTGGGCGAATCGGTGACCCCGGACCACGAGATTTCCATCCCGCATGTCCTGATCGCCGAACGTCCGGACCTCCACGGGAATCAGCTTGGCCAGCGCCCGGGACAGGTATTCCACATGGACGCCCGCACCCCCGTAGACCTCCGGCGGATACTCACGTGTCAAGAGGAGCGCCTTCATTGCGATCCCCCCTCCCCGGATCCCCCGTGAAAGCGCCCCGCGATGCGTGCCTCCCGCTACGCCCTACATATAGTAATCAAAGTCCCGCTCCGTGCGCAATTGCCGGCGGACGCGGAAGATGTGGGCCGGGACGCTGTGCGGGTTCAGCTCCAGATAATTCCGCGGGCCGTCCCAGAGGTAACGGGCATCGGTCAGCAGGTCATGCATCTGGTAGGACCGTCCCCGAACCAGCCCGAGCTCGTCGAGATCCACCTCGACCCAGCCGGCATGGGTGTAGCGGGGGTTCAGGTTGACCACGACCAGGATCACGTTGGTCCGGTCCTCCGAGACCTTGCTGAAACAGAGGAGTTCCCCATTATCCACCGTGTGGAAGCGCAGGCCGGCATCGCGTTGCAGCGCCGGGTTCTCCCGCCGGATCCGATTGACCCGGGTGATGAACTCGCGCAGGCTGTCTGATCGCGTAATATCCCACTGCTTGATCTCGTACTTCTCCGAGTCGAGATATTCTTCGCTGCCGGGCTCCCGGGCGCGATGCTCGCACAGCTCGAAGGCGGGGCCGTATACCCCGTAATTCGCCCCAAGGGTGGCCGCCAGCACCAGCCGGATCATGCAGGCCGGCCGCCCCCCGGATTGCAGATACTCGGTCAGGATGTCGGGCGTGTTCGGCCAAAGATTGGGACGGAAAAACTCGCGCACATCCGCCTGATGCAGCTCCTTGAAGTATTGGGTTAATTCCGCCTTCGTGTTCCGCCAGGCAAAATAACTGTAGGACTGGGTGAAGCCCAACTTGGCCAGTTCGTACTTGACCTTGGGGCGAGTGAAGGCCTCGGCAAGAAAGATCACGTCAGGATGATCCCTCTTGATAGCGTCGATCACCCATGTCCAGAACCGGAAGGGTTTGGTGTGGGGATTATCGGCCCGGAAGATGCGTACGCCCTGGTCAATCCAGAAGAGGAGGATACTCCTGAGCTCCTCCCACAACTGCGGCCAGTCCTCCGTTTCAAACTCGAAGGGATAGATATCCTCGTACCTCTTGGGGGGGTTTTCGGCGTACTGAATGGTGCCATCGGGGCGCCAGCGAAACCACTCCGGGTGCTCCTTCACATAGGGGTGATCGGGCGAGCATTGGAAGGCGATGTCTAACGCAATCTCGATGCCGTAATCCCGGGCCTTGGCGAGGAGCCGCCGAAAATCTTCGAGGGTTCCGAGCTGGGGATGGACAGCCTTGTGCCCCCCCTCCTCAGCCCCAATCGCCCAAGGACTGCCGGGATCATCAGGATCGGCGACGGGGGAGTTATTCTTTCCCTTGCGGTGCGTGCGGCCGATGGGATGGATCGGCGGGAGATAGAGCACGTCAAAGCCCATCTCCGCCACGTATGGCAGCCGCTCCTCACAGTCTTTGAAGGTGCCGTGGACCCCTGGCTCGGGGGCGCAGGCCCGAGGAAACATCTCGTACCAGGTGCTGAAGCGGGCCCTTTCCCGATCAACCACCACCTGTAGCTCGTTACCGTAACGCGTGGCGAACCGCCGGTCGGGATAGCGCGCCATGAGGAGGGCCAGGTCATCCGCCAAGGCAATACGGATCCGCCCCGATGGATCCGATGGCCGATCCGCCCTGAGGGCAGCCCCCCGGTCCTTGAGGGTCTCGGCACCGGCCCCCGAAGCCCGCCGACTTGCCTCTTCGACCAGCCCGGCCCCGACGAGGAGATCAACGGCCACATCCTGCCCCGCGTCTGCCTTCCTCGCCAGGTCTCGCCGCCAGGTTTGGAAACGATCAACCCATGCCTCAAGCCTATAGGGGTACCGTCCGGGTCTGGCCACGGCAAACTCGGCCCGCCAGCGATCATTGCCCAGGAATTCGAGTGGGATCTCACTCCAGTGCTCGTCTGCCTCGTGGCGGTACCGGAGAACCCCCGAGAGGATGTCGTGCCCTTCGGCGAGAATATCCGCTTCGGCGATAACCGTCTCCCCGACCGTCCGCTTGATGGGAAAACGTCCCCCGTTGATTTCGGGCTTGACGCCCTTGATGATGACCCGCTCCTCCCCTCGTTCGGGCCGCATGTGCATCCGCCCTCGTTGGAAGGCCCCGAAAGCAAAGCGACGGGAAAATGCTGACTGACAGCCGCTACCGCGCGTGCTTGAAAAAGACGGCGGCGAGGGGGGGGAGCGTCAGCGTCAGGGAGTACGGCCGCCCGTGCAGGCCGATCGGAACTGCCTCAACCCCCCCCAGGTTCCCCTGGCCGCTCCCCCCGTAGTCCCTCGCGTCGCTGTTCAAGATCTCCCGCCAGAATCCCCCGCGCGGGGCGCCGACCCGATAGTTATGTCGGGGAACCGGCGTGAAGTTGCAGGCAACGAGCACGATGTCGTCCGTGGACTTCCCCTTCCGGATCAAGCTGACCACGCTCGACGACGCGTCGTGACAATCGATCCACTCGAAGCCGAGCGGGTGGCAGTCGAGCTCGTGGAGCGCCGGTTCGCCCCGATACAGCCGGTTCAGCTCCGTCACCCATCGTCGCAGGCCGGCGTGCGGGGCATACTGGAGCAGGTCCCACTGCAGGCTGTCATCGTGGGCCCACTCCTGCCGCTGGCCGAACTCGCCCCCCATGAAAAGCAGCTTCTTGGCCGGCTGAGCGTACATGTACCCGAACAGCAACCGCAGATTGGCGAACTTTTGCCAATCATCCCCGGGCATCTTTCCCAGAAGCGAACCCTTGCCATACACCACCTCGTCGTGGGAGAGAGGCAGAACGAAGTTCTCGTGAAAGGCGTACAGCATCCGAAAGGTCAGCTTGTTGTGATGGTACCTCCGGAAGAGGGCGTCCTGCGACATGTACTCGAGGGTGTCGTGCATCCACCCCATGTCCCACTTCAGGCCGAACCCCAGCCCTCCCACATAGGTCGGCCGGGAGACCATGGGCCACGCAGTGGACTCCTCCGCGACGGTCTGTACGTCCGGATAGCCCCTGTAGACCTCTTCGTTAAACCGCCGGAGAAACGCGATGGCCTCGAGGTTCTCGCGCCCCCCGTACTCGTTGGGGGTCCACTCCCCCTCCTTTCGGGAGTAATCGAGATAGAGCATGGAGGCGACCGCATCCACCCGCAGCCCGTCGGCGTGATACTTCTCCAGCCAGAAGAGCGCGCTCGATATAATGAAGCTGCGCACTTCGTTCCGGCCATAGTTGAAGACAAAGGTGTTCCAGTCGGCGTGAATCCCCTGCCGCGGATCGGCATGCTCGTAGAGGTGGGTCCCATCAAAGTAGCCGAGCCCGTGCTCGTCGGTAGGAAAGTGGGAAGGCACCCAGTCCAAGATGACGCCGATGCCGTACTGGTGCAGATAATCGATCAGGTACATCAGGTCCTGGGGGGTCCCGTAGTTGCCGGAGGGGGCGAAGTATCCCGTGGTCTGGTAGCCCCACGAGCCGAAGAAGGGGTGGTCCATGACCGGGAGGAACTCCACATGTGTGAAGCCCATCCGCTGCACGTATTCCGCCAGGATGGGGGCCATCTCCCGGTAACTCAGGGAGCGGTTCCCCTCTTCGGCCACCCGCCGCCAGGACCCGAGGTGCACCTCGTATATGGCGATCGGCGCGTCCAGGGCGTTGCGCTGCCGTCGCGCCGCCATCCATTCCTGGTCGTCCCACGGGTACTCCAGATTCCAGACGATGGAGGCCATCTTGGGAGGGATCTCATTGAAGACCGAGAAGGGATCTGTCTTATCGACCCGGTAGCCGTGGTGCCGGGAGATGATGTGGTGCTTGTACAGGGTCCCCTGACCCACGGCGGGGACGAAACCTTCCCAGATTCCCGACGTCCCCCGGGGGCGCAGCGCGTGGCTCGTCTTGTCCCAATCATTAAAGGTCCCCGCCACGCACACCTGCTCGGCATCGGGGGCCCAGACGGCAAAATAGGTCCCGTCGGTTCCCTCCGCCGTCATGAGGTGGGCCCCGAGCTTCTCGTACAGGCGGAAGTGGCTCCCCTGATTAAAAAGGTAGAGATCATCCTCGGAGAGACGAGTGACGTCATGCACGACCGACCGGGGCTGTGCCTCTGCCTGAGGCTGTCCCGTCGGCCCTCTCCCGTCGGCCATCGTGCCCTTATCCTCTCTGACCAAGATCGCCTCCCTCACGCCACGTCGAAGACCGAGTTGAAGCCTCCATGAGGGTTTGGCACCCTGTTCGGGTTGAGCGGGTCTTCCCTCCAGTCCCCGTCAACAACGAACATATACTCGTACCGGCCAGGCTTGAGATGGAGGCTTACCCTCCACGTGCCGTCCTTCCCCTTTTTGAGCGAGTAGGCATGGGGGTCCCAATTGTTGAAGTCCCCCGCAACGGTGACGGTATTCGCTGTTGTAACCGTCCACCGAAAGGTGACCGGTTTGGCTTTCGTCATCCCCTGCCGCAGATCGTTGACGCCGCATAGCGGATCAACCACGGCCGGCATCTCGCGAAACGCCCCAAGGCTGTGGTGGGTCTTGCGTTGCCAGTTGAGCCGTTCTTCACTGGTGCCGGGGACGTTCTGGGACTCTCTCTCGAGCCACAGATCCTCCAGGTTCACCAAGACTACTCGGGCCGGGCTCGCGCTCAAGAAGCGCAAGCACGCCTGGAGGAGGGGTGCCAAGCCCGGTGAATCCCCCGTGAGCCATCCCTGACGCTCGAGGAAGCGCTCGAGGGCGGGCCGAAGTGACCGCCGGTTCTCCTGCTCGATCCGCGCGCCCGATGGATCCAGGAGCCCCAGCCGGAGCCGGTCCACGATGTCCAGTCCCTCCCAGTACGCGGCAAAAGGGGGCATATCGTGCGTGTTGAGGCTCGCCACCGCATCGTGAGAGACGGCTCGAAGGACCTGGCGCGGACCGGGATCCAGCTCGTACTGCAGCACGTACATCCGGTGCAGGTTGTGTCGCGCCATGGCCGAATTTACATACGCGGGGACGGTCCCGAGGTTCTCACCGACAATCGACGCCCGGTGCCTATGGGATTCGAGACAGAAGATTGCGTACAGCTCCTCGGCAGGATAGCGCACATACACCCCGTCGCGCGCCTCCAACCCCTTCGGGATCCAGAAGAGGCGATGAAGCCCCATCACATGATCGATCCGAAGGAGGGTGGTGTGCTGGAGTTGATGTCGGAGGTAGGCGATAACGTACCGGTATCCCTGCTCCCGGATCGCCTCAGGATGGAGCGGCGGAAAGCCCCAATCCTGCCCCTGGGTGAAGACGACGTCCGGAGGGGCACCCCCGGACACGCCCAGGACAAACGCCTCCCGTTCCCGCCAGACGTCGTAGCTATGCGGATGAACCCCGAGGGGAAGATCGAGATAGAGGTTCACGCCCGCGCGCGTTGAATGCTCCGAGAGGACCCGGATCTGCTCACGGGCCACCCACTGGACGTAGAGGTGGTAGCGCCTGGCCCGCTCGTCATAATCTCCCTCCGTGAGGACGCCGTCACAGAGGGGCCGAGACCACGACGGCCAGGGGGCGCGCTGTCGCTCGCCCGTGGCCCGGAAGCGAGCGTAGTCCTCGACCTCAGGATGGGCCGCGAGGAACCGCCGAAAATCGGCCGACCATCCGGACGCATCGAGAAAGAACGATCGCGCGAGCTCCTCGAGCACCCGGCGTTTCACCGCCATCTGACGGCGGTAGTCCACCACGGGCGAGGCGCGCAATGCCTCGAGCTCCCGCTGAACTCCGCCTGACGCCATGAGGGCCTGGGCGGGTGGGCAGTCCTTCAGTTCCGGAATTCGCGCCACGTCCAGATAAAACTCGTTCCAGAAGAGGCGGCTGGCCGGGGTGTACGGACTCGGATCGCAGGGCTCGTCCAGGAACGACGCGAGGAGCGGTAGCGTCGCCACCACGCTCCCCCCCAGACCGGCCACCCACTCCACCAAGTCCTCAAGATCGGTAAAATCGCCACCCCCCCAACTCCGCCCGGAGTGAAGGGCATACAGGGGAAGGAAGACGCCCCAGAGCCTTCTCGCGGAGTCTTCATGAGAGGCATACGCCCGCAGGGGGCCAGAGATGATCATGGAATTGAAGAGCCTCCCATGGGTTTCCAGCGTCAATCGATGATATCCCCAGGGCAGCCGATGAGGAAGGGGAAGCCTCTTACCCACATAGCGCTTGCCCTCCACTTCGACCGCCCCTGCCGACGCCAACCGAGCCGAGTGCACGGCCCACTTCTTGACGTCTCCGGACTCGAGCCGGAGGTGGCACGCCACGGGGCCTCTCGCCTGATCGGCGGGCAGGCGAAGTTCGAGGGCGGCAGGCCCTCCCTCCCAGGCCACGGTGACCGGCTCTACCCCGCGCTTCCACAGGCTCTCCCGGCGCTCCCGGAGGGCCGCTGTAGCGTCGTGAAAAGACTCAAGGGGCGCTCCCAGCGCCCTGAGCACCAGGCGAAGGGCTTCCGGTGAGGCCGGTCTCCGACGACGGGCGACGTCGTCGTACGCCGTCTGCACCCCGTACAGGCGGGCGAGCGCACGGAGCGGCGCCCCGTGCGGGGATGCCGCCCGCCTCATCCCTCACCTTCCAGCAATTCCAGGATGCCCTGGATGGGGATCCGCACCCAGTCCGGCCGGTTGTTCAACTCGTAGGCCAGCTCATACACGGCCTTCTCCAGGAGGAAGGCATCGAGGAGCACCTGGAGCTCCCCCCGGTTCCGGGGGATAAGTGGCGTCCCGCCTGCGACGGCGAGGTATGCCTTGAGGAAGACAGCGGAGACCCAAAGGGTCCAGAGCCGACCCCACACCTCCAGGCCGGCGATGGCCTCGGGGCGCGAATGGATGAGCCCGGTCGCCGCCTGCTCCACCAGGGCGACACGGGTCGCATAGCGGAACGAACGGAGCATTCCGGCCACGTCCCTGAGGGCCGAGCGTTTCAGCCTGCGCTCACTCAGAGGTCGCGCCGGCTCCCCTTCGAAGTCGATGATGACGAAATCCTTCCCCGTGTAGAGGACCTGCCCGAGATGATAGTCGCCGTGGCCGCGGATGCGCATCGCGGTGATCTTACGGTCGCGGATCTGCCGGAAGCGCTTGCGGATCTCCCCGTGGAGATCGAGGACCCTCTTGGCGTCCGCCTGGAGGCCCCTGGGCATCTCCTTCAGACGTTGACGGAGGAGTTGGAAGGCCCGGTCGGTCGCGCCGAGCAGCGCGTGATAGAGGGATTGCCGGTAGAAGTCGGTCATAGGTTCGGGGGCGAAGGTCGCGTCCTCCGATTCTTGAGAGAGGGCCACGTGGAGTTCAGCGGTCCGGCGACCCAAGAGCTCGGCCGATGCCAGGTAGGGGCCGCTGATCTCTCGAAGCAGCGGGGGCGGGTCCTGCTCGCAGAGGCTGAGGAGCGGTTCTTTCGGCAGGGTCGCCACCTGCATCTCGGAAGAGGCCAAGGCCCGCTCGAAGTATCCCCCGAGGGCGTCCAGGGTGTACCGCCACGCGTCGCCCTGGTTCGGGATAAAGGCCTCCAGGACCGCGACCGTGATCGGTTCGCTCCGGCCCCGCCGGTATTCCAGGGCACCCGCCACGGGCGGGATATGGGCGAACGCGGCCCGCTCGGTCAGAAACCGCCCGATCTCCAGGTCGGGGTTGATGCCCTGATCGAGACGCCGGAACATTTTCAAAACCAGTCGGTCGCCGTACACGACCGACGTGTTGCTCTGCTCCGCCTTCATGATCGCCGGTTCGAGCCGGGTCTCCGCCGGCCCCCGTATTCTCCGGAACGCCTGCGTCGGCGACGCCAGCAGCTCCCCGAATGCCCCCCTCAGGTGACGGCGCCGGGCGACGGCCTCCAAGAGCGCCAGGCAGAAGCCCTTGTCCCACAACGCGTCGAAGAGGATCCCGTCTTCGTGCCGGCCGTCCTTGGTCAATCGGAGACGGGCAATGGCCGCGTAAGGACCGAGTTCCTGCGCCGCCGTTTCCCCTGCCCCATACGTGAGGGGGAGGGCGTACAGCTCCGGCTCTCCCTCGGTATATCGGATTTCGACCATGGCGAGCACGGCGCCCCGGGGCGCTGAGGGGACGACCACGGTGTCGAGAACCTTCGCGGTCTTCACCTGGCGGGCCTTGCCGCCGAACCAGCGGCTCCTCTTGAAATAAGCCGGCAGGACCTCCTCCAGCGCGATCTTCGCCTCGTCCCGGAAAACCGCATCCCAGGCACCGCCCGTCACGGTGAGGGTGGGAAGCCTGACCTCCTCGGGCGCGGTCGCGACCTCGACCCCGGGCCGCAGCGGCTCGAGCGCGAACCAGTAAAAGGTGTGGGGGCCCAGGGTGAAGAAATAGGGCTGTTCCCCGATGCGCGGGAACTCCGTCCGGCCGAACATCTCGACGGGGACCATTCCCTTGAAGGCCGACAGGTCCAGCTCCACGCAGTGGACGAAGCGCGAAAGATTGGCCAGGACCAGGATGCACTCATCCCGGTAGCGTCGGAGAAAGGCCAACACCTTTCGGTTCTCCGGATGCAGGAACTCGAGGCTGCCGTGCCCGAAGGCCTTGAAGCGCTTCCGGAGCGCGATCACGCGCCTCATCCACCAGAGGCGCGAGTGGGGGTTGGTCTGCTGGGCCTCCACGTTGACCGCCTCGTAGTGATATTCGGGGTCGATGATGATCGGCAGGTACAGCCGTTGGGGATTGGCCCGGGAGAATCCGGCGTTCCGGTCGGCGCTCCACTGCATCGGCGTCCGAACCCCGTTCCGGTCGCCCAGGTAGATGTTATCCCCCATGCCGATCTCATCCCCGTAGTAGATGACCGGCGTCCCCGGCAGGGAGAGGAGGAGGCCGTTCATCAGCTCGATCCTTCTATGATGATTGCCGAGGAGCGGCGCCAGTCGCCGGCGGATGCCCAGGTTGATCCGGGCTTGCGGATCCTGCGCGTAGACCCGGTACATGTAGTCCCGGTCCTCATCGGTCACCATCTCCAGCGTGAGCTCGTCGTGGTTCCTGAGGAAGAGCGCCCACTGGCATGGCTCGGGGATGGGGGGGGTCTCG
>Ga0209320_10000207_pt1 | contig 30427 bp, 27 predicted proteins | sample Rifsed13ft4_FD_184008 | JGI IMG/M metagenome (GOLD analysis project Ga0209320, IMG submission 184008) | Soil microbial communities from Rifle, Colorado, USA - sediment 13ft 4 (version 2) | ecosystem: Environmental > Terrestrial > Deep subsurface > Rock core/Sediment | place: Rifle, Colorado... | reverse complement strand
GATCCACGCCGCCGTCGCGCTGCTTCAGCGAGAGCCGACGATCCAGGGCCTGGAGGTCACGCGGCCGCGTCTCCGCCTCGACCCCCATGCGCAACCGTGGTCCGGTGATCATCGCGTCCCAGGCGCGCGGGTCGCCGGCGTTCGGCAGCGGCACCTCCGTGCGCCAGGTGAGCGACGGCGCGACCCGGGCGCGCAGTCGGCCGAGCAGCGCGATGTGCGCGGCGTCTCGCAGCGGGCTGCCGGCAGGGTAGGCTCTGGCGGTGAGGTCGAGCCCGACGACGCTGAGGATCCGCGCCAGGTGGTGCAACGACACGCCGGAGGCGGCGCCGCGCTCGATGCGGCTGATGTACAAGGCGGCGAGTCCGCACGCCAGGGCCACCTGGACCTGCGTCAGGCCGGCGGCGAGTCGCGCGCCTGCACCCACGATCCCCGGCCGCTCATCGATGGCTCACTGACGATGGCGCGCATGGCGCAACGGCCGCCGAAGGAGCCGGGGCCGCTGACGCGGCTCGGGCGCCGCTACGCATCGATGAGGCGGCCCTGGTCGCTGGTCGTGGCCGCGCTCGTGGTGGCTCTGGCCGTCATCGTCGTCGGCGCGTTCTTTGTGGCCAACAGGCAGTTCGCGGTGGCGCTGGGGGCGGCAACGTTCGCGGTCCTGCTGGCCTGGCTGCTCCGGGTGCGCACGCCGACGGGTTGACCGATCCTCAGGCTTCGAGCGCAGCCGGGTTCAGGTCGAATGGGCGGATCAGGGACGTCAGGGCCAGCACCGCCAAGATGATCGTGGCTAGGGCGAGGAAGCCGGCCGCGAAGTCGCCCGTGGCGTCGAGCAGGCTACCGACAAGCGGCGGGCCGACGACCGCGATGATCAATCCGCCCCAGCCCACGAGCGCCTGCGCCGAGGCCGGGCTGGCAGGCGCGCTCGCCGCCGCCCCGTTGAAGACGCCGGCATAGGGGAATCCGACGCCGAGCCCCGTGACGACGAGCCCGACGATGGCCACCGGCAGCGCGGGCGCCAGGGCCATCATCGTGAGGCCGATCGCGGCCAGGGCGAGCCCAGCCCGGATGAGCCGGGCCGGTCGGACGCCGCCCTCGAGGATGACGCCCCCGGAAGCGCGGGCAACGATCCCCGTGACGAGGGTCAGCGAGCCGACCAGCCCGGCCGCGGCGATGGTCAGCCCGAAGACATCGGCCAGGTACAGGGTGACCCACGTGCCGACGACCATGGCCATGCCGAACCCGCACATGTGGCAGAGCGCGAGCAGCCAGGTGTTGCGCTCGCGGAGGGCGACGGCCAGGGCGGCCACGGCTCCGTGTGCGACCGGGACCCTGGGCTCGCTCGGGGCGAGGAGCGTCCAGGCCACCCAGACTGCGGCCACGGCGAGGGCGGAGAGCGTGAAGGCGAGCCGCCAGTCGCTCGCCTGGCCGGCCAGGATCGGGATGTAGGCCAGGGTGATCCCGGATCCGAGCAGGAACGATGCGCCGTAGAGCCCCTGGGCCAGGTGGCGGCCGCGATCGTCGAAGATCGACCGTGTGTACGAGGCGCCGGCAGCGAATCCGAAGCCCGCGCCGAGGCCGCCCAGGACACGCCAGGCGAGGAGGGCCGGGAAGCTCGATGCCAGGAGCCCGGTGCCAAGGTTGGCGATGACCACGAGCAGGAACCCGAGGGTGACCGCGGGCCGCGTGCCGATCCGGTCGGCGATCGCGCCGCCCGCGAGCATCGTGCTCGCGCCACCCACGAAGAAGGCCGTCGCGATCGCGCCGGCATCCGCCGACGACAGCCCGAACTCGGCCCGGATGAAGCCGAGCAGCGGGCCGTGGTTGGTGTAGTTCGTCGCCGTGGCCACCGCGACGGCGCAGATGAGCAAGAGTGCGCGGCGGCGCGACGAGGCGGGCATCCGGGAACTGTAGCGGCCTTGGCGGGAGCGCACGTGCACGCCCGCTGCCTCCGGGCCCCCACCCGGGCCCTACCCGGGTCCCCACCCGGCCCCCACCCGCGGCCCCACCCCCCGCGTTGTTGGTGGCGCAACAAACGGCGCCTTTCGGCGCACACCGAGGCGCGTTTCTGGTCCACGGCCGGTCCGGGCCTCGCGATCCGCCGCGCTACACGCTCAGCCACACGACTCCGGGGACCGCGCGGGTCGCGATCGGCGTCCCACACGCCGCCCGATGGCTCATTTGGTGTTTCCTGAACAACAGCGCCGGGACTGCCGTTTCAGAGCCGCTTCACAAGCGCTCCGGGTGCGTATGCTCGACGCCCATGACGCCGACCGCCTGGCTGCTCCTCCTGTTCGCGGCCGTCGCCGCGGTGGCCGGCTGGTACGCGGTCGCGGTCCGGAGCGCCCGTCTGGAGTACGTGGCCAAGCCGGCGGTGATGGTCGCCCTGATCGGCGCCGCCGTGGCGCTGACCCCGGCCGATCCCGGCATCGTGCCGTGGTTCGTGGCGGCGCTGGTCCTCTCGCTCGTGGGGGACGTGGCCCTGATGCTGCCGCGGGAGCGGTTCGTCGGCGGGCTCGTCGCCTTCCTGCTGGCCCACATGGCGTACTTCGTCGGGCTCGGGCTCCAGGCGCAGAGCGTCGGCGGCGTGATCCTCGGGCTGCTCGTGGTGGGCACGGTGCTGTCCACGGTGGGTCGCAGGATCTTCAAGGCCGTGCGCCACGGCCATCCCGGCCTCCTGGCACCCGTGGCGGCCTACATGGTCGTCATCTCGGCCATGGTCGTGGCCGCCTTCGCCACGGGCCAGCCGCTGGCCATGGCGGGCGCGACCCTCTTCTACGCCTCGGACGCGATGCTGGCCTGGAACCGCTTCGTCGCGCCGCGCGTGCCGCGGCCCGCTGTCCTTGCGGCGTACCACGTTGGCCAGGCGCTGCTGGTGCTGTCGCTGGCGGGCCCGCTCGTCAGTTGAGAGGGGGCTCACCCGGCTCGGGACCGGTGGCGACGGGCATGCCGGAGCGGCTCCAGTCGCTGTACGAGCCGGGGTAGAGGAGGGGGTCGGGCAGGCCGGCGAGGCGCATGGCCAGCGCGTTCTGGCAGGCGTTCGTGCCGCTGCCGCAGGATGTGACCACGTCGGCGGCGGCACCAACCAGGCCACGGAAGCGCGCCCTCAGGGCGTCGGGCGAAAGGAAGCGGCCGTCCGGGCCGAGGTTGCCGTCGAGCGGTACGTTCAGTGCCGTCGGGATGTGGCCGGCGACCGGGTCGATCGGCTCCACGTGGCCCCGGTAGCGGGCGGGCGCACGGGCATCGAGGAGGACGACGGAGCCGAGCCGGGGCACGAGGGCCTCGCGGTCGATGACCTTCGACCACCGCGGCGCCAGGTCCGGGTGCGCCGGCGGCCAGGCGGACTTCTTGGTCGACAGAAGGTAGCCGGCGCCGGTCCAGGCCCCGATCCCGCCGTCGAGCACGGCCACGTCCTGATGGCCGAGGTCGTCGAGCATCCACCACAGCCGCGCGGCGACCCCGCCGCCCGCGTCGTCATAGGCGACGACGAAGGCGTCCGTGCCGATCCCCAAACCGCCCAGGTGCCGTGCGAACGAGCCCGGATCCGGAAGAGGATGGCGGCCCGGCCCGGTCGGCGCGCTGAGGTCCGAGTCGAGGTCGAGGAAGATCGCGCCGGGCAGGTGGCCGGCCTCGAATGCCGCGCGGCCGGCTCCCGGCTTGCCCAGGTACCAGCGCACGTCGGCGATGCGGAGACGGGGCTCGGCCAGGCGCTCGTGCAGTGCCTCGGGCGAGATGAGGCTCATCGTCGGAGTATGCCAGCCGCGCCGGCTGCGGCCCGGCTGCCCGGCCGGACCTCGTGCTATCCTTCCGCGCGGCGCCGCGAGGGCGCCGTCGACCGTCGCCCGGCGGTCACCTCGCTCCGGCGTAGCTCAGTGGTAGAGCGGGCGGCTGTTAACCGCTTGGTCGTAGGTTCGAGTCCTACCGCCGGAGCCACTCGTCAGGCGTCCGCAGCTCGCGCCGATCCTTGAGGATCTCGCGCCGACCGAGCCATCCGGCTCTTGCCGTGGCCTTTCCCCCGCGGATACGCTCACCTCCTTGGTGCTCCGACCGATCGACTGCGCCCCAGGAGGGACCCCATGACGCCATCGTCCTCGTTCCAGCGCCGCTATCTGGCCCTGGTGGTGACCGCCACCCTCGTCGCCATGCTGATGGGCGCGGGCACCGTGGGTGCTGTGCCCAGCGGCAGCGTCGACGTCCAGCTCCTGGCCATCAACGACTTCCACGGCAATCTCGAGCCGCCGAGCGGCTCCTCGGGACGCATCCTGACACCCACCGGGAACGTCAATGCCGGCGGCATCGCGTACCTCGCGACGCACATCAAGGCCCTCGAGGCGACCAACCCGAGAACGCTCGTCGTGTCCGCCGGAGACCTCATCGGCGCCAGCCCACTCCTCTCGGCCCTGTTCCACGACGAGCCGACGATCGAGGCCATGAACAGCCTCGGCCTCGACTTCAACGCCGTCGGCAACCACGAGTTCGATGAGGGTGGCGCAGAGCTGCTGCGGATGCAGAACGGCGGCTGCCATCCCACCGACGGCTGCCTCGATGGCGATGGCTTCGCCGGTGCGGACTTCCAGTTCCTGGCCGCCAACGTCGTCCGCGAGGACAACGGCAAGACCGTCTTCCCGGCCTACAAGATGCGCAGCTTCGCCGGCGCGAAGATCGCCTTCATCGGTGTCGTCCTCGAGGGGACGCCGACCATCGTGACCCCCGCGGGCGTCGCCGGCCTCGACTTCCTCGACGAGGCCAGTACGGTCAACGCGCTCGTTCCCGGGCTCAAGGCGAAGGGGATCGAGACGATCGTCGTGCTGATCCACGAGGGCGGTTTCCAGACGGGACTCTACGACCAGTGCACGGGCATCTCCGGGCCCGTCTTCGACATCGTCAACGCCCTCGATGACGAGGTGGACGTCGTCATCAGCGGCCACACGCACCAGGCCTACGACTGCTCCATCGACGGCAAGCTCGTGACCAGCGCCTCGTCCTTCGGGCGGCTCGTCACCGACATCGACCTGACCATCGACCGGACCACCGGCGAGGTCACCTCGATGGCCGCCAACAACGTCATCGTGACGCGCGACGTGGCCGCGGATGCCGCCGAGACGGCGCTCATCGCGCGCTACAACGTGATCGCCGCGCCGCTCGCCAACCGGGTGATCGGCTCGATCACCAGCGACATCACGCGCACCGCGACGACGGCCGGCGAGTCCGCGCTCGGCGACGTCATCGCCGATGCGCAGCTCGAGGCGACGGCCCCGGCCGGCTTCGGCGAGGCGGTCGTCGCGTTCATGAACCCGGGTGGCATCCGGGCCGACATGATCTTCGGCCAGATCAGCGGCGGGGAACTGCCCGGAGAGATCACCTACGGCGAATCCTTCACCGTCCAGCCGTTCGGCAACAGCCTCGTTACGATGACCCTCACCGGCGCGCAGATCGAGACGCTGCTCGAGCAGCAGTTCGCGGGCTGCGGTGCCGCCTCGAACCGCATCCTCCAAGTGTCCGACGGGTTCTCGTACACGTGGGTCACGTCGGCCCTCCCATGCGACAAGGTCGACCCGACGACGATCAAGATCAACGGCGTGACGGTTGGTCCGACCGCCAGCTACCGCGTGACCGTCAACAGCTTCCTGGCCGACGGCGGAGACAGCTTCCCGGTCCTCGTGCAGGGAACGAACCGCCTCGGCGGAGCCGTCGACACCGACGCGCTCGAGGCGTACTTCGTCGCCAACTCGCCCGTCGCACCGGGTCCTCAGGACCGGATCACGCGGCTCCCGTGACCCGCTAGCAGCGACGCCGAGCCGGGGTCGGGCATCTGCCCGGCCCCGGTTTCGTCCGGGCCATACCGCCCGACGCGCGCGGGATCGAGGTCGAAAAGCACGGATACACGGTCCTCGCCGCGCCCGATGGAGCAGCAGCCTTGGATGTGGCGGCTTGGGCCGACTCGATCGCACTGCTGATCACCGACGTGATGATGCCCGGCCTTCGTGGCCCCGAGCTCGCCGTGCGCCTCGTCGCGCTCCGCCCTCGGCTCCGCGTCCTGTGCATCTCTGGCTATGGGGCAGAGGCCGTGGGCAATCACAACCTGCTCGAGCGCGGCGCGAACGACCTCGAGACGCTCACAGAACCTCCACATCCGACTGGTCTTGGCCCTGGTAGTCACAGAACCTGCACGCCCGGGCCCCAACGTGTCGGATATGACGCTGGTGGGAAAGTGCCGGGGGCTGCTGGATCTGGTCGTGGCGGCGGCGCGGCGGCGACCCGATCAGTTAGGTCATCATCCGCGGATCAATCGTCGTCACGAGCGAGGGGATCGACCGTGATTCGGGTCGAGGATCTGGTCAAGCGCTACCGGAAGGCGAAGCAGAACGCGGTCGACGGGATCTCGTTCGCGGTCGCGGCCGGCGAGTTCTTCGCGCTCCTGGGTCCCAACGGGGCGGGCAAGACGACGACGATCTCGATCCTGACCACGACGCTCACGCCGACGTCCGGTCGGGCCACCATCGGCGGCCGCGACATCGTCGCCGAGGCGAGCGTCGTCCGGCGCGAGGTCGGGATCATCTTCCAGCGCCCGAGCCTCGACCTGAACCTCACCGCCGAGGAGAACGTGCGTTTTCACGCCGTCCTCTACGGCCTCTATCCCTACGCGCCGGCCTACCGGCTGATGGCTCGCGAATACCGCGACCAGGTCGAGGGTCTGGCGGCCCTCCTCGGCATCGAAGGCGAGATCTTCGCGCCGGTCCGGACGTACTCGGGCGGGATGCGGCGGAAGCTCGAGATCGTGCGCAGCCTGATGCACCGTCCCAAGGTGCTGTTCCTCGACGAGCCGACCGCCGGGCTCGACGCGCCGACTCGCCGAACGCTGTGGGACCACCTCGCGACGGTCCGCCGAGAGAGCGGCACGACGATCTTCCTCACCACCCATTACCTCGAGGAGGCGGAGCAGGCCGACCAGATCTGCGTTATCGACCACGGGCATGTCGTCGCCCACGGCAGCCCGGCGTCGCTCAAGGCCGAGCTGACTCGCGAGTACCTCGTCGTCGACGCCGACGACCGCGCGCGCCTGCGTCTCGAGCTCGCGCGCCTCGGGCTCCCGCACGCGGGTGACGGCCCATTCCGGCTCTCGCTCGACGGTCGGAGCACGCACGGGACGCTGAAGGCGATCGAGACGCCGCTGAGCGTGGTCCGGACCCACGCGCCGAGCCTCGAGGATGCGTACCTCGAGATCGTGGGCAAAACGCATGACTGAGCTCTCGGCGATCCTCGCCATCGCCCACCGCGACTTCGTCAAGCTGCTCCGCGACCGGGCGCGGATCGTCTCCGACTTCGCGTTCCCGCTGCTGCTCGTGGCCTTCCTCGGGCCGGCCCTTCAGGCCGGCTTCGGGTCTCCCGGGGGACTGAACCTCCAGACCTTCGTGTTCACCGGCGTCCTCGCGCAGACGGTCTGGCAGTCGGCGGCCCTCGGGGTGATCTCGCTCATCGCCGATCGCGACGAGGACTTCAGCCAGGAGATCTTCGTCTCGCCCATCTCGCGCTATTCGATCGTCGTCGGCAAGATCCTCGGCGAGTCGCTGGTGGCGCTGCCACAGGCGGTCGCGATCGTCGCTGTCGGGCTCCTGCTCGGTGTGCCGTTCTCGCTGGCGACGATCATCGCGCTCGTTCCCGTCGTCTGCGTCATCGCCGTCTTCGGCGGCGCGTTCGGGATCCTCGTCCTGTCCAACCTCGGCAGCCAGAGGACGGCCAACCAGATCTTCCCCTTCATCATGCTGCCGCAGTTCTTCCTGGCCGGCGTCTTCAACCCGCTCCAGAACCTGCCCTGGTTCCTCGACCTCCTGTCGCGCGTGGCACCGATGCGCTACGCCGTCGACTTGCTGCGCAACGTCTACTACGGCTTCCAGCCCGCGAGCGTGCGCGCCGAGGTCTCGAGCGCGCCGGCGAACCTCGCCATCATCGGCGCCATGTTCGCGGTCTTCATCGTGGTCGGGACGACGCTCTTCGTCCGCTCGGAGCGCAACCGCTGAGTCGTGCTCAGTCCGCGTTGCCAGAGCCGTGACCGACCGCGTAGATCGCCTCCTGCCGGTCCCCGGTCGTGACCGCGATGAAGCCGGCAAGCGTTCGGTTCAGCTCTTCGTCGTCGGTGTCCACCAGGAACGGCCTCCCGCCCAAGGATGCGAGCTTGCCCGGTGTCGCGACGACGATCACGTTCTGGATGCCGACTGCCCGGACGACCCGCCCGCTGATCTGCTGGTTCCCGCGTCCGAACAGGAACCCCTGGCCGCCGATCGGCGTGACGATGATCCTGGCACGTGGGTGGTCGCGGACGAGGCGGAGGAGATCCCGCTCCGCGACGTCGAGGGCAAGGACCTGCCCGTCCAGGATGACGTCGACGCCTAACAGCGTGGACTCGAGGCCCATGAGCGTCGTGATCCGCCGGGTCGTCGTTCCGGGACCGACGACGTACAGGGTCTCGCGGTCCATCCTGGCGACGACGGAACGTGCCAGCTCCTCGGCGGCGGTGTCATCGCTCCGGCTTCTGACCTTCGCTCCCTGCACGAGCTGCGGATCGTACGGCACACGCAGGTAGCCGAACAACCTCGTCGCGAGCTGCCCACGCCGGTAGGCGGCCTCATCGACGTCCATCACCTCGGCCTCGCGGATCGCCCGGATGCGACCACGCAGGAAGCCCGCGAGGAGATCGCCCGCGGCTCTCGGACTGACGGCGAAGACGGCCGAATGGATCTTCACGCCCGCCGGGATGCCGAGGGCGGGAACGTCGCCCCCCACCGCCTCGTGCACGTCCCGCGCCGTGCCGTCCCCGCCCGCGAAGAGGATCAGGTCAACAGCCAGTTTGCGCATCTCGCGGGCGGCGCGGCGGGTATCCTCGGCCGTCGTTTCGATCGAGGCCGGTCGATAGACCACCGTGGGCGTGAGGTGACAGGCGAGGGCCGACGCCTCGCCCATCGCACCGGCGCAGGTGAGCAGCTCGAACTCGGCCCCGACGCGCACGAGCTCCTCGAGGGTGGCGGTCGCCCGAGCCGGCGCCCTCGGAACGGCACCGAGGGTCCGAGCCTGCCGGATGACCTTCCGGCCGTCCGTGCCCTTGAGACCGACGCTTCCCCCCATCCCGGCGATGGGATTGACGATCAGCCCGAGCTTCAAGCGCCGTCCCCGCTCACACGAGGCCCTGGCGGCGCAGTTCCTGGAAGGCGCGCCAGGTCATCGCCGGATGCTCCTGCGCCCGCGGCACGGGCGCGGCCGCCGTGCTTCGATGCGGGGCTGTCTTCACGGTCTCCGGGTCCGAATACGCCTCGTCGGCGACTCGTTCGAGAACCGCCGCGAATTCGTCCAGCTCTTCCTGCGTGTAGCTCTCCGCCGGCTCGAGCGTGAATGGCTCCGGCACCAGCCAGGGGTGATGGCTGGTGAAGTAGCCCTGCACGCCGAAGTCGATCATCCGGTTGTGCACGTCCATGGTGTGCACACCGGTCTCGGCGGCCAGTCGCTCCCAGCTGTAGCGTGCCTGTTCGAGTCGGCGCGTGGGGTTCTCGTCCGCGAACGACAGGCTCGCGCCCCGGATCGCGGTCACCTTTGCGGCGAGATAGTTGTTGTTGAGCACGGCCATGTGGGCGGCCTCCCGGAGGCCCTCGGCGCCGAGCGACCTGACCCACGCGTAGGCCTTCAGCACGGATTGAACGTTCCCGAGGCCGGAGCGGATGGCGCCGACGCTGGCGGGGCGGCGCGAGTCCAGGTAGTAGCGCGAGCCGTCGAACTCGACGGTGGGAGACGGCAGGAATGCGGTCAGGTCCTTCTGGACGCCGGTCGCACCGACGGCTCCGCCCATGCAGCCATGTGGCACCGAGAACGTCTTGTGCAGGTTGAACTGGCACATGTCGAACCCGGCATCTCGGGCGCGGGTCACGCCGAGGATGCCGTTCGCGTTGGCCTGGTCGTAGGCGCACAACCCTCCCGCGTCGTGGACCACGCGAACGAACTCCGCGATCTGCGGGTTGAAGATCCCGGTGTCCTCGGGATTCGTGATCATCAGCCCGGCCGTCCGCTCACTGACCGCCCGCTTCAGCGCATCCAGCTCGGGATACCCCTCTCGACCGGGATAGAGCGTGATCACCTTGAACCCGATGGTGGCGGGGGCGGCCGCGTTGGCCGGGTGGGAGAAGATGGTGGTGATGACCTCGTCCCGCTGCGACGCCTGGCCATTGGCGGCGTGGTGCGCTCGCATCATCAGCGCGTTCGCAAGGATGCCCTGGCTCCCGCCGGCCGGCTGGAACGTGAAGCGGTCCATCCCGGAGATCTCGGAGAGCATCTCACCGAACCGATAGAGGAGCTCGAGGATCCCCTGGACCGTCGATTCGTCCTGAGCCGGGTGTAGCTCGGTCAGCTTCGGCGATCGGCTCAGCACCTCGTTGATCAGCGGGTTGTACTTCATCGTGGTCGTCCCCAACCCCAGGTTGACCGCGACGTTGTTGGCCAGGACCATCTGCGACAGACGGGTGTAGTGCCGCACGACTTCGGGCTGCGAAAGCTCGGGCAGCACAGGCGGTTGCCGGCGGCGAAGACCGACCGGCGTGCCCCCGAGCACGTCCCCGACCTGCGACCTGAGCTCCTCGCCGGCATCCGGCGGCACCACCCCCCGACGCCCGGCGCGGCCGAGCTCGACGATCAGCGGCTCGTTCCAGGCCGCCTGATGGAAATGCTCCCTGAGGATCACCTTCCCACCGGTATCAACGCTCATCGGAGCACCTCCGCCAGCGCCGTGGCCAACCGATCGATGTCTTCCTTGCGATGGATCTCGGTGACGCAGTAGAGGGCGCTGCGGCCAAGCTCCGGGAACTCGTCTGTCAGGTCCTTGCCCCCGAGGATCCCGCGCTCGAGAAGGCCGGCGTTGATCTCGGCCACGCTCCTGCGGCAGCCGTCGAAGTTGACCACGAACTCCTTGAAGCAGGCGCCGTTCAGGGCCGGGGCGACGACGCCGTCAAGCTCCCCGAGGCGTGCCGCGGCGTACGCCCTCCGCTGCATGATGGTCTCGCCGAGCTCGCGCATCCCCTGGGGACCCATGAGCGCGAGGTAGACGCCGGCGACGATCGCCCAGATGGTCTGGGCGGTGCCCGCGAAATCGTGGGAGTCGGCACGCAACCCATAAGAGATGTGCTCGAAGTTCACCCAATCGAAGACGTACTCGCCGGGGCGCTCGGTCGGCAGGATGCTCACGAGCAACGTCGGGCACGTCGCGATGAATCGATCCTCGTGAGGCGTGGCGATGAAGCCAGCCTGGCCACCGCCGTAGCTCATGTGGATCCCGAGCGGCTGGAGGTCGCCGCAGACGATGTCCGCCCCGTAATCGCGTGGGGCGGCGAGCACCCCCAGGGAGCTGGGGTCCACGCCGACGATGAACAACGCCCCCTTCTGCCGGGCGAGGTCCCCGATCTCCGGGGCTCTCGACTCGAGGGTCCCGAGGTAGGCGGGCACCTCGAGGTAGACGGCGGCCGTCTCCTGTGAGAGCGCGGACCGCAGGGCCGCCAGGTCCAGGCTCCCGCTCTCCCGTTCGTAGTCGATCAGCCGCACGGACAATGTGGGCCCGCAGATCGTGTTGATCTGCCTGAGCCGGCCGGGGCTGATGGTTCGGGGGAGCAGCACCTCGCGACGTCCGGTGATCTGAGCGGCCATGATCAGCGAGCTGGCGGCGGACGTCCCCCAGTCGTACGTCGTGGTGCTCACCATCTCCATGCCGACCAGCTCACCCATCATGCTCTGGAACTCGAACTGTGCCTGGTAGCTGCCCAGCATCGAGCGTGACCCATCGTGGTAGCCGGTGAGGAATTCGCCCCGGGACCCGATCTCGTCGCAGACCGCCGGCACGGCGTGCTGCCAGCAGCCGGCTCCCAGGAAGCTGAGCAGCTCGTCGCAGGCGCGGTTCCTGGCCAGGAGGCCCTCGACGTGCCGCCGCAGGTCGTACTCGGACACCAGCGCCTCGGGAAGATCGAGCAGACGCCCGAGCCTCAACGGGGGAGGGATGACGTCGTACAGGTCTTCGCTCGCGCCGACGCCGACCTGCGCGAGCATCTGGGCCTTGACGGTCGGCACGGCATTGGGAATGTAGGGGTGGGACGCCTTCGCGGCTTGATCGCCCATGTGGTTGGTCCTCCTCGGCCGTACGGGATCCGCGAACGCCTATCCCATCCAAGCACCACCGTTGACGTCGATCGAGGCCCCGGTGATGAAGTCGCTGTCGGAAGACGCGAGGAAGACCGCCACGCGGGCGACGTCCTCGGGCGTCTCGAGCCTGCCCAGGGGCGTGTCGTCGACGTAGAGCCGGCGGACCTCGTCCGGGGAGATCCCCCGCAGGACGCCCTCCCAGGTGGCCTCGGCTTCCTGCATCGGCGTGGCGACATAGCCCGGGCAGATCGCGTTGACGGTGATGCCCTGACCCGCCAGCTCGGCCGCCATCGCCTGTGTCAGGCCCACCACCGCGAACTTGCTGGCGACGTAGTGGGGCAGGAACGGGACGTCGCCCTTCTTGCCGGCCATCGAGGCCGTGTTGACGATCTTCCCGCCCCGGCCGGCTGCGATCATGTGACGCACAACCACCTGGGAGCAGTTGAAGACTCCCTTGGCGTTGACGTCCATGTTGAAGTCCCAGTCGTGTTCGGTGAGATCGACGAACCGGCCCATCGTGCTGACACCGGCGTTGTTGTGCCAGACGTCGACCGGCCCAAGGGTCGCCTCGATCGCGTCGACGACGCGGGGGATGGCCTCGCGGTCCGTGACGTCGAGCGACCAGGCGGTCGCCCGTCCGCCGGCATCGACGATCTCGCGCGCCACCGCGTCCGCTCGCCCGCCGATGTCCGTGACAGCCACCAGCGCACCCTCGGACGCATACGCCAGGGCACAGGCGCGGCCGATACCGGAGCCGGCCCCCGTGACCGCGACGACCTTTCCCGCCAACCGCATCACGTCACCTCCTCAACGGCGCCGGTCAGGTGGCGCCTCAGCTCGCCTCGACCGTTGATCCGCCGATCTGGGGCGCGGCCATCGGCGCTTCCGATCGGGCATCGGCGGCGGCCGCCATCAGCCGCCGAACTCGCAGGGGATCCACCGGATTCCAGACGTTCCCGTCCTCCTTGAGGCTGCTGCCCACGATCGCACCATCGGCCCACCGGAGCGTCTCCGCCACGTTCGACTCCGTGACGCCGGTGTTCGCGAGCACGGGCACATCGCGGACTGCCTGGCGGGCGGCACGAAGCTCGGCCAGGTCGAACGCGATGCCGGCCATCGGCCCGGAGATCAGCAGCGCGTCACAACCGAAGTAGGCGGCCCCTCGGGCGCGCGATGCCACATCGCGGTCCGAGACGGATCGAGCGAACTCGGGCGCGATGTTGGCGAACAACGCGCACTGGCCGATCCCGAGCCGGTCCCGGTAGGCGAAGATGGCCGCGGGATCGGGCGCCAGGATCCCCATGTCGGTCTCGAAGACGCCGGTCAGGACCTCGCGGACCCAGGCCGCGCCGCTCGCCGCCGCGACCGCCAGCGAGGCGAACGGGTCCCACAGGACGTTCACGCCAAATGGCACGGACAGTTCGTGCCGGCTCTCGGCGATGATCGCGGCCATGTACGACGGGACCTCCGGACCCACCCGGGTGGCGTATGGCAGATCCGCCTCGTTGCAGTACATGACACCGTCGATCCCGCCCGCTTGCAGGGCATCCAGGTCGCGCTTGACCGCTTCCACCACCAGGCGCAACGGTCGATCCCGTTGGTGGCGAGGCTGGCCCGGCGAGGCTGGCAGGTGGACCATCCCGATGACCGGCCGACGGCGCGAGAAGATGCGGGTGAGCGCGTCCACGGGTCTCGACCTCCCGCTGCGGGCTCCGGTAGCCATCGCTCCCGGAAGACGCCCGGCGCGGAACAGTTTCTAACACCGCGCGTGTCATGACAAGTCCCATCGGGCGTTGACAGAGGTCAGGGACTGTGAGAACGTTTTTGTCAGGCGGATGCGCTCACGCCGGGCGGGTCCGTTGGCGCCGCAACGACCAGACGTACGCGGGAGAGGGAGCACTCTTGGGCCATTGCCGAGGCACCCGCGGGATCGGTGACCAGCAGCGTCACCCGATCAAGATCGCAGACGACGCACGGCCCCGCCACCCCGGCCTTCGATCCGTCGGCGAGGAGGATCACCCGCTCCGAGCGCTCGGTCATCCGCCGATTCAGATCGGCCTGCGCCGGTTCCAGGTCGGTCACGCCGGCGCGACGGGAAACCCCGGCCGCGCCGAGGACCGCCGTCGTGGCGTGGAAGCGGGCGATGCCGTGCTCGGCGAGCGCTCCGGTCTGCGACAGCTCCTCTCCCGTCACGAGACCCCCCGTCGAGACGACTCGGACGTTGCGCGAGGCCAGCAGGCTGGCGTGAGCCAGCGACGTGGTGATGATCGTCACCCCAAGGTCGGCCGGGAGGAACTGCGCGAACTGGGCGACGGTCGAGCCGATGCCGAGGAAGATCGTTTCACCAGGCTCGATGAGCTCGACCGCCCTTCGGCCGATGAGTCGCTTCTCGGTGGCGTGGGTGAGCGCTCGCTGTCCGAGCAGGAGGTCGAACGAGCGCGTCAGGTGGGCGGTGGCACCGCCACGAACCGTCCGCAGGAAGCCCTCGGCCACGAGCTGCTTGATGTCACGACGGATGGTCATGGGCGACACGCCGAGCTCGCCGGCCAGGCTGGCGTAGTCGATCGACTGTTCCACGGCCACGCGCTCAAGGATCCGGTGGTGGCGATCGACTGGCAGCATCGGACGCGGCATGCCCAACAGAGTGCGCTGCCTGGACCGCGCCGGCAACCCCGGCCCGGGCGGAGTGACCGATGAGCGCTTCCGTGGCGCCGGACGCGCTCGCCGTGTCGCGTTCGGTGGTTCGCCGCCGCCGGCGGTTTTCGGCCGGCCGCCTGGCCGCCCATGCGGTCCTCATCGCGACGACCCTGACCATCCTCCTGCCCCTCCTCTGGATCGCCCGGACGTCCATCGTTTCACGACGCGTTGCCTACCTGATCCCGCCCGACTGGGCCGCGCCGTTCAACCTCGACAGCTGGGCCTACATCTTCGGTGACCAGAACTTCATCCGGTTCTTCGTGAACAGCCTGGGGATCGGTGTGGGGACGGCCCTCCTGTCCCTCCTGGTCGGGGTGCCCGCGGCGTATTCGATCGCCCGCTTTCGGACCGGAGGGCAGACCGTCCGGGTCGGGATCCTCGCCACGCAGATCCTCCCGCCCATCACGCTGGTGATCCCGGTCTTCATCCTGGCCCGGGATACGGGGCTCCTCAACAACCAGGGCATGCTGGCCGTGATGTACCTGTCGTTCAACCTCCCCTTCGTGGTCTGGATCCTGAGTGGCTTCTTCCAGGGGTTGCCCCAGGAGGTCGAGGAGGCGGCACTCGTCGACGGGGCCACGCGCCTGCAGGTGCTGCGGCTGGTCGTGGTGCCGATGGCGCTGCCGGGGCTGATCGCCGCCGGCGTCTTCAGCTTCATCCTGGCCTGGAACGAGTTCCTCTTCGCCTTCATCCTGACCGGCATCGAGTCCCGCACGCTCCCGGTCGCCCTCGTAGGTTTGATCACGCAGGCGGGCACGCAGGTCGGACCGATGGCGGCGGGTACGGTCCTCATGAGCGTGCCGGTGATCGCCCTCACGTTCATGGTCAGGCGCTACCTCGTTTCCGGCCTCACGTTCGGTTCCGTCAAGTAGGAGTCGAGGCCCAGACAACGCTCAGATTGGAGGAGGACGCATGAACCAGCCACGCGGTGCGCGAACCATCAGGCGATCCGGTCGAAGTCGGGGGCTGCTGGGCGTCGGTCTGGCAGCGGTCCTTCTGGCCGCGGCCTGCCAGGCCGGCGCCTCGCCCTCGCCCGGCGGGGGCGGCAAACCCTTCGACGGTGTGACCCTCAACCTGCTGATGGAGGACCTGACCGAGACCCACTACATCGCCGACCTGCTACCGGACTTCAAGGCCCAGACTGGGATCGACGTCGTCTTCGAGCAGGTCCCCTACAGCAACATGTACGAGAAGCTCGTGCCGCAGCTCTCCGGGCCGGAGAAGTCAGGCTCTTACGACGTGGTGGCCGTCGACTACTACTGGCCGGGCGAGTTCGCCCGCTCGGGCTGGATGCTCCCGCTCGACGACTGGATCGCCCGCGACAAGACCGACCTGAGCGGGATCGTCCCCGCCTTCTTCGACGTGAACGGCAAGGTGGACGGCGTCACCTACTACATCCCGTACTTCCCGTATCCGATGGGTATCGTCTACCGCAAGGATCTGAACGTGCAGATCCCGAAGACGATGGAGGAATACGTCACCTACACCAAGAGCCTCAAGAAGGGCGATTACTACGGGGCGGCGATGCAGGGCGCGCCGACCGACCCGATCGCCATGGAATGGCTCAACTTCCTGTACGCCAACGGCGGCGATCTCTACAGCGCCGATCTGAAGACCCCGACGGTGAACAACGAGATCGGCCTCAAGGCGCTCAACCAGTACATGGACATGATCGACAATGCCGCCCAGACCGGCGCCGCCGGCGCCAACCTGGACGATGCCTCCAACATGTTCGCCCAGGGGAAGGCGGCGACGATGGTGACCTACATCACGATCTTCGCCGGCTTCTTCCAGGACCCGGAGAAGTCGGTGATCGTCGACAAGTGGGACGTTGCGCCCATGCCCGGGACGGGCGTCGGAAATGTCGGAGTCTGGTCGTTCGGCGTCCCCAAGAGCGCGAAGAACCCCGACGCCGCCTGGGAGTTCATCAAGTGGGTCAGCGAGCGGGGCATCTCGAAGCAGCGTGCTCTGAAGGGCGGCTCGCCGGCCTATACCGACTTCTACTCGGACCCGGAGATCCTGGCCAAGTTCCCCTACCTCACGAAGGCCATCGACATCCTGAAGGCGGGCAAGGGCCTGCCGCTCATCACCAAGCAGCAGGACATGGTCGCCACGCTCGGGCGTGAGCTGTCCGAAGCGGCCAGCAAGCGCAAGACCCCGCAGGCCGCCCTCGACGCGATCGCGGCCAAGCTCGCCGAGCTCGCCACGCAGTAGCCGTCGTCCAGGTTCATGTCGCCGGGCGCGAGGGGGTCGATGACCGATCCTCTCGCGTCCGATGGCCACACCCATCACCCATCGCAGTGACCGAGATGAGCGTGGCCAGCGGACGGCGAGCCGGCAGCGGTAGACGAGGCCTCCCGATGCGGTGGCGCTTCCTCGTGCCCCTGTTCGTGACGCTGCTGCTGGTGGACGCCTTTCCCCTGGCCTACGCCGGCGTGGCCAGCCTCCAGCGTTTCCTGCTGTCGGGCACGGATCTCTCGCGGCCGTTCGTGGGGCTCGCGAACTACGTCAACATGGCGTCGAGCGATGCCTTTGCCAACGCCGTCAAGAACACCCTTGTCCTGTCGGCCTCGGTCGTATCGCTCGAGACCATCATCGCCTTCGGGCTCGCGGTCCTCCTGGCCCTGCCGAACCTGCGCTTCCGGAACGTCTATCTCCTCGTCGTCATGGTTCCGCTCATGCTCAGCCCGGTGGCGGTCGGCCTGTCGTGGCGGCTCATCCTGCACCCCGACCTCGGTATCCTCAACTGGGCGCTCGGGTTGACCGGCCTGCCCAAGTTCGCCTGGCTCGGCGACGTCGACCTGGCCATGCCCACGATCATCGCGGTCGACATCTGGCACGAGACGTCCGCGCTGATCCTGATCTTCTATGCGGGCCTGACGTCCCTGCCGCACGAGCCGCTCGAGGCCGCACGGGTCGACGGGGCGAGTCCCTGGCAGAGCCTTCGCCACGTCACCGTGCCGATGATGGTGCCGATCATCATCGTCGCGGTCCTCATCCGCCTCGTGTCCGCGGTCAAGACCTACGACCTCATCTACATCCTGACCCGCGGCGGCCCGGGTACCGCCACCGAGACGATCAGCTACCTCATCTGGCGGACGGGTCTGGCAGGTCCCCTCGACATCGGCCAGGCGGCGGCCGGATCGATCATCCTCCTGCTCGTGATCATCGGGTTGACCTACCTCCTCCTGCGTGCCACCGACCGGCTCGCCGCGGCGGACTAGGATCGGCGGCGGAGATGCTCGGCCAGCTCACGGACTGGACGGAGGTCCTGGTCGCGGTGGATGTCGGCACGTCCGGAGCCCGCGCGGCGGCGTTCGATCTGGAGGGCCTGCGGCGCATGGAGGTGCGGCGTCCCTACCCCACCCGTTCGCCGCGACCGGGCTGGGCGGAGCAGGATCCCGCCGCCTGGCGCGGCGCCGCGCTCAGCGCCCTGGCAGAGCTCGTTCGACGGCTCGGGCCCCACCGGCGCGTGCTCAGCATCGGCTTGACCGGGCAGTGCCCGAGCGTCTGCCTGGTGGACGATCGCGGGCGACCGCTTGGCCCGGGCCTGATCTACCGCGACAACCGAGCCGAGGCCGAGGCGATGGCGATCCGCCGCCGGTTCGGGGACGCCTGGATGCACGACCGGACGGGCCACCTTCCCGCGGCCTTCCATATCGCCCCGAAGCTGCTCTGGATCCGGGCCCACGAGCCGGCCTGGCTGAGCGAGGCGGCGCTGGCCCTCCAGCCGCGCGACCTCGTCGCCCTGGCTCTCACGGGTGAGGCGGCCACCGACGGGACGCATGCCGCAGCGACCCTGGTCTACGACCTCCGAGCCGGGGACTGGGATGCCGAGCTGGCCGGGGACCTTGGGCTCCCGGCGTCGCTGTTCCCGCCGGTGCGGGCGTCCTGGGAGCCCGTCGGTGCCCTTCGTGGCCGCCTTGCCGAGCGGCTCCGGCTACCGGCCGGGACCCCGGTCGTCCTCGGTGGCGCCGACAGCCAGGCGTGTGCCCTCGGTGCCGGGGTCGTGTCGCCCGGTCCCGTGAGTGAGATGGCCGGATCGTCGACCTGTCTCAACGCGGCGGTCCCTCAGCCCCTGGGCGAGCTGCTCGTCACCCATTACCCACACGTCGTGGCCGGTCCCTACACGACCGAAACGGGCATCAACACGACGGGGGCCGCGGCCGCGTGGGTCGCCGACCTCCTCTACGCGGGCCGCCGGGCCCATGCGGGCGGCGCTGAGTATGAGCGTCTGGATGGCGAGGTTGCCCAGGTGCCCCCGGGGTCGGACGGCGTGCTCGCCCTGCCCGTCTTCGGCGACGGCGAGCGCACCGATCCGGACCTTCGCGCGGCGATCACCGGCCTGTCGCTCCGGCACGGGCGAGCCGCGCTGGCTCGGGCGGTGCTCGAGGGCGTCGCCTTCACGATCAGGTCCCAGCTGGCACTGCTCACCGCGGGCGGCGCGGCCGTCACCGAGCTGCGTGTCTCGGGCGGCGATGCCCGGCTGCGGACCTGGAACCGGATCAAGGCCGATGTGACCGGCCTGCCCGTCGCCACCGTGCCCGGCGACGCGGCCGTGACGGGCGTCGCGATGCTCGCCGGGCTGGGCGCACGCGTGTACCGCGATGTTCCCGAGGCGATCGACCGCTGCGTTCGATTCGCGGATAAGTTCGAGCCCGATCCAGCCACCGGTGAGGCCTACGAGGACGCCTATGCGGCCTTCCAGGGGCTCATGGCGGCCGAGGTCGCACGCCGTCACGAGAGGCCGGCGTAGCGTTCTCTCAGCCGCGCACGCCCGTCGTGACCAGGGCCACCGGCCACTCGATCGCCGTCTCGATGTCGTCCGGCGCCGTGCTCGGGTCGGTCAGGTAGATCTCTCGCGGCGCCCCGGCGCACTCGTAATCGTGCTCGCCCATCCACTCGGTCATGGCCTGGTAGGCCGGTTCCATGGCCTCGTAGGGCCCGCGATGGATCGTGGTCACGACGCGTCCGCCGGGCAGCTCCCTGAACTCGAAGCCGCTCGGCGGCGTCCCGACGTGCGACGCCGGCGCGCAGATCTCGATGTCCCAGCGCTCGCCTTCCGCGAGCCGGTCGTGATAGACGACGACGGGCGGTCCGGCCGGCGCGATCCCGGCCCGGCCGAGGTGCCCGTACGCCTCACCCAGTGTCCGGCCGATCGTCGGGCCCAGGTCCCGCATCTCCACCGTGACCCGCTTCGCCAGGACCAGCCGGGCGGGGGCCTCCTTGACCTGTACCTGGTATTCCATCGACGGCCTCCTTCCAGGCCGCGGGCCGCCTCCGGGCGACCCGCTCGAGATCCGCCGCCATCGCCTCCGCCTCGGCCAGACCGAGACGCCCGATGACGGCTCCGAAACCGATCAGCACGTGTTCGCCGACGGCAAGGTCGGGCACCATCCGGATGGACACCCGCAGCGGGACGCCGCCGCACTCGACGGTCGCCTCATCACCCCAGACCGCGAGCACCCGGCCGGGGGCGGTGACGCACATCGCCCTGCTCCTCACCGCTCCGTGCAGCTGAGGCACGGGTCGATCGACAGCAGCGCCACGGGGACGTTGGCCATCTGCGTGCCGGGTAGCATCGAGAGCACGGCCGCCAGGTTGGCGAAGGTGGGCGTCCGGACGCGGACGCGGGTGGGGTGCGGCTCGCCGTCGGCAAGCACGTAGTAGAAGAGCTCGCCGCGCGGCGCCTCCACGCGGCTGATGGCCTCGCCGTGGAGCACCGGCGGGACGCGCGTCGCGAGCGGTCCGGGCAGGCGGTGCAGGCGGTCGAGCGCCTCGCGGCAGAGCCGCATCGACTCGCCGATCTCCCGCCAGCGAACCACCGTCCGGGCCAGGGCGTCGCCTCCCGTCTCCACGACCGGCTCGACGGGCAGCTCGTCGTGGGCGGCATAGCCGGAGCGGCGCACGTCCATGGCCACGCCGGAGGCCCGGGCGGTCGGCCCCACGAGGCCGAGGTCGAGGGCAACCTGGCGCGGGATGACGCCGACGCCGGCCAGGCGCCGCGCCACAGCCTCGCTGCCGAGCACGAACGGGGCGATCCCGGCCAGGCCCCGCTCGACTGCGTCGAGGCCGGCGCGGATGGTCGGCTGGAGGGTGTCGGGGATGTCGCGACGGCAGCCGCCGAGCGCGGTCACCCCGATGATCACCCGGTTGCCGGCCGTGGCCGTGAACAGGTCGAGCACGTCCTCGCGGACCCGCCAGCAGGACTGGAAGAGGGCCTCGAAGCCGATCGCGTCGCCGGCCAGGCCCAGCCACAGCAGGTGCGAGTGGACCCGCGTCAGCTCGAACCAGAACGTCCGCAGCAGGCGCGCGCGACGGGGGATCTCCACGCCGGCCAGGACCTCGACGGCCTGCGCGTAGGCGACCGCGTGGGCCACCGAGCAGATGCCGCAGACGCGCTCGAGCAGCGGCAGGTCCTCGTCGTAGGGGCGCCGCTCGGCCTCCGCCTCGATGCCGCGGTGGACATAGCCCAGGCCGGGGATGGCGTCGACGACGACCTCGTCCTCGAGCGTCAGCTCGAGCTGGATGGGCTCGGCCAGGACCGGGTGCTGGGGCCCGAAGGGAACGACGGTGCGGGTCATGGTCGGCCTCCGGCCTCGCCGGCGGCACCGTGCCCGTTCGTCGACGGCTCCGGTGGCTCGGGCACGCGGGTCGTGCCGGCCCGGACCTCGCGGCCATCGACCACCGGCACGCAGGCGTCGAGCCGCGTCAGGCCGGCCGCCTCGAGCGCCGAGATCGCCTCGCCGCGCGGCCCGTGGACCCAGCCCTCGGGGCCGTCGAAGTCGCGGTAGAGCCGCCCGCGGTAGTCGATCGCCAGGCCGCTGACGGGCAGGCCCTGGAGCTCGGCCATCTCGTTCTCGACCAGGAACGCCGCGCCGTAATGGGCGCCGATCGAGGGAGCCGACCCGCCGGCCGGCACCTCGATGCGCAGGTGCTGCAGCCGCTCCCCGCGCTCGAAGTGGTAGAGCACCATCCAGCCGGCGCGGTGCGGGACGCACGATGCCGTCACCAGGCGCCAGTCGTCGTGGCGCAGCGCGCCGACCGCATCGAGCAACCCCTCGGGCGAGACGGTCGTGCAGTCAGGAAGCCGGGACACGGACCACCTCCTCCTCGCGTGGCTCGAGCATCACGATGCTCATCGGGCTCGGGCCGCCGGTCGCCTGCCGTGCCGTCCGGGGCTCGGCCAGCAGCGGCAGCGCGGCGATGACCCCCTCGAGGATCCGCTCCGGGGTCGGGGGGCAACCGGGGACGAACACGTCCACCGGCACGAGCTCGCCGACGCCGCCCAGGATGTTCGGGGCGCCGCGGAAGACGCCGCCGTGGGCGGCGCACGAGCCGACGGCCACGACCGCCTTCGGCTCGGCCATCTGGTCGTAGACCGAGCGCAGAACGGCGGCATTGCGCAGGTTCGCCGGGCCGGTCACGAGGAGGATGTCGCCCTGTCGCGGGTCGCCCACGTTGATGACCCCGAAGCGCTCGGCGGAGAAGCGCGGCATGAGCGTGTCGAGGATCTCGATGTCGCAGCCGTTGCAGCCGCCGCAGTCGAAGTGGACGATCCAGGGCGACTTCGTCCGCGAGCGGCGGACCCAGGCCTGCCACAGCGCACGCGGGCCGCGCATGGCTAGAGGCCTCCCGCGCCGAACAGCCGGCCGGTGACGAGGGCGATGACGGCGGCCGTCCCGCCGATCCCCCAGCCGATCCAGAGCGCGGAGCGCCAGGTCGCCCGGGGCAGCGTGTTGTCGGCCACGATGGCCACAGTGTAGGTGGCCGCGACGAGCCCGATGCCGACCAGCGGCGCCGCCAGCGAGGCCAGCGCGATGAGCACGAGGACGAAGGCCGTCTCGTACCAGTGGCCGACCTCGGCCAGGGCGAGCCAGAACCCGGCCATCTCGGTCGTGGAGCCCTTGACCAGCTCCTGGTGGGCGTGGTGGGAGGTGGCGAGATCGAAGGGCGACTTGCGCAGCGCGATCGCGAGCAGCACGCCCAGCGTCAGGCCCAGCGTGGGCAGCGTGAGCACGGGCGCCTGCCCTGATGCGACCGCTGCGGCCGAGAAGGAGCCCGCGACACCACCGTAGGCGATCGCCACCAGCAGCAGCAGCGGCTCGGAGATGAGCAGCAGGATCAGCTCGCGCGAGGCGCCCAGCTGCGCGTAGGGCGACTCGACCGCGCCCGCGGCGAGGATGAAGAGCACGCGCGCGGCGCCCATCACGAGCACGGCCGCGATCAGGTCGCCGCCGGCCAGCACGAGGGCCACGGCGCCAGCCGCCAGCACGACGTGCGCCACCAGCAGCGATGCGGCGAGGCGGTCCACCGGCAGGCTCGTCTTGGTGGCCAGCTTGGTGAGGTCGTACCAGGGCTGGAGGATCGGCGGGCCCGCCCGCAGCTGCATCGCCGCGGTGACGCGCCGGTCGACGCCGAGCAGCAGCCCCACGCCGAGCGGAGCCAGGGCGGTGGCGGCCACCAGGGCGGCCAGCGCGAGCAGGTTCGGCAGGCCCGGCAGGCTCATGGCGCGATCCCGCCCGTGGCCCGAACGACCCACGTGGCCTGCAGCGCGGCGACGACGACGAGGGCCACGCCGAGCCAGCCGCCCAGCAGCGCCCAGCGGCGGATGCCGACCGGCCGGCCGCCGGCGCCGAGGGCATCCCCGTCCGCGCCCCAATAGAAGCCCGCGCCGGCCGCGCTGACCGGCTGCCCCTTTGCGCCGTGGAAGGCGGTGGATGCGCCTGGGGCCACGTTGGCGCCGGCGAGGTAGGGCTGCGGCGCCACGGCCGGGATGCGCCGCGCGACGAGCGCCGCCAGGCCGACGGCGACGAGGATCAGGAGGCCGATGGCGGGCACCGCGAACCCGGCGCCCGCGAGCACGACCGACCAGCCGGCGGCCAGTCCGGCCTCCCTGCCGAAGGCCACCTCGGCGGCCGGATCGGCGACCAGGCGGGCCACCGGGGCGGCCAGGATGAGCCCGGCCACCGTGGCCACGCCGAGGACCGCCATGGCGGCACCCTGGCTGCGCGGCAGGATCCCCGAGAGCTCGGGCCGCGGTCCCTCGACGCGCCGCACGAGGAGGCGCATGGCGACCGCCGTCCACAGCGCGAGGCCCGCCGCTCCGCCGACCGCGAGCAGGACGACGAGCACGATGTCCGATGCCCCGAGGACGAGCAGCGCCCACTTGGCGACCACGATGCCGAAGGGCGGCAGGGTCAGCGCCCCGGCGGCGATGAGCAGCAGCCCGGCCACGCCCGGGCGCCGGCGGGCGGCGCCGACGAGCGCCTCCAGGTCGCGTGTCCCGCTCAGCTGCTCCAGCGAGCCGACGGTGAGGAAGGCGAGCGCCTTGGCCAGCGCATGGAAGGCGAGCAGCAGCGCGCCGGCGGCCAGCGCGGCGGGCGTGCCCAGGCCGGCGGCCGCGGCGATCAGGCCCAGGCTGGAGATCGTCGAGAAGGCGAGGACGCGCTTGAGATCGTGCTCCCGCAGGGCCAGGAACGCGGCCGTGGCGAAGGCGAAGCCGCCGAGGAACGTGACCGCCGGCCCCAGGAACCCCTCGACCGCGATGGCCGGGGAGATCCGCAGCAGCAGGTACGAGCCGGCCTTCACCATCGTGCTGGCGTGGAGCAGCGCGGAGACCGGCGCGGCGGCGACCATCGCGCCCAGCAACCAGGGGTGGAAGGGGGTCAGGGCGGATTTCGTGGCGGCGGCGAGGACGAAGCCGCCGAGGATCAGCGGGAGCAGGGCCGGGGCGATCGCCCCCTGGGCGGTCCCGCCGAGGGCGCCGGCGATGACGGTGGAGAGGCTGGCGCCGGGGCCGGCCAGGAGGAGCGCCGCGCCCAGCGCGACGCCGCCGCCGAGGTTGTAGGCGAGAGCACGCCGGGCGGCGACGACGGCCTCGCGGTCCCCGTCGAAACCGATGAGGACGAAGCTGCACAGGGTCGTCAGCTCCCAGCCCACGGCCAGGATGCGCAGGTCGTCGGCCAGCACGAGCAGGTGCATGGCCGAGAGGAAGACGAGGAGCCAGGCCAGGAATGTCGGCGTCCGGGCGAGCGCGATGCGTCGGTGTGCGAGGTGGGCCGGCTCGTAGCCCACGGCGAAGAGGACGATGAGCCCGCCAACGACGGACGAGACCGCCAGCAGCAGGCCGGCCAGCGGGTCGAGCACGAGGGCGTTCGGGGTCGTGGCGTGGGCCTCGGGGGCGAGTGTCTCGACCGCGGTCGCGAGAAGCGCGACGGCGGCCTGGACGAGCGCGAGCGCGATCAGGAAACGGCTCCGGGCGCGCACGGCGATGGCGAGGAAGAGCAGCGCCAGCAGCGACGGCGCGGCCGACCAGGCGATGCCGGCGAGCGGCTCCGCCGGGTCCAGTGGTCCGAGGCCGATGACGTTTCGCCCCGGCATGCCCAGCACCTGCCCGCCGACGAGCGTCACGACGAGGGCGGCGATGGTCACGGTCAACGTGACGAGGCTGACCGGCGTCGTCGCCGGATGCGCATCCGATGCCCGCCCGGTCCGCGCCAGGATCGCGAGGATGACCGCCCCGGCGGCCGGAGCGATGAGGAGCAGCCAGACGGCGGTCGTGACCGGGTCCATCGACGCCATGCTACGGGGTAGGCCTTGATCCGTGACGAGCGTAGCGTGGGCTCGGCGAGGCTCCCTAGGGCCGATCGGCTCGACGACCGGGGCCGCGCGACATCGGCCGGACGGTACCACCGGACCCGCGACCGAAGTGCCCGCCCGCGCCGCGCCGCGACCGGGCACGGAATGACCCGAAGGGATCGCTCACCACTCCATCGCTTGATGTGATCTCGCGACGGGCCGGCTATCCGACCTCTCCGGGTCGATACGAATCCTGGCCCGGGGTGCGTCAGCGCACCAGTGCCATATGGCCCGACTCGGTCCGTCTGGGCCGCCGCGACCGCTCCTCGCGAGCGCGCTTGACCAGCTTGAGGCGAAACCGGTCGTCCCGCTCCCGCTGCTCGAGGGCCAGGCCGATCGCGGTCACGTCGGCCCGGAGTCCGGGGATGATCCGCGTGCGCAACGCGTTCACGCGGCTGCTCGTGCGCCGGATCTCGTGCGCCAGGCGCCGCACACGCGCCTCGATCGTGGCCAGCCGGATGGCGATCGTCAGCTCCTCCTCGAACCGTTGGGCCGCCAGCTCGATCGTCGGCCCGGATGCCTCCGCCGCCCGACCGCGCGCGCCCGCAGCGCGAACGAGACTGCGCGGCGTGACCGCGGGCACGGCCACGCCCATGACCGAGGCCGCTTCGACCTCGACGGCCACCTCGCCGGCTGCCGCGGCCGCCGCAGCGGCCACCGTCTCCGAGCCCAGCCACACGCGCGCCCCGTCGAGGGCGAGGCGCGCCACGCCCGCCGCGGCTTCCAGCTCGTCGTGCGCGGCGAAGACGATGCGTACTTCCCGGTAGAGCTCGCGCAGCAATGCGTCGCGCTTCTGCTCGAGCAGGTCGGCGCCTTGCTCGGCCAGGCCAAGCTGGGCGCGGGCGGCCAGGAGGACCATCCGGGTCCGCGGCCGGCTCATGTCGTCCCCTCGGGCGGCTCGCCGGTCGTCTCGTCGGTCTCCGCCGGGCGGCGAGCGGCCAGGACCTCTGCGGGGATGCGGGTCAGCTCGTCGGGTGGCAGCTCGTCCAGGAGCCGCCACGCCACGTCGAACGACTGGTCGAGCGTGCGATGGACAGGGCCCTGGCCCACGAGCAGGCGTTCGAAGCGGTCGGCGAAGCCCAGCACGCGTTGCTCGGAAGCGGACAGGGCGGCCTCGCCGATCACGGTGACCAGCCGTCGCAGCTCGCGGCCGCGGGCGTAGAGCGCATAGAGCTGGTCGGCCACGACGCGGTGCTCGGGACGCGTCCGTCCCGCGCCGATGCCGGCGTTCATGACCCGCGAGAGGCAGGGCAGGACGTCGATGGGCGGCGAGATCGCGCCGCCCCAGAGGTCGCGCGAGAGGACGATCTGGCCCTCGGTGATGTAGCCGGTCAGGTCCGGGATGGGGTGCGTCATGTCGTCGTCGGGCATGGTCACGATGGGCAGCACGGTCAGTGAACCGGGCAGGCCCTTCACGCGGCCGGCCCGCTCGAAGAGCGTGGCGAGGTCCGTGTAGAGGTACCCGGGATAGCCCCGCCGGCCGGGGATCTCCTCGCGCGCCGTGCCCAGCTCCCGGAGCGCCTCGGCGTACGCGGCGACGTCGGTCAGGACGACCAGCACGTCCATGCCCAGCTCGAAGGCGAGGTGCTCGGCCAGGCTCAGCGCGCAGCGTGGCGTCAGCAGCCGCTCGATGGCCGGGTCCTCGGCAAGGTTGAGGAAGAAGGCGATCCGGTCGAGTGCGCCCGAGGCGCTGAAGGCGTCGCGGAAGAAGTCGGCCTCGCGGCGGGTGATGCCCATGGCCGCGAAGATGGTCACGAAGCGCTCCTCGCCGAGCACGCGGGCGCCGGTCGCGATGCGCGCCGCGAGCTGGTCGGCGGGGAGGCCGGCCCCGGTGAAGATGGGTAGCTTCTGGCCGCGGACCAGGCTCGCCAGGAGGTCGATGGCGCTGACGCCGGTCTCGATGAAGTCGGAGGGGTGGTCACGGGCGGCGGGGTTGATCGTGCCGCCGTTGACGTCGACGAGTCGGAGCGGGACGATCGCCGGGCCGTCGTCGATGGGCCGGCCGCGGCCGTCGAGCACGCGCCCCAGCATCTGCGCCGAGACCCCCAGCCGGAAGGGCTCGCCAGTGAACTCGACCAGCGTGGAGCCGAGGTCGAGGCCGGCGGTACCCTCGTAAGCCTGGACGACGGCGAGGTCGGGCGCGAGCTCGATGACCTGGCCGTGGCGGCGCGCGCCGTCCCGCCCGGTGACGATCACCTGCTCGCCGAGGGCGATGCCCGGGGCGCGCCGGACGATGAGGAGGGGCCCGGCCAACCGCTCGACCCCGCGCAGGCGGCGCACGGAGAGGGTGGCGCCGGCGGCGTCGGACTCGGTCATGGCACGGCCTCGGGCCGGAGGTCCACCAGCCGCCCGGCGAGCGCGTCGAGGCGAGCGACGAGGTCAGCGCCGGACCAGCTCCGGGCGCGGCGCAGCTCGTCGAGGACGGGGGCTTCCATCGCCTGGCCCAGCGTCGCCCCGCGACCGAGCGCAGCCGACAGCCCCGTGCGCGCGGCGAGGACCGTGCGCAGCAGCGCGAGTTGCTCCTCCGGCGGGCGCGCGGCATCCACGGGGTCGAAGGCGTGCTGCTGGAGGAACGCCTCGCGCAGCAGGCGGGCGACCTCGAGCACGACGCGGTCCTCGTCGGGCAGGGCGTCGGCGCCGACGAGGGCGACCACGTCGAGCAGCTGGCGCTCGCGCACCAGCAGGTCGATCGCTTCCGCTCGCCGCTCCCGCCAGTCGGGATCGAGCGTCTCCTCGTACCACGGCGCGAGCTGGTCCACGTAGAGCGAGTACGACTGCGTCCAGCTGATGGCCGGAAAGTGGCGGGCGTGCGCCAGCTCGGCGTCCAGCGCCCAGAAGGCGCCGGCGAGGCGGAGGCTGGCCTGGGTGACCGGCTCGCTGAAGTCGCCGCCGGGGGGCGAGACGGCGCCCACGGTCGTGATCGAGCCGATCCGCTCCGGCGCCCCCAGGACGACCGCGCGGCCGGCGCGCTCGTAGAACCCCGCCAGGCGGCTGCCGAGATAGGCTGGGAAGCCCTCCTCGCCGGGCAGCTCCTCGAGCCGGCCGCTGATCTCGCGCAACGCCTCCGCCCAGCGGCTGGTCGAGTCGGCCAGCAGCGCGACCTGGTAGCCCTGGTCGCGGAAGTACTCGGCGATCGTGGCGCCGAAGAGCACCGAGGCCTCGCGCGCGGCCACGGGCATGTTCGAGGTGTTGGCGATGAGCACGGTCCGAGCCAGGAGGGGACCGCCGGTCCGGGGGTCGATGAGATCCGGGAAGCTCGCCAGCAGCTCAGCCATCTCGTTGCCCCGCTCGCCGCAGCCGACGTAGACCACGATGTCCGCGTCCGACCAGCGCGCGAGGGCTTGCTCGAGGACCGTCTTGCCGGTCCCGAAGCCGCCGGGGATGACCGTCGCGCCGCCCTTGGCGACGGGGAACAGCATGTCGATGACGCGCTGGCCGGTCAGCAGCGGGCGCTCGACCGGGAGCCGGCGGTGAACGGGTCGCGGTACGCGGACCGGCCAGCGCTGGGCCAGGTGCAGCGGCACGATGCCCGTCGCGGTCTCCAGGTGGCCGATCGGCTCGCCGATGCCGTGGTCCCCCGGTGGCAGCTCCAGCAGGCGGCCGCGGGCCACGTCCGGCGGGACGAGGATGCCGTGGCGGATGGGGCCCTCGGCGACGCTGCCCAGGCGGTCCCCCGGGCCGACCTCGTCGCCGGCCGACCGCTCGGGCTCGAAGGACCAGCGTCGATCGGGACCGAGGGCCAGCCGCGGGCCGGCCAGCCCGGCCCCCTGCGGCTCGAAGGCCGCCGCCGCGCGGCCGGGGAGCAGCAGCCAGGTACCGTCCGCGGCCAGGCGGTCCAGCGGTCGCTGCAGCCCGTCGAACGTCGCGCCCAGAAGACCCGGCCCGAGCCAGGCGTGCAGCGGCGAGCCGGACGGGGCCACGGGGTCGCCCACCCGCAGGCCGGCCGTCTCCTCATAGACCTGGATCGTCGCCTCGCCCGGCTCGAGGCGGATCACCTCGCCGAGCAGCCCCTCGGGGCCGACCCGGACGACCTCCCCGACCGTGGCACTCTCGAGGCCCGCGGCGCGTACGACGGGACCGGAAGCGGCCGTGATCCGACCTTCGACGATCGTCATCGCCAGCTCCCGCCGGACAGCTCGATGCGGTAGCCGATCGCCCGCTGGAGCATCTCGCCGAGCATCTGGCGGCGGGTCGTGAAGTCGGTCACGACGCCGGCCGGGATGGACAGGACGATCGGTCGCGGGAGGCGCTCCAGGGTCCCCCGCAGGCGCTCGTCGACGCTCGCCCACAAGTCGGCCGTGACGAGCACGAGGCCGACGTCGCCCTCATCGACGACGCGCCGCAGGGCGGTGACCGCCTCCGGGCCGGGACGCGCCACGACGGTGGCCGGCCCGGCCAACCGGAAGCCATCGGCGAGCGGCGGGGAGGAGACGACCACCAGGCGGGCCATCTCAGGTCGTCCTCGCGGTCATGTACGAGCCCACGAGCTGGCTGCTCCAGCCCGCGGCGACCCGCGCCAGGATCGCGCGCAGCCGGATGGCCTGGGCCTCCACGGCGGCCACGTACCCGGCGACCGCGCCGATGCCCAGCGGGTCGCGAGGCCCGGCCGCGGCGAGCCGGTCCAGGCGGGCCAGTGTCGTGGCGCGCTCCACGTGGGCGGCGGCGCTCGTGCCATCGCCACGCAGCTCCTCGGCGACCGCCTCGCGGTCCGCGCGCTCCGCGGCGATGATGGCGCCGACCCGAGCCGCGTCCCCACCCCGGCCCGCGACGCGAGCCAGGCGCGCCCGATCGAAGGCCTCCATCAGCCCGGCCTCCACCGGCTCCCACGCGCGTCCGACCTCGCGCAGCTCCGCGAGTGACGCGACGGCGTCCGCCTGCACCACGCCGAGCCGCGCGAGCTGGCGGACGGCCGCCTCGAACGTCGGCGCCC
>Ga0209320_10000204_pt1 | contig 30585 bp, 29 predicted proteins | sample Rifsed13ft4_FD_184008 | JGI IMG/M metagenome (GOLD analysis project Ga0209320, IMG submission 184008) | Soil microbial communities from Rifle, Colorado, USA - sediment 13ft 4 (version 2) | ecosystem: Environmental > Terrestrial > Deep subsurface > Rock core/Sediment | place: Rifle, Colorado... | reverse complement strand
CCCCCCGCCCGCCGAAGAAGGTCTGACGGAAGAAGCGCTCGTCGAACCGGAACCCGGCGCGCTGGAACTCCCGGCGCAGCTCGTCGAAGATGTCACTGGCGAAGGGATCGGTGAAGACGTCGCGGAAGATATCCTCCTGGCGATAGCGGAATCCGGGGTCTCCGGGGGGGAAGCCGGCCTGGCGGAAGGCGTCGTACTGGCGGCGCTTCTCGGGATCGATCAGGACGGCGTACGCCTCGCTGATTGCCTTGAACCGGTCCTCCGCCTGCCGGTCGCCCCTATTGCGGTCGGGGTGGTTTTCGAGGGCGAGGCGGCGGTAGGTCCGCTTGATTTCCTCGGGAGTTGCCTCGGGCGAGACCCCCAAGATTCGATAATAGTCTTTTGTGGCGGCGTTTCTCCAGGCCATGGCATCGTCAATTCTATCGCTTGCCACCAGGGCGGGTCAAGCTCGCCCCCGCACTCGGGCATGATGACTCACCGGGTCGCGTGCTCGACGAGGTAGATGTACGAGCGGTACAGGCAGCCAGTGGCGCGGGTCATGGCAATCTCGCACGTGCGGCTGCTGGAGAAGTGGCCGTTGTGTCGGCCTGACTCAATCTCGGCGGCCTCGCGCCGGGTGGCGGAGGCGGTCAACTCGGGGAATACGAACCCTTGGTCGCCGGCGAACCCACAGCAGCCGGCGTGCAGTGGCACGAGAACCTCGTGGCTGCAGGCGTGGGCGATCGCCTCAAACGTCGGCGCGAGGTTGAGCCTGACCACCGAGCATACCGGGTGCAGCGCCACCGACCCGAGCTTCTGCGTGACGGTCAGCCGAGGCAGAAGCTCTGCCTGGACGAGGGCAATGCTATCCAGGATTCGCAGCTGATCAAGCCTCTGCTGGTTCTCTGGCGTGAGATGCGGTCGCGACGTGAGCAGGCTGAACGTGCACGGGCTGGTGTCGACCACGACCGGCAGCCGCCCGTGCTCCGACCACTGCCAGAAGCGTGCGATCGCGCGGTTTGACGCGACCTGGTAACCCTGGTCGTACCCCTTGGACGAAAACGGGAGACCGCAGCAGGTTCCCGCCACGTCCCCGGGGATCCAGAGCGGGAACTTGGCCCGGTGGGCCACGGTGACAAAGGCCTCTATCTGGCTCACCTCGTCCGGCTTCCCCGGGAGGTGCCCCATCACCCGCGAGATGCAGCTCGGGAAGTAGACTGCCTGGGCGCCGGCCGGTGTGGTGGCCGGGAGCGTGGCGCGGGTTGGCCGCGGCATGTCCTGGCTCCACTGCGGAAACGACTTCCCGGCCACCGCCCGCAGGGCGCGCGTCACTCCGGTCATGGCTCCGGCACCGAGCAGCGATTGGATCACGTGGCCTGTCCGGAGCCCGAAGCGTGCCATGCCTTCCAAGAGGGCAAAGTTTTCCGCGAGACGCCGTGCGCGGGTCTGGGCGGCAGGGGAGTGGCGGAGTCTCCGGAAGCGCTTGGTGAGCTGACCGGTGTCGATCCCCACCGGGCACGCCGTGGCGCAGAGACCGTCCACCGCGCAGGTGTCGAGGGCCATGTATGGGAAGTCGGCTTCGAGCGCGGCGAGGAGCTGTCCGTCACCCTGACTCTCTGTGAGCCGGGCCATCTCTCGCCGCACCACGATCCGCTGGCGCGGGGTCAGGGTGAGGTCGCGGCTCGGGCACTTGGGCTCGCACATGCCGCACTCGATGCACTTGTCCACCTCCTCCTCGACCGCCGGCATCGGCTTGACATGGGTGACGTGCGCCTGCGGATCCGGATTGATGATCACCCCCGGGTTCAGCAGCCCCTCGGGGTCTACGAGCGTCTTGAGGCACTTCATGATGGCCAGGCCTTCAGCGCCCCACTCGGCCTCGACGAAGGGCGCCATGTTGCGGCCGGTGCCGTGCTCGGCCTTGAGCGCGCCGTCGTAACGCTCCACCACGAGGCGCACCATGTCGTCGATGAACCGGGCATAGTGGTCTATCGCGGCCCGGTTGTTGAAGGGCGGGGTGATCACGAAGTGCAGGTTGCCGTCCTTGGCGTGGCCGAAAATGATCGCGTTGTCATACCCGTACTTTTGGAAGAGCGCGGTCAGGTCCACCGCCGCGTCGGCCAATCGGTCGATCGGGAAGGCCACGTCCTCGATGATCACCGTGGTGCGACTCTCGCGTACTGCGCCCACCGAGGGGAACAGTCCCTGGCGGATCTTCCACAGCAAGGCCTGCTCCGCCGGGTGGTGCGTGAAGCGGGCCGGCTCGAGTAACTGAAGGCCCCGAACAACCCCACGCGCTTGCATCTCGAGGGTGGGGCGCTCCTTCTCGTCCTCGGCTTGAAACTCGGCAAGGATGCCGGCTGCGCCCTCGGGTAGGGTCTTGATCGAGGGTGGGACTCCCGGCTGGTCCTCCACTGAGCGCAGCGACGCGCGGTCCATCAACTCGAGGGCCATAGCGCCCGCGTCGCGGAGCGGCACAATCGCGGCGCAGGCCGCGTACAGATCCGGGAACAGCAGCAAGCCGGTGTACTTCACCGGCAGGTCGGGCACCGTGTTGAGCACGGCCTCGGCGATAAACGCCAGTGTCCCCTCCGAACCGATCAGCAGGTGCCGCAGGATCTCGACCGGCCGGTCGTAATCGAGAAAGGCGTTGAGCGAGTAGCCGGTGGTATTCTTCATCCGGTACTTGGATCGGATCCGTGCTCCAAGTGCGGGCTGGGCCTCGATCTCGTGCTTGAGTTCCAGCAGCCCTTCCGCTATCCAGGGTTCCTGCTCGCGAAAGATCTGGTCGGCGCGGGGATGGGCGGTGTCGATCGTCGTCCCGGAGGGGAGCACGAAACTCAGGGAATCGAGGGTGTGGTAGGCGTTCTGGGACACGCCGCAGCACATCCCGCTCGAGTTGTTGGCCAAGATGCCGCCCATCATGCAGGTGTTAATCGAGGCCGGATCTGGCCCGATCTTTCTGCGGTACGGCTTGAGGACGTGGTTCACGTGCCCGCCGATCACCCCGGGCTGAACGCGGACCTTGTTGCCACTCTCCTCCGCCGTGACCTGGCGCCAGTACCGGGCGACCTCGACCAGGATCCCATCGGTGATCGCCTGGCCGGAGAGGCTTGTGCCGGCGGCACGAAAGGTGAGCGGAATGCGGTGGTCGTGGCTAAAACGAAAGAGGGCTTGGATCTCTACAACTGTGCGGGGCTGCACGACCGCCTGCGGGATCAACCGGTAGAAACTGGCGTCCGAGGCGTAGGCGATCCGATCGATGGGGCGGGTGAGGACTCGCTCTCGCTCGACGATCCGCGCGAGAAGATCCGTGAGTGTATTGGTAGTCATATTCGCCAGGAAACGAAGACCCCCCCTGGGCCGTACTTCGTCCGAGAGGGCGTCCATCCCTCACTCCCCTGGAGAGGGCCTCAATTTACCCTAACGGGTCAGGGCTGTCAACGGCGTGGCCCTGATCCTCCATGAATCGCTTGCCTCACGTGGCGGCGGTGCGTATGCTCTAGCGACTGCTCAAGATTTTCTCGGTGAGACCGGTTGATTCCACGGAGGGGGCAATGGCGACAATTGTCGGCATCGTCTTCCCGATCTTCGCCCTCATCGGGCTCGGATACCTCGGGCGGCGCCTCGGCCTCCTCAGCGGCGATGCCGCGGCAGCCCTGAGTGGGTACGTCTATTACTTCAGCCTGCCGGCGTTGCTCTACGTGAAGGTCGCCGAGGTTCCGGTCGCGGAGTTCTTCAGCGGAAATCTGATCTTTGCGTACTCCGGGGGGATCCTCACCGCAAGCCTGCTGATCTGGGCCGTGGGTAGGCTGAGGAGAATGGACCGGCGCACCATTGGGATGTTCATCCTGAATGCCACGTTCGGGAACGTGGGCTACATGGGCGTCCCGTTCAATACGGTGGCCTTCGGCGAGCGGGGGATCCCGATCGTGGCCTTGACGATCGTCTTGACCCTGACCATCACTACTCTCTTGAGCGTGACGCTCGGTCTCGCCGTCATAGAAGGGGGCGGATCGAATGTGAATGGCTGGCGCGGTCTCATGACCAGCCTCTTCCCCCGCCGCTTTCTGAGCAACCCGGTTCTCCTCTCGATCGCTATAGGCGTCCTGGCATCCCTCCTCACGATCCGACTACCGGAGCCGGTCCAGAGATTCCTCGGGCTCCTCGCCGACACCGCCGGGCCCGTGGCCCTGTTCGCGATCGGGACGTTCCTTCACGCGACGCCGGTCCTTAAGGGGCTTCGCGAGGTCACGGTACTCGCGGGGGTGAAGCTGGTGGCCCTTCCGCTCCTCACGATCGCGTGGTTTTACTGGTTGCCGGTGGAGCGCGTTCCCTTCGCGATCGCAGTCCTGCAGTCGGCGATGCCGGTCGCGGCGACGAATTTTGTCTTTGCCCAGCAGTTCGGCGTTGCCGTGGAGGTGACGGCCGCTGGAATCGTCGTCTCGACGGTCCTCTCGCTTTTGACTCTTTCCATCCTCCTGTTGCTCCTCCTATGAGACAGGGGCAAACTTGGCCGCCTTCCAACCCCATACACCGCTCGCGTAGGCTACCTCAGAGTCGGTGAAGATAGGCGCCACCGAGCTGCTCCATTTGTTCCTCGATCCAGCGCGCGCGCTCCTCCACATAGGGAGACGGAGTGTTCGCGTGCAAGCGCTTGGGATTAGGCAGTACGGCGGCAAGGAGTGCAGCCTCCGACGGTGTGAGTTCTGAGGGATGCTTCCCAAAGAAGGTTTTGGCGGCGGCATACACCCCGTGGGTCCCGTCACCAAACTCGGCGATGTTCAGGTACACCTCGAGGATGCGTCGCTTTGGCCAGAAGAGCTCGAGGAGGACAGTGAAGTAGGCTTCGAGCCCCTTGCGGATATAGCTCCGACCTTCCCAGAGGAAGAGATTCTTGGCGACCTGTTGGGTGATGGTGCTCGCCCCGCGGACGCGGTGCCGCGGCCCCTGGTCTTCGATGGCCCCGGCGATCGACTCGAAGTCGAAGCCCCAGTGGTGGGGAAATTTCTGGTCTTCCGCCGCGACGACGGCAACACGCATGGAAGGGGAAATCTGTGCCCATCCTGTCCAGCGATAGCGAATGGGGATACCCTGTCGGGAGACCAGGTGGGCGAGACTTCTCCGAAGCATGAAGGCACTCGTGGCCGGCGGCATGAAGCGCAGATAGAGGACCGGCGCGATGGTGAGGACGAGGGCCATCCCCAGCGCTAACGCAAGAGCTTTCCCAGTTCGCCTGACTATAATGTGGGTCGACACAGACATGAAAGGTGAATCATTTTCCCCCTGCCCGCCTCTTGGGTCAAGCCTCTTTTGCCCTCCTCGCGCTCCTCTACCCGCAAGCGAGAGTGAAAGGAGGAGAAACAACGGGTTGCACTAAGAGGTTTGATGGAGGGGACCCATGGTGTATACTCGAACTAAGTACTGAACCCGATGTCGGGGGAGGCGAAGGAATGCTCCCGGTCGTTGAAGCCCGTGAGGCGCCGGTGATCCGAAAGCCGGAGTGGCTCAAGGTCCGCGCCCCTGGCGGCGAGAACTTCATGCGGCTCAAGGGGCTGCTCCGGACCCTGAACCTGCGCACGGTTTGTGAGGAGGCCCGCTGTCCCAACATCGGCGAGTGCTTCGAGAATCTGACCGCCACCTTCATGATCCTCGGGGACATCTGCACCAGGCGCTGCGGCTTCTGCGCTGTCACCCACGGCCGGCCCACCGGCCTCGATGGGCAGGAGCCTCACCGGGTGGCCGACGCGGTCAAGGTATTGGGGCTCGAGCATGCGGTGATCACCTCCGTGAACAGGGACGATCTCCCGGATGGGGGGGCGCCCATCTTTGCCGCCACCATTCGTGCCATCCGGGAAACTTCCCCGGGCTGTACGGTCGAGGTGCTGATTCCGGATTTCAAAGGAAACTGGGACGCCCTGGAGGCGGTCTTGGAGGCGCAACCGGACATCTTGAATCACAACACCGAAACGGTTCCTCGCCTCTACCGGGTGGTGCGGCCAGGGGCAAGATATGAACGATCCCTCGAGCTGTTAGAGCGGGCCAAGCGCTTTGACACCGCGATGCTCACCAAGTCTGGACTCATGCTGGGGTTGGGCGAGGAGCAAGATGAGCTTGTCTCCACCATGCGGGACCTGGTCCGGATCGGTTGCGACATCCTCACGCTCGGGCAATATCTCCGGCCGAGTACCAATCATCTGCCGATCGTTCGGTTCTACCATCCCGACGAGTTTCAGGAACTCAAGGCGATCGGGCAGGCCTTGGGATTCAACCACGTGGAAGCCGGGCCGTTAGTGCGGAGTTCGTACCACGCCGGCCAGCAGGCCCGGGCCATCGGGGGTGGTACCCCCCTCCTTCCGAAGGATTGATCTATGAGCGGGCTCTCTCCGCCGGAGGTCCATCCAGTGGCCTCTCGCTTGCAAGAGGCCTTTCCAGGAGCGGTGCTGGAGGTGACGACCTTCCGGGACGAGGTGACGATTACTGTCGAGCGGGAGGCGATCGTTGGCATCTGCCACTTCCTCAAAGAGCACCCGGATCTCCGGTATAACTTCCTGGCGGATCTCTGTGGTGTGGATTGGCTGGAAAGGCGGGAGCCGAGATTCGAGGTGGTCTATAACCTGTACTCGATCCCCCGCGCCGACCGCATCCGGGTAAAGGTTCGGGTGCTGGACGGAACGGAGGTGCCCTCGGTGACCGGCGTGTGGCCCACCGCCAATTGGCATGAGCGCGAGGTCTTCGACATGTTCGGCATCCGATTCGCGGGACATCCCGATCTCCGTCGGATCCTGATGCCCGAAGACTGGGAAGGACATCCCCTCCGAAAGGATTACCCGGTGGCGGAGATGCCGCGTTGGTGGGAAGTGAACAAACCATGAACCCTGAACCATGAACGAGAATGGAGCGTAAGCGTGAACATGCTCTCAGCCATTGCCAAAGGGATGTTCACCACCTTCAAGCACATCTTCCGCAAGGAGGTCACCGTCCCCTATCCCGAAGAGCGTCTTCCTGTCTCCCCCCGCTTCCGGGGACGCCACTTTCTGGTGGTCGATGACGACGGCCTGGAGCGTTGCGTGGGGTGCGAGCTGTGCGCCGTCGCGTGCCCGGCGGACGCCATCTACATCGAGGCGGCCGAGAATACGGAGCAGGTACGCGTCTCGCCCGGGGAGCGATACGCCAAGGTGTACATGATCCACATGTTTCGGTGCATCTTCTGTGGCTATTGCGAAGAGGCCTGTCCCGAGGATGCGATCTTTCTCGGGAAGGAATACGAGATGGAATGCTACACGCGGGACGGCTTCATCTACGATAAAACCAAGCTCAACCTCAATGTTCGGGGGGCGGCCAAGCAGCGTCCCGAGGTGCTTCACCGGCTGCAGGAGGATCTGTCGACGTACCATAAGTAGGGCCCGATGTTCGGTGTCCAGAGTCGGGGGGTAGGGAAGGAACTGGGAGACGTCGGACCTCGGACGCCTGAAGGACAGGACATGGATCTCGACACTCTGAAAAGTCTCGCGGTGAAGGCGGACACAAAGATCATTCTCCTGGTCCTGGATGGCCTGGGAGACCTGCCTCGCGAGCCGGGGGGGCCGACCCCGTTGGAGGCGGCGCGGACGCCCAACATGGATGCCCTGGCGGTCCGGGGTGCGTCGGGGTTGGTGGATCCGGTGGGACCCGGGATCACCCCTGGGAGCGGCCCAGGACACCTGGGTCTTTTCGGCTACGATCCGTTGAAGTACCGGATTGGCCGGGGGGTGCTCGAGGCCTTGGGGATTGACCTCGAACTCACTCCCAGGGATGTGGCCGCCCGTGGCAACTTCTGCACCATGGATGAGGCGGGCAGGGTGACCGATCGTCGCGCCGGGCGGCTCTCGACCGAGCGTTGCATCGAGCTTTCACGGCTGTTGGATGCCATCCGGCTCGAGGGGAGCGAGGTGATCGTCCGCCCGGTCAAGGAACATCGATTCGTCGTCCTCTGGCGGGGCGACACGCTTTCCGATCAGTTGACCGAATCGGATCCGCAGCGGCTCCACGAGGCGCCGCTCAAGGTGGAGGCCAAGATCCCTGAGGCCGAGAGGACGGCGAGGCTCGTCAACGTCTTTATCGAGAAGGCACGGTCGCTGCTGAGGGAGAAGCACCCGGCAAACATGATTCTCCTGCGGGGCTTCGCCACGCATCCCAATCTGCCCACCTTTCGAGAGCTCTATCAGCTCCAGGCGGCGGCCGTTGCTGTGTATCCGATGTATCGGGGACTCGGAAAGCTGGCGGGGATGCAGGCGCTCCTGGCCGGTCCGAGCGTGCGGGAAGAGTTCGAAGTCGTGCGCCAGCACTGGCAGAAGTACCATTTCTTCTACGTACACGTGAAGGGGACCGACACGGCCGGCGAAGACGGGAACTTCGACGCCAAGGTCACAGTGATCGAAGAGGTGGACCGCGAGCTCCCGACGTTGCTGGCGCTCCAGCCGGACGTCCTCGTGGTCACCGGGGATCACTCCACCCCGGCCAGCCTCAAGGCCCACAGTTGGCATCCTGTTCCGGTGTTGCTGTCGAGCCGCTGGTGCCGACCAGATGACGTCCAGGAGTTTTCGGAGCGGGAGTGTCTCCGGGGCGGCCTGGGGCGGCTGCGGGGGAAAGAGATCTTACCCCTCGCGCTGGCCCATGCCGAGCGCCTCGCGAAGTTCGGGGCGTGAGACAGGAGTGCGCAATTGGGGGTTCAGCGTTGAGCGTGACGTTCGGGATTTCCGCTGTAAGCTGTGAACCGTGAACCCCAGGAAGGGGAATGAGGATGGGGGGGAAGACGGCAGCGAAAGTCGGGCAGTCCGGTCTCGACAAGAAGACCCTTCTGAACTTCCTCCACCAGATGCTCCTGATCCGGAAGTTCGAGGATAAAGCGGGGGAGCTTTACGCCCGCGGCAAGATCGCGGGCTTCCTCCACCTCTATAACGGCGAGGAGGCGGTGGCCGTCGGGGCCATCTCTGCGCTCGAGCCACACGATCTCGTCATCACGCACTACCGGGATCACGGCCATGCGATCGCCCGGGGGCTCGACGCCAAACGCCTGATGGCCGAGTTATTCGGGAAAGCCACCGGTGTGGCCAAAGGGCACGGAGGCTCGATGCACTTCTTTGATGCCTCCCTGGGCTTTTACGGCGGTTGGGCCATCGTCGGAGGTCACCTTCCCCTGGCCGTGGGGTTGGGGCTCGCAAGCAACACCCTGCGCAAGAACCAGGTGATCCTCTGTATCTTCGGCGATGGGGGAACCAATATCGGCTACTTCTACGAGTCCCTCAACGTGGCCAAGCTGTGGAACGTCCCAGTCGTTTTCCTGTGCGAAAACAACCTCTACGGCATGGGGACCGCGCTCCATCGTGCCTCGGCGATCCGCGAGGTATACCGGAAGGCGGCGGTCTTCGATATCCCGGCCGAGCGCGTAGACGGGATGGATGTGCTCGCGATGCGCGAAGCCACGGTGAAGGCGGTGGCCCATGCCCGGGGTGGTGGCGGTCCGTACTTCCTGGAGGCGATGACGTATCGCTTCCGGGGTCACTCCATGGCCGATCCGATCCTGTACCGGGACAAGAGTGAGGTGGAGGAGTGGAAGCAGCGGGACCCCATCATCCTCTTCCAGCAGCGGCTGAGAGAGGAGGGGGTCTTGACCCCGCAGGATCTGGAGCAGATGGAGCGGGAGACGGATGAGCTGGTAGCCGACGCGGTGAAGTTCGCCGAGGAGAGTCCCGAGCCACCGCTCAGCGATCTGCACGAGGACATCTACGCCAATCCCTGAGCCGGAGGATTGAGCCGTGCCGATGATCACCTATCGAGAGGCCCTGCACCACGCCCTTCGCGAAGAGATGACGCGGGACGAGCGCGTGCTGATCTTTGGCGAGGATGTGGTAGCGTACGGAGGGGCCTATGGCGTCACCTCAGGACTCGCGAAGGACTTCGGGGAAAAGCGGGTCTTCGATGCGCCGATCGCCGAGGGGGTCATCGCGGGGGCGGCCGTGGGAGCGGCAATGGGGGGGCTGCGGCCAGTGGCCGAACTCATGACGATCAATTTTGCCCTCCTCGCGGCGGATCAGATCATCAACCATGCCGCCAAGGTCATGCACATGTTTGGGGGCCAGATGTCGGTGCCCCTCGTGATTCGAGCGGTAGGCGGCGGCGGGGCTCAGCTCGCTTCAACCCATTCGCAGAGCCTCGAGCCGATGTTCGCCCATGTTCCCGGTCTCAAGGTCGTCACGCCGGCAACACCCGCCGATGGGAAGGGGCTCTTGAAGAGCGCCATCCGGGACGACGATCCGGTCCTCTTCATCGAGCACGCCCTGCTCTACCGTGTCCGGGGAGAGGTGCCGGAGGGGGAGCATCTGGTCCCCCTGGGGAAGGCCGCGGTCAAGCGGGAGGGGAAGGATATCACCCTCGTGGCCTACTCCCGGATGACCCTGGTGGCGCTTCAGGCGGCCGATCTCCTGAGTCAGGAGGGGATCGAGGCTGAGGTCGTGGACCTCAGGAGTCTCCGCCCGCTGGACACGGAGACGGTGCTCGCCTCGGTCCGGAAGACGCATCGAGCGCTCACCGTCGAGGAGGCCTGGCGTACGTACGGGATCGGCGCAGAGATCGCAAGCCGAATTCAGGAGGAGGCTTTCGATGACCTGGATGCGCCGATCCGTCGCATCTCCGGTGTGGAGGTTCCTCTGCCCTACGCCAAGAATCTCGAGCAGGCGGCGATTCCGGATGCGCAGCGGGTCATGAAGGCGGTCAAGGAGCTTTTGGCGCGGACCGGCGTGTAGCGCGGGATGTAGCTTCTTGGTATTGCGAAAGGGGGGAGCGGTGGTTACCGAAGTCGTCATGCCCAAGATGGGCTACGATATGACCGAGGGGACCATCGTCCGGTGGCGGAAACAGGAGGGGGATGAAGTCAAGCGCGGGGACATCATCGCCGAGGTCGAGACCACCAAGGTAACGGTAGAGGTCGAGGCGTACAGTTCTGGTATCCTGCGGAAGATCCTGGTTCCTGAGGGGCAGACGGTCCCGGTCGGTGAGGTGGTCGCCATTATCGCGGACCGGGATGAGCCCATCCCCGGCGTGGCGGAGAAGGCAGCTGCTCGCGAAAGGGCGCCCCAGGCGGTGAAGGAGGCCCCGAGACCTGAGGGAGCAGATGAGGAGTCTCCCCGGGTCCCTGCCTCGCCGATCGCCCGCCGCATTGCGCGCGAGCAAGGCCTGGACCTTCGACAAGTCACGGGGACTGGCCCGGGTGGGCGGATCATCAAGGAGGACGTCGAGGCCTTTCTCGCGAAACGACCCGCCGAGGCACCCAGGCCCTCCCCTGCACCGGTGGCCGCCGCCGCGCCTCACGACATTCCTTATGAGGAGCGAGAGCTTTCCCGGCTCCGGCAGACCATCGCTCGCCGGATGGCCGAGAGCAAAAGGGTTGCGCCCCACTTCTATGTCACCTCGGAAATCGACATGACCGAGGCGTTGAAGCTGCGGCAGGGGTTGAACGCCGTCGGAGAAGGGGCGAAGGTCTCGGTCACCGATATGCTGGTGAAGGCGGCGGCCAAGACCCTCCAGGAGTTTCCGGAGGTGAATGCCTCTTTCGCCGATGGGAAGATACGGGTCTACCGGCGGATCAATATCGGCATCGCCGTCGCGCTGGATCAAGGGCTCGTGACGCCGGTCCTTCCTGACTGCGACAAAAAGCCGCTGGCCCAGATCGCGCGAGAGGCCAAAGAGCTGGTCGAGCGCGCTCGGACTGGGCGGATGCGGCAGGAGGACCTGACCCCCGGCACCTTCACGGTCAGCAACCTGGGGATGTTTGATGTGGATGATTTTGTCGCGGTCATCAATCCGCCCGAGGCGGCCGTCCTGGCCGTGGGCTCGGTTATCCCCCGGCCGGTCGTGGTAGGTGGCGAGGTCAAGGTGGCCGACCGGATGCGGGTGACGCTGTCCGCGGACCACCGGGTCACCGATGGTGCGGTCGCTGCGCGGTTCCTCCAGCGCTTCAAGCTTTTCCTCGAGCAGCCTCTCCACCTCGTGAGTTGAATCTGTGGTCGAGTCACCTCGTCGGTGTTTCAACGCGTTCGGATGTTCGCGACACCGTGGTCATCCGCGCCTGAGGACGAGAGGACCCACTCTGAAGCGGCCCAGCAGCGGCTGGCTGCCAGGACTGCTGTATTCGTCGGTTGTTTGTGAAGGGGCAAGCGATGGCAGAGAAGTATGACCTCGTGGTGATCGGAAGTGGCCCCGGGGGCTATGTGGGCGCCATCCGGGCGGCCCAGCTTGGGATGAAGGTCGCCATCGTGGAGCGAGACCGCCTGGGAGGGGTCTGTCTCAACTGGGGTTGTATCCCGACCAAGGCCCTTCTGCGAAACGCCGAGATCATCGCGCTCCTGCGTCGGGGCGAGGAGTTTGGATTCAGCTTTGACAACCTGCGGCTGGACTTCTCGGTGGCGGTGAAACGCAGCGAGCAGGCGGCTCGAAAGCTGTCCAAGGGTGTCGAGTATCTCATGAAAAAGAACAAGGTGACGGTGGTGCCCGGGGAGGGAAGGCTCGCTGGCAGTGGCCAGGTCCGGGTGGCCAAAGATGGCAAGGTGACGGAGCTGGAAGCGGCACGGATCCTTCTGGCGACCGGTTCGCGTCCGCGGGAGATCCCCGGGGTTCCGATTGATGGCAAGCGGGTCATCACCAGCACCGAGGCTCTGAGCCTCCCTCAGGTCCCTCGGTCGCTGCTGATTATTGGTGCCGGAGCGGTCGGCGTGGAGTTTGCCGATGTCTATCACGCCTATGGCGCTGAGGTGATCCTCATCGAAATGCTTCCTCGGCTCTTGTCGGTCGAGGATGCCGAGATCTCGAACTTCTTGGAAAAGATCTTCGCCAAGCGGGGCATCAAGATTCGGACTGGCACCAAGGTCGAGGGGGTGACGGTGAAGGGGGAGCAGGTCTTCCTTCGGCTCTCCAACGAAGGCAAGACAGAGGAGATCAATGGGGATGTCGCGCTGGTCGCCATCGGTCGCATTCCCAACATCGAGGCGTTGGGGATCGAAGGGTTGGGAGTCAGGGTGGGCCGCGGCAGCTTCATCGAGGTGGGCGAGCGGTTCGAGACGTCGGTTCCGGGCATCTACGCCATCGGCGATGTGATCGGCGGTCCTCTCCTTGCCCATAAGGCGATGGCGGAGGCAGTCGTGGCGGTTGAGGCGATGGCTGGACAGAGCGGGAGACGGATCGATCCCTCAAAAATCCCGAACTGCACCTACTGCTCCCCCCAGGTGGCCAGCGTCGGGCTCACCGAGGAGCAGGCAAAGGAAAAGGGACGCCAGATCAAGGTGGGCCGCTTCTCCTTTCAGGCCAGCGGCAAGGCGGTGGCGCTGGGCGATACCGAAGGGTTTGTCAAGGTGGTAGCGGATGCAGAGTACGGCGAGATCCTGGGCCTCCACATCATCGGACCCGAGGCGACCGAGATGATCGCCGAGGCCACGATGGCCCGGACCCTCGAGGCGGGGCTCGACGAAGTGCACCACTCGATCCACGCCCACCCGACCCTTTCCGAGACCGTGGCCGAAGCCTGCCTGGCCGCCCTGGGCCGCCCCATCCATATGTAACGGAGGTCCGATGTCCGACGTCCGAAGTCCGAGGTCCCAGAGCGAATGCATCGTAGAGTGGCTCGGGCGCGTAGAGTACGGCGAGGTCCTCGCGTTGCAGCGGCAGTGGGCGTCCGCGCGGACACAGGGGCTGGCGGAGGATTGCCTTCTCCTCCTCGAGCATCCGCCGGTGATCACCCTGGGGCGGGGAGCGAAGCGGAGGCATCTCCTCGCGGGCGAGGATCTCCTGCGAGCTCAGGGCATCGAGGTGTGGGAGATCGAGCGGGGGGGCGATGTCACCTTCCACGGACCAGGGCAGCTCGTCGGGTACCCTATTCTTGATCTCACGCGCCACGGGAAGGACCTCCACCACTACATGCGAAGACTTGAAGAAGTGCTGATTCGGACCCTGCATCGGTACGGTATTCAAGGAGAGCGGAGTGCCGGCCAGACAGGGGTCTGGGTTCATGGGGCCAAGATCGCCTCCATCGGGGTGCACGTCAGTCGCTGGGTGAGCCGGCACGGTTTCGCCTTGAACGTGAGCCCCGATCTCAGCGCATTCGATCTCATCATGCCCTGTGGCCTCAGCGGGATTCGAATGACCTCTATGGCGGCCCTCCTCAAGCGACAGGTGCCGGTCCAGACAGTGGCCGAGGCGGTCGCCGTGCAGTTCGCGCTCGTCTTCGACTGCGCTGTGCGATGGCGGAGCAGTCCGGAGGCGGTCCTGTCTTTGCCATGAGCGGAGGGGGCGATGAGCACACGAGACCAGTATTACCATCAGGGCCTCGCCCATTTTGCCAGGCGGGAGAGTGATCAGGCGATTGCCGCCTTCACAAGGGCGATCGAACTGGATGAGAGCTACGCCGATGCGTATTTGGCCTTGGCTCAGAGCTACGATCAGAAGGGCATGATCGATGACGCCATCACCACGATCAAAAGGGCGATTGCCCTGAACCCCAAAGAGCCCCTCTACCACACCAGCCTTTCAGTCTTATACCGCAAAAAGGGGATGATCCCCGAGGCCGAAGCCGAGATGGCACAGGCCATGGCGCTCCAGCGCGGCTCATAGTCCCCTTGGTGGAAGGCGCAAGGGCATCAAAGATACGATACTATGATGCCCTTTTTCTTTCGGGAAACCTTGCTTTTCCAGGAACTTTACCCTATTGTTAGCCAGTTTTTCACTGTTCATGTCATGTCCCTCGCTCATCACGTGAAAAGGAAGCGCGAAAAGGAAGAGAGATGGCGACGAGATTACGATGGGAGAGGCTGGCCACCGGGCTGTTCCTGGGGTCGGCATTGCTGGCTTCTGGAATGCCTGTGACCGCGGCAGAGAAGCCGGAGGCCACCCTGTTTGTCACCTCTGAAGCGACGAACACGATAGGGGTGTACCGAGGGATCGGGGCGGACCTCAAGAAGGTGGCGACGATCCCAGTGGGGAAAGACCCTCACAACCTGGCCCTCTCACCCGATGGGAGGTGGGTGGCCGTTGACAACCGGCGTTCAGACGAGGTGTCGATGATCGACACCACCGCGTTGCGAGAGGTCATCCGGCTCAAGACCGGACGCCAGCCCCACGACATGGTCTTCAGCCCGGACAGCTCCCTCCTCTACATCGGCCACGAGCTCGATCCGTATATCGCCAGGTTTGAAGTGGGAAGCTGGAAAGAGCTGGACCACATCTCCGTGGGGACCGCACAGCACGATATCTCCGTGACTCAGGACCATACGGAGCTCTGGTTCACCGTGACCGGTTCCCGCTTCAAACCGGGGCTGAGGCGGGTCGGGGTGGTCGATCTCCGATCGGCGAAGCTTGCCCAGATGATCGACACAGGGCACGACGCCCACGACGTCATCTTCAGTCCAGATGGGAAAGAGGCCTGGATCACCAACTCGGGCTTTCTCACCGTCCCGAGCGATGTGGTGAACGTGATCGACGTCCAGAGGCGTGAGTTGCTGGCCACCCCCAAGATCGGGAAGTATCCCTTCCACAGCCCGAAGCGGGGTCGGGACGGAAACTACGTTCCGTTCAACGCCAGGGAGATGTGGTTCAGCGATCACGGTCTGAAGCAGCTCCTGGCGGTGGACCTGCGGAGCCGCCAGGTCGTGGCGACCGTGAACGTCGGAGCCGAGCCCTTTCACGTGACCGTGACCCCGGACGGCGTCCTCTACGTGGCCAATCACCATTCTGGGACCGTGTCAGTCATCGACGGGCCAAGCCGGAAGGTCCTGGGTACGATCAGGGTTGACAAGCATCCCCACGGCATCGCCGTGCTGGTCCCGGGGGTCCACCGGTGATCCCCTCTTTCGAAAGCCACCATCATATCGAGTGCCTTTCCTGGGATACCCGGGAGCGTTGGCGGGTGTGGGGGTCCCAGGCCAGAGGGAGAGGGAAGGGCTCCGGTTCCAGCCGTGCCCTGCCGTCGATAGCCGATGAACCGTGACCAGCTTTCGAGTTTCACGGAAGGGGCCCTGGCAGCCATCCCTGTGTGCGTGGCTTTCTTTGCCATCACCGTTACCTTCGGGATCGCCGCGCACGCCGCCGGCCTCGCGGCGGGTGAGGTGTTGCTCATGTCGGCGGTGGTCTTCGCCGGCCCGGCCCAGTTTCCCGCCATCGAGCTGCTCCCCCTGAGTGGACAGGCAATGCAGATCCTGCTGAGCACCCTTTTCATCAACTTCCGCTTTGCGGTGATGAGCTTTGCCCTCGTGCCTCACCTCAAACGCGTTCGGACGGCTGGATTGGTGGCAGGGGCGCAGCTCATCACGATGAGCACCTTTGCCGTCTCCTTTCTGCGCTTTCAGCGGAGATCGAATCACGACAACTTCATCTATTTTCTCGGAGTGGCGATTCCGAGCTACATCTGCTACCTGGCAGGAACCGTGGTCGGATACTACTTCGGGGCTCGAATCCCCGCGGGATTCGAAGAGGGGATCTCCTTTATCTTTCCGGCCTATCTCGCCGCGCTCCTGGGGGCGGAACTGAGGGAGCGGCGGTCGATTGCGGTCGTGGGTGTGGCCTTTCTCGCCACCCCGGTCGTCGAGGCGCTCGTGCCGGGGTGGGGGCTCATCCTGAACGCCATCGGGGTGGCTACGGCGGCCATTGGGGCGGAGGCGTGGTGGGAGAGCGCGTCGCCATCATCCTAGCGATGGGGCTGGGGACGTATCTGTTGCGGGTCTTCCCGCTCCTCTTCGCCCACCGACTCTCCCTCGGTCCGCGCATCCTCCGGTGGTTTCAGTTCGTCTCGTACGCCGTCATCGCGAGCTTCGTGTGGTTTGGCTTCACGAAAGGCGCCTCGCCGGCAGGCATGATGGGCTTTCGGGTCATCGCGCTGGGCCTGACGATCCTGGTGGCGGTCCGCACGAAGAACGCGTTGCTCGGCATGGCGGCCGGGATCGCGGCCGTGCTGATCCTTGCACGGGTAGGCGCGTGAGTGCGCTGGCCCTGGGCCTGGTCATTGGCTCTGCCTTCTTCCACGCCACCTGGAACCTGTTCGCCAAGGAGAGCGAGGACAAGCTCCTGTTTCTCTGGTGCGTGCTGGGAGCGGGCGGTCTCGTCTTCCTTCCGATTCTCCTCCTCGGTCCCTGGCCGGCGCTGCCCCGCGAGGGCTGGGGTTATATCCTGGCCTCCGGTGTAATTCACGCGTGCTACTATTCGTTCCTTGCCCAGGCCTATGACCGGGGGGACCTCTCCCTCGTCTATCCCCTCTCCCGGGGATCCGGTGCCCTCTTGGTGGTGGTCCCGGCAGCCCTCGTGATCGGCGAGCGGCCGTCCGGCCTGGGGCTGTTGGGGATCGGGAGCATTGTCCTCGGTCTCCTGCTGTTGCACCAGTCCCCCGGAGGTCGCCTCGATCTCTTGCGGGGTGCCCACGTCCCTCGGGCGCTCTGCACCGGCGCGACCATTGCAACCTACTCTACCGTGGACAAGTTAGGGGTCGGCGTCGTGCACCCGCTCACCTTCGTTGTGTACTTCCACCTGACGAGCTTCGTCCTCTTGGCTCCGTGGATTCTCCTCACGCGGGGCGAGAGACTCCTGGTGGATCTCTCGAGGCAGCGCGGGCGGGTCCTGATGGCGGGAGCATTCCAGAACCTGTCCTACGGTCTGGTGCTCACCGCCATGACCCTCGCCAATGTGAGTTACGTGGTCGCCACGCGCGAGGTGAACGTGATCATTGGAGCAATGCTGGGGGCGTGGCGGTTACGGGAGGGACGGCCAGGGCAAAAGCTTGTGGCCTCGGCTTTCGTCGCGACCGGGCTGGTCATGATCGGCCTCTTCGGGTGAGAATGACAAATGGCGCTTGTCGAGCAGGCTCGTCTTCACTATAGTATGGTGTCTCGTGGAGGCACGGGGGATCATGGAGAAGTCACGGGTGGCCATCAGAGAGGGCAAGATCGCCTACGTCCTCGAGGGGGAGGGTGAGCCGGTCGTTCTGATCCATGGCATTCCCACATCCGTGTATCTCTGGCGGGACGTGATTCCGCCGCTCAGTCGGGAGTTCGCCGTCTGTGCCCTGGACCTTCACGGATACGGTGATTCTGACAAGCCGCCCAAGGCAGATCTCTCGGTCCGGGCCCAGGCGGCCTACGTGGCGGAGTTCATGATGCGTGTGGGATTAACACATGCCACCGTGGCGGGCCACGATATCGGCGGTGGCGTGGCCCAACTTCTGGCCCTGGGCCGACCGGAATTGGTCAAGCGCCTCGTCCTGCTGGATACGGTGGCGTACGATTCGTGGCCTGTGCCGGAGATCGACCGTCTCAAGGACCCGGCCTGGGATCAGATCATCGAGACCATTGACTTGCGCAAGGGCTTCAAGAGGGCGTTGCTGCGCGGCGTCTTCCACAAGGACCGCGTCACCGACGCTCTCGTGGAGGAATACGTTCGTCCGTTTGATGGTGTGGAAGGAAGGCGAGCCTATCTCCGGTGCGCCCGGGCCCTCAATAACCGGGACCTCCTGATCCGGGCTGCGGAGATCGAGCGACTCTCGCTGCCCGTGCTCATCCTCTGGGGAGAGGCCGATGACTATCAGGACGTCGAGTACGGTCAGCGCCTGGCGGATCGGCTGGATGCGTCCCGGCTGGTAGTTCTGAAAGACGCGGGACATTTCCTCCCTGAGGATCAGCCGGAGGAGATCGCCCGTTTGATGGGGGCGTTCATTCACGAGACGAGCGCCCGGTAGAAGATAGTTGACGGCAGCGGTGAAACTGGGTATAGTTAAACGCCCAGGTGGGCCAGGGTGGTGCTTGCATTGCTGCACACGTTGGCGGTCGTGGTCTACCTGGGGGGGACTGTATTCCTCGGGGCAGTCCTCATCCCGGTTGTTCGGCGCCGAGGGCCCGAAGCGGAAGGGCTCCGCATCGTGGCGGCGGCAATTCGGGTCTTTCATCCGTTGAGCCTCGCGAGCCTGGGGGTGTTGGTCCTGACGGGAGCGGGTGCGCTGACGCCGATGAAAGAGACCCTGGGGCCAGAGTATGTGCCGCGCCTCTTCGGGGTACTGGCGCTGAAGCTCCTCTTGGTATTTGTCCTGATCCTGGTGAGCAGTTATCAATTCTTTGCCCTGGGCCCGCGGCTCCTCAGGGCGCTCCCGGCTGAGGGAGAAAAGCCCGGGGGAGACGCGTGCAGGGTAGGCATGCAGCTGATGCAGCGCCTCCAGTGGTGGAGCCTTGTGGCGATCGCTTTGGGCGCTGCCATCGTGTATCTGGGCCTCCGAATGGGTCGCATGGGATCGTGAGGAGGCCTAGTGAGCGGAGGAGGGTTCTGTGAGGATCGCCTTTGAGACCATTTCGGTCAAGACGAAGGAGCCGCTCCAGCTCTTGGACATCACCCAGACGGTCCGGGACTTCCTGGGCAAGCACGCGATTCGCAATGGGGTCTTGCTCCTGAACACCCTGCACACCACTGCTGTCCTGTTCACCAATGAGTTTCAGGCTGCCCTCATCGAGGACATGAAAGAGCTCCTCGCCCACCTCATTGAGGATCAGCGGTACTATCGGCACAATGATCCCCAGCACTCTGACTGTACGCGGGCGAACGCCAGCTCCCACCTGCGGGCCATGTTGATGTCTCGGACGCTGGCCCTTCCCGTTCGGGCAGGAGAGATGGTCCTCGGTCGCTGGCAGAGCATCATCTTTGCGGAGCTCGATGGTCCCCAGGAGCGAAGCATTCAGTTCCAGATCCTCGGCGAGTAGGATCGTTCACAGTTCACCGTTCACGGTTCACCGAGAGTTCTACGGATGGGCAGCCTCATCCACGCCGTGAACGGCCGACCCTAAAACGGAGGTAGCGGTGGAAGCGCTATTCGCCCGTACGGGGCTGGCTGATCTCTATGAGAAGGTCGTCCAGGGCGAGCGCCTGAGCTACGACGACGGTCTGCGTCTCTACCGGACCCCAGAGCTGACCGCGGTGGGTGCGCTGGCCAATGTGGTCCGGGAGCGCATGAACGGGGATGCCACCTACTACGTCCGCAACCTCCACATCAACTACACCAACATCTGCAACAAGCTGTGCAAATTCTGCTCCTTCTACGCCCCGCCCGGCGACCCCAGGGGCTACGTGCTCACGCCAGACGATATCGTCGCCCGTCTCGCGGAACATCGCGATCACGTCATCCGCGAGATCCATATGGTCGCGGGGATCAACCCGAAACTCCCTTATCAGTACTATCTGGACATCCTCCGGTCGGTCCGCGCGGCCCGGCCCGAAGCGCAGATCAAGGCCTTTACCATGATTGAGCTGGCCCAGATCGCCCGGGCGGCGAAAAAGCCGCTGGGGGACGTTCTCGAGGATCTCAAGGGCGCGGGTCTTGCCTGCGTTCCCGGGGGCGGGGCCGAGGTCTTCAGTGACCGGGTGCATGAGGAGCTCTTTCGCGCCAAGCTGGATAACGAGGGATGGTTCCAGGTGGCCCGCGAGGTCCACCGGGCAGGGCTCAGGTCGAACGCCACCATGCTCTACGGTCACATCGAGACGGTCGAGGAGAAGGTCAAGCATCTCCTCCACATCCGGGAGCTCCAGGACGAGACGAAAGGGTTTCAGTGCTTCGTTCCCTTGGCCTTCGACCCCGCCCGGACCGAGCTCGAGCATATTCCGGTGACCACGGGGCAGCAGAATCTGCGGGAGATCGCCATCGCCCGCCTGCTCCTGGATAACTTCCCCCACATCAAGGCCTTCTGGATCATGATCACGCCACAGATCGCCCAGCTGGCCCTCTGGTACGGGGCGGATGACCTGGACGGGACCGTCAGTCATTACGAGATCACGCACGCCCTGGGAACCGCCTCTCATCACCAGGCCTTGAGCCATCAGGAGCTTCTGGATCTGATCAGCGAAGCGGGTCGGGTCCCGGTCGAACGCGATGCGCTCTACAACGTGATACCGGAGCAGTTAGCTGTCGGCGGTCAGCAGTCGGCGAAGGGTTCCGTGAGCCTGCGGGTGTTGTCGTCGAGCAGTTGAGGCGCTCTTTCTCCTTGAGGTGACCGATGTCAGGGAACGGGGCCAGTCGCTTGCAAGAGATTGAGGCGAAGGTGCTGGCCGAAGGGCGGCTGAGCGGCGAGGATGGCCTGGCCCTCCTTCAGGTGACCAACCTCCCGTGGTTAGGCTTCCTCGCCGATACGGTGCGGCGACGGAAGCGTCCGGAACGGGAGGTGACGTATGTCGTGGGCCGCATCATCAACTATACCAATGTCTGCTGGGTGAAATGCACCTTCTGCGCCTTTTACCGCCTGCCCGGCCACCAGGAGGGCTACGTCCTCTCGCGAGAGGAGATCTTCCAGAAGATCCAAGACGCCGTTGACCACGGCGGCACCGAGGTCCTGTTCCAGGGGGGCCTGAACCCGGCGCTGAAGATCGACTACTTCGAAGAGATCTTCCGGGCCATCAGAAGGCGCTTCCCCGTTCATATCCACGGCCTCTCACCCGCGGAGCTCATCTATCTGGCCAAGATTTCGCGGCTTTCGCTCAGAGAAACCCTCCTGCGACTGAAGTCGGCGGGGCTCGGCACCATCCCGGGAGGGGGAGCGGAGATCCTGGTGGACGATGTCCGGCAGGCCATCTCCCCTTTAAAGGACACGGTGGAAGAATGGCTCGACTGCATGCGGACGGCCCATCAGGTCGGGATCCCGTCGAGCGCCACCATGATGTTCGGGTCGGTGGAGACGGCGGCGCAGCGCGTGGAGCATCTCCTCCGGCTCCGGTCCCTTCAAGATGAAACAGGCGGGTTCACCGCCTTCGTGGCCTGGAACTTCCAGCCCGATGGGACCGACCTGAAGGGGAAGCGGGCCTCGGCCTTCGATTATCTGCGGACCGTGGCCGTGGCCAGGCTGATGCTCGACAATTTTGGCAATATCCAGGCGTCGTGGCTGACCCAGGGGCCGAAGGTGGCTCAAATCGCCCTCCACTATGGGGTGAACGACCTGGGCAGCACCATCTTCGAGGAGCGCGTGGTCTCCGCCGGGGGGACCAAATTCATGGCCTCTCGGGAGGAGATTGAACGAGTCATTGCGGACGCTGGCTATACCCCCCGCGTCCGGAATACACGGTACGAGATCCTGAGATAATCCGCCTGAGTCTGGCGGGGAGAACGACGAGCATCAGAGAGGAGGTAGGGCATGGGCACCACACTGGCCGTCACGGACCTTTCCCGCGAGCCTTCGAGCTCGGCGTGTGTCGATCTCCTGCCCGAGGCCCGAAGGTACAGAACATTCCACGTAGTCCTCGTCAAGCCCTCGAAGTACGACGACGACGGGTATGTGATTCGGTTTTGGAAGGGGGTGCTCCCGAGCAACACGCTCAATGTCTTGCGCGGGCTGACTGAAGACGTCAAGCAGCGGCGGGTCTTCGGGGATATGGATATCCAGGTGGATGCCTTTGACGAGACGGCCGAAAAGATCCCCGTCAAAAGGATCATCCGTTGGAGTCGTCGCCCCGACACCAAGCTGATCGTGTGCCTGGTCGGCGTGCAGACGAACCAGTTTCCGCGGGCCCTCGAGCTGGGACGGAAGTTCCGGGCTCACGGGATCGACGTGGTCATCGGTGGGTTCCATACCAGTGGCACCGTCAACATGTTGAGTTCCGATGAACCGGACATCCAGGAGCTTTTCCGAGAATCCATCATTGTCGTGTCGGGCGAGGTAGAGGGGAAATGGGAGGGCATCCTCGCAGACATCCTCAACGGACAGCCCAAGCCGCTCTACTCCTTTGCCCAGGATCTCAAGAGTCTCGTGGACATCGAGAAGGCGCCGTGGCCTGTGATCAGCCCGAAATCGATGCAGCACTTCGCGCGGACGACCTTCGGGACCGTGGACACCTCCCGGGGCTGCCCGTTTGCCTGCACCTTCTGCACCATCATCAACGTGCAGGGACGAAAGATGCGGGAGCGAAGCCCCGAAGAGATCGCGGAGCTGCTCCGGCACAATTATCGCAAGCACGACATCGACTTCTACTTTTTCACCGACGACAACTTTGCCCGGAAGAAACTGTGGCGCGAGACCTTCGAGGCCCTGATCCGGCTCCGTCAGGAAGGCCTCAAGATCACCTTCATGATGCAGGTGGACCTGGCGCGCAAGCCGAAGGACTTTGTCCGCCTGGCTGCTGAGGCCGGGTGCACCCAGGTTTTTATCGGCATGGAGAGCGTCAATCCGGAAAACCTGAAGGCCGAGGGCAAGGGGCAGAACAAGGTCGAGGAGTACGTGGACATCATCCGCGAGTGGCACGAAGCGAAGGTAGTAGTTCATGTCGGATACATCATCGGCCTGCCCTTTGATACCAAGGAGCAGCTTCCCCAGGACATCCAGTATCTGACGGATATGATCCAGCCCGACGTCGCGTCGTTCTTTATGCTGACGCCGTTGCCGGGATCGCACGATCATTTGGAAATGAAGAAGCGGGGCGAGTGGATGGATCCGGATTTCAACAAGCGGGATTCTTTTCATGCGACGGTCCATCATCCGCATATGACGGCCGAGGAATGGACCGAGGCTTACGAGAACGCGTGGAAAGCCTTTTTCAGCCAGGAGAATATCACGAGGATCCTCTCCCGGTGGAGCCATGACCCGACCACCTACTGGAACCTGATGATCAACCTGATCTGGTACAAGAACGCGTCCCTGATCGAGAAGCAGCACCCGATGGTCGCCGGCTTTTTCCGTCTGAAAGAGCGGCGGTCCCGCAGACCCGGATTCGCCATCGATCCGTTGCCCATCCACCTCTGGAAGCGAACGAAGGAGGTGTTCCGTCTCTTCGTGTCGTGGGCCCGCTTTCTGAAGGAGATGGAGGAGATCTGGCTGCAGACGCGTCCGCGGAGCGACGCGGAAAAACGTTTTTTCGGGGAGATTCAACGCATCCAAGGGGAGATATGGCAAGCGTTGCGGATCGCGGAATGGCACAAGGCGTACGCCAATGCCAAGTCGGCCCTGCCGGCCAAGGCCAGGGCGTTGCTCGACCCGTTTGATGATCTTGCCTCGAAGATCCTGATCAGTCGCAAGGACCTGGATGCCTTCCTGCACAAATGGGGGGGTCTCCAGGCGCGGATCCTCAAGCTCCGTCGGCACCTCGTAGCGGAAGATGGGCCGGCGAGATGGCTGGACCACCTGTACGATGTGCACACACAAGCCTGGCAGGGCCTGAACCTTCAGGAGTGGCGGGAGGCCTACTCGAGCTTCAGGGAGAAACCTCCGTCAGGGGTCAAGCTCCGGTATGTCAAGTTCGATCCCTTGAAGAACCAGCTCGTCTACTCCCGGCAGGACTTGCAAAGAGTATGGGCGAGGACTCGGGAGCACCTCCGCGGTTGGCGATTCTGGAATATCCGCCCGTGGCTACTCACGGTCGCGTTCTTCAAGGATCTGTTCCTGACGACGTCTTTTGCCCGGAGGGCCCTCACCTCTTTTCACCGTTACCAGTAATCGTCTCCCAGCATGCCCTCCAGATCCGTCGAGGTGCCCCGCGGGGTGGCGGTTGATGGGATGTGAGGTCGTGGATGCGGCGGGGAGGCGCGTGCGTCTCCCCGCTTTGCCTTCCCGCATCATCTCCCTTGTCCCGAGCATCACCGAGACCCTCTTCGCGTTGGGCCTCGGGGATCGTCTCGTCGGTGTGACCCGTTTCTGCACCGAGCCATCGGCCGGTGTGGCGGCCAAGGCAAGGGTCGGTGGACAGAAGGATCCAGATCTCAAGAAGATTCAATCCCTCCAGCCTGACCTGGTTATCGCCAATATGGAGGAGAATCGCCGTGAGGACGTTGACGCCTTGGACGCGATGGCGATTGCCGTCTACACGACGTACCCCCGGACGGTGGAGCAGGGCATCGCGATGGTCGGTGAGCTCGGCTCCCTGACGGGAACCGAGGGGCGGGCCAGCGCCATCGCGGCCTCCCTGGAGGCGGTCTACCGGGACGTCTCGCAGGAGGTCAGCGGGCAAGGACGGCTGCGGGTCTTCTGTCCCATCTGGCGCAGGCCGTACATGTCTATTAATCAAGATACGTACATCCACGACGTCCTCCGGACATGCGGTGGGGAGAACATCTTTGCCGCCAGTGGCCAGCGCTACCCCAAGATCTCGTTGGCGGAGGTCGCGGATCTCAAGCCCGAGATCATCCTCCTCCCCGATGAGCCGTACCCCTTCCATCCGAGACACCTCGCGGATCTCCAGCCCTTCGAGGGATTCATCCCGGCCCTGGCGACCGGCCGTGTCCACTTCGTCGACGGCAAACTCCTCTCCTGGTACGGCCCCAGAATCGGGGAGAGCCTTCGCACGCTTCGGGCGCTCTTCCTTGGTTAGGCCTGCAATGATCACCCCCGAGCCAGAGTTCGAGCGGCTGGTCCTCGAGCATCTCGACGGCCTCTATAATCTCGCTCGGTGGCTGACCCGGAACATGGACGAGGCGCAGGACCTGGTCCAGGAGACGGCGCTCAAGGCCCTGAAGGCCCGAGATCAGTTTCGGGGGGGAACAACCCTGACGGCCTGGCTGTATAGAATATTGAGGAATAGCTTCATCGACAGGTACTGGAAGCGGCAACGGGAGCCTTCGGGTCAGGACGACGACCTCCCCGGGGTTCTGAGAGAACTGGAGCAGGCGCTTGAGGAGACCGAGATCGAGCACCTCCGGCCTCTGGTGGCGGCAGACATCAACCGGGCCCTGAAGGCCCTTCCGGAGCAGTGGCGGACCACCGTCCTGCTGGCGGAGGTGGAGGGGCTCACCTGGGAGGAGGTCGCCGAGGTCATGGACTGCCCGTTGGGCACGGTTCAGTCTCGCATATTCCGGGCCCGCAGAGTGCTGCGACAGCTCCTGAAGGACTACGCGCCCGAAGACAAGGGTGGGGAATAGTGGTAACCTGTCACACATGTCGAGAGCACATTCCAGGACTCCTTCAGGGGGTCCTCTCTCCGGCCCTGGTCGCCGAGCTGGGGAGTCATCTGGCAGGCTGTGAGGCCTGTCAGACGGAGTTGGCCGAGGAGCAGGCCCTCTCCCGCCGGCTCCGGGAGGTGGCCCACTACCGATTGTCGGCGGATCTCCGTGCTCAGATAGAAGGGCAGCTTGAGGGGAAGACCTGGATGGGGATCCCGACCTGGGTCACATGGCGTTGGCTGGCGGCCGCCGCAGTTTTGCTTTTGGCGTTGGCAATTTCACCCCTGATGCTCATCCGGCGAGACCCTCTCCGTACCTTTATCCCTGAAGCGACACGCAAGCATCGCGAGATGGTGGTGCAGCATGAACTCTTCGCCTTCCCCGATGTCGGTCCGGAGGGATCGGCGGAGCTTCCCCGTCTCGTCTCGGAGCAGCTTGGGCTTCCTGTTACATCCCTTTTCTTGGGCGATTCCGATCTGGTTTTTATGGGTGCCCGCCCGCTGGTCGCGGGGGACCGAAAAGGGGTCGTCATCGTCTATGCCGATCACTATGGGTGGGTGAGCTCTCTCCAGTGTGTCTCTGCCCCAGAGATCGAGGTTCCCAAGAGGAACCGGCTGCAGGTTGAAGCCTTCCACCCCTACCACACCCAGGTCGATTCTCTCCGGGTCTTGGTCTGGAAGCAGGAGGAGATGGCCTGTTTCCTGGTGGCCCAGGCGAGTGACCAGGAGTTGGCTGATCTCTTTCTGAAGGTCCGCAGAGGCATGTAGTTCGGATGTATGAGGCGGGGAAACACGGAATCGCTATGCCGGTTGCATTCCGGACTCTCGATCTTCCCGAGCCGGTTCTGCAGGGAATCGAGGCAGCCGGTTTCACCCACTGCACTCCCATCCAGGAGCTGACCCTTCCCCTGATTCTCCAGGGGAAAGATGTCGCAGGACAGGCCCAGACCGGGACCGGGAAGACGGCGGCCTTCCTCATCGGCTGCTTCACCCGCCTCCTGCGCACTGACCGGATGACCTCACCGGGTACCCCGAGGGCCCTCATCGTCGCGCCGACCAGAGAGCTCACAGTACAGATTCATGAGGATGCTCGGCTTCTCGGACAGTTTACCCCCCTGAGTATCCTCGCGGTCTACGGGGGGATCGACTACCACAGGCAGCGGGATGCCCTACGGCAGAAGGTGGACATTGTCGTGGGGACCCCAGGCCGCCTCATCGATTATTTGAGACAGCGCGTGTTCAGCCTCAAAGCCGTTCAGGTGCTGGTGATCGACGAGGCGGACCGGATGTTCGACATGGGCTTCATCAAGGATATCCGGTACATCCTGCGCCGCCTTCCCCCGTACCACGCCCGCCAGTCCTTCCTCTTCTCGGCGACCTTGGGCTATCGGGAGATGGAGCTGGCCTACGAGTTCATGAACAATCCCGTCAAGGTCTCTGCCACTCCGGAACAGCTCACCGTTGCCCAGGTGGAAGAGATTCTTTACCATGTGGCCCGGGAGGAGAAGCTCCCTCTGCTCCTAGGGCTTCTGAAGCGGGAGCGGGGAGAGCGGATTCTCATCTTCGCCAATACCAGGCGGGCTGCGCAGTGGCTCGCTGATCGACTGACCCTCTATGGCTACCAGAGCCAGGCCATCACCGGCGACCTCGACCAGCGGAAACGACTCAAGGTCATGAAGGCCTTCAAGGAAGGGGAACTTCCGATCCTGGTGGCGACCGATGTTGCCTCGCGTGGTCTCCATGTCGAGGGGGTGACGCATGTCATCAACTACGACGTGCCCCAGGACCCGGAGGACTATGTTCATCGAATCGGCCGGACCGCCAGGGCGGGGGCGTCGGGGAAGGCCATCACCTTGGCCGACGAGGGGTTCGTCCTTGCCCTGCCGGACATCGAGACCCTGATCGGTCACAAGATCCCCGTGGAGTGGCCTGCGGAAGAACTCTTCCTCAAGACCGCCCCTCCGTCCCGGGCTCCTGAGCGCGGTGACCGGAGAAGGCGGCGCCACCGACCTCATCCCTCTTGAGCGTACCTTCTGGAACTCGGGAACAGTTTCGGCCACTGGTCCGTCAAAGAGGGTAGTCGGTGGCCGTTCGGTCTGACGGGCTTTCCGGAGAGGAGGTGAGACCCAACGAGGCTCACGCTCGAGGTACCCGGCAGGGGTGCCTGGTTGTACACGCGACACATGGGGATACGGCAACCCGGCTTGCATACAGTGAGGAGGTGACTTCGATGTTCGCGACACGCAGACCGTTTCTTGTGCTGCTCACGGCGCTCGCCTTCGGCCTCTCGGCCATCGCGGTGGGTTCCGCCCTGGGCCAGCAAGCCCCTCCTGCTCCACTCAAGACGGCCACGGCGAAAGAGCTGGGTACTTTTCTCGTTGATGCCAAGGGGATGACGTTGTATGTCTTCGACAACGACAAGGAGCCAGGCAAGAGCACGTGTAACGAAGGCTGCGCAAAGGCCTGGCCGCCCTTTGCCTCCAAGGCGGGGGACCCGGCCCCCGTCGCCCCCCTCAGTGTCATCACGCGGGATGACGGCTCCAAGCAGTACGCGTACAAGGGGAAGCCGTTGTACTACTATGCCAAAGACAAGAAGGCGGGCGACACTACAGGCCAGGCAGTAGGGAATCGCTGGTGGGTGGTCAAGCCGTAGAGTTTCTGCGCCTTTAGGGTGCTTTCAACCGGGGCCCTCGTTCACGAGGGCCCTTGCTTTTTTTGCCCTTTCCCTCTTCCTCCCTCCTCGCGCTCTCGCCGCCGCGTCGGCATCCTCCTTGCATCAGAAATAGATACGAATGACCAGTGCGACCCCGGTCGCCGCTGAGTTGATTGTTCACCAGGGACGTACGCACATGAGTCCGGTCCTCGAAATTCCCGAGGGTTTCTGTAGCTCCCATGGCCTCTATCAAGGCCTGGAGTGCCCCGATTGCCTCCAAACGGAGGAGGCAGAGACCGAGAATCAGTCACCGATTTCTGAGCCGGTCCCGGTTGTCTGGATCGTCCGCGTGAACTCTCGTACCGTCCGAAAGCCTGACGGGCCTAAGGCCGTAGCGTAAATCCCGGTAGCCCCAGAATACATCCACCGGACACGCACCGACCCTCCGGAGCGAGGGCACGGACCTTCCGCAGTCTTTGGAGCTCCGTGAGAGCATGGGCTGGTGCCTGGGGGGCCCGAGAAGGAGAGGGGGGAGTTGACAAGCTCAGGACAAGCTGCTAGAAAAGACCTACAATTGAAAGCACTACGGGAGCTCGCGGAGGCGAGCTGAGAGGTCCCGGTAATCGCGGGACGACCGTCGAACCTGATCTGGATAATACCAGCGAAGGGAGAACCCGGGAAATGCGTAGAGTTGAGGCGCCGGAGGTACCCCTGGCGCCTTCTTTTTTGAGAACGGCGTCTGTTCGCATCTCACTGAAGGGGAGGGCAATGCCTAGGAAGATCAAGGTGGCTCAAGTGAGTGACGTCGCGCCCGGAGAGGGGAAAATCGTTCAGGCAGATGGCGAGCAGATCGCGCTGTTTAACGTGGGTGGGAGGTTTTACGCGATCCACAACACCTGTCTCCACCGGGGCGGCCCGCTCGGGGAGGGTGAGTTGGACGAAACCACCGTCACCTGTCCCTGGCACGGCTGGCAGTACGATGTGGCCACCGGGGCCAATGTCAAGAACCCGGCGGTCAAGGTTGCGAGCTTCAACGTAAAGATCGAGGGAACGGATGTCCTCGTCGAGCTGCCGTAGCGCGACGCGGGCTTCCGGCCGGACCGCGATGAGAGTCCGAGGCGTCCACGTGGACATCTCTCCGTGGCTTGCGTACGCCATGCCACGTGCGGGAGATGCCTTTCCGAGGGGTGAAGCATGAAGGTGAATGCCGAGATTGTCGGCGCGGTCGCCCAAGTCGATCACGCCGTTACACAGCCATTCCCGAATTCGACAAGAGTGTACATGGAAGGTTCACGGCCCGACATCAGGGTGCCGATGCGGGAGATCACCCAGTCCGAGATGCCTGCCAGTCTTGGGGCCGCGGAGAAGAACCCGTCCATCTATGTCTATGACACTTCGGGACCGTACACCGACCCTGCCTGCAAGATCGATGTTCGTTCTGGTTTGCCCCCCCTGCGCGAACCATGGATTCTCGAGCGCAACGATACCGAAGGGCTTCCCGGTCCCAGCTCGGAATACGGCCGCAGGCGCCTGACCGACCCCGCATTGGCCGCGCTACGGTTTCAGCTCACACGGAAGCCGCGCCGTGCCAAGAGGGGGATGAACGTATCCCAGATGCACTATGCACGGCGCGGCGTCATCACCCCCGAAATGGAGTTTATCGCCATTCGGGAAGACCAGCGGCGGGAAGATCTGGGAGAACTCTTGACGCAGCAGCACCCGGGCGAGAGTTTCGGCGCGGGCATCCCGCCCGTCATCACGCCGGAATTCGTCCGCTCGGAGGTGGCGCGTGGCCGGGCGATCATCCCGGCGAACATCAATCACCCCGAGAGCGAGCCGATGATCATCGGGCGAAACTTCCTGGTCAAGATCAACGCCAATATCGGCAATTCGGCGGTCACCTCCTCGATTCAGGAGGAGGTCGAGAAAATGACCTGGGCGATCCGCTGGGGTGCGGACACGGTGATGGATCTCTCGACCGGCAAGCACATCCATGAGACCCGCGAATGGATCATCCGAAACTCCCCAGTCCCCATCGGCACGGTCCCCATCTA